>Ga0134126_10000032_pt1 | contig 175807 bp, 158 predicted proteins | sample KB31752_FD_96881 | JGI IMG/M metagenome (GOLD analysis project Ga0134126, IMG submission 96881) | Terrestrial soil microbial communities with excess Nitrogen fertilizer from Kellogg Biological Station, Michigan, USA - KB3-175-2 | ecosystem: Environmental > Terrestrial > Soil > Unclassified ...
ACATCGAGCGCTTCTACAATCTGAAACGGCAGCACTCGACGATCGGTTACATCAGCCCCATCCAGTTCGAGCAGCAGATGCAAGCAACTTAAGGTGGTGTCTACGAGGCCGGCAGCAGCTCAGGATTGCCATCCCTATTGTAATGGCTGTGCTGACAATCGCTTTCCATCCCGCTAACTTAGCGCACATCTATCAAATGGCTTGCCCCATATGGCTCCCTGGTCTTGGTCCTATCGTATGGTCTATCTGACCGGCTTCGCGATCTGTGCGGCCTTGATGGCTTACGCGCTTTATGCGGAATACCACCTTGGCTTGGCGCCGTGTCCGCTGTGCGTCTTCCAGCGCGTCGCCTTCATCTGGATGGGTTTGTGGTTCCTCGTCGGCGGCCTGCACACGCCTCACGGCGGCGCACGCTGGATCTATTGCCTGCTCGTCTTGCTCGGGGCGGCATCGGGCATCGCGGTCGCCGCGCGCCACTTGTGGCTGCAGGGCCTTCCGCCGGACCAGGTGCCGAGTTGCGGCCCCGGCCTGAACTACATGCTCACCACTTTTCCCTTCGCCCAGACGCTGAAACTGGTGTTCGAGGGTTCCGGCGAATGCGCGCTGGTCAACTGGAAGTTCCTAGGCCTGAGCATGCCGGGCTGGACGCTGATCTGGTTCGTGCTGCTCGCGGCCTTCGCGCTTCGCGGCGCGGCGCGTACTTCCCGGAACGGCCTGACGGCGTAACGCGCGATCCGGTGGCGCCGGGTCGCATTCGACGCGCTCGCGCTTCGACGCAGGTGCCGCGCGAAACCGCTATGCTTGCGGCATGTCACCTTCCGAACGCACCTTGCGCGCAGTGCGCGAAGCGCAGCCCTGGGAGCCCGAGAGCTGGCGCGACAAGCGCGCCACGCAACAGCCGGCGTACGAGGATCCCGCGGAACTCGAGCGCGTCCTCGCGCAACTGGCAACATTGCCGCCGCTGGTCACTTCCTGGGAAGTATTGACGCTGAAGCACATGCTGGCCGAGGCACAGGAAGGCAGGCGCTTCCTGTTGCAGGGCGGCGATTGCGCGGAGAGTTTCGCCGACTGCAACAACGAGGTGATCGCCAATCGCCTGAAAGTGCTTTTGCAGATGAGCCTGGTGCTGATCCACGGCTTGCGTTTGCCGGTGGTCCGGGTCGGCCGCTTCGCCGGCCAGTACGCGAAGCCGCGTTCGACGGATTTCGAAACCCGCGACGGCGTGACGCTGCCGAGCTATCGCGGCGACCTGGTCAACGGCGCGGCGTTCGACGCCGATTCGCGCCGGGCCGATCCGCAACGGTTGTTGCGCGGCCACGCGCGTTCCGCGATGACGATGAACTTCGTGCGCGCCCTGGTCGATGGCGGCTTCGCCGACCTGCACCATCCGGAATACTGGGATCTCGACTGGGTCGAGCAGTCGCCGCTGGCCGAGGAATACCGCCGCATGGTGGCAGGCATCGGCGATGCGGTGCATTTCATGGAGACGCTGGCCGGCGAACCGATCGCGAGTTTCCAGCGCGCCGAGTTCTACACCTCGCACGAGGCGCTGCTGCTGCACTACGAGCAGGCGCTGACGCGGCAGGTGCCGCGGCAATGGGGCTGGTTCGATCTTTCCGCGCATTTCCCGTGGATCGGCATGCGCACGGCCGATACGGACGACGCGCACGTCGAATTCTGTCGCGGCATCCGCAATCCGGTCGCGGTGAAAGTCGGTCCGGCGATGGGCGCCGAACAATTGAAGCAACTGATCGAGACACTCAATCCCGACGACGAGCCCGGCCGCCTGACACTGATCCACCGCATGGGCGCCGGCGGGATTGGCGAACACCTGCCGCGCTTGATCGAGGCGGTGAAATCCGCCGGAAGGCGCGTGTTGTGGTGTTGCGATCCGATGCACGGCAATACCGAAACGCTCGGCAACGGCACCAAGACGCGACGCTTCGCCAATATCCGTTCCGAACTGGAGCAGGCGTTCGACATCCACGCCGCATGCGGCACGCGCCTCGGTGGCGTGCACCTGGAATTGACCGGCGAAGACGTCACCGAATGCCTGGGCGGCGCGCGCGACCTTTCCGAGAACGACCTGGCCCGTGCCTACAAATCCACCGTCGATCCGCGCCTCAATTACGAGCAGGCGCTGGAACTGGCGTTGCTGATCGTGCGCAAATCCGGCATCCAGGCAACGTCCTGAGCGTCTTTGTTGCAGCGCAACAATCGGCCCGGTAGCATGCGGGCAACCGCATGCGTTCGTCCGAGAACGCGAGAATCAAAAGGCACCCCCCATGGCGAACAATTCAGACCGCACGCTGGAAGACTGGCAGGCGATGTCGCGCAAATACTGGAATGCGTGGAGCGATGCCACGCGCAAGGCGTTCGGCAGCGTGCTGCCGGAGGCGCCGGCGACAGCCGCGCCATGGCACGAAGGCCTCGAACAATGGTCGCGCATGTTCGCGGCCAATGGCTCGCAGAATGAAATGGTCGAGCGACTGATGGCCGGCGCCAAATCCTATTTCGCGATGCTGCAATCGCTGGCGGCGAAAAGCGCCGGGCAAGGCGCGGCGATGGATGCGCAAGCCTGGACCAACACCCTGCGCGAGTCGTTCAACTTCCCGGGCGCGGATGCCGGCCTGATCGACAACCCGCTGGCGCGCGCCATGCGCGAAATCGCTGGGCAAGGCGCCAAGGGCTTCGAGCAGATGATGGAAAACCTCGCGCCGTTCACGAAACAGGCGCACGCGCTGCTCGGCATGCCGGCGTTCGGTTACCTGCGCGAGCACCAGGAGCAGTACCAGAAATTCGCGCAGGCGATGCTCGACTATCAGGAGCAGAGCAATCGCTACAACGCCCTGATCGCGCGCGCCAGCAGGCGTGGCTTCGAATTGTTCGAGGACAAGCTGGCCGAGCGTGGCGAACCCGGTCGGCAGATCGAATCGGTGCGCGCGCTCTACGATCTCTGGGTCGACGCCGCCGAAGAGGCCTACGCGGAAATCGCGCTGTCGCCGGAATTCCGCGAAGTCTACGGCGCGGTGGTCAACGCGCAGATGCGCGTGCGCAAGCACGTGCAGCAGGAAGTCGAGCGCATCGCCACCGATCTCGGCATGCCCACGCGCAGCGAGATCGACAGCATAGGCAAGCGCCTGCACGAGCTGCGCCGCGAGAGCAGGAGCCGTGGCGACATCGCCGAGCTCGTCGCCGAGGTTGCTGCGTTGCGCGAGGAGGTCGAGCGCATGAAAACCGCCGGCACGAAATCCGCGTATGGCGCGTCTGCGGCCCATCCGCGCAAGACCGCCGCCAAGTCAGTCGCCAAGTCCTCCAAACCCCGCAAAGGTTGATCTCCGCCATGGAACCGATCCGCATCGATCCCGCGCGCGCTCTCGACGAGGCCGTGCGCGCGCAAAGCAAGCTGGCCGCCGGCGTGCGCACCCTGCAGCAGGTGGAAGACGTCGATTACGGCGTAACCGACAAGGAAGCGATCTACCGCGAGGACAAACTCGTCGTCTACCGCTTCAAGGGCAAGAACAAGCCCACCGCGAAGGCGCCGATCCTGATCTGCTACGCGCTGGTCAACCGTCCCTACATGGTCGACCTGCAGGACGACCGCTCGCTGGTGAAGAACCTGCTTGCGCTGGGCGAGGACGTTTATCTCATCGACTGGGGCTATCCGGATGGCGCCGATCGCTGGCTGACGCTGGACGACTACATCAACGGCTACATCCGCCGCTGCGTGGATGCGGTGGCGAAACATGCCGGCGTGAAGAAGATCAATCTGCTCGGCATCTGCCAGGGCGGCGCGTTCTCGCTGTGCTTCGCCTCGATCCATCCGCAGAAGCTGCAGAACCTGATCACCATGGTCACGCCGGTGGATTTCCACACGCCGGACAACATGCTGTCGCACTGGACGCGCGGCATGGACGTGGACCTGTTCGTGGACACACTCGGCAACGTGCCGGCCGACCTGATGAACTGGTGCTACCTCACGCTCAAGCCGGTGCGCCTGAACCAGCAGAAATACCTGGGCATGCTCGACATCCTCGACGACAAGGTCGAGATGGAGAACTTCCTGCGCATGGAAAAGTGGATCTTCGATTCACCCGACCAGGCCGGAGAAGCCTTCCGCCAGTTCATCAAGGATTTCTACCAGGGCAACAAGCTGGTGAAGGGCGGCCTGAAGATAGGCGAGAAGGACGTGAGCCTGAAGAACATCACGGTTCCGGTGCTCAACATCTTCGCCGAGCAGGATCATCTGGTGCCGCCGGCAGCTTCGCGTCCTCTCGGCGATCATGTCGGCACCACGGATTACACCCAGCTCGCGTTCAAGGGCGGCCACATCGGCATCTACGTGTCGGGTCGCGCACAGCGCGAGGTGCCGCCGGCGATCCACGACTGGCTGGCGAAGCGCACGAAGTGATGCGAGGCCATTGCACGGGGCCATGACATGAACGCCGATCGCGTCCTGCGCCGTTCGCGGCACAATCGCATGATCGCCGGCGTGGTCGGCGGCTTGGCCGACTACTTCGGTCTCGATCCGACATTGCTGCGCATCATCTACGTGCTGGTCTCGATCTGCTCCGCCGCGTTTCCCGGCATCCTGGTCTACATCCTCCTCTGGATCCTGGTTCCGCAGGAATCGTAAACGCGGGCGTGAACGCCGACTCCGCCACGCGCACGGCACTCGCATTCCTGGGCGCGCTGTGGACATTGCCGAACACGTTGCTCGGCCTGCTCGCGGGCATGGCGAGTTGCGCGTTCGGTGCGCGCATGTATCGCGCGGAAGGCGTGCTCGCGGTCAAGTGCATCCCCCGCGCACGTGGTGCGCTGGTGCTCGGCTGCGTGATCCTGCATGGCGGCGAAAGCCTGGACATGATCGTGCCGACCTACGCCGCCCGTTGCGGCGCCGCGTCGCGCGACGAATGCGTGCGCATAGGCGACCACGAGCGCGCGCACGTTTTCCAGTATCTGCTGTTCGGCCCACTGTTCCTGCCGCTCTATTTCCTTTGCGGCGGCGTGTCCGCGCGCAACCCCTTCGAGCGCGCGGCGGACGCCTATGCGCTGGGCGGCGATTGGCGGCCGTGGCGCCGCGTCGCGCAGGCGAAGCCACGGTAGGGCCCGGACCGTCCGCGCCGACCCGCGTGCTACCCTTCGCACGCCGAAATTCCTCCCCCCAGACGCATGATCGCAACCCGGGCCATCGACGACCGCGACAGTATCCGCGCCGTGCAATGGCAGGGCGATCGCTTGCGCCTGCTCGACCAGCGCACGCTGCCTTTCGAAGAGAACTGGCTCGACTGCCGCGACCCTGGGGCCGTGGCGCAGGCCATTCGCGATCTGGTCGTGCGCGGCGCGCCGGCCATCGGCATCGCCGCGGCATGGGGCGTGGTGCTGGCGGCGAAGCGTGGCGATGATCTCGCGACCTCGCTCGCGATCTTGCGCGCGGCGCGGCCGACCGCGGTGAACCTGATGTGGGCGCTCGACCGCATGAAGGCGCGCATCGCGGCCGGCGCGGATGCGCACGCGCTCGAACGCGAAGCACAGGCGATCCAGGACGAGGATCTCGCCGCCAACCGTCGCATGGGCGAACTCGGCGCCGCGTTGATCGCACCCGGCAGCGGCGTGCTTACGCATTGCAATACCGGATCGCTGGCCACCGCCGGATTCGGCACTGCGTTGGGCGTGATCCGCGCGGGCGTTGCCGATGGCCGCATCACGCATGTGTATGCCGGCGAGACGCGACCGTGGTTGCAGGGCGCGCGCCTGACCATGTGGGAACTGTTGCGTGACGGCATCGATGCGACCCTGATCGCCGATTCCGCGGCTTCGCACCTCATGCGCGGCGGCAAGATCCGGTGGGTGATCGTCGGCGCGGACCGCATCGCCGCGAACGGCGACATCGCCAACAAGATCGGCACCTACCAGCTCGCTATCGCGGCGAAACACCACGACGTGAAGTTCATGGTGGTCGCGCCTTCCACCACGGTGGACATGGCCACGCCTTCCGGGGATGCCATCGAGATCGAACTGCGCGATCCCGACGAACTGCTGTCGCACCGCGGCGCGCGCAGCGTGGCGCACGGCGCGCAGGCGTGGAATCCGGTGTTCGACGTGACGCCGCACGGGCTGGTCGATGCCATCGTCACCGAGCGCGGCGTGATCGAACGACCCGATGAAGCGCGCATGGGCGCGCTGTTCGGCGGAGGCGCGCACTGATGCGCGGGCATCGCATACCGAGGCAGCTGGTGCTGTTCGGCATCGTCGGGTTCATCGGCTTCATCGTCGATGCCGGCGTGGTGCAACTGCTGGTCAGCAAGGCGGACGCGAATCCGTACATCGCGCGGCTGTTCTCGTTCGTCTGCGCCGCCACGACGACCTGGTTGTTCAACCGCCGCCTCACCTTCGGCGATCGCGGTGGCCATGGCCTGTTCGGCGAATGGGCGCGCTACATGACGGCGATGTCGCTCGGTTTCGCGCTCAACTACAGCACTTACGCGCTGGTGGTTTTCTATTCGTCCTTCGTGCATCGCTGGCCGGCGATCGCTGTGGCGGCGGGATCGCTGCCGGGCGGCCTGATCAACTTCACCACCGCCCGCCAGTGGGTGTTTCCGCGCCGCCGGCACACATCCTCCGGCGACCCCGCGAAGACCACGTAAATCCGCATAACTGCAGGGGTTTTCTGCCCTTCGCGGAAGCCGGTTGTGGTACACTTGAGCGTCCGTTTCCGCACCTCCGCGCGGCACCATCCGTGCGGCACTTTCGCGTTTGAAAAGCACAGGAAAAAGCGCCGATGGCCGAACCCGCCAGCGAAATCATACGCGTCAACATCGAGGACGAAATGCGCCAGAGTTACCTCGATTACGCGATGAGCGTGATCGTGGGGCGCGCGCTCCCCGACGTGCGCGACGGGTTGAAGCCGGTGCATCGCCGCGTGCTGTTCGGCATGCACGAGGCGAACAATGTGTGGAACAGGCCGTACGTGAAGTGCGCGCGCATCGTCGGCGACGTGATGGGCAAATACCATCCGCATGGCGATTCCTCGATCTACGACACGCTGGTGCGCATGGCGCAGCCGTTCTCGCTGCGCTACATGCTGATCGACGGCCAGGGCAACTTCGGTTCCATCGACGGCGACAACGCCGCGGCGATGCGCTACACCGAGTGCCGCCTCAAGCGCATTTCCGCGGAACTGCTGGCCGACATCGACAAGGAGACCGTCGACTTCGGTCCCAACTACGACGAGAGCGAGCACGAGCCGCTGGTGTTGCCCACGCGCGTGCCGAACCTGCTGGTCAATGGCTCGGCCGGCATCGCGGTCGGCATGGCGACCAACGTGCCGCCGCACAATCTTTCGGAAGTGATCGACGCGACCATCGCGCTGATCGACGACCCGGCGATCGCCCTGGACGGCCTGATGCAGCACGTGCCAGGTCCGGATTTCCCCACCGCCGGCATCATCAACGGCGCCGCCGGCATCATCGAGGCCTACAAGACCGGCCGCGGCCGCCTGCTGGTGCGCGCGAAAGCGGACATCGAGAAGGAAGACAACGGTCGCGAGACGATCATCGTCACCGAGCTGCCGTACCAGGTGAACAAGGCGCGACTGATCGAGAAAATCGCCGAGCTGGTCAAGGAAAAGAAGATCGAAGGCATCGCCGAACTACGCGACGAGTCCGACAAGGACGGCATGCGTGTCGTGATCGAACTGCGGCGCGACGCGATGGGCGAAGTGGTGCTGAACAATCTGTTCCAGCAAACCCAGTTGCAGGTCACCTTCGGCATGAACATGGTCGCGCTGGTGGATGGCCAGCCGCGGCTGTTGAACCTCAAGGAAATCCTCGAAGCCTTCGTGCGGCATCGCCGCGAAGTGGTCACCCGCCGCACCATCTTCGACCTGCGCAAGGCGCGCGCGCGTGCCCACGTGCTGGAGGGCCTGACTGTCGCGCTCGCCAACATCGATGCGATGATCGAGCTGATCAAGACTTCCGCCACGCCGCAGATCGCGCGCGAGCGTCTGCTCGAACGCAAGTGGGAACCCGGCCTGGTGCGCGCGCTGTTGGCCGATTCCGGCGCGGCGATTTCGCGCCCGGAGGATCTCGATCCGAAAGCCGGGCTGCACGGCGACGGTTACCAGTTGTCGGAAACGCAGGCGAAAGAGATTCTGGAAATGCGCCTGCACCGCCTCACCGGGCTGGAGCAGGAAAAGCTTTCCGGCGAGTACAAGGAACTGCTGGACATCATCCGCGGCCTGATCGCGATCCTGGAAGATCCGGACAAGCTGCTGGCGGTGATCCGCACCGAATTGCTGGAAGTGAAGGAAGCCTACGGCGACGCGCGCCGCACGCTGATCCAGAGCAGCCAGGAGGATTTCGAGACGCTGGATCTGATCGCGCCGGAAGACGTGGTGGTCACGCTCTCGCACGCCGGTTACTGCAAGCGCCAGTCGGTCGGCATCTATCGCGCGCAGCGTCGCGGCGGCAAGGGCCGCATGGCCACCACGATCAAGGAAGAGGATTTCGTCGAGAAGCTGTGGGTGGTCAACACGCACGACACGCTGCTCACCTTCACCAGCGCGGGCCGCGTGTACTGGCTGAAGGTCTACCAGATTCCGGAAGCGAGCCCCGGTGCGCGCGGCAAGCCGATCGTGAATCTCTTGCCGCTGCAGGAAGGCGAGAAGGTGCAGGCGGTGCTGCCGGTGCGCGAATACGACGAAGACCGTTTCGTGTTCTTTGCCACCCGCAACGGCACGGTCAAGAAGACGCCGCTCACCGAATTCGCGTTCCAGTTGCAGCGCGGCAAGGCCGCGATCAACCTGGACGAAGGCGACGCGCTGGTCGAGGCCGAGCTTACCGACGGCAGTCGCGACGTGTTGCTGTTCGCCTCCAACGGCAAGGCGGCACGTTTCGCCGAGGGCGACGTGCGCCCGATGGGCCGCACCGCCACCGGCGTGCGCGGCATGCGGCTCGCCGGCGATGCGCAGGTCGTGTCGATGGCTGTCGTCGAGCATGCTGCCGAAGAGAACGGCGATGAAGACGAGGCGAACGAAGCCGTCGAAAATGAAACCGCTGCCGACGAAATCGCATCCGTGCCGGAAACCTACGTGCTCACCGCCACCGAGCGCGGTTACGGCAAGCGCACGGCGCTGTCGAAATTCCCGCGCAAGCGGCGCGGCTCGCAGGGCGTGATCGCGATCCAGTGCTCCGAGCGCAACGGCGCGCTGGTCGCCGCCGTCGAGACCGACGACAAGCACGAGCTGATGCTGATCTCCAACCAGGGCACGCTGGTACGCACGCGCGTGGCCGAGATTTCACCGCAGGGCCGCAACACCCAGGGCGTCACCCTGATTCGCCTGCCTGAAGACGAAAAACTCGTCGGCGTGGTGAGGATCGAGAATCTGGGGGATGAGGATACGGAAGCCACTGGTGAAGTCGGCATGGAAGCCTCGATCGGCGGCGATACCGCGGATGCGGGCGGAGCGTCACCGCAAGCCTGAAGTCGTCATGCCTGCTCAGGCCGGCATCCAGTGGCTTTACCGCAAGATTTCCTTGGTTCCGCTCGCTGCCGCGAGCGTGTCACTTTCCTTTCGGGGAAAGTAACCAAAGCCATTGCGCGCGGGCATGACGATCTCGCCGACGTCCTGTCGGCTCGACTTCCCTCCGCTTCTCCCCGATCGCGCGCCGACGCGAACTCGCACATCCTTGTGCTCGGACATGCGCGCCTTTCCCGCGCGATCGGCTGCGATGCTCGGCGTCATGCACGGCGCTGGAAAGCTCGCCCATCGACGGCCATCCATGGCCTGCGATTTGCCAAGTTGGCAGACATGTCCGCAACTGTGGCACAACAAAGCCTTGGGCTTATAGCCTATTGTTTCGGTGAAATGGAAATCGTGTTTATCCGATTGACTATTTGCTGGATGAACGAATCGAATGTCATTTTGTCCTTGCCAGCACGAGCAATTGCAAGACTGAGCACGCCCGCTTTGGATATGAAACTGGCCACTCGATTTTTCGTAAGGTGAACACGGCAAGAAGAAACCCCGCGATTCCAAGCACAATCACTAGCCCACCAAAATATGAGGATGGTGCAACCAGTCCGCTCTGAAGCAGTACACATGCAGCAAACATCATCGCAATGCCCTGTGGAAAGCCTTTGCTGCGACGACGAACGGAATTTACCGTGGGCTGAAGTATCTCCAGCATAACGGTGCTCTCGAATTCGCTGCCAAGATATTGTTTGCCTTTGATTACTACTCGATCTTGAAAAAGCTCAAAAGTGCGAGAGCCTTCGAGGCGCTGTTCACTATAGGTCGCCAGTGTCTGCATTCGAGTCTCCAGATCATTTCCCAGTGATGCCTCCGGAGTTGCGTGGATCGGGGTGCCTCAAATCGCCGCCAGCATCGCCTCTGCGCTGGACACGCGGAATTCTCCCGGGGCCTCGACCTGCAATACCTTGATCACGCCGTCTTCGGCGTAGAGGGCGAAGCGCTTGGCGCGCAGGCCCATGCCGAACTTGCTGGCGTCCATTTCCAGGCCCATGGCCTTGGCGAAGTCGCCGTTGCCGTCGGCCAGCATCAGCAGGCCCTGCGGCACGCCGCGGTGTTCGGCCCAGGCTTTCATCACGAAAGCGTCGTTGACCGACATGCAAGCGACGTCGATGCCGCGCTTTTTGAATTCCTCGTAGTGCCCGACGTAGCCGGGCAGGTGCTTTTCCGAACAGGTCGGCGTGAACGCGCCGGGCACCGAGAACAGCACGACTTTCTTGCCCTTGAAGATTTCGTCCGTGCCGATGCTCTGCACGCCGTCGTTGATCAGGTTGAGGGTGGCTGCGGGGATTCGGTCGCCAACTTGGATGGTCATTTTTTGCTCCTGTGGTATTCGCGGAGCCGCTGCGCTCCGCAAGTCTCTTCAAAGGAGGCATAGTAACCGGCCACGCGTTTTCACGAGGGCTTGAAACCGGCGGATGCGGCCCTAGATAGCCGCCATGCGGCCCGCAGTGGCCGACCCAGACATGAGAGGCTTCGCCATGAACCCGATGAACCGTTATCGCCATTTCGGCGGATATCCCGCCAACAACGAATTTCGCCAGATGCTGAACCGCTTCTTTGACAACGATGCCGGCGACCAGTCCGACGTGGTAACCAGCGAATGGGCGCCGCGCGTGGACATCCGCGAGGAAGACAGGCGTTTCGTGATCGAGGCCGACATCCCGGGCGTCGACCCCAAGGACATCGAGGTCCACATGGACAAGGGCATTCTGTCGATCCGCGGCGAGCGCAAGTCCGAGAGCAAGACGGAAGGGCAGAACTACACCCGAGTCGAGCGGTCGCGCGGCGTGTTCCATCGCCGCTTTGCGCTGCCGGACAGCGCCGATGCGAGCGGCATCAGCGCCAAGGGCCGCCACGGAGTGCTGGAAATCGCGATCCCCAAGAAGCCGGAAACCACTCCGCGCAAGATCGACATCCAGGCGGAGTAATTCGTCAGATTGCAGGCAGCGGAGCCCGCGGCGAGTTTCTCGCTGCGGGCTTTTCCGTGGGCCGCTTCCGCACAAGCGTCGCGAACGAAGACGGATCGTGCGTTGCCGGAGCGGAGGAGCCGGGGCATACACGTTAGTATGTGCGGCTGCGAGCACCGTCAGCGCGCTCTGCGCGCAGCAGCCCATGCAGAGGGCCGATAGATGGAATTCAAGGACTACTACGACATCCTCGGGGTCAAGCCCGACGCCAGCGAGGCCGAAATCAAGACGGCCTATCGCAAACTCGCGCGCAAATACCATCCGGACAAGAACAAGGACGCCGGCGCCGAGGAAAAATTCAAGGCGGCCAACGAGGCGAACGAAGTCCTGAGCGACAAGCAAAAACGCGCGGCCTACGACCAGTTGCGCGCAGGCGGCTATCGCGGCGGCGACCAGTTCCGGCCACCGCCGGACTGGGCGCAGCACCAAGGCGGCGTTCATTTCGGCGATTTCGACGAAGGCGATGCCGGCAGCTTCAGCGACTTTTTCGAGTCGCTGTTCGGCCGCGGCGCAGGCAGCGCGCGCGCCCAGCGCGGACCGATACGCGGGCGCGACGTGCGCGCCGGCGTGACCATTGATCTGCACACCGCTTATACCGGCGGCAAGCAGCGCCTGAGCATGCGCGATGCGCACGGCGACCGCACGCTGGAAGTGAACATTCCCGCGGGCATTCTTCCGGGGAGCACGATCCGCCTGACGGGGCAGGGCGAACCCGGCATGCAGGGCGGCCACGCCGGCAACCTGCTGCTGGAAGTGGACGTGCGCGACGATGCGCGGTTTCATCTCGAAGGCCGCGACGTGCTGGTGGAAGTCGCGATCGCGCCATGGGAAGCCGCGCTCGGCGCCAGGGTCTCCGTGCCGACGCTGGGCGGCAACGTCGAATTGCGCATCCCCGCCGGATCGCGCAGCGGCGGGAAATTGCGGTTGAAGGGCCGCGGCATGCCGGGCAGCGCGCCCGGCGACCAGATCGTCATCCTGACGATCCAGACGCCGCCTGCGGGCGACGACACCGCGCGCGCCGCCTATGCGGCGTTCGAAAAAGCGTTCAAGGATTTCGATCCGCGCCGCTGACGCGGCACGTGTAACAAGTGTGCATCACTTGGCGAGCGCGTCGCCCAGCGCCTTGGTCAATTCCGCTTCGTTCACGGGCTTGGTGACGTAGGCCTTGGCGCCCTGGCGCATGCCCCAGACGCGGTCGGTGTCCTGATCCTTGGTGGTCACCAGGATCACCGGGATGTGCGCGGTGGCGGCGTCCTTCGAGATCGCGCGCGTCGCCTGGAAACCGTTGAGGTTCGGCATCACCACGTCCATCAGCACCAGGTCCGGCATTTCGCGCTTGGTCGCTTCCACGCCGGCGGCGCCGTCTTCGGCGGTGAGGGTTTCATGGCCGAGTTTTTCCACCAGCCGCTTCAGGCCGAGCAACTGCGACGGCGAATCGTCCACGATCAGGATGCGCGCCATGGTGTTCCCCGCAAGGCCCCGCCTAGTGTTGGCGGCATTCTAGGGAAGCCGGGTGGAAAGTGCTATGCCTGCCAGATCATGGTTCTGCATCAGGCGAGTCTTACGAGCGTGCGGCCGAAGGAACCGCCGTTCAGCATGTGGCCGAACACGTTCGGAAGTTCTTCCAGCGTCGCCTCGCGGGTGCAGATCGTGTCGAGGTGCGCGGGCTTCCAGTCCGACGCGAGGTGCTGCCAGACCTGTTCGCGCAGGTCGCGCGCGGTGCCGGCGGAGGCGATGCCCAGCAAACTGACGCCGCGGATGATGAAGGGCATCACGGTCGCGTCGATGCGACTGTCCGCGGCCAGCCCCACGCTCGCGACATTGCCGTACGGCGCGGTGCAGGCCAACAGTTGCGCCAGCACCGGGCCGCCGACGTTGTCGAGTGCGCCGCCGAAGCGCGTGGATTCCAGCGGACGGTTGCCGAGCTGCAGGTCGTGGCGGTCCAGCACCTTCGTCGCGCCGATTCCTTCCAGGAATGCCGCGCGGTCGGCCTTGCCGCTGATCGCGTGCACCTCGAAACCCGCGCGCGCGAAGATGTCGGTCGCCAGCATGCCCACGCCGCCGGTGGCGCCGGTGATCGCGATCGGGCCGAGTGCCGGCTGCTGGCGGTTGTCGCGCATGCGCAGCAGGGCGAGGCCCGCGGTGAAGCCCGCGGTGCCGAGGATCATGCTTTCGCGCAGCGACAGCCCCGGCGGCAGCGGGATCGTCCAGCGCGATTCCAGACGCACGTATTCCGCGTAGCCGCCGTCGCGCGTTTCCGACAGGCCGCAACCCGTGCACAGTACCGCGTCGCCCTCGCGGAATTGCGGGTCGCGCGATTCGACCACGTGTCCGGCCACGTCGATGCCGCCGTTCAACGGGAACGCGCGCAGGATCTTGCCCTTGCCGGTACCGGCCAGCGCGTCCTTGTAGTTGACCGAGGAGTACGCGGCCTTGACCAGCACTTCGCCGGGCGAGAGTTCATCCGCGCGCATCGTCTCGATGCCGGCGCGATAACCTGTGTCGTCGTTGCGGATGCGGAAGGCGCGAAACCCGGTGGTCATGGCGCGTCTCCTTTCAGGGCCGTTCCCAAGGTTCGATATTACCCGCAATCACGCGGAAGCCCGGATGCGCGCGCGGGCGCACGATGCTTGTCAATGCCGCCAGCCGCTCGCGGTCGCGCACGGCGAGCTTCGCGCGCAGGTGCCGCCATTCGTGATCGAGCTGGCCACGCGTCACGGCGATCGGTGTGCGCTGCCGGCGTTCGCCGATTTTGCCGCGATCGAATCCGTAACCGCGTCGCGTGGCTTCGGCCTGCACGTGCGCCAGGTATGTAGCGATGGCGGCGGCGGGATCCCGCTGCATGCGGAAACGTTCGAGTTGCGGGTGATGCCGGTAGCCGCGCGTTTCACCGCCCAGCACGGCCTGCGCGAGCAACGCTTCGCGCCACAAAGCGACAAGCCCGCGGGCGTCGAGGTAACGCGGATGCAGGCTCCACAGCCGCATGCGTCAATTCCCCGGCGCGACGACGGATTCCAGCAGCACGATGCCGGACATGCGCCGCCCGGTTTGCTGTTTGTGCTTGGGCTGCAATTTCGACAGCAGGCGGAAGAACTGCGCGCCCCGCATGACGCGCCCCAGGCGGAACGACTCGTCCCAGATCGAATGGAATTCCGCCTCGCGCCAGCCGCAGGGTTCGAAGAACGCGGTGCCCTGTTCGGGGAAGAATTGCATCGGCGCATTGCTCTGCTGCAATTTGTTCAGCCAGTGCAGGCGCTCCATGAGTTTGCGCAGCATCGGCGATGCCAGATCGGTGAGCCACCATTTCGCATGCACGATATCGTGGAGATCGCGCGCCAGGTCGGCGACCTGTTCCGGCGTCAGATAGACCAGCAGGCCTTCCGTGATGACCAGGATGGTGCCGCGCATGGCGGCTTGCGCGAACGCTTCGCTGCGTGCGCCGGCCTCGCGCAAATCCGCGGCGATGAACTGCACATCGCAACGCGGTGCTTCGCCATCCATCCTCGAACGGAAATACTCGTTCATCTCCGGCAGGTCGACGTGCAGCCAGCGCAGCGAAGGCGGCAGGTCGAGCCGCCAAGGCCGTGCGTCCAGCCCGGCGGCGAGGTTCAACACGGTGCGAACGCCGGCGCGCACGCAGCGCATCACGATCTCGTCCATCACCGCGGTGCGCACCACCATCGGCCACACGGTCGCCGCGCCGCGCGGCATGGAATCCACGATCGACTGGCCGCGCTCCCCGCCCAGCCTGCGTGCATGCGAATCGTGGAAGATCGCATCCGGCCGCTCGCTCTCCATCGCGCGGTAGATCGCCATCCACAGCGCGGTGTCGGAAACATTGCGGATGGGGGAGGGCTCGCTCAAATCAACTCCGTGATGTGAAGGTCACGAGCATCCATTGCACCAGTGTCACGCCGATGAAACCCGCGGCAATGGCAGCCGCGAAGGCAAGTCCGATGGACCATCCTTGCCGCAGCGTCCCCGTGAGCGCGAGAAAGAACGGCAGGCCGCCCAGCACGAACCAGAAAATGTCCATCGACAGATTGGCGACCTGGCGGCTGTCCCTGGTGTCCGCGTAGAGCCAGACCAGAACAAGGAATGAAGTGAGCGGCAACGATGCGACCAGTGCGCCGAGCCAGCCATGGCGTTTCGCCAGAAACGAGGCCGCCAATACTGTGAAGACGGTAATGGCGATCTTGAGCAGGAACTGGATGTTCACCGCGCGAGTCCGGGATCAATTCGCCTTGTGTATCGCCCGCTTGTCCACTGCCAGCGCGGCTTCGTGCACGGCTTCGGACAGCGTGGGATGTGCGTGCACGATGCGCGCGAGGTCTTCCGAGGAACCCTTGAACGCCATCGCCACCACGGCTTCCGCGACCAGTTCCGAGACGCAGGCGCCGACCATGTGCACGCCGAGGATGCGGTCGGTTTCCGCGTGCGCGATCATCTTGACCATGCCGGCGGGCTCGTTCATCGCCACCGCGCGGCCGATCGCCGCGAACGGGAAGCTGCCGACCTTGTATGGGATGTTCTCGGCCTTGCACTGCGCTTCGGTCTTGCCGACCCAGGCGATTTCCGGTTCGGTGTAGATCACCCACGGGATCAGGTCGTAGTCGCAATGGCCGGCGCGGCCGGCGATCAGTTCCGCGACCATCATGCCTTCCTCGAAACCCTTGTGCGCCAGCATCGCGCCGCGCACGCAATCGCCGATGGCCCACACCCCGTCGACGCCGGTCCAGCAATGTTCGTCCACGATGACGCGGCCGCGCTCGTCGGTTTTCACGCCGGTGCCGTCACCGAGCACGCCATCGGTGTAGGCGCGGCGGCCGACCGCCACCAGCAGCTTGTCGACGGTGAGCGAATGTTCGCCGTCCTTGTCGGTGTAGGTGACATCCACCGCATTCTTCTTCACTTCGGCCTTGCTTACTTTCGCCCCGAGCTTGATGTCCAGCTCCTGCTTCTTGAACTCGCGCGCGGCGGCCTTGGCGATGTCCGCATCCGCGGTGCCGAGGAAATCCGGCAGCGCTTCGAGGATGGTGACCTGCGCGCCGAGGCGCTTCCACACCGAACCGAGTTCCAGCCCGATCACGCCCGCGCCGATCACGCCGAGGCGCTTGGGCACCGCGTCGAAATCCAGCGCGCCGGCGTTGTCGACGATGTATTTGCCGTCGAACTTCGCGAACGGCAGCTCGATCGGCGCGGAGCCGGTGGCGATCACCACGTTGGCGGCGCCGATGACCTGCTTCGAACCGTCCGCGCCGGTGATCTCGACCTGGTTGCCCTTCAGCAACTTGCCGGTGCCGAAGAACGGCGTGATCTTGTTGGACTTGAACAGCATCGCCACGCCGCCGGTGAACTGCTTGACGATCTTGTCCTTGCGGCCGACCATCGTGGCGATGTCGATGCTCGCGCCTTTCGTCGCGATGCCGTGCACGTCGAAGCTGTGGTTGAGGTTCCAGAACTGCTTGGACGAATCCAGCAGCGCCTTGGACGGAATGCAGCCGACGTTGAGGCAGGTGCCCCCGAGCGCCTGCTTGCCGTCCTTGCCGGGAAACGCGTCGATGCAGGCGACGACGAGGCCGAGCTGTGCCGCGCGGATCGCCGCGTGGTAACCGGCGGGGCCGCCGCCGATCACGATGAGGTCGAATTTCTGTTGCTCGCTCATGGATGCTTCCTCGTGATTACAGGCCGAGCAACATGCGCTGCGGGTTTTCCAGCTGGTTCTTGATGTCGACGAGGAACAGCACCGCGTCCTTGCCGTCGATGATGCGGTGGTCGTAGCTGATCGCGACGTACATCATCGGCGCGGCGACCACCTGGCCGTTCTCGACCACGGCGCGCTCCTTGATGGTGTGCATGCCGAGGATCGCGCTTTGCGGCGGGTTGACGATCGGCGTGGAAAACAGCGAGCCGAACGTGCCGCCATTGGTGATGGTGAAAGTGCCGCCCTGCAGTTCCTCCAGGGTCAGGCCGCCTTCGCGCGAGCGCCGGGCGAAATCGCCAATGGTCTTTTCGATGTCGGCGAAACTCATCGATTGCGCATCGCGCAGCACCGGCGTCACCAGGCCCTTGTCGGTGGAAACCGCCACCGAGATGTCCTGGTAGCCGTGGTAGATCACGTCGTTGCCGTCGACGGACGCGTTGACGATCGGGTACCGCTTCAGCGCCTCGCAGGTCGCCTTGACGAAAAAGCTCATGAAGCCGAGCTTGACGCCGTGGGTCTTCTCGAACTGTTCGCCGAGCTGCTTGCGCATCGCGACGACTTTCGAGAGGTTGATCTCGTTGAACGAGGTCAGCATCGCGATCGAATTCTTCGATTGCATCAAGCGCTCCGCGATGCGCGAGCGCATGCGCGTCATCGCCACGCGTTCCTCGGCGCGGCCGCCGGAAGCTGCGACGGGGCGCGGCGCGGGCATGGGCGGCGCGGGTTTGGTGGTATCGCCCTTCGAGTAGTTGACCAGATCCTCCTTGGTCACGCGGCCGCCGAGCCCCGTGCCGGCGACATTCGCGGGATCGATCTTTTCCTCGGTGGCGACGCGGCGCGCGGCAGGCGAAAGTTCTTCCACGCCCTTCGCTGGCGCCTGCGGTTTCTCGGGGACTTTCTGCTCGACTTTCTTCGGTTCTTCCTTGCGCGCTTCGGCCGGAGCGGCCTTTGCCGCGGCACCTTCCTCGATCACTGCGATCACGTCCTGGCTGCCGACGGTGTCGCCCTGTTTGGCGCGGATTTCCTTCAGCACGCCGTCGGCGGGCGCCGGCACTTCCAGCACCACCTTGTCGGTTTCCAGGTCGACCAGGTTCTCGTCGCGCCTGACCGCGTCACCGGGATTCTTGTGCCAGCTCGCGATGGTCGCGTCGGAGACCGACTCGGGCAGCACGGGAACTTTGACTTCGATCGGCATGGAGAGTTTCCTTTTCGGAAAGATCGCGATTGTTCGAGGAGCGATTATTCGAGCGAGTGGTCGTCGCCGGCCGGATCGACCAGCGCCTGCAGCACCAACGCATTCTGTTCGGCGACGTGGGTGTCGTAGTGGCCGCAGGCAGGCGCGGGCGAGCGCGCGCGGCCGGCGTAATGCAATCCGTGGTCGGCGCCGATGCTGGCCTGCAGGTGGTGGCGGATCTGGAACCAGGCGCCCTGGTTCATCGGTTCTTCCTGGCACCAGATCACTTCGTGCGCGGACGGGTAAAGCGCGAGCTGTTCGCTGACTTCCTGGCGCGGGAACGGATACAACTGCTCGACGCGGATCAGCGCGACGTCGCCGAGCTTGCGTCTCTCGGCGGCCTCGAACAGATCGTAATAGACCTTGCCCGAGCACAGCACGACGCGTTTCACCTGCTTCGGCTGCTTGATGCGCGAATCCGGGATCACCAACTGGAAGGTGCCATTGGCAAGATCATCCAGCGACGAAATCGCCAGCTTGTGGCGCAACAGCGATTTCGGCGTCATCACCACCAGCGGCTTGCGGCAGTCGCGCAACACTTGCCGGCGCAGCATGTGGAACATCTGCGCGGGCGTGGTCGGCACGCACACCTGCATGTTGTCCAGCGCGCACAACTGCAGATAGCGCTCCAGCCGTGCGGAGGAATGCTCCGGACCCTGGCCCTCGTAACCGTGCGGCAGCAACAGCACCAGCCCGCACTGACGGCCCCACTTGGCCTCGCCGGAGGAGATGAACTGGTCGACGACGACCTGCGCGCCGTTGGCGAAGTCGCCGAACTGCGCTTCCCACAGCACCAGCGTGTCGGGGTCGGTAGTGGCGTAGCCGTATTCGAACCCCATCACCGCTTCTTCCGAGAGCAGCGAGTCGATGATCTCCACCGACATTTCCGGATCGAGGTGTCGCAGCGGCGTGTACACGTTCCCGGTCTTCTGGTCGTGCAGTTCGGCGTGGCGATGGAAGAAGGTGCCGCGACCGACATCCTGTCCGACCAGGCGCAGCCCATGATGCTGCGCGACCAGCGTCGCGTAAGCCGCGTTCTCGGCGTAGCCCCAGTCCAGCGGCAGCTCGCCCGCGGCCATCTTGCGGCGGTCGTCGTAGATCTTGGCCACGCGTGATTGCAGCGTGACGTCGCCGGGCAGCGTGAGGATCTGCTGCGCCAGCGCATCCAGCTTCTTGCGTTCGATGCCGGTGGCGACCGCCTGCGACAGCAGCCCGTGCACGTGGCGGTTCCAGTCGACCGGCGACTTCTGCACGCTGCTTTCCGCGAGTTCGGTGACCGGTTTGCCGGCTTCGAGCTGCGCGCGATAACTGTCCGCGGCCTTGGCCGCGTCGTCCGCGCCGACCAGTCCGGCGCCGGCCAGGCGCCGCGCGTACAACTCGCGCGTGGTCGGCAGTTGCTTGATCGTCGCGTACATCACCGGCTGCGTGGCCGAGGGCTCGTCGGCCTCGTTGTGGCCGTGGCGGCGATAGCAGACCAGGTCGATCACCACGTCCTTGTGGAACTGGCGGCGGAAATCGAAGGCGAGGCGCGCGCACTGCAGCACCGCTTCCGGATCGTCGCCGTTCACGTGCAGCACCGGCGCGTTGACCATCTTGGCCACATCGGTGCAATACAGCGTGCTGCGGCCCTCGTTTGCGGGCGTGGTGAAGCCGATCTGGTTGTTGATCACGACGTGCACGGTGCCGCCGACGCCGAAGCCGCGCGTTTGCGACATGTTGAACAACTCCATGTTGACGCCTTGGCCGGACAGCGCGGCGTCGCCGTGCACCAGGATCGGCAGCATGTGTTCGCGCGAGCCGTCGTGCGCGCGGATCTGGCGCGCGCGCACCGAACCCGCGACCACCGGATTGACGATTTCCAGGTGCGAGGGATTGAACGCCAGCGCCAGGTGGATGTCGCCGCCGGGCGTGGCGATGTCGGCGGAGAAACCCATGTGGTACTTCACGTCGCCGGAATGCGCGGGATCGTCCGGATGGTCGAACTTGCCCTCGAATTCCTCGAACAGCTTCTGCGGCGGCTTGCCCAGCGTGTTGACCAGCACGTTGAGGCGGCCGCGGTGCGCCATGCCGATCACCAGCTCACGCACGCCGGCGCCGGCCGCGCGGCGGATCAGGTCGTCCAGCAGCGGGATCAGCGAATCGCCGCCTTCCAGCGAGAAGCGTTTCTGGCCGACGTACTTGGTGTGGAGATAACGCTCCAGCCCTTCCGCCGCGGTCAACTTGTGCAGCACGCGGCGGCGCTCGTCGTCATCGAGGCCGGGATTGCCGCTGGCTTGTTCCAGTCGCATGGACAGCCATTGCCGCTGGACCACGTCGCTGATGTGCATGAACTCAGCGCCGATGGTCCGCGCATACGTGTTGCGAAGGCGTTTGCGCAAGGCGCGCAGGGTCATGCGCTGGCCGCCGCCGGCGAAGCTGCCGGCTTCGAACTCGGAATCTAGGTCGGCGTCAGAGAGGCCGTGGAAAGCCAGTTCCAGGTCCGGTGCCGGTGGCTTGAACGCGATCGCCAGCGGATCGAGGTCGGCGGCGAGGTGTCCGCGCGAGCGATAGGCGGTGAGCAGGCGCAGCACGCCGGCCTGCTTGCGCGCGTGCGCTTCGTCCACCGGCACGATGCGCGCGTGGCCGTTGAGCTTCTGCGCGCGTTCGATGCGCGCGATCGCATCGGCATGCGGCACGTCGCCGCGGCCCTTGAAGCCCTCGAAATAACCGCGCCATTCCTGCGGCACCGCGCCCGGATCGCGCAGCCACGCGTCGTAAAGCTGCTCCACGTAGGCGGCGCTGCCGCCGCCGAGCTGGGAGGATTCCAGGAATTGCTGCGGCGACAATTGCCGCAACCGGTTGTCGCTGTCGCTCACGCCATCACCTTGCTTGGATGCGGAAGCAATTCCGCACTCCCGCCGACCGTCGTGGCCGACCTCCAATTATACCGGGTTGGTGCTGCGCTGCGGCATGTTCAAGCGATCGTCCATGATCGCCGCGCACCCGTCGTCCGAAGGTTCTCCGTTCCGCGCCGGGTGAAGCGCCAGAAGCGACCATCCGTGCCCGCACTTTTCAACAGGAGCATGAGATCTAAATGCCCAACGGGCGCGGCTCGCTGAAGGATTCGGAGCGTTCCCATACCTGGTCGAACAAGGTCTGCAGTTGCACGGCGCGGCCCGGCGCGCAGGTGGAGCCGACACTTTCCATCCGCCGCGCGACCGGACGGAACAAATAGCCGCAGTTGTCGCTGCACAGGAATGCCGAAAGGTAGTCGCGGTCCATTTCCTCGACCGGCCGGCGGAACTGGATGATCGAAGGAAGCCGTTGCGCCAGGTCGAGCATGCGGTTGCCTTCGCGCTGCGCGCGCTCGATGCTCTGCGCGATCACGCGGATGGATGCGCCGCGCCCGGAAATCGCGATGCGGCGCAATTCCACCAGGCAGGCCGAATCGTTGAGCAGCACCGGGTCGAGCTCTTCCACCAGGATGCGCAGCTCGTGGCGCGTATCGCGCAGGATCTCCAGCGTCGCCTCGATCAATTGTTCGCGTGTCTGCACGTTCAAGGCGCGCGCCTGCGGGCGCGCCTGCGGACTGCGTGGCGGCGCGGGTACGGCATCCAGCGACAGGTGCATCGGCCGGTGCGGAATGCCTGCCTCCATGAAATCCTCGCCGCTCGCCGCGAAACCGAATGTCCGGTAGAAATCGGCGGCATCCGACTGCGCGTGCAGATGGACTTCCGGCAATCCGCGCGCGCGCGCCTGTTCCAGCAACGTGCGCAGCAGGGCCGCGCCCACGCCGTTGCCGCGCCAGTCGGGCAGCACCGCGATGCGTCCAATCTGCCCGTGCGGGGCGAGCCGGCCGGTACCGATCGCCGCGCCGTCGCGCGCCCGCGCCAGCACGTGCGAGCTGCGCGGGTCGTCCTCGTCCTGTTCCATCTCGGGCGGTACGCGTTGCTCGCGCACGAACACTTCTTCGCGCACCGCGCACAAGGCGCTGCGGTCGCGATCGTTGCCCCAGTCTGCGGTTTCGATGGAAAAGTCGTCGCGGATCATAAGCATGTCCATGACGCACGGATTGTAGACAGGTCTAGCGATGTTTCCAGACCAGATGTCCCGCGTTGATCAATTCCGCCAACAGCGTCACGCCTTCGCGTCGCGCCGGCAGCGCCGCGAGCCGCGCGCCCTCCGTCGCGGCATCGCCGCACAGCGCGCGCGCCCAGACGAGCGCGCAGGCATATTGCTCGCCGGCAACGTACAACATGGCGCCCCGTTTCGCACGTCGCCACGCACAACGGCTCCACGGATTGCGGTGGAACCGGCTGCGTGCGAGCGCTTCGTCCAGCGCCGCGGGGCGCACCGCGCGCTTGCGCGCAGCCGTTTTCCCGACACCGCGATAAGCGGTGACGAAGCGGCCGAAGAAATCCGCGAAGGCTTGCGGATCGAGCATCCGCGCAACGGGTTCGAGCGCGTCGCGTGCTCGCCGCAACGCGGCGGCATCGATTTCGCCCGTGGCGGTGGCGGGTCGCAGACCCGAATCAGCGTAGCGCTGCGAGTCGGGCAATGCGGTTGCGACCTGCTCGGCGAGCACGACCAGCAGTTCCGCCTTCGATGGCGCGCGCATGCCGATGGAGAACGTCATGCATTCGCCGACCGCCACGCCGTCGTGCGGGACGCCCGGCGGCAGGTAGAGCATGTCGCCGGGGCCCAGCGTCCACGTGTGCGTCGGGTTGAATTCGCGCAACAGTTTCAATTCCACGTCTTCGCGGAATGCGTTCGGCGGATTCGGGCGCGTGTCGATGGACCAGCGGCGTTGTCCCATGCCCTGCAAGAGGAACACGTCGTATTGGTCGACGTGCGCGCCGACGCCGCCGCCGTCGACGGCGTAACTGATCATCACGTCATCGATGCGCCAGCTCGGGATGAAATCGAACGGTGCGAGCAACGCGGCCGTGTCGGCGTCCCACTTGTCGACGTCCTGCACCAGCACCGTCCAGCGCGACTTCGGAAGCTTGGCGAATGCCGCGTCGTCGAACGGGCCGCTGCGCAACGTCCAGCGATCGCGCTTCGCATCGTGCAATACGATCCGCGCCAGCGCGCCATCCATGCACGCGAGCCCGGCCAGGTCGTCGGGTGACAGCGGCGGCGTGAAATCCGGGAAAGCGTGGCGGATCAGCAGTGGGCGCTTCTGCCAATAGTCACGCAGGAAACGCGCGGGCGGCATCCCGAGGCGATGGCGCGCGTTCGCGCCGATTTCGAGGGGCAAGTCTTGTCGGGTTGCGGGCATGTCCCATGTTAACCGGCGCGGGCACTAGCCCGCGCCGGTTGCGTCGCCTACTTCGGTAGCGCGAACGCGATTACGTAGTCGCCGCGCGTCGTGTTCAGGCCGCCATGCCCGCCCGCAACGATCACCAGGTATTGCCGGCCACCGATCGAGTAGGTCATCGGCGTCGCCTGTCCGCCGGCGGGCAACTTGTACTGCCAAAGCAGCTTGCCACCGTGCTCGTCGAAGTCGCGGATGTCGCCGTCCATCGTCGAGGCGACGAAGACCAATCCGGACGCGGTGACGATCGGTCCGCCCATGCCGGGCACGCCGAGGTTCCAGTGATTGAGCACCGCGTTGCCCAGCGGCACCTGCCACAGGCGTTTGCCGCTGCGCATGTCGATCGCGCTCAGCTCGCCCCAGGGCGGCTTGACGCACGGCGTCCCCCACGACGAAGTGAACGCCCTGCGGCGCATGCCGTAAGGCGTTCCGGTCATCTCGGAGAAATCCCAGCCTTTGTACTGCTTCGACATTTCCTGCGTCATCAGCTGGTCGCGCGGCACCAACGCCACCAGCATCGGCAAGTCGTTGGTGTTCACCACGGCGACCTGATGAACCGGATCGAACGCCAGCCCGCCCCATTCGACGCCGCCCGCGTAGCCGGGTTGCTCGATGCTGCCCTGCACGCTGGGCGGCGTGAAGATGCCTTCGGATTTGTAGCGCTCGAGGTGACAGCCGAACGAGACATGCGCGAGATCATCCTTCGTCACCGGGCCCTGCCGCACCAGCGGTTCGGGCGCGGTGGGAAACGGCTGCGTCTTCGACAACACTTCGCCAGGCACGCCGTCCTGCGGCACCGGCTTCTCGACGATCGGGAAAACCGGCTTGCCGGTCTCGCGATCGAAGGTGAACAGCATGCCGGTCTTGGTCGGCTGGATCACCGCCGGAATCGTGCGGCCATCGTGCTGCAAGGTGACCAGCGACGGTTGCGCGGCATTGTCGTAATCCCACACGTCGTGGTGCACGAGTTGGTAAGCCCACGCCAGCTTGCCGGTGTCGTCATCCAGCGCCACCACGGAATTGGCCCAGCGGCCATCGCCGGGACGTTCGCCGCCGAAGAAATCCGGGCTCGACGAACCGGTCGGCACGAACACCAGGTGCCGTTGCGCGTCCACCGACAGCGGCGCCCAGGCATTGGCGGCGCCCGTGATGACCGCCGCCTGCGGCGTCCATTGCGCGTACACCGGATTGGAAGAATCGCGCGGAATCGGATCCCAGTCCCACACGAACTTGCCCGTGCGCGCGTCGTAGGCACGCACGGTGCCATGTTCCAGTTCCACGCCGCGGTTGTCACCCACGGACGACCCGAAGATCACCTTGTCATCCAAAATTACCGGCGGCGAGGTGACCAGGTAGTTGCGGTACTTGTCGCCGGGTTTGTAGGTGGAGTGGATGCCCTGCGACAGGTCCAGCACGCCATGGTCGGCGAAGTCCTGGCAAAGTTTTCCGGTCTTCGCGTCCAGCGCCAGAAGGCGGCTGTCGAGCGTCGGCGCGAAGATGCGTGCGTGGCAGGGCGCGTCCGCGGCCGATTGCGGATCGACCCACAGCGTGACGCCGCGCGAAGCTGCATCGGAGTACCAGAGTTTCGGGACGTGCGAGTCGTGGCGCCAACGCAATTTTCCGGTTGTCGCGTCCACCGCCAGCACGTTGGTTTCGCTGGTCGTGAAATAAAGCGTGCCGTCATGGAGGATCGGCGTCGCTTCCCACGTCATGTGGCTCGTCCACTCGTCGCCGGGGAAGCCCGCGCCATCCTCGCCGCTGCGGAAGGTCCAGGCGACTTTCAGGTGTTTCACGTTCGCGGGCGTGATCTGCGCCGCCGTCGAGTAGCGCGAGCCTCCCGCGTCGTTGCCGTAATGTGCCCAGCCGGCGTCCGGTGCGGGCGGTGGTGGCGTGTAACGGCTGCAGCCGGCGAGAAGGACGGCCAGTCCCAAAACCGTGCACCCCGAAGTCAACATGCGCATTGCGCGACTCCCGATCAAGACAGCCTGGAAGTTAGGCGGTGCGCGGCGTGCCGGCAAGGCGAAAAGTGGCAAGCGGCGCAGGTCGGTGACGAGCGGCGCGGTCTGCGCCGCGAATCAATTGAACAACTGCGGCAGGCGGCTGCGGTAGCGGCGGCTGAAATTCACGAAGCTGCCGTCGGCCAGCTTGATCCGGTAGTCGCCGCTGTCCCAGGGCTGGATTTCGCGGATGCGATCCAGGTTCACGATGTGGCCGCGGTGCACGCGTGCGAAGCGCGCGGGGTCGAGCCTGCGTTCCAGCGTCGCCATCGACTCGCGCAGCGGCCATTCACTGCCCTGCGCGTAAATGGTCACGTAATTGCCGTTGGCGTCGATGCGGTCGATGTCGGACGCGTTGAGGATGAATTCACGGTTGAGCTTTTTCACCACCAGGCGCTCCAACGGCGCGGACTCCGGTACGAATGGTGCGCTGGTTGCCGGCGGCGCTTCCGCGGGCATGGACGGTGCCGCGATCTGGCTCTCCAGCCACAATCGATAGGTGCGGAACGCCTGCAGGCCCATGAGGATGAGCGCATAGGTGACGACGTCCTTGCGATATTCGTAAAACCAGTCCGGCCACCACGCGCCGAAATCGTAATGCGCGTGCATCAGTACGTAACCGAGCTTGCGCAGCAGCACCATGCCGCCGACATGGATCAACGAAAATACCGGCGTGGCAACAAGATGCAGCGGCACGACCCAACGCCAAGTGCGCGCGGTGATCGGTGCACGCCGGTACAGCCACGCGATCGCGGGGATCAGCGCCCAGATCAACACCGCGCTGGAGTATTCCCACAGCGCCGGTTTCCACCAGGCCAGTTGCACGCCGTCGCGAGCGTAGTCGGTCAGTTCGGAAAACACATTGGCCGTGCAGATGGCCGCAGTGATGCCGCCGAACACCAGTATCTGGCGTATCAGGAGCCGGCGGCGGATGCCGGTTTCGGTGAGGCGTGAGGCGGGCGCAACGGTGGCCATGGTGCCAATCAGATGTCGCGCGCGAGTTCGGCGGCAAGACTGGTGTAGGTGGACGGTGTCAAGGCAAGCAGCCTTTGCTTGTCTGCGTCGGGCAGAGCGAGCGAGCCGATGAAAGTTTGCAACGTCTCGCGGGTGATGCCCTTGCCGCGCGTCAGCGCCTTCAACTGTTCGTAGGGCTCCGGCAGGCCGTGGCGACGCATCACCGTCTGGATCGCTTCGGCCAACACTTCCCAACTTGCATCGAGGTCGGCAGCGATGCGATCGGCGTTGACTTCCAGTTTGCCGAGCCCTTTCTCCAGTGAAGCGAAACCGATCAGTGCATGGCCGAAGGCTTCGCCCAGCGCGCGCAGCGTGGTGGAATCGGTGAGGTCGCGCTGCCAGCGGCTGATCGGAAGCTTCTCGCTGAAATGCCCGAGCAGCGCGTTGGCGACGCCGAAATTGCCCTCGGCGTTCTCGAAGTCGATCGGGTTGACCTTGTGCGGCATGGTCGAGGAGCCGACCTCGCCCTGTTTCAGGCGCTGCCTGAAATAGCCGAGCGAAATGTAGCCCCACACGTCGCGCGCGAGATCGATCAGGATCGTGTCGATGCGGCGTTGCGCGTCGCAAAATTCGGCGACGCCGTCGTGCGGTTCGATCTGGGTGGTGTACGCCTGCCATTGCAGGCCCAGCGATTCCACGAACCGCCGCGAAAACGCGCGCCAGCCGATCTCGGGATACGCGATTGCGTGCGCGTTGAAATTGCCGACCGCGCCGTTGATCTTGCCGGGAATCTCGATCGCCGAGAGCTGCGCACGCTGTCGCTGCAATCTCGCCACGACGTTGGCCATTTCCTTGCCCAGCGTGGTGGGCGATGCGGTCTGGCCGTGGGTGCGCGAAAGCATGGGCAGGTCGGCGTGGGCGTACGCGAGCTCGCGCAGTTTCGCGGTCGTCTTGTCGAGTTCCGGCAGCAATACGTGCTCGCGTGCGTCGCGCAACATCAGCGCGTAGGAAAGATTGTTGATGTCCTCGGACGTGCAGGCGAAGTGCACGAATTCCTTCGCCTGTTTCAGCGCAGCGTCGTCGCCGATCCGCTCCTTGATGAAATATTCGACCGCCTTGACGTCGTGGTTCGTGGTGGTCTCGATCTGCTTGATGCGCTGCGCATCGGCGACCGAGAAGTCGTCGGCGATCTTTTGCAGCGCCGCGCGCGCGGCGGCAGGGAAGGGCGGCAGTTCCGCGATGCCGGGCTCGTCGGACAGTGCAATCAGCCACGCGATTTCCACCGCCACGCGCCGGTGCATCAGGCCGTATTCGCTGAAGATCGGGCGCAACGCGTCGACCTTCGCGGCGTAGCGGCCATCCAGCGGCGAGAGGGCGGTCAGGGAGTCGAGTTGCATGGCGGCGGATCCGTGGCGTCGCGAAGCGGCCATTGTAACGGCGGGTGCTCGTTATAATGAGCGGCTTTCCCGCATGGATTTCCCGCAATGCCGAGCTTCCGCACCGAACACGACAGCATGGGCGAGCTGAAAGTGCCTGCCGACGCGCTGTGGGGCGCGCAGACCCAGCGCGCCGTGGACAACTTCCCGATTTCGGGCCTGGCGCTGCCGCGCGACTTCATCCGCGCGTTGGGATTGATCCAGGTCGCGGCTGCCGATGCGAACCTCAAACTCGGCCACCTGAAATCCACGCAAGCCGCCGCGATCCGCAAGGCCGCGCAGCGGGTGGCGGTGGGCGAGTTCGACGCGCATTTCCCGATCGACATTTTCCAGACAGGCTCCGGCACGTCTTCGAACATGAATGCCAACGAGGTGATCGCGCACGTCGCGACGCGCGATTCGAAGGCCAAGATCCATCCCAACGATCACGTGAATTACGGGCAAAGCTCGAACGACGTGATCCCGACCGCGATCCACGTCAGTGCCTCGCTGGCGGTGCACGAGCAACTGCTGCCCGCACTGAAGCACCTGCAGAAGGCCATCGACAAGCGCGCGCGTGAATTGAGGAACGTCGCCAAGACCGGTCGTACCCATTTGATGGATGCGATGCCGGTGACGTTCGGGCAGGAACTCTCGGGCTGGTCCGCGCAGGTCGCGTCGGGCGTCGCGCGCATCGAGGATGCCGGCAAGCGCATGCGCCGCCTGCCGCAGGGCGGCACCGCGGTCGGCACCGGCATCAACGCCGATCCGAAATTCGCCAAGGCGTTCTGCACCGAATTGTCGAAGGCGACGAAAGTGAAATTCGCCTCGATGGACAATTTCTTCGAAGGCATGGCATCCATGGACGCCGCGGTGGAACTGTCTGGCCAGTTGAAGACGCTGGCGTGCTCGCTGATGAAGATTTCCAACGACCTGCGCTGGATGAATTCCGGCCCGCTGGCCGGCCTCGGAGAAATCGAACTTCCCGCGCTGCAGCCGGGTTCGTCGATCATGCCTGGCAAGGTCAATCCGGTGATTCCCGAGGCGATGACCATGGTGTGCGCGCAGGTGATCGGCAACGACACCACGATCACCATCGGCGGCCAGGCCGGAAACTTCCAGTTGAACGTGATGCTGCCGGTGATCGCGTACAACCTGCTGCAGTCGATCGTGATCCTCGCCAATGCCTCGCGCCTGCTCGCCGACAAGGCCATCGCGGGATTCAAGGTCAACAAGGCTCGCGTCGATGAGGCGCTTGAACTGAACCCGATCCTGGTCACCGCGTTGAACCCGGTGATCGGTTACGAGAAAGGCGCCGCGACCGCGAAGAAGGCGTACAAGGAAAAGCGTCCGATCATGGACGTGGCGCTCGAAACGACGGGTTTGTCGAAGGCGGAGCTGAAGAAGCTGCTCGATCCCGTTGCATTGACCAAGGGCGGCATCCACGGCGATTGATCGATCGGCGCGCAATGCGCGTGCTGCCCCGCTTCGCATGACTTGCGGCACTGCCGGGCAATGCGCCTCGCGGCATGCTGCGCGCGAGGATTTTTTTCGAGAGGCGACGATGCGCGCGCGCAGGCTCCTGAAATATCTTGCGTGGAGCGCGTGGCTCCTCGCGGGTGCCGCGCCGGCGCAGCAGGCCGCGAGCAACGGCACGCGACTCCCGCCCGCGCATGGCGATGCGCCGCAATTGAGCGTGATTCCCCAGGTGGCGCAGGCGCCACGTGCGGTGCCGATTCCTACGCTTGCGGCCGATTCTGTCGTGCCGCCTTTGCCGGCGACACGCGACCAACTGGCATCGCGGCAACGTCTGCTCGAATCGCTCAACGAAGGTCGCGTTGCCAACGGCAACCTGCAGGAGTCCGGGCTGGAAGCCGGCGACGAGGTTTACCGCGATGGCGACGTGCTGGCGGTGGTGCGACTGTCCGGCCTGTCGCGCGAATTCTTCTGGCTGGAGGGTCCGGTCGATTTGCAGCGCGTCCAGTTCGTCCCGGAACCTGGCGGGCGCTATCGGGTGAACGCGTCGATCAACCCGCAGGCGCCGGTCTCGCACCGAATATCCGCGGCGGAACTGCATCGCGTCGTGAATGCGGAAGTACCCGCGGCGGGATCGGCGGAACGCGCGCGATTGCAGCAGCTCTGCAACAACGGCCAAGCGATCGCTGCGACGATCTGGCCGGGGGCCTTGCTGCCGGCCGACCGCCTGCTGCTCGGCCAGAAGGCGATCGTGATGGTGCGGCGCGAAGGCAACGACATGGCGCGGTACTGGTTGAAGGGCAGGATCGATCTCGGGCAGGGCGGATTGCAGAAGGTCGACGGCAACCTCTACGAGGTGATCGGCGTGGTGCATTGACCGCGGTCGCGCCGACATCGGACGCGATCGCGGCGGGATGCTTGCGTCAGGCGTTGCAGTGGACTTCGCCCTTGAATGCCGCGTACGGCTGGAATGCCGCGACCCGGGCACCGATTTCCTTCTGGGTGTCGCGCAATTGCTGGATGTCGCCGCACAGGTGCAGCGCTGCGGTTTCCACCGTCTTGCTCTGTCCGTCCATGTCGTGGTCGATCTTGTCGGACTGGCCGGAGAACAGGTCGCCGATCACGGTACCGACGGCATGACCCGCCAGCGCCGCGCCGGCCTTGCCGGTGGCGATGCCGTCGTCGCGCACGTGCATCGCTTCTGCATAGAAGCGTTGCGTCAGCGCGCGCTGGTCGGGCGTCAACGACACGGGCTGGTCGCCGATGCTCAGCGTGCCGTCGGCGGCTATGTGCGCATCCGGCTTGCCGTCCGCGCTCAACAACAAGCCGGATTTGTCGAAGTCGACATGTAGCTTGCCATTGATGTGGTAATTGACGCTGGATTGCGTGCCGTTGTCCGAGCACGCCCCCAGCGCGGGCACCAGCAGCAACGCAAGCAACACGGATTTCTTGTTCATGAGGGTCTCCCGGGAATTCTCAGGCTTCGTCCCGCCAGCGGCGGAACCAGATCGCGGCGGCGATCAGCGCAACACCCGCGACGGCGCCGATCCACATTTCCGGCATCGCCAGCGCGCGGACCATCGAGTCGAAACCGAGGACACTCTGCACGATGTTTCCCTGGTCGACGGGGTGCATGTCGCGAAGGTTCGGCGCGATCCAGCCACCCGGGATCAGCCCGAGCAACGCGCCACCGAAGAGGTGCCGCCAGTAGAAACTGTTGTCGATGTGCGGTGCGCCGAGCAGGCCGATCCAGAGATTCAGCACGCCCGCGATCACCGGGATCATCACCGCCCAGAGGAACGGCTTGCTGCGTGCCGCCGCGGAGCAGAACAGCAACCAGCCTACCGTCGGCAACGCCCAGATCGCATTGACCGGGATGGTCGCCAGCAAATGCAACCAGAGGTTGAAAGGTTCGATGTGCGCCCACAGCACCGGGAAAGGATTCACGCCATGGAACATCAGCCAGAAACTGACGACCACCTGCAGCGCGAGGTAGCCTGCGAGCGCGATCACGATCGCGATCAACGGTGCCACGATCATCGCCGCGACAGCCTTGGAGATCACCGTGGCCGTATCCGAGACCGGCAGCGACTTCCAGAACAGCAGGCTGCGGTCGCGGCGATCGTCGTAGAGCGCGCCCAGCAAGTAGAAAAACAGCACGAAGCTGAGCACGATCGCCACCAGGATGGCCACCGCCGTCATGCTTGCGTCCAGCCCGTGGACCACTTGGCCGATGTCGTGCGCGACTGCGCTCTTGAGCAGGTCGTCCAGCGACATGCCCATCTGCACATGGGTATCGCTGTTGCGCGCATTCAACACTTCGCCCGCGATCATGCCCAGCACGGTGATGATCACCAGCACCGCGGCGGCCCAGAACGGTGCCCACAGGAAACCGCGCTTGGATTCCCAGTATTCGCGCTTGAGCAGCCATGCAAAGGTGGATTTCGACAGCGCGTTCATGCGTAGGTCCCTTTCATGGTGGCGACGAACAGGTCGGCGACGGTCGGGCGCCGCACCTCGCCCAGCTCTTCCAGTCGCGCGCGCGGCACGCCATCGAACAGCAGGATGCTCTTGCCGAAAACCTGGCGTTCGTCGATGGGCTTGAGCGCGCGCGCAGCCTCCACCCGGTCCGCGTTCACCATCACCTCGGCGAAACGCCCGCCCAGCGCTTCCATCGGCGTGTCCAGCACCACCTTGCCGTCGCGGATGAACATCAGGTCGGTGAGGATGTGCTCGATTTCCTCGACCTGGTGCGTGGTCACGAGGATGGTCTTGTTCTCGTCGAAGTAATCCTCCAGCAGGCTCTGGTAGAACTGCTTGCGGTAGAGGATGTCCAAGCCGAGCGTGGGTTCGTCCAGCACCAGCAGGCGCGCATCGATCGCCATCACGATGGCGAGATGCAACTGCACGATCATGCCCTTGGACATCTGCTTCACGCGTTGCTCCGGCTGCAGCTTGGTGCGTGCCAGGAAGCGCTCGCACTTGGCACGGTCGAAACGCGGGTGCACGCCGGCGACGAAATCGATGGCCTCGCGAACGCTTATCCAGCGCGGCAGCGTGGCCACGTCGGCGATGAAACAAACCTGCTGCATCAGCGCGGGCCGCTGCTTGCGCGGATCCAGGCCCAGCACGGACAGGTCGCCCTCGAAGTCGGTAAGCCCGAGGATGGCCTTCAGCGCGGTGGTCTTGCCCGCGCCATTGGGACCGATCAGGCCGACGATGTGTCCCGCGGGCACGTCGAAGCTCGCGTGATCGAGCGCGACGCTGTTGCCATAGCGCTTGCTGAGGCCGACGGCGCGGATGACCGTGCCCTGCGCATTCTGCGCGACGCGCCCTTCATCGATCGCCGCATTCTGGCTGATCGCGCTCATCAGGATTTCCTCTTGTCGTTTGGCTTGTCGATCTGCGAAAGCAACCGTTCCACGTCCAGTCCCATGCGCTTGATGCGCGCGGCGAGCGCCGGCCACTCCTCGCGCAAAAAGCGTTCGCGCTCGGATTTCAACAGCACGTCGCGTGCGCCCTGGTTGACGAACATGCCCAGGCCGCGCCGTTTTTCCACCAGTTGTTCGTCGACCAGTTCCTGGTAGGACTTGGAAACCGTCAGCGGGTTGATCTGGTAGTCGGCAGCGACCTGGCGGACCGAAGGCAAGGGATCGCCCTCGTTGAGGACGCCGTCCAGGATCATCGCCACCACGCGATCGCGCAGCTGGCGATAGATCGGGACGTTGTCGTTCCATGTGATGCTCATGAAAAGATCCTTGCCAGCAGCGGAAGAGGCGGCCACGGCGAAGTGCGCACAGGTTCAGTTGCCGATCACCGACTTGGCGGCAAACGAATAGTAGGGCATGTCGAAGTCGGCGCCGCCCAGTGCGGTGGAACCATGGACGCTCGCACTGCTGCTGCCGGACTTGCCGGAAATTTCATCCATTTGGGCGCGGGTGGGGCGTACTTCGACGGTCGGCAGCGTCTGGATCGGCTGCACCTGGCTGCCTACGGCGGCCGGCAGCACATTGCCGACCGAAGCGTTTGCGTAGGCACGGATGCCCGCGATGCCGGCGCTGGCGATGAGCAGGGAAGCGGCGAAGATCAGGGGCTTGCTGGCGTTCATGGCGGTCTCCTTGGGTGACCGTGTTTAGTAGTGTTGTAGTTAACTATAACACCATAAATACCATTGTCAAGCAATTGCCACGAACCCTGCCATCAGTCACGCCCCTGAGGCCCTGTAAGGACTTTGCCTATATCGATGAAACCAAGCGGAACCTGTACGGTCACAGCGTGGCGCGTTGCCAAGCGGGCACGCGCGCCCCACAATGGACAGCTTGGGCCGACCTACGGCCTATTCGTCCGGCAGCGCCGGTCAACCCAAACAGAGGATTTTCCGATGAAGCAAGCATTGCGTCCCACGCTCACCGCGGCTGCGTTGTTCGCTGCCTTGGGTGTCGCTGGCGCCGCCGCCGCTCAGGCGCAAACGCAAACGGTCGCTCCTGCCGCCACGGTCACCAAGGCTCAGGCGAGCGAAGTGGTGGGTTTCGAACTGGCAGGCCAGTTTCCGGCTTGGGCGACGGATATGATCGATCCACAGGCCGTTGGCCAGGCCGTGACGCGCGCGCTGCAGGGCCAGAAGCCCTCGATGAGCGACACCCAGATGCAAAGCGTCGCACAGGCTTTCGGCCAGCAGATGAAGGCGCGCGGTGAACAGATGGTCGCCAAGATCGGCGCCGAACAGAAACAGCAGGGCGACGCCTATCTCGCCAAGAACAAGACGCAGCCGGGCGTGAAGGTGACGGCAGACGGCTTGCAATATCAGGTGATCTCGCAGGGTAGCGGTGCGCATCCGGCGGCGAGCGATACGGTGCAGATCAACTACACCGGCACGTTCGTCAACGGCCAGGAGTTCGATTCCTCCGCCAAGCACGGTAGCGGTCCCGCGTCGATTTCCCTGAGCGAAGTGTTCCCTGGCTTCCGCGAAGGCCTGATGATGATGAACGTCGGAAGCCACTACAAGTTCGTGATCCCGCCGAACATTGCCTATGGATCACAGCCGCGCGGTGGGATGCCGCCCAACGCGACGCTGATCTTCGACGTCACGCTGGTGAAGATCGGCAAATAACCGTCCGATCGAAATTCGCATGATGAAAAGCGCGGCCTTCGGGCCGCGTTTTTTTTGTCTCCATGCGCGGCTTGCGCCCGCTCGCTACAATCCGATGTTTCCGCGGGTTGGCAGCGCGCGCGCATGAAAGTCACCATCTTCGGCACCGGCTACGTGGGACTCGTCACTGGCACCTGCCTGGCAGAGATGGGCAACCAAGTGTTGTGCATCGACGTCGATGCCGGCAAGGTGGCGCGACTGGAACGCGGCGAAATCCCGATCTTCGAACCCGGTCTGGAGCCGCTGGTGCGCCGCAACCACGATGCGGGCCGGTTGCAGTTTTCGACCGACGCGGCGTCGGGCATCGCGCACGGCGACGTCCTGTTCATCGCGGTGGGCACGCCGCCCGACGAAGACGGCAGCGCCGATCTTTCCTACGTGCTCGCCGTTGCGCGCAGCATCGGTGAACACATCGCTGCACCGAAGGTGGTCGTCAACAAGTCCACGGTGCCGGTCGGCACCGCCGACCGCGTGCGCGCGGAAATCGGCGGCGCATTGGCCGCGCGTGGCGCGCAGATCGAATTCGAGGTCGCTTCCAATCCCGAATTCCTGAAGGAGGGCGATGCGGTCAACGATTGCATGCGACCGGATCGCATCATCATCGGCGCGTCCGGCGCGCGCGCGGTGGCGGCGTTGACCAAGCTGTATGCGCCGTTCAATCGCAACCATTCGCGCATCGTGCTGATGGACGAGCGTTCCGCGGAACTGACCAAGTACGCGGCCAACGCCATGCTGGCTACCAAGATCAGTTTCATGAACGAGATCGCCAATATCGCCGAGCGCGTCGGCGCGGACGTCGAACTGGTGCGGCAGGGCATCGGTGCCGACCCGCGCATCGGCTACCACTTCATCTATCCCGGCGCGGGCTACGGAGGTTCATGCTTTCCCAAGGACGTGCAGGCACTGGAACGCATCGCACGCATGCACGACTATCCGGCGCGGCTTCTGCAGGCAGTCGAGCAGGTCAACCTCGCCCAGAAGCAAAAACTGTTCGACCTGATCTCGCGTCATTTCGATGGAGACCTCTCCGGCAAGACCATCGCGCTGTGGGGGCTGGCGTTCAAGCCCAATACCGACGACATGCGCGAGGCGCCCAGTCGCACGCTGATGGAAGCGTTGTGGCGGGCCGGGGCGAAAGTGCGGGCGTTCGATCCGGAAGCGCGCGGGGAAACCGCGCGCCTCTATGGCGCACGCGACGATCTGGTGTTGTGCGACGATCCCTACGCGGCGCTGGAAAGCGCCGACGCCCTCGCGATCGTCACCGAGTGGAAGGCGTTCCGCAGTCCGGACCTCGACCGCATCCGCGCCGCGTTGCGCACGCCGGTGTTGTTCGATGGGCGCAATCTCTACGATCCAGCGACGATCGAAGCCGCGGGCATTGCGTACTATGGCGTCGGCCGCGGCCGCAGCGTCGCGGGACATACCGGCGAGGCACGTGCATGAGCGGTTCTTCCGAGGAACGTCTCAACGAACTGGAAGCGCGCCTCGCGTTCCTCGACGACGCGCTCGCGGGCCTGAGCGTCGCCGAAGCCGAAACCGCGCAGCGCATGCTGGCGATCGAACGCACGCTGGCGCAGTTACGCGTGGAGCTGGCCACGATCCGCACGGACCTGGGCGACGACGTGCATCGGGAACCGCCGCCGCCGCATTATTGATGGACGCATGGATGGAAGATCGTCGCCGTGAGCGATTCGCTGCGTGACCAACTCCTGAAAGCCGGCTTCGCGCCCGCGAGCGTGGACAAGCCGCGCGCTCCCGCTTCGCGCGAGCAGGGCGGCAACGATCGCAAGGCCGCGCAGCCACCGTCGCAACACCCGTTGCGGAAGAAGCCGCGCAACGAGGAATTCGACCTCGCGCGTGCCTATGCGGTGCGCGCGCAAGCGGAAAAGACCGAGCGCGCACGTGCGGAACGCGAGGCGCAGCGGCAGGCGCAGGAACGCCGCGAGCGCAAGCGGAAACTGCAGGAACTGCTGTCCGGCAACATCGTCGCGATCGCGGCGGATGCGGAATGCGTCCGTCATTTCGAACACGCCGGCAAGATCCGCAGGATCCACGTCGATGCCGCGCAACTCGCCGCGCTCAACAAGGGCGAGCTCGGCGTGGTGGTGCAGGGCGGCCGCTTCCTGCTGGTCGCGCGCGAGACCGCGCTCAAGGCGCGCGCGATCGCGGACGAATCGGTGGCATTGCTGGTCGACCCGGACGCGCCGGCGAACATCGCAGACGATGGGGTGCCGGATGACTTGATGTGGTAGATCGCGTCAACGGGATGGTGCGAGACGCAGTACCGGCGACTCCCATCCTTCCTTCGGTTTGAAACGGTCGCCGTAACGCGTTGCCAGCGCTTCCAGTCGTGCGCGCAATTTCTCCGCGCCTTCGCTGCGGATGTATTCGATCGGGCCGCCACGGAAGGGCGCGAAGCCGGTGCCGAAGATCACGCCGGCGTCCAGCAGGTCGGCATCCGCCACGACGCCTTCCGCAAGGCATGCCACGGATTCGTTGAGCATCGGCAGGATCATGCGGTCCTGCGTGTCCTCGGGCGCACGGTAGTCGCGCGGCACTTCCGGCTTTTGCGGGCTGCCGTCGCGCCAGACATAGAAGCCTTCGCCGTCCTTCTTGCCGCGCTTGCTTGACGACACTTTCCCCTCGATGCCTTCCGGCAGCGTCAATCCGAGGAATGGCGCCAGTTCCTTCCCGACCGACAACGCGACATCCAGCCCGATCGTGTCGGCCAGTTCGATCGGCCCCATCGGCATGCCGAACTGCTTCGCCAGTTTGTCGAGCACCGAACCCGGCACGCCTTCCGAATGCATGCGCATGGCTTCCAGCAGATACGGCATCAGGATGCGGTTGACCAGGAAACCCGGCGTGCCCTTGACCGGCACCGGCAATTTGCCGATTGCCTTGACGAAAGCCAGCGCGCGTTTCCCGCTTTGCGGATCGAGCGCAGCGTGTTGCACGACTTCCACCAATGGCATCTGTGCGACAGGATTGAAGAAGTGCAGGCCGAGGAATCGTTGCGGACATTTCAGCGCGCGGCGCAGTTCGTCCAGCGGAATGCTGGAAGTATTGCTGGCAAGCAGGGCGTCGTCCGCGAGTTTGGCTTCGATCTGCGCGTACAGCGCTTCCTTGGCCTGCGCGTCCTCGAAGATCGCCTCGATCGCGAGTTGCGAATCCTTGATCTGCGTGCCTTCGATATCCGCATGCAGTCGCAAAGTCGCTTCGGCGATGCGTTGCGGCGTCTTCAGTTTCTTCTCGAACAATTTGCGCGCGCGATCCAGCGTGGGTTGCACGAATTCCATCGCGCGATCCTGCAGTGAAACCTCGAACCCGCGCAGCGCGCACCAGGCGGCGATGTCGCCGCCCATCACGCCCGCGCCAGTGACGTGTACGTGGCGGATGCCGTGTGCAACATCACCGGCAAGCCCGCGCAGGCGTTCGCGCAGGAAAAAGATGCGGATCAGGTTGTGCGCAGTTGGCGTGGCGGCGAGCTTCGCCATCGAATACGCTTCCAGCCGCAGCCGTTGCGCGATGTCGCTGCCGCCGCGACGCCACACTTCGATCAGCGCGAACGGCGCGGGGTAGTGTTTCGGGTTCGCCTTGGCAACGGTTTGCCGACGCACCAGTGGCGCCAGGATCTGGCGCACTGGCCAGAGGTTGGTGAGCCATGCCAGCGCACGCTGATCGAATCGGTGCGCCGGTGGCTTGCGCACGCAGGCGATGGCCGCGTCGAGCAATGCCGCCGGTTCCACCAAGCGGTCGACCAGGCCGTCGGCCAGCGCGGCGCGCGCGGATGCCGGCTTGCCGGTCAACATCATCGCCAGCGCCTTCGGGGCGCCAATCAGGCGCGGCAGTCGCGCGGTGCCGCCCCAGCCGGGATGCAGGCCGAGTTGCACTTCCGGCAAGCCGATGCGCGTGCCCGGGTCGTCGGCGGCCACGCGCGTCTTGCACGCGAGCGTCAGCTCGGCGCCGCCGCCGAGGCACGCGCCGTGGATCGCGGCCACCGTCGGCACCGATAGTTCTGTCAGTCGCTGGAACACCCGCTGGCCGCGCTGGATCGCATCCAGCACGGTGCCTTCGCGTTCGTATTGCGCGAATTCGTGCAGGTCCGCACCGACCGCGAAGCCGGCGGGTTTGGCCGAATGGATCACCACGCCGGTGGGACGCGCGATCGTGATCCGCTCGACGATGGCGTCGAGCTCGTCAAGCAGATCGCGCGACAAGGCATTCACCGCGCTGCCGGCGCGGTCCATCGTCAGCACCACCACACCGTCTTCACGCAACGACGGCTTCCAGTGGGCGAATCGCAGTCCTTCGAACATTTGCGCTGCTCCGCACGGGTTTTGTTGCAAATGCCGGCAGTGTGAACTCCATCGGCAATTGCTCAGGGGGCTGGCCGCTATGATCCGGGTCAGGCGGCGCGCCGGTCAATGCGCGCGGACAGGCCGGTGCCCACAATGCCAAGTACGGATACAGCCATTGCCAACGAGCTGCTGGATACGATCGTCGAAGCCGAGCGTAGCCTGGTGGTATTGCGCTGCGACGACGTGCCGTCGCTGCTCGATCTGCTGCACCGGCACGCCATCCGCACCGGCCAGGCCTTGTACGCGTGGAGCGCGGATGCGGGACTGCGCAGCCTGCGCGATGCGCAGGTGCCGGTCTCCGGCGCGCGGCGTTTCGGCGAGGCGCTGCGACATGTCATCCAGAGCGCGCATTACGGCATCTATTTCTTCGCGGAACATCCACCGCTGTTCGACGCTGCGTTGATCCCGCTGTTGCGCCAGGTCGCGCGCCTTGGCGGCCAGCACGCGCGGCGCGTGGTGTTGCTTGGCGCCGCGACCGAACTGCCGGCCGGCGTGGGAGCCTTCGAGCTGAGCCCCGGCATGGCGGCCACGACACGGCCGCGCTTGCGCGATGGCCGCTGGATGCGCGCATGAACGCGGACCCGCGCGTGGTGTTGATCGTGGCTTCGCGGCGCGAGGATCGCCGGGCGTTGTTCGATGCGCTGGACGGCCAGGGGCACGGCGCGATCTTGTGCGGGCGCGATATCGCGCACGCGCACAACCTGCTTGCGGAGTCGCCGCCACCGCGGTTGGCGGTGCTGGATTTCTGCACGATGCCCGCGGAGTCCGCGGCATTCTGCGCGGAGCTGCACGGCGTGCCGGTGATCGGCCTGCTCGGTGCCACGCGTGCACACGGCGATGAGGCAGCCCCGTGGGATTACCACCATCGCCCGCCTGGCGTGGTGGAATGGCTGCGCGCGCCGGTGGATGTGCTGGAAGCGCGCGCCCGCGTCGAGGCGGTGCTCGGCGCCGATCCTCCGCCCGACGGCGGCGGCAAGCCGCTCGACGATGATTACCGTTGCAGTTTCGACGGCAATGCCGATGGTTTGTTGTTCTCCGAAGCACAAGGCGGCGCGATTCTGGAAGTCAATGCCGCATTCGAGATGGCGAGCGGTTTCGGTTCCGCACAGGTGATCGGAACGCCGCTGCACGATTTGTTCGCGCTGGATGCGGCGCAGCGGGCATTCCTCGATACACATCTGAAACGCGACGGCGAAGTGCGCCTGCAATGCGAACAATGGCGCGCGGACGGCGGACGCAGGCCGGTCGAGATCGTGACCCGCCTGCTCAAGCGCGGCGACGGACTGGTGCATTTCACCAGCGTGCACGACGCACGCAGCCTGCGCGACGGCCGCGAATTGCTGGACGCGCTCGCGCAGATCGCATTGCCCGACGACAGCGAGGGAGCCATGCAGCGGCGCGTGGCGCGTTTCGCCGCGGCATTGCGTTTCGATTACGCCGCGGTCGCGGCCTATGCGGGCGGCGAGCGGCAATTGCAGATCACCGCTGCGAGTGGGCGCCTCCCGCCTGCCCAAGGGGCGTTGGATGCGACGGCCGAACCGGCGGTGCGCATGGCCGCGGGCGGCGAGCGGGTGTTGCGGTTGACACACGCGCAGTCGTCGCTGGATGCCGCGACACCGGGCATCGCCGGACTCGCGTGCTGCGCGGCGCTGCCGTTGCGCGACGGGCGCCAGGACGTGCTCGGCGTATTGCTGGGCGCTGGCCGCGAGCCGCCACCGTTCGATCCGGAACTGGTGCGGCACGCGCTCGACATCGCGGCCGCGCAATTCTCCGCGACGCTGGAACTGCAGCAGGTGCAGGCGCAGGGGCGCGCCGTCGGATTGCTCGACGCGTTGACCGGCTTGCCCAACCGATTGCTGTTCAACGACCGCCTCGAAACCACGTTGCTGGAAGCGCAGCGTTCGGGCGAAACTTTCGCGCTGTTGTTCGTCGACCTCGATCGCTTCAAGAACATCAACGATTCGCTCGGACACGCCGTCGGCGACCAGGTGCTGGTGGCGGCGGCGCAACGGTTGCGCGGAGCGGTGCGCGCCTCGGACACGGTGGCGCGTTACGCCGGCGACGAGTTCACGGTGATCCTGCGCCACATCGTGATGCGCGAGGACGTGCTGCGCATCGCCGACAAACTGGTACGCGCGATGGAGGCGCCGTTGACGCTGGAAGACGGTTCGGAACTGCGCATTACCGCTTCGGTGGGCATCGGCTTCTTTCCGGAAGACGCCAAGGACGGAGAGAGCCTGGTCAAGCGTGCCGATGTGGCGATGTACAACGCCAAGGCCATGGGCCGCAACAATTACCAGGCCTACGTCACCGTTCCCGAGGAACAGCACAGCCAGCGCATCGAGCTGGAAGCTCGCCTGCGCATGGCCGAGAGCAACGACGAATTGCGCGTCTACTACCAGCCGCAGATCGACGCGCGCTCGGAAGACATCATCGGCATGGAAGCGCTGGTGCGTTGGGAGCACCCGACGCTGGGCATGATCAGCCCGGCATTTTTCATCCCGATCGCCGAGGAGACCGGCCTGATCCTGCCGATCGGCGAATGGGTGTTGCGACGCGCCTGCGCGGATTGCGCGCGCTGGCAGAAACGCTACCGCCTGCCGTTGCGCGTGGGCGTCAACCTCTCCGCGCTGCAGATGATGCAACCCAATCTGGGGGACCTGGTGCGCTCGGCATGCGCGGACAGCGGGCTGGAGCCGCGTTCACTGGAACTGGAGATCACCGAGAGCATCAGCCTGAAGTCGGTGCCCAACCTGCTGGAAATCCTCTCGGGGCTGCGCGAGCTGGGCTGCGGCATTTCCATCGACGACTTCGGCACCGGCCAGTCCTCGCTGGACTACATCAAGCGCCTGCCGGCCGATCGCATCAAGATCGACCAGAGCTTCGTCCGCAACATCGGCACGGACCCGGACGACGAGGCGATCGTGCGCGCGACCCTGACCATGGCGCACAACCTCGGTCGGCGCGTGGTCGCGGAAGGCGTGGAAAACGAGCAGCACCACGACTTCCTGCGCGAGCACGGCTGCGACGAATTGCAGGGCTACCTTTTTTGCCGCCCGCTGCCCGCCGCCGGGTTCGACAGCATGCTGGGCGAACGCGAGAAGCTCTTCGCCGCCATGGGCCCGCGCGAAGCCGCCGCTTGACCCGCGCCCGCCGCGCCCCCAACTTGTGAACTTTGCGCCCGGGGGCGCGGTCATAGGCGGCGCGCGACATTCGGCGCCGGAGGAGTGCGGCCCGGATGGGCGAAGTGGAGACGGATCGGGCGCTCGTCGAGCGCGTGCGCAAGGGCGACAGCCAGGCATTCGACCTGCTGGTACGCAAGTACCGGCACAAGATCCTGGGGCTGATCTCGCGCTATGTACACGACTGGAGCGAATGCGAGGACGTGGCCCAGGAAGCCTTCGTGCGCGCCTGGCGGGCGCTGCCGGCCTTCCGAGGCGAAAGCGCGTTCTACACCTGGCTTTACAAGATCGCCGTGAACACCGCCAAGAACCATCTGGTGGCGCAAGGCCGCCGCCCGCCGGCCGGGGACATCGACGCCGACATGGCGGTGCAGGTGGACGCGGGCGTGCGCTTGCGCGACGAGGCCACCCCCGAACGGGAACTGGCCCGCCGGGAAATTGAACAAACCGTGTTCGCCACGGTCGAAGCCTTGCCGGAGGAGCTTCGGGTGGCGATCACGCTGCGCGAAGTGGACGGCCTGTCCTACGAGGAAATCGCCGAAAGGATGGGTTGCCCGATCGGCACGGTGCGTTCGCGGATCTTCCGCGCGCGCGAGGCGATCGACATCAAGCTGCGCCCGCTGCTACCGTCGAGCGAAGATCGAGGATGACCATGCAAGAACGCGACAGCCGCGAACACCTTTCCGCCCTGATGGATGGCGAGCTGGAGGCGGACTCCGCGCGCTTCCTGCTGCGGCGCATGGAGCGCGATCCGGAACTGGCGCTCGCGTGGTCGCGCTGGCACCTGATCCGCGCATGCATGGCCGAACGCGTGCCGTCCTCGCCCCACGCGGATTCGTTGCGCATCGGCGCTTCCGGCGACGATGCATTCACCGCGCGGGTGCTGGCCGCCGTGAAGGCGCAACCGCAGCCTCGCCGGCACTGGGCGCATTACATCGGCGGTGGCGCGATCGCCGCCAGCGTGGCCGCAGCGGCGTTGATTCTTTCCGTGCCGCAACAGCTTTCCAGCGACGGCAGCGTCGTCGTCGGCTCCAACCGCTCCGCGCGCGCGCCGACTTCGGCTGCCGCGTCGCGTGGCGCCTCGTCGAGCATCGCCGCCGTCTCCGCGAGCCGCGATGCGTCCGCATCATGGCTGGATCGGCAACCGGCGTTCCTGGCTGCCCGACCGGCCGCGGTCAGCCCGGTTCTTTCGAGCAGTTATCTCCAGCAGGCCGCGTATGCGCCGGGGGCAATGTCCTCACCCATGCTGGTGCGCGATCCGCAGCAGAATGCCGGCGGCGCGCCTTACATGATCCTGCTGGTGCCGCAGCAGAACGCGCGCTTGCAAGCGACGCCGCAGCAGCATTGATCCGGTGCCGGCGCGGAATCGCGTCCAGGCCGGGTGCGCGGCGCCCGCGCGTTCATCGCACGGCGCGATGCGCGGACAGGTTTCCAGTTCAATTCAGGAGTCCGAGAGATGCTTCCACGTGCGAGGCAGGCGTTTGCCGTTTTTCTTTTCGTTTGCATTTCTTCGATCGCGCTGACGGCAAGCGCGGCGGATCTTCCAGATTTCACCGGCATCGTGCAGCGCAACGGGCCGGCCGTGGTGAACGTGCAGGCGCACTACAATCGCGCCAGCGAAATTCCCGATGACGACGGTGGCCCGGGCGATGACAACGGCGGCCCCGGCGACGATGACGGTTCCAGCGGCGGCCCGGACGACCAGCAGATCCCGGACATCTTCAAGCGTTTTTTCGGCATTCCCTTGCAGCCCCCGGGGAACGGTCCGGACCGGGGCGCGGAATCCATGGGCTCCGGTTTCATCATTTCCGCCGACGGCTACATCCTCACCAACAACCACGTGGTCGACCACGCCGACAGCGTGACGGTGAAACTCACCGACCGGCGCGAACTCCCTGCCAAAGTGGTCGGCACGGATCCGCAATACGACATCGCGTTGCTCAAGATCAACGCGGGCAACCTGCCGGTCGTGACCATCGGTGATTCGCGCTCGCTCAAGCCGGGCCAGTGGGTGGTGGCGATCGGTTCCCCGTTCGGCTTCGACAATTCGGTGACGCAGGGCATCGTCAGCGCGGTGGGCCGCAGCTTCGGCGCGATCGACCAGCAATACGTGCCCTTCATCCAGACCGACGTGCCGATCAACCGCGGCAATTCCGGCGGCCCGCTGTTCAACCTGGACGGCCAGGTGGTCGGCATCAACTCGCAGATCTTCTCCAACAGCGGCGGCTACATGGGCGTGTCGTTCTCGATCCCGATCGACATCGCCATGAACGCGGCGCAGCAGATCAAGAGCAAGGGGTACGTTTCGCGCGGCGTGCTGGGCGTGGGCATCCAGCAGATCACCGCGGACATCGCGAAGGCGAAGAACCTGCACCTGACGGAAGTGCGGGGCGCGCTGGTCGGCAGCGTCACGCCCGGCAGTGGCGCGGACAAGGCCGGCATCCAGGTCGGCGACGTGATCCTTGCCTTCAACGGCCATCCGGTCTACGACGCCGCAGACTTGCCGCCGATGGTGGGCGCCACCCAGCCGGGTTCCATGGCCACGGTGCAGATCTCGCGGGATGGCAAGTTGCAGAACGTGCAGGTCAAGGTCGGCGAGCTGCCGCGCGACAAGGATGCGTTGCAGGCGATGCGTTCTGGCCGGCCATCCGGCGGCGACAGCAGTTCGGCGCTCGGATTGGCGGTGCAGACCATCACACCCGCGATGCGTCAGCAACTGGACCTCAAGGACAGTGGCGGCGTGGCGGTCACCGCCGCGCGTGGCGCTGCCGCACAGGCGGGCCTGCAACCGGGTGACGTGATCCTGCGCGTCGGCAACAAGCCGGTAGACAACGCCGCAGCCTTCAAGGCCGCCGGTGCGGGCGTCCAACCCGGCGACACGGTGTTGTTGCTGGTGTCTCGCGGTGGCGCCAGCCAGTTCGTCGCGGTGACGGTCCCGAAGAAGTAGGCGCCGTCCGGCTCCCTTTCCCCGAGCGGGGAGGGGGAGCGTCATGCGATAATCGCGCGTTTGCGCCGTCCACAGGCGCGTCGCATCCGCGCATATGCAGCTCATCCGCAACTTCTCCATCATCGCCCACGTCGACCACGGCAAGTCCACGCTCGCGGATCGCATCATCCAGATCTGCGGAGGGTTGACCGAGCGCGAGATGGAAGCACAGGTGCTGGACAACAATCCGATCGAGCGCGAGCGCGGCATCACCATCAAGGCGCAGTCGGTGTCGCTGCCGTACACCGCGCGCGATGGCAAGACCTACCAGTTGAACTTCATCGACACGCCGGGCCACGTGGATTTCTCATACGAGGTTTCGCGTTCGCTGGCGGCCTGCGAAGGCGCGTTGCTGGTGGTGGACGCCGCGCAGGGCGTGGAAGCGCAATCGGTTGCCAACTGCTACACCGCGGTGGAGATGGGCCTGGAAGTGGTGCCGGTGCTCAACAAGATCGACCTGCCCACGGCCGACATCCCCAAGGTGAAGGAAGAAATCGAGGCAGTGATCGGCATCCACGCCGACGACGCGCTGGCGATCAGCGCCAAGACCGGCGAGAACGTGGTCGAAGTGCTGGAGGCGATCGTGGCGCGCATTCCGCCGCCCAAACCGCGCGACACCGACAAGCTGCAGGCGCTGATCATCGATTCGTGGTTCGACAATTACCTCGGCGTGGTCTCGCTCGTGCGCGTGATGCAGGGCGAAATCAAGCCGCGCGACAGGCTGCTGGTGATGTCCACCGGCCGCGCGCACGAAGTGCTGGAAGTCGGCGTGTTCACGCCCAAGCGCAAGAAGCTCGACAAGCTCGGTGCTGGCGAAGTCGGTTTCGTTTGCGCCTCGATCAAGGACGTGCACGGCGCGCCGGTGGGCGACACCATCACGCAGGCCGGTGATCCGGCGCCGAAGCCATTGCCGGGCTTCCAGCAGATGCAGCCTCGGGTGTTCGCGGGATTGTTTCCGGTCAACGCCGACGATTTCCCCGCGCTGCGCGAAGCACTGGACAAGCTGCGCCTCAACGATGCGGCGCTGTTCTTCGAGCCGGAATCTTCCGAGGCGATGGGCTTCGGTTTCCGCTGCGGGTTCCTCGGCATGCTGCACATGGAGATCGTGCAGGAACGGCTGGAGCGCGAATACGACCTCAACCTGGTCACCACCGCGCCGACTGTGGTGTACGAGGTGTTGAAGTCGGACGGTTCGATCATGCTGCTGGACAATCCGGCCAAGTTGCCGGGATCGCCGCAGGTCGCGGAGATCCGCGAGCCGATCATCGTCGCCGACATCCTCACGCCGCCGGAGCACGTAGGCAACGTGATCACGCTGTGCGAGGAGAAGCGCGGCGTGCAGCGCTCGATTCATTACCTCGCCAGCCAGGTGCGCATCAGCTACGAATTGCCGCTGGCGGAAGTGGTGCTGGATTTCTTCGACAAGCTGAAATCCGTTTCGCGCGGCTATGCCTCGATGGATTACCACTTCCAGCGTTTTGAAGAGGGTTCGTTCGTGCGCCTGGACACGCTCATCAACGGCGACCGGGTGGACGCGCTGAGCCTGATCGTGCACCGTACGCAGGCCGAGCGCCGTGGCCGCGAACTGGTCGAGCGCATGCGCGAACTGATCCCGCGGCAGATGTTCGACGTGGCGATCCAGTCCGCGATCGGCGCGCAGATCGTCGCGCGCTCCACGGTGAAGGCGTTGCGCAAGAACGTGCTGGCGAAGTGTTACGGCGGCGACGCGACGCGCAAGCGCAAGTTGCTGGAGAAGCAGAAGGAAGGCAAGAAGCGCATGAAACAGGTCGGTCGCGTGGAAATTCCGCAGGAGGCCTTCCTGGCGGTACTGCGGACGGACAAGTGACCCGGACAAAAGGAGATGTGATGAAGCGAGACATGCTGGGAACGGTGCTGCTGGTGGCGATCGTCGCCGCGTGCCTCGACGTGTGGTACATCACTTCCGACTTCGCGCTGGCGCTGGTGCTGATGACCGCGGCGTTCGGCATCGTTTGGGCGCTGGACCGGTTGCTGTTCCAGCATCGGCGCATCGAGCGCGCCACGGCCGCCGGCGAGAAACCGCACGAACCGCTGCTGGTGGATTATGCGCGCTCGTTCTTCCCGGTGATCCTGGCGGTGCTGCTGTTCCGCACCTTCCTGATCGAGCCGTTCCGCATTCCTTCCGGTTCGATGATGCCGACCCTGCTGGTGGGGGATTTCGTGCTGGTCAACAAGTTCGCCTACGGCCTGCGCCTGCCGGTGACCGATACCAAGATTCTCGATATCGGCGAGCCCAAGCGCGGCGACATCGTGGTGTTCAAGTACCCGCCGGATCCGAAAGAGGATTACATCAAGCGCATCATCGGCCTGCCGGGCGACACCATCACGGTGCGTGGCGAACAGGTGCTCGTGAACGGCAAGCCGATGCCACAGAGCGAGCTTGGGCCGATCACGGATACCGACCCCGAAAGCGTGCGCACCGCGCAGGCCGGCGGGGTCGAACGCATCGAGCATCTCGGCAAGGTCGACCATCGCATCATCGTGTTGCCGGCGTACCGGCGCGACCCGCGCGCCGAAGGCTCCTGGGTGGTGCCGCAGGGCTATTACTTCGCGATGGGCGACAACCGCGACAACAGCTCCGACAGCCGCTTCTGGGGGACGGTGCCGGAAGCCGACCTGCGCGGCAGGGCGTTCCTGATCTGGTTCAGCCTCGCCGACCTGAAGCGGATCGGGACCGTGCTGCATTAGTTTGTTGTTCCAGGCTCTTCGTGCTCACGGTTGCTGACATGGGAGTGTCGCGATGAATATCAGATCGTGCGCAGCGTCGACTGTTCTGATTTTCTTGCTTTGCATGCTCTCAGGATGCGCCGGCAAATCGGCATTCCTCTCAGTTCAAATATGCCTCGGCAACGAGCAAAACGTTGCCCTATTCAAAGACACGATGAGATCAATTTCGCAGGCACACAACATAGGGTTTGTGGATAACAGCGCTGCTTCTCAAGAGGAGTCGATCGATCTGAAGATCAAACAAGAGTATCCTATGGTCATGACTGGTGCAGTGCGTAAAGATGGCGTGGGTTGGCTTGCTTCCAATTCGGGTCTGTCCAGATATGAGGTCCTTTTGGGCTTCTTTGATGGGTCGAACCCCGCAGAAGCGCATCGATTCGCCGACTTGGTCGTCAGGGAATTAAAAAAGAAGTGGCCTGTGTATGTTGTTCCCACCGGACGCGGCGCCTTGCCGATGAAAGATTGCCGAGGTCGCTCCGTAGCGCCGGCTGCTCCGTCTTCCGCCCCGACCTGAGCACCCGCTGCATTCCATCCCAGAAAGGTGCTGCTAGACTCCGCGCCGTCGGCCGAGACGCAGGGGAATGTCAATGAAAAGGCAGCAAGGGATTACGCTGATCGGGTTCGTGTTCGTACTCGCCATCGTCGGGTTCTTCATCTACATGGCGATGAAGCTGGTGCCGGCCTATTCCGAATACATGGGTGTCGTGAAGGCGATGAAGCAATTGGCTTCGGAGCCGGACCTGGCCACCAAGACGCCGGAGCAGATCCAGCAGGAACTGGCCTTCAAGGGCAGCTTCCAGTACGTGGATGACAGCACCTTCTCGGCGCAGAACGTGCACATCAAGAACGGCCCCGGCGGCGGCACCCTGCAGGTGAAGTACGACAAGGACATCCCGTTCCTCTACAACATCGATTTCCTGCTGCACTTCGACAAGACGGTGCCGCTGTCGAGCAACAACGACGGGTCGTGAGAGCCGGCTATTCCTTCCGCGATCCCGGATTGCTGCGGCTGGCGCTGACGCATCGCAGCACCGGCAGACCCAACAACGAGCGACTGGAATTCCTCGGCGACGCGCTGGTGAACCTGGCCGTCGCCGAATTGTTGTTCGATGCCCGCCCGCGCGCGGACGAAGGCGAATTGACCCGCCTGCGCGCGCAACTTGTCAGTGGCGCGGCATTGGCGGAACGCGCGCGTGCCCTCGGGCTGGGCGACGACCTGTTGCTCGGCCCGGGCGAACTGAAAAGCGGCGGCTTCCGCCGCGATTCGATCCTCGCCGATGCCTTCGAGGCGCTGGTGGCGGCGGTCTACCTCGACGGCGGTTTCGATGCTTGCCGGACATGGCTGCGCGCGATGTTCCGGGAAGCGGCGGAATCCGCCGGCAGCCCGGTCAAGGATGCCAAGACGCGCCTGCAGGAATGGTTGCAGGCGCAAGGCCGGCCGTTGCCGCAATATGAATTGCTGGCGGCGCACGGCGAGGAACATGCGCGCACTTTCGAAGTCGCCTGCGTGCTGGACGAACCGCAATCCGCGCGTTTCGAAGGTCGCGGCGGCAGCCGCCGGGCGGCCGAACAGGCGGCCGCGGAATCGGCGCTGGAAGCATTGGCGGAAGCGGGCAACGAACGGCAACGCGATGCCGGCTGACTTCGCATTCCGCTGCGGCACGGCGGCGTTGGTCGGTCGCCCGAACGTCGGCAAGTCCACGCTCCTGAACGCGCTGGTGGGCGAACGCGTGTCGATCGTCACGCCGCGTCCGCACACCACGCGCCATCGCATCCTCGGCGTGGTGACGAAGCCGGAAGGACAGATCCTCTATCTCGACACGCCCGGCATGCACGCGCAGGCCCGGCGCGCGATGAACCGCAGCCTCAATCGCGCGGTGCACGCCGCGCTCGCCGAAGCGGACGTGGTGGTGCAGGTGATCGAGGCCGGCCAATGGAACGACGAGGACGAAGCGGTGCATGCCGCGCTCGAATCCGTGCCCGCGGCGCGTCTGCTGGCATTGAACAAGTTGGACCGTGTTCGCGACAAGGCTGCGCTGTTGCCGTTCGTCGAGCAGCTCTGCGCCCGCCATGCGTACGAGGAAGTGTTCTGGCTGAGTGCGCAACGCGGTGAAGGCGTCGCGGAACTGGAGCGCGGCATCCTCGCGCGCCTGCCAGTACGCGAGGCGCTGCATGATCCGGACAGCTTTACCGACCGCAGCGAACGCTTCCTGGTCGCGGAACTGGTGCGCGAGCAGCTGATGCGCCAGCTCGGCGAAGAACTGCCGTACGCCACCACCGTGGAAATCGAATCGTTCAAGGATCGCGATGATGGTCTCGCGGAAATCGCCGCACTGATATGGGTGGAGCGTGAAGGCCAGAAGGCGATCGTGATCGGCGCCGGTGGCGAACGCCTGAAGAAGATCGGCAGCGCTGCGCGCCGCAACATCGAGGCATTGCTGGGGCGGCGCGCCTACCTGCGGTTGTGGGTGAAAGTTCGCGAAGGCTGGTCGGACGACGAGGCGGCGCTGAAGCGGTTCGGCTACGACTAGCGCGCGGAAATCGCGCGCCGCTTTGCCCGGAACGATCGCGCGGCGACAATCGGCGAACCCGACGAGCCCTGCGCAACCATGCGTGTCGAGAACCAGCCCGGCTACATCCTGCATGTGCGTGCCTGGCGCGAGACGAGCTTGTTGCTGGAAGCCTTCAGTCGCGACCACGGTCGCGTCGGTCTGCTCGCGCGCGGTGTGCGCACGCCGCGTGCCCGCATCCCGCGCGCCTCGCTGGAACCCTTCCAGTTGCTGGCTCTGGATTGGGCTGGCAGCGGGGAATTGCCGAACCTGCGTGCGGCGGAAGTCGATGTCGTGGCCGGTCGCTTCAGCGGCGAGACACTGTTCTCGGGGCTGTACGTCAACGAGCTGCTGGTGCGATTGACCGCGCGCCACGATCCGCATCCTGGATTGTTCGAACGTTATGACTCGTTGCTGCAGGAACTGGCGGCGACCGCATCGCTGGCGTGGACGCTGCGCCGATTCGAGCGCGACTTGCTGGCGGAACTGGGTTACGGATTGCTGCTCGATCGCGACGCATCCGGCACACCACTTTCGGCGGAGGCGGAGTACGTGTACGTGCCGGAACATGGCGCGGTGCCCGCGGACGCGCAATCGACCGGCCCGCGCATCCGCGGCGCGGCATTGTTCGCGTTGCACCGCGACGAGCTGCCGCAACCGGGCGATCTTGCCGCATTGCGTCGCATGTTGCGTGGCGTGATCCGCGTGCATCTCGGCCACGGCGAGTTGCGTGCGTGGCGCATCCTTGCCAAGACGACCCACGGGAAATAGTCGAAGCGCGGTTTCTCCCGCAGCGCTGCTCGCGCCCGACTTGCGTCAGCCGGCAGCGTTCTGGCGTAACGCCCGCAGCGTCGTTGCCAGGGTCCGACGGAAAGCTACCCCGCATTCGACGATGTGCTCCTGCTCGGCGGCCTGCAACGCATCCGACAAATCGACCGAGGCATGTTGCAGGGCCATTGCGCCACAAAATCCGCAAGCCGCGCGCAGGCGATGCAGGCGTCCCCGCAGTGCGTCGTGGTCGAGGCGCAGCCCTTCGAATTCGCCTTGCAGTGTTTGCAGTTCCACCGCGAACAATCCGCGCAGCGCCGCCAGCGTCGCCGCGTTGCCGCTCGCGGCCAGTCCGGCGTCGTCGTCGAGCACGCCGGTCGCGGCCGTTCCGGCCGGCAGACCGAATCCGGCCAGCGCCTTGCGCAGGGATGTCGCGTCCAGCGGTTTCACCAACACGCCGGCGAAGCCCGCCGCGCGCAATTGCGCGTGGATTGCCGCTTCCGGATCCGCGGTGGCCGCGATCGCGGGGGCATCGCGGGATGCGGCGGTGGCGTCTTCGCGCAAGACCAGAAGGACTTGGTCACCCGCCATGCGGGGCAGCGAACGATCCAGCACCAGCAGATCGAAACGCTCGCTCCGCGCGGCATCCAGCGCTTCCGCGCCATCGGCCACCGGCAAGACCGAGCATCCGAGCTGCCGCAGGGTTTCCGTCAGGAACACGCGGCTGACGGGGTCGTCTTCGGCCAGCAGGATATGCGGAGGGGCGGCTCGTGCCATACGGTTGCGTTAACCGGCATTCAATCCCGGCCGGCACAATCGCCGATCATGCACCGGCCCGCAACCCAGGCTGTCCCGTTCGCCGCGGTGGTCTTCGCGTCTTTGTGGCTGGTCGCGTGCGCCACCGCGCATGCGGCGATCCGCATGCAGGCGGACACACTGGAACTGCCCGGCGCCACGTTGAGCGGCGTGCAGCTCAGTCTCGCGCCCGGTGCGGATGGCCGCCCGCTGCTGCAGCTGCGCGCCGAGCGCGTGTCGGTGCCTGCACTCGGATGGAAGAACGTCGCCTTGGCTTTGTCGGGTGTTCCCGAACGCGACAACGGCAGCCAGTGGCGACTGGACGGCACGTTGGCGTTGAAGCGCGCGCCTGGTGGCGCCTTCACCGCGGCGAACGTGCAGATGCTGATCGACACGGATGCGGGCTCGCTGGACGCGAGGCTTGATCAACGCAACGGCGCGCTGCGCATGCTGATGCCGCTGGACCAGCCCAGTCATTGGCAATTGAGCCTGAAAGGGCTTCCGCTCGCATGGCTGCAGGGTGCGCTGGCGGCGGCGTGGAAGGGCGGCCGGCTCACCGCCGGCACGCTGGATGGCGAGATCGCGCTGGACCTGCCGCCCGAAGGCGCCAGGCTTTCGGGCCGTGTCGGCATCGCCGGCGCCGGCGTGGATTCGCAATCCGGCACGCTGGCCGCGCAGCAGCTTGCCGCGCGTGGCACTTTTTCGCTGGACACGGGTTCGCCGGATACGCATTTCTCTTTCGATGGCAGCCTCGATGGCGGGCAGGTGCTGCTGGGGCCGTTGTACGCGCAGTTGCCGGCGCACGCGGCGCAACTGCAACTGTCGGCGGATTTCGGTGCGCGCGGCATCGCCATCGATGCGCTGCACTTCGACGACGGCGATGCGTTGAACCTCGGGGGCAAATTGGCGTTCGATGCCGACGACACGCTCACAACCTTGCAGCTCGACCGTTTCGAGGCGCAGTTGCCGCAGGCGTATGCGCGTTACGGCAGCGCGTGGCTGGCGACGTTGGGCTGGAAGGATCTGGACACCGACGGCGCGCTTTCCGGATCGATCGCGTTGGCGAACGGCGTTCCTTCCCGATTCGCGTTGCATGCGCAGCGTCTGAGCGTGGACGACGCGGCCGGAAGGCTCGCGCTGCACGGCCTGGACGGCGATCTGGACTGGGACGCGAGCGCGACGCGTCCGGCGAGCACGCTGTCATGGCAATCGCTGGCGTTCTACAAGTTGCCGTTCGGTGCGACGCGCCTGCAGTTCCGCAGCGACGGCGGGGCGCTCACGCTGGTGGCGCCGGCACAGGCATCGTTGTTGAACGGCGAGTTGTCCCTGCAGCAACTGGTCTGGCGGCCGGCCGCGGACAAGCAGGATCGCGTCAATGCCGCGTTCGCGGTCACCGGCATCGACGTCGGCGCGTTGTGCAAGGTGTTCGGCTGGCCGCAATTCGGCGGCACGCTGGGCGGTGCGGTGCCGGCGTTGAGCTACGACGGCGACCGCATTGCATTCGAGGGCGGCCTGTCGATGAACGTGTTCGATGGCTTCGTCGATGTGACGAGCCTGTCGCTGCAGCAACCGTTCGGCGTGGCGCCGGTGCTGAGCGCCGACATCGACCTGCGCCAACTCGATCTCGCGGGATTGACGGGCGTGTTCGACTTCGGCTCGATCACCGGCAAACTCGACGGCGCCATCCACGGCCTGAAACTGGTGGACTGGCAACCGGTGGCGTTCGACGCGGATTTGCACGCCGACGCCGGCGGACGCATCAGCCAGCGCGCACTGAAAAGCCTGACTTCGGTGGGCGGTGGCGGCATCGCCGCCGGCATCCAGGGCCTCGCATTGAACCTGTTCAAGACCTTCGGTTATTCGCGCATCGGGCTGAGCTGCGTGCTGCGCTCGGAAGTGTGCACGATGGGCGGGCTGGAACCGGCCGGCAATGACGCGCAGGCGGGCTACACTATCGTCGACGGCAGCGGCCTGCCGCACATTTCCGTGATCGGCCACGAACGCCAGGTCGACTGGAACACGCTGGTGGATCGCCTCAAGGCGGCCACCGAAGGCAATGGGCCGGTGATCAAGTAAACCGAAGGACGTTTTTTGAAAATGCGGCAGGGTTGGCCGCTTCCAGGCGCAGGATGCGCATGACGGAGAACGAGATGCGCAAATTCACGCTGACCACATTGTTCGCGCTGCTCGCCGGCTGCGTCACCATCAATGTCTATTTCCCGGCCGCCGCCGCGCAGGCAGCCGCGGACAAGATCATCAGCAACGTGATCGGCCCGGATGCCGCGTCGCCGGCGCCGGCTTCCTCGGCGCCGCAACAGCCCGCGTCATCGAATCCGTCCGGCGGCGGTCGCGGCGTGCCGCTGGCGGCGCGCGTGCTGGATGCGCTGGTCCCGGCCGCCTCCGCCGCCGAGAGCCAGCCCGACATCAACATCCACACGCCGCAGATCGAGGCGATCCAGTCGCGCATGCGCGCGCGCTACGAAGGCACGCTGCAGGGCTTGCTGGATTCCGGCGCGGTCGGCTACACCAGCGACGGCATGATGGCCGTGCACGACGCCGCCAAGGCGCCGCTCGCGCAACGCGCGCAGATGAATTCCGCGGTGGCGGATGAAAACCGCGATCGCGCCGCGCTGTACCAGCAGATCGCCGTCGGCAACGGACATCCCGAGTGGGAAAAGCAGATCCGGCAGATCTTCGCAAAACAGTGGATCGACCGCGCGCACGCGGGTTGGTATTACCAGGATGCCTCGGGTGCCTGGCGCAGGAAATGACCGCGGTGCGCATCGCCGCGCGATCCGCGCAGGCGCGTCTCGTATAATGACGAAGCCCGGACTCTGATCCGGGCTTTGTTTTTCCCGATGCGAAACGCCGAATTCGAAATCGACATCACCGACCTCAGCCACGATGGCCGCGGCGTCGCGCGCGTGGCCGGCAAGGCCGTGTTCGTGGCCGATGCCTTGCCGGGCGAACGCGTGCGCGCGCGCGTGCTGCGCAGGCACCGGCAATTCGACGAAGCGCAATGCATCGAAGTATTGCAGGCGTCGCCCGATCGCGTGCCGCCGCGTTGCCCGCATTACGGCACCTGCGGCGGCTGCGCGCTGCAGCATCTGGCGCCGGTGGCGCAGATCGTCGCCAAGCAACGCGTGCTGGCGGAAAATTTCGCGCGCATAGGCAAGGTCGAGCCGCGCCACTGGTTGCCGGCGTTGACGGCCGAGCCGTGGGGCTATCGCCGGCGCGCGCGCCTGTCGGCGAAGCTCGTGCCGAAGAAAGGCCGGACATTGGTGGGCTTCCGCGAACGCGATTCACGCTTCGTGGCGGACCTGTCGCGTTGCGAAGTGCTGGATCCGTCGCTCGGCGAAAAGCTGGGCGCCCTCGGCGAATTGCTGAACGCGATGGAGGGCGCGGCGGCGATCCCGCAGATCGAGTTTTCCGCGGGCGACGATGCGCGCGCGCTGGTGTTCCGGCACCTGCAACCGCTATCGGCCTCCGATCTCGGGAAACTCGCGGCTTTCGGCAAGGAACACGGTTTCGCCATCCTGCTGCAACCCGGCGGCGTCGACAGCGTGCACGCGCTCGCCGAACAGGTGCGCCTGCACTATGCGTTGCGCGAGTACGACCTGGATCTCGATTTCCTGCCGCTGGATTTCGTGCAGGTCAACGCGCGCTTGAATGAGCGCATGATCGCGCATGCCCTCGCATTGCTTGACCCGCAACCGGCGGATCGCGTGCTCGACCTGTTTTGCGGCTTGGGCAATTTCTCGCTTCCGATCGCGCGGCGCGCGGGCGACGTATGCGGCGTGGAAGGCGACGCCGGCCTGATCGAACGCGCGCGCGCCAATGCGGTGCGCAATGGCCTGTCGAACGCGGAATTTCAGGTCGGCGACCTCTCGCTGGATCCGCGCGGCGCGGCATGGGCGCGCGCGCCGCGCGACAAGTGGCTGCTCGATCCACCGCGCACCGGCGCCGCGGCCCTGCTGGAACATCTTCCGGCCAAATCGGTGCGTCGCGTGGTGTACGTGTCGTGCCATCCGGGATCGCTGGCACGCGACGCCGGCACGCTGGTGCACCGTCACGGTTTCGCGTTGCGTTGCGCGGGCGTGATGGACATGTTTCCGCATACCGCGCATGTGGAGTCGATCGCGTTGTTCGAACGCGCGGCATGAGTGCAAGCGGCGGCGCGATGCGGCATGATGCGACCCTCTTGCACGGAATCCGCCCATGCTGGTGATCGGACTCGAAGGCCTGCAACTCTCCGCGCGCGACGAGGAACGGCTGTCCGCACCGGAAGTCAGCGGTGCGATCCTGTTCTCGCGCAATTTCGCGTCGCGCGCGCAGCTCGATGAACTGATCGCCGAAATCCGCGCGCTGCGTGACGATCCGTTCCCGATCTGCGTCGACCAGGAAGGTGGCCCGGTGCAGCGCTTCAAGAGCGACGGGTTCACGCGGTTGCCGCCGCTGGCGCGCATCGGCGCGCTGCACGACCGCGATCCCGCCGCCGCGGTGCGCGCGGCGGAAACGCATGCATGGTTGATGGCCAGCGAGCTGCGCGCGTGCGACGTCGATCTTTCGTTCGCGCCCGTGCTGGACCTGAAACGCGGCAACCGGGTCATCGGCGAACGCGCCTTCCACGCCGATCCGGGCGTGGTCGGCGAAATCGGCATGGCGTATCTGCGCGGCATGCGTTCGGCCGGCATGGCGGGCACGCTCAAGCATTTCCCCGGACACGGCACGGTGCTTGAAGACACGCACGTGGAAGCGGCGCGCGATCCGCGCGACCTGCAGGCGTTGCGAGGCAGCGACCTGGCCCCGTTCGCGGACGGTTTCGCCGCCGGCGCCGAAGCCGTTATGCTGGCGCATGTCACCTACCCCGCGATCGACGCGGAGCCGGCCGGTTATTCGAAGGTGTGGATCCGCGACATCCTGCGCGGCGAATACGGTTTCCGCGGCCTGGTTTTCAGCGACGACATCGGCATGGCCGCGGCGGAATCGGCGGGTGGCGTCGGCGCGCGCGCCGACGCCCACCTGGACGCCGGTTGCGATCTCGTCCTGGTGTGCGCGCCCAGGCTGGTGGACGAAACGATCGTCGCGGTGCGCGGACGCGCGCCCTGCGAACCCGATCGCGTCGCCGCGCTGTGCGGTGCGGCGGCCGGAGACTGGCAATCGCTGATCGACAATCCGCAGCACCGGGCGGCCATCGCTTCGACGCGCAAGCTCGAACTATCCGTCGGCGCGGAACGCGTGGCATGACGGAACATCATCTCGCGCAAGCATTGGAGTCGGCGGAACTGGTCCACGACCGCACGGTGCTCGAGGCCGCGGTCGCGCGCATGGGCGGGCAGCTCACGCGCACGCTCGATGGCGAGCGCGCCCTGTTCCTGACAGTGATGCACGGCGGGTTGATCTTCGCCGGCCAGTTGGCGTTGTCGATCGGAAGCGACCTGCAGTTCGACTACGTGCACGCCACGCGTTACCGCGGCGGCACGCAGGGCGGCCAGCTGCAATGGCGGCGACGCCCCGAAGCGCCGATGCGCGACCGCAGCGTGATCCTGGCCGACGACATCCTCGACGAAGGCAATACGCTGACGGCGTTGCGCGACGCTTGCCTGGCTGAAGGCGCGCGTCGTGTATTGATCGCGGTGTTGTGCGAGAAGCGCCATGACCGGCGCGTGCCGGGCCTTGTCGCGGATTTCGTCGGTGTGCAGGTGCCGGACCGCTACGTGTTCGGGTACGGCATGGATTATCACGAGCGGGGCAGGAACCTGCCCGGCATCTACGCATTGCGCGAAGGCTGACATGCAGGGAATCGATCTGGCCATCATCGGCGGCACCGGGCTGTATGCGTTCCCGGAGCTCGCCGATGTCACGCGGCACGAAGTCGCGACGCGCTGGGGCGCGCCGTCCGCGCCGATCGTCAGCGGCGATCTCCGCGGCCGGCGCGTGGCGTTCCTGGCGCGGCACGGCGAGGGGCACACCATCGCGCCGCACCGCATCAATTACCGCGCCAACATCGCCGCGCTGCAAGAACTGGGCGCACACCGCATCGTGGGTATCAATGCGGTGGGCGGCATCCGCGCCGAAATGGGGCCGCGCGCGATCGTGCTGCCGGACCAGCTGATCGATTACACCCACGGTCGCGCCGGCAGTTTCTGCGATGCCGAAGGCGAACCGGTATTGCACATCGACTTCAGCGAACCCTACGACGCCGGGCTGCGCGGCGCGCTGCTGGCTGCGGCGCGGCGCGCGGATGTGCCGGTGGTCGATGGGGGTTGCTACGGCGCCACGCAGGGACCGCGTCTGGAAACCCGCGCGGAGATCGCACGCCTGCGCCGCGACGGCTGCGACCTGGTCGGCATGACCGGCATGCCGGAAGCCGCGCTGGCGCGCGAGCTGGGCGTGCCGTATGCGTGCCTCGCGCTGGTCGCCAACTGGGCCGCCGGCTGCGACCCGCAGGCCAGCCAGATCAGCCTCGAGGAAATCCACTCGCACCTTGCCGCCGCGACCGCATGGGTGCCCCGCATCGTCGCCGCCCTGCTGGGCGATTGAGGCACGTGCGAATCCGCACATTCCGTCCACGCGGCGCTTGATCGCGCGCTGCCCCTTGGCGATACTCGGCCCGCGCTGGGGCGCGCGGGGAGCGGCACCGGGACAACCGGCGGGTGCGATCGTTGCGGATCCGCGCCGCGCCGTCAGGACGACAACCGCGAAGCCTTGCAGCGCTCGTCTCTCGCATCGAGGTTTCGCCAATGTCCACCGGTACGGTCAAGTGGTTCAACGACGCCAAGGGGTTCGGGTTCATCGCGCCCGAAGACGGCGGGGAAGATGTTTTCGTGCATTTTTCGGCGATCAACGCACAGGGATTCCGCAGCCTGCAGCAAGGTCAGCGCGTCAGTTTCGAGGTCGTGCAGGGCGCGAAAGGTGCGCAGGCCGCCGCCGTGACGCCACTGTCTTGACCGGGCCCGAGCCGTTGCCCGACGGCGGCGCAGTGCGCCCGGATATCCGTCGCCGCCCGTTTGCGTCGTGCAACGGGGAAGCGCACGCGTGCGCTGGTTGAACGCCTCGCAAGATGACGCCGCGCGCGAGGCACCTGCGGCGCGCCCGCAGGTGCATGCGGCGCTGTTGCGGCGGATCGCCGGCGCGCTGGAATCGATCCGACGCCGCGACCAGCGCTGCCTGCTGTTGCGATTGCAGCTCGACGGATTCGATCAGCTGCAGGACGGGACCCTGCTCTCCGCCGTATCGCGCGTCGTGGCGGAGCGCCTGCAGCGTCGGGTGCGCGCGGACGAACTGCTGGCACGCAGTGCCCTGCACGAATTCACCGTGGTCACGCGTGGCATCGACGTGTTCCCGCCCACCGCGGGAGCTTCGATCGCACAGCGCCTGGTCGACGGTCTCGCGCAGCCCTGCGGCGTGGAAGGCGCGCGCGTCCAGCTCGGCCTGCGCATCGGCATCGCCAGTTTTCCGGACGACGGACGCGATGCGGAGTCCCTGCTGCTCGCCGCCAGTCGCGCCTTGCATGGCGCGCACCGCGCCGGCGAGGCGTGGCGTTTCGCGGCGCGCCTTCCCGGCAAGCGCGACATGGTCGACGACGGGGATTAGTCCCGGTCGCGGATCACCAGGAGGCGTCGTTCGGTCATGTCCTCGATCGCGTAGCGCACGCCTTCGCGGCCGAGGCCCGAAAACTTCGTGCCGCCGTAAGGCATGTTGTCGACGCGGAAGCTGGGTATGTCGCCGACCACCACGCCGCCTTCCGCCAGCGTGTCCCATGCCTGCATCGCATGGGCGAGATCGTTGGTGAACACGCCGGCCTGCAGCCCGTAATCCGAATCATTGACGATCCGCAGCGCTTCGTCGAAGTCGTCGAACTTCGCCAGCAGCGTGACAGGGCCGAATGCTTCCAGGCGCTCGATCTTCGCCTTGCGCGGCACGTGCTCGAGCACCGTCGCTTGCAGCATGTTGCCCTCGCGGCCGCCACCGCAGAGGATTTTTGCGCCGGCTTTCTTCGCCTCGACGATCCAGCCTTCCAGCCGTTTCGCCGCGGCTTCGTCGATCATCGGGCCGAGGAAAGTGTCCGGGTTTTTCGGATCGCCGGCCTTGAGTTTCTTCGTCGCCGCGACGAAGCGGCGTTTCACTTCGTCGTGGAGCGAGGCATGCACGAGGATGCGCTGCACCTTGATGCAGCTCTGGCCCGACTGGTAGAAGCTGCCGGAAATCAGCCGTTCGATCACGAAGTCCAGGCGATCGCGCTGGTCCGCATCGACGATGCATGCGGCATTGCCGCCCAGTTCCAGCACGACTTTCTTGCGGCCCGCGCGCGCCTTGAGTTGCCAGCCAACCTGGCCGCCGGTGAACGACAGCAGTTTCAGGCGTTCGTCCTCGACGAACGGGCCGGCGTCCTCGATGGCGCAAGGCAGGATCGAGAACGCGCCTTTCGGCAAGTCGGTTTCCGCCAGCACGCCGCCGATGATCAGCGCGCCGACCGGCGTCTTCTCGGAAGGCTTCAGCACGAACGGGCAACCCGCGGCGATCGCCGGCGCGACCTTGTGCGCGACCAGGTTCAACGGGAAGTTGAACGGCGTGATGAAGGAGCATGGTCCGAGCGGCACGCGCTTGACGAAACCGCGGTAGTTTCGGGTGCGCTCGGAGATTTCCAGGTTGACGATTTCGCCGTTGATGCGCAGCGATTCGTCGGCCGCGATGCGGAAGGTGTCGATCAGCCGCGCGACTTCGCCTTGCGAATCCCTGATCGGCTTGCCGGCTTCCACGCACAGTGCGTAAGCGAGCTCGTCGCGGCGTTCGGAAAAACGCGCGACGCAATGTTCCAGCACCGCGCTGCGCCGGTACGGTTTCATCGCTGCCATCGGCGCGGCGGCCTTCGCTGCTGCCGCGATGGCGCGTTCGATCGTTTCCGCATCGGCCAATGCCACGCGCGTGGCGATCGCGCCGGAATACTTGTCGCGCACTTCCAGCCCGGCGTTCGGCTGCAGGGCCTCGTTGGCGAGGTACAGCGGATAGCGCGCGGCGAATCTTGGCGCGCGCGAAACGGAAGTGCGGGGCACGGCGGACTCCGTGATGCGGAGGAAACGGCAAGCCTAGGCCGTCCCGCGTTAACCGTCCGTGTGCGGGTCGCGCACGCGCAGCGGCAAGTCGCCGTCGTGCAGGCGCGCGGTCAGTTCGGTTCCCGGCGATACGTCGCGTGCGGAACGCAAGGCCTGCCCCTTTTCGTCGAACAGGATCGCATAACCGCGTTCCAGCGTGGCCAGCGGGCTGATGGCTTGAAGCGCACGTGCGAGCGTGGCCACGCGCTGCGCATCGCGTTGCGCCGACTGCGCCCATGCGCCCTGCAATTGTTGCCGCAGCCGCGCCGTGTCGCGCGCGAGTTGCGGCAGCCGGCGCGACGGATGCGTGTTGCGCAGGCGCGCGTGCAGGTGCGCCAGTCGCGTGCGCACCGCCTGCACGTCCGCGATGGTGCCGCGCTGCATGCGCCCGTGCAGGGCAGCGAGTCGTTCGCGCCCGTGCAGCAGCCGTTGCTGCGGATGCCGTGCAGCCAGTCGCGCCTGCAGGTGATCCAGCCGTTGCATGCGCGATTGCTGGCGATGCCGCCACGTGTTTTCCAGGCGCGCGCGCTGTGCCGCCAACGCATCCATCAGCGCCTGCGTGTCCGGCAACAGCAATTCCGCGGCCGCCGATGGCGTGGCCGCGCGCAGGTCGGCGACGAAATCGGTGATGGAAAAATCGATTTCGTGGCCGACCGCACTGACCACCGGAACCGTGCTGGCCGCGACCGCACGCGCCACGGCTTCGTCGTTGAAGGCCATCAGGTCTTCCAGCGAGCCGCCGCCGCGCGTCAGCAGCAGCACGTCATGGCGTCCGCTGCGCGACGCGGCCTGCAGCATTGCGACGATGGCGACGGGCGCCTCGCGTCCCTGCACCGGCACCGGCAGGATTTCGATTTCGCTCAGCGCGAACCGCCGCCGCGCGACCGCCAGCACGTCGCGCACCGCGGCGCCGCTGGGCGAGGTGATCACGCCGATCCGGCGCGGCCATCGCGGCAGCGCGCGCTTGCGCTGCGCGTCGAAGAGGCCTTCCGCCTGCAACTTCGCCTTCAGCAGTTCGAACGCGCGCCGCAACGCGCCTTCGCCGGCTTCCTCCATGTGTTCGACGACGAGCTGGAATTCGCCGCGCGCCTCGTACAGGCTGACGCGCGCGCGCGCCAGCACGTGCGCACCGTCCGCGGGACGGAAACGCAGCCATGTGCTGCGCGGCTTGAACATCGCGCAACGTACCTGTGCTGCCGCGTCCTTGAGCGTGAAATACAGGTGTCCGGAGGCCGGCCGCGCGACGTTCGACAACTCGCCCTCGATCCACACCAGCGGCAACGCGCCTTCGATCAGCTCGCGCACCAGGCCGTTGAGCATCGAGGGCGTGAGGATCTCGCGTTCCCGGGGTTCGACGACCTCGTTCATGGCGGCGCGCCGTTCTTGCGCGATGGCGTGCGCGTGTTTTTCCAGGCGCGCGCTGCCAGCGCGACCGCCAGCCACAGTGCGAGCAACCCGAGCGGCCACGCGATCACTCGCGGCCACAGCGCCGCAATTGCTGCGAGCCCCAGCAAGAGCAGCGTGCCGCCGACCAGCGAACCGGTCACGTCGTCATCGAGCACGCGATGGCTGCGGAATGCCGTGCCGACCGAGTTGGCCAGGCGGATCGCGCTGGCCGCGCCGCGTCCCGCGCTGCCGCGCGCGCCCGGCCGTCCGCGCGGTTCCCGCGGGCGCGGCACCGCCCTGGGATCGCGACGGATGCGCGAGTGCGAAAGCACGATCTCGGTGGCGTTCTGCAAGTCGCTTTCGTATTGCGCGGCGAGTCGTGCGGCGAAGTCCCCGTTTTCGACCGCAACGTCGATTTCGCAATTGCCGAGCCAGCTCGCGATATTGAGATTGGTGGAGCCCACGCGCGCCCAGCGCGAGTCGGCGATCGCGGTCTTGGCGTGCAGCATCGAGCCGTTCCATTCGAACACGCGCACGCCGGCCATGAGCAACGGGCGATAGCCGCCGCGCGACATCGCCGCGACCGCGGGGATGTCCGAGGAACCTGGCACCAGCAGGCGCACGTCCACGCCGTCGGCGGCCGCGTTCTGCAGCGCACGCACGTAGGGCGCCACGCCGACGAAATAGGCATCGGTCAGCCACAGGCGTTCGTGCGCGAGCGCGGCCACCAATTGGTCCAGCCGATAGGTGCCGGGACTGCCGGGGTGCGCGGGGATCACGCGCAGGTCGGCGGCACCCGCGTTCGCGTCGGAGGGCACCAGCAAACCGTCGGGCAGCGGATCGCCGAGCGTGGCCCATGTCTGCGCGAAGGCCGTCTCGACTTCGCCGACGCCGGGTCCGCGCAGCGCCACGCCGGTGTCTCGCCATGGCGGAATGCCGCGCTGCGCGTCGCCCAGCCACTTGCCGCTGAGGCAGACGCCGGAAACGAAGGCGAGCCGGCCATCGACGCTCAGCAATTTGCGATGGTCGCGGTTGATCCAGCCGAACGGGCTGAGCGGGTCGAACGGATTCCACACGCGCGTTTCGCCGCCGGCCTCGCGCAGCGGTTGCCAGAAGGCATCGCTGCACTGGCCGAGGCAGCCCATCCAGTCACGCGAAAGATAGACCTTCACGCCCGCGCGCGCGCGTTCGCACAGCGCGTCGAGGAACGCCTGCCCGATGTCGTCGGCGCGGATGATGTAGTTGGCGAGCAGCACGTACTGCCGCGCATCCCTGATCGCGGCCAGCCACGCGTCGAAATGCGCGCGCGCGTCGATCAACAATTCGATCGCGTTGCCGCTGGTCAATGGCGCACCCGCGGCGCGCGAGAGCGCCTGCTCGGCGAGGGACCGGAAGTCGGGCGTGCTGGTCGTGCCTGGCATCCATGGAGTCTAGGCACGGCGCGCCCAAAGCGCCAACGGGGCGTAACCGCTAGACTAGCGACGGCATGCCATGCGCGGCCAAGAGGACGTGATGCAAGACAGCCATGCGCGCCTGATCGAGGGATTGCCGCAGCGTTCCGAGCCGGACCGCGGGCGGCCGTCGAACGCGCGCGCGGTGCGCGAACTGGTCACGCACCTGCCACTGGCGAATCCTTCGCAGTCGGCGCGCGACATCTCCGACCTGCTGGAACAGATGCTGGCCACGCGCTGGTCCGGCGGCGAGCGCGTGGACGCGCTGGAAGCCATCCGCGTGCCGGTGATCGGTTTGTGCGAAGGCATCGAACAGCAACTGGGCGTGGAATCGCATCCGATGCCGCCGGCCAAGGAACGGCTGGTGGAAACCGCCAGCGGATTCCATCGCGCGCTGGCATTGAATTACACCCTTGCGCTGTACGAGCTGTGCGCGCCGGACGGCAAGCTACCGATGTTCAAGGGCAAGGCCGCGGCCACCGCCGCGGTGCGGGCGTTGCATCACCTCGGCATCGTGTTGCAATGGTGTTACCGGCTGTACCGTACCCCGCCGGCGGGCATGTGGCGACGCGCGCATGCGCTGCACGCCTTCGCCGAGGACATCGGCGTGGCCGACAAGCCGGTCGCCGATCCGCTGCCGGACGGCGCGGAGCTCGACGCCAACCAGGCCTACACGCATGCGCTGTTGCTGGCGCTTTCCAATCCCTACCGTTTTTCGCCGAAGGAGCTGCGCGATGCCTGGCTGTTGACGCGCGCCTTCGCACCGCATTGCGCGCCGATGCGACACGGTGGCGCGGGCATCGCCGTGGACGAGAACAGCGATGAAGGCCCGGGCTACGTGCCGGAAGAACGCGCAATCGCCAGCGGCGGGATCCTTTCCCTGGACCTCGCGTCGTTGAAGCGATTCCTGGAGGAACACGCCGCGCTGCAACCGCCGGGCACCGGCCACCTCAGTTTCCGCCAGCGCGGCGCGCCCGGCATCGACGCCTCGATCGCATTCCTGCATCGCCTGCGTTCCAGCTGGACGGGTGCCGCGGAACGAGGTTTCGTGCGGGTGGAGGCGGGGCATGCACTGGACGCGGTAATCGGCTTGCACGCCTTGCACTACATGCTGGCCGGCAATGCGGATTTCGGCGCCTTCATGCAAGGCCTGCGCGGCGGCGCGATCACGTTGAGTTCGCGCGAACACGCCGCTGCGTGGACCAGCGGCACCGACAACACGCGACCGCAAGTGCTGAGCGGCCACGTGCTCGACCAGAGCCTCGGCGGTTATCGCCTGCAATTGCGCGCCGACGGCGCCTTGCGCATCCGCGTGGGCGAAGTGATCGGCCTGGCGCCGACGGCGGAGCCCGGCGATCCGCAGGACTGGATGGCGGGCCTGATCCGCTGGCTGCGCACCGGCGATGACGGCATCTACGCAGGCGTCGAGCTGCTGGCGCGCCGCGCGCGCGCCGCGGGCGTGCGCCTCGCGGTCGGCGCGGACGACGAAATGCACGCGCCGCAGCGCGCGGTGCTGATCCCGGATCGCAGCGATGCCGCGCTGCCCTCGCTGCTGGTCGCGCACCTGTTCGACACGCTGGCGTCTGAAGTGGAAGTCACCACGCCGGCCGATCCGACCGACTGGGCCTCACGGGCCGGCGTGCACACGTATGCCGTTGCTGCGGTCGAGGAACTCAGCGCCACCTATTACCGGGTCAGCCTCGCGGAAACGAAGATGGCCGAGGTTGCGGAAGTGGTGGAAGACAAGGGATCGGACGGCGGGGAATCATGAACGACGCCGCGTTTTCACCGATGCGCCGCGTCAGCGTCGGCGTGCGCATCGGTCGCGTGCAGGTCGGCGGCGACGCGCCGATCGTGGTGCAGTCGATGACCAACACCGACACCGCCGACGCGGTCGCGACCGCGAAGCAGGTGGCGGAACTGGCGCGCGCGGGATCGGAGCTGGTGCGCATCACGGTCAACACGCCGGCCGCTGCCGCGGCGGTGCCGAAGATCCGCGAACGCCTGGACATGATGGGCGTGGACGCGCCGCTGATCGGCGACTTCCACTACAACGGCCATCAACTGCTGCGCGACGAGCCCGCCGCCGCCGAGGCGCTGGCTAAATACCGCATCAACCCCGGCAATGTCGGCTTCGGCAAGAAGCGCGACACGCAATTCGCCGACATCATCGACATCGCGCTGCGCCACGGCAAGCCCGTGCGCATCGGCGTCAACTGGGGTTCGCTCGACCAGTCGCTGCTGGCGGCGTTGATGGACGAGAACCACGCGCGCAGCACGCCGTGGGACGCCGCGCGCGTCGGCCGCGAGGCGCTGATCCGCTCCGCGCTGGATTCAGCCGCGCGCGCCGAAGAACTCGGCATGGCGCGTGATCGCATCATCCTCTCGTGCAAGGTGTCCGGCGTGCAGGAACTGATCGCGGTGTACCGCGACCTCGCCGCGCGCTGCGACTACGCGCTGCACCTCGGTCTCACCGAAGCCGGCATGGGGTCGAAGGGCATCGTCGCGTCCAGCGCCGCGCTCGCCGTGTTGCTGCAGGAAGGCGTCGGAGACACCATCCGCATCTCGCTGACGCCGGAGCCCGGCGAATCGCGCACGCGCGAGGTGATCGTCGCGCAGGAACTGCTGCAGACCATGGGCCTGCGCGCCTTCACGCCGCTGGTGACGGCCTGCCCCGGTTGCGGACGCACCACCTCGGAATTCTTCCAGGAACTCGCCAAGGTCGTGCAGGACCACGTGCGCGCGAAGATGCCGGAGTGGCGCCTTAAATACGACGGCGTGGAAAACCTGACGCTGGCGGTGATGGGCTGCGTGGTCAACGGCCCCGGCGAATCGCGCCACGCCGACATCGGCATTTCGCTGCCCGGCACCGGCGAGGCGCCCGCCGCGCCGGTGTTCATCGACGGCAAGAAGGCGATGACCTTGCGCGGCGAAAACATCGCGCACGAATTCGTCGGCATCGTCGAGGACTACGTGGCGAAGAAGTATCGACCAAGGCTCGATGCCCAATGACATCCGCACTCAGACCGGCAAACAAGTTTTGGTTGTTCGTGCGGCTAGTGATACTGGTGGCAACGGCATGTTCTGCGCCATATCTATATAACCTTGGACATGCGGATTTTGACAAATATGGGGTATCGATCAAATCAATCCTGCTCTTGGCGGGGTTTTGCGTGTTCGGAATCGTATTCGTGATTTTCATTCAGTATTTGAATCCATATTCAGCTGATAAGTGGCAGAAGCCGTCCTTGTTTTCGAATTTTTACGACTACAGGCAACCGATTCAAATCTTTCACTTTGAAGCATGGATGCTCGGCGTGCTTGCTCTTTCCATGGCGATCTATACGGTATTGATTGGCTCACACAGTATGGCGTTCTTGTTCTTCTTGACTATCGCGATAGGCACATATCTGGGAACGAGGCTGTCCATGTGGTTGTTCAAAGATAAGTTCTCTACAGACGCCGGCTCTTGAGGAAACGAAGTGGCACTGGAAATGCGCACCGAATGCGAACGCTGCCGGGCGCCGACCGCGAAAGAGGGCGAGGCCTACATCTGCACGTTCGAATGCACGTTCTGTGCGGACTGCAGCGACGAGATGGCGTACGTTTGCCCGAATTGCGGCGGCGAGCTGGCGCGGCGTCCACGGCCGGCGCGCGCGGTGGATCGGGATTGATCCTTCCGGTTTTCCGCCGCCATGCGCCGGGGTCGCCGGCACAACACAATTGTTCGCTTTCCGGCGACGCTGTCGGCGTTGTTGCAGCCGGCGCGCTCGGCTAGTCTGCGTGCCGATGCCGAACGCCCAAGACTTGCCGCCTTTCATCGTCGCGATTCCCGCGCGCTTCGGTTCCACGCGGCTGCCGGGCAAGCCGTTGCGCATGCTCGGCGAATGCACGCTCGTCGAACACGTCGCCCGGCGCGCGCTCGAGGCCGGCGCGCACCGCGTGGTGGTGGCGACCGATGACGCGCGCATTGCGCAGGCGCTGGATGGCACCGCGGTGGATGTCTGCATGACCCGCGACGACCATGTTTCCGGCAGCGACCGCCTGGCCGAATGCGCGGCGAAACTCGGTTGGCCGGATGCCGCCGTCGTGGTCAATCTGCAGGGCGATGAACCGTTCGCGCCGGCCTCCGGCATCCGCGAGGTCGCGCGCGCGCTGGCGGAAGACGACGCGCCGATGGCGACGCTGGCGACGCCGGTCGAAAACGCGGCGCAGTTGTTCGATCCGAACGTTGTGAAAGTCGCGTGCGATGCGCGCGGCCGCGCATTGTATTTCTCGCGCGCGCCGCTGCCGTGGGCGCGCGATGCCTTCGCGCAGGGTCGTGATGCGCTGCCGTCCGGCGTGCCGTTCCTGCGGCACATCGGCATCTACGCCTATCGCGCCGGGTTCCTGAAAACCTTCTCCGGGCTCGTCGCCACGCCGCTGGAACGCGCGGAATCGCTGGAACAATTGCGCGCGCTGGAGCACGGCTTCGCCATTTCCGTCAGAATCGCGCCCGAATCGTTTCCTCCCGGCATCGACACCGACGCCGATCTTGTCGCCGCGCAGGCCGCGCTGGCGCGGAGCCATGCATGAATCTTGAAGTCGCCCACGCCGATTCCGCGGACCTGCCGGATTTCCCGGCGGACCTCGAGTGGGTCAACGCGCGCGAACCGGGCAGCCTGCGCGCGTTGCGCGGCCGCGTGGTTCTGCTGTGGTTCTGGAGCTACGACTGCGTCAACTGCATCAACATGCTGGCAGGCTTGCGGCAACTTGAGAACAAATACCAGGGTCGATTGGCGGTGCTGAGCGTGCACACGCCGAAATATCCGGCGCAGCAGCCCAACGAGGCGGTGCTGAAGGCGGCCAACCGCAACCAGATGCGGCATCCGGTGGGCAACGACGCGCAGTGGCGCGCATGGCAGCAATACGGCATCGACGCGTGGCCCACCGCGGTGTTGATCGACGCCGAAGGCCGGCCGGTCGGGCGGTTCGTGGGCGAGGCCGCGTTGCGGCGCATCGACGACACCATCGCCGCGCTGCTGGAAAACGCGACGACGCGCCAGCCGCAAGCCGAAGCGCACGAGGTCGAAGCGTTCCGCAGCGAGCCGCGCATGCCGCTGCGATTTCCCGTGCACGCGCTCGCCACCGCGGGCAAGCTTTACGTCAGCGACACCGGCCATCACCGTATCCTCGAATGCACGCATTCGGGACGGATCCTGCGCCAGTTCGGTTGCGGCAACGCTGGTTACTGGGATGGCGACAGCGCCGATGTCGGTTTCAACGCGCCGCAGGGCCTGGCGATCACCGCCGACGCGTTGTACGTGGCCGATACCGGCAATCATTGCGTGCGGCGCATCCGCCTGCTGAGCGGCGCAGTGGAAACGTTGCTCGGCAGCGGTGCCTGCGGATACGAAAGCCCGCATCCGATCGGCAAGCCGGTCTCGGTGAGCGCACCCACCGCACTGGCGGTGGCGGACGACCGCGTCTACATCGCGCTGGCGGGCCAGCACCAGATCTGGTGCCTCGACCTGCGCGCGCTCACGCTGGAAAAACTGGCCGGCAATGGCCGCTGCGGCGTGCGCGATGGCGGCGGACCCGAAGCACGCCTGGCGCAACCGTCCGCACTGGCCGCAATTCCCGGCACGTTGCTGATCGCGGATGCGGCGGGCAACGCCATTCGCCAGTTGCGATTGTCCGACTTCGCGCTCGGCACGCTCGCGGGCGGCGCGCCGTACGACTTCGGCAACCTCGATGGCCCCGGCAGGCAGGCGCGCTTCGCGCATCCCTGCGGGATCGCCGTGGACGGCATGTCCGCCTATGTCGCCGACAGTTTCAACAACCGCATTTGCGTGGTGAACGTGCATACCGGCGAAACGGCCACGCTGCCGTTGCAATGGCGTCTGCACGAACCGCAGGGCCTGTCGTTCGGCGCCGGCGCCTTGTGGGTCGCGGACCGCAACGCGCACGAAATCCTGCGCGTGAACCCGGTGCGCGGCGAAGTCGAGCGCATTCCGATCGGCGAGTAGGCCCGTCGCGTAGAATCGCGGCATGGCAACGCAAGCGGCCTTCGACGGCAAGGCCTACGTCCGCACCCTGACCACTTCGCCCGGTGTCTACCGCATGATCGACGCCGGCGGCGCATTGCTGTACGTCGGCAAGGCGGCGAACCTGAAGAAGCGCGTCGGGAGTTATTTCCTCAAGCCGCGCATGGAACCGCGCATCGCCGCGATGATCGCGCAGATCGCGCGCGTCGAGATCACCGTGACCCGCACGGAAGGCGAGGCGCTGCTGCTCGAATCGCAACTGATCAAGTCGCTGAAGCCGCGCTACAACATCAGGTTGCGCGACGACAAGAGTTATCCGTACATCTTCCTGTCGCAGGGCGAGGATTTCCCGCGCATGGCCTTCCATCGCGGCGCGCGCGACGCCAGGGGCCGCTATTTCGGGCCGTATCCCGGCGCGTTCGCGGTGCGGGAGTCGCTTTCGCTGATGCAGAAGCTGTTCAAGGTCCGTCAGTGCGAGGACAGTTTCTTCCGCAACCGCTCGCGCCCGTGCCTGCAATACCAGATCGGCCGCTGCACCGCGCCGTGCGTGGGATACATCGATGCAGAGGACTATCAGCGCGACGTGCGCCATGCGTTGATGTTCCTCGAAGACCGCAGCAGCACGGTGATCGATGAACTGGCCGCGGAGATGGAGCGCGCCAGCGCGGCGCTGGAATTCGAACGCGCGGCACGCCTGCGCGACCAGGTCGCCACCTTGCGCGGCATGCAGGCGCAAAGCTACGTGCAGGGCGCGCGCGCCGACATGGACGTGCTGGCATGCCGGATCGAGGCCGGCATCGCCTGCGTGTCGCTGCTGTATTTCCGCAACGGCGTGAGCCTCGGTTCGCGCGATTTCTTTCCGAAGCTGCCGATCGACGCGGAGCTTGCGGACGTCGTCGCCCAATTCATCGCGCAGTATTACCTCGAGCGCCCGGTACCCGAGGAAGTGATCCTCGAACGGGAAATTCCGGACGCGGCGTTGCTGGGCGAAGTGCTGACGCAGCAGTCGGGGCACGCGGTGGCGATCAAGTGGCGGGTGCGCGGCGAACGCGCGCGCTTCGTCGAACTGGCCGCGCGCAACGCCGAAGCCGCGCTGCTGCAGCGCCTGTCGGATCGCCAGGCCCTGCACGCGCGTTTCGAGGCGCTGCGCGAACTGCTTCAATTGCCGGAAACGCCGCAACGCATCGAATGCTTCGACATCAGCCATACGCGCGGCGAGGAGACGGTCGCCTCCTGCGTGGTGTTCGGGCCGGAGGGGCCTGTCAAGAACCAGTATCGCCGCTTCAACATCCGCGGCATCACCGGTGGCGACGATTACGCGGCGATGCGGCAGGCGTTGACGCGACGGTTGAAATCCGTGGCGGCGGGCGAGGGTGCGAAACCCGACCTGCTGCTGGTCGACGGCGGCAAGGGCCAGGTCGCGCAGGCGCTGGACGTGTTGCGCGAGCTCGGCATCGAAGGCATCGAAGTGGTCGGCGTCGCCAAGGGACCTTCGCGCCGCGTCGGCGAGGAAACACTGGTCCTGGCCGCGAGCGGCAAGTCGATCAATCCTGGCCCGTCTTCGCCGGCGCTGCACCTGATCGACGCCGTGCGCGACGAGGCGCACCGCTTCGCCATCACCGGCCATCGTCGCCGCCGCGAAGCCGTGCGCGAGCATGGCGTGCTGGAAGACATTCCCGGCATCGGTGCGCATCGACGCGCGGCGCTGCTGAAAGCTTTCGGCGGGCACGCGGGCCTGACCGCCGCGGGCGTGGAGGAAATCAGCCGCGTGCGCGGCATCAATCGTGCGCTGGCGGAACGCATTTACGCCTTCCTGCACGGATGAAATCCGGCGCGCGGGCTGACGCGCGGTACGCGGTCGTGCGAGACTTGCGCATTCCCCGCGAGGAGCCTGCGTGCGGATCAACCTGCCGAACGCCCTGACCCTGTTCCGCATCGCGCTGCTGCCGGTGATGGTCGCGGCGTTCTATGCGCCGCTGCAGCTTTCCGGATTGCTCGCTGCGCTGGTGTTCCTGCTGGCCAGCGTGACCGACTGGCTGGATGGTTGGCTGGCGCGTCGTTTCAACCAATCTTCGGCGTTCGGCGCGTTCCTCGATCCGGTGGCCGACAAGCTGATGGTGGCGGTCACGCTGTGCCTGCTGGTGCAATCGCATCCGACCGTGCTGTTGGCGATCACCGCCGCGGTGATCGTCGGCCGCGAAATCGCCGTCTCCGCGTTGCGCGAATGGATGGCAATCGTGGGCGAGCGTTCGCGCGTCAAGGTGCAGTGGCTCGGCAAGTTCAAAACGGTGATGCAATTGATCGCCCTGCTGGTGTTGCTGCTCGAACACAAGGCGCCGCATTCGCGCCCGGTGGACGTCTATCACATTCGCGAAGCGCTGGACGCCTACCACATCGGCGAGGCACTGCTGGTGGTCGCGGCGGTGCTGACCATCTGGTCCGGGCTCGCCTACCTGCGCGCGGCGTGGCCGGCGTTGCGCATGGATGCGGGGCCACCCGGTCCGCCGCAGGCCTGAGATCAGCGAGGACGCCGACTGGCGCGCGCAGGTTTTATCGGCCGTCCATCGCCGCTACGCTATCGGGTCTTCGCCGCGCGGCTTGCCATGATCCCGAGGTCCGACATCTTCCGTTTCGACGCGCGCGCGCTTGCCTCCGTGCTTGCGTGGATGCGCGTGCTCGCGGTGGCGGGGCAGAGCTTCGCGATCGCCGTGGTGTCGTCGCATTGGCGCATGCCGCTGCCGCACGCACCGCTGTTCGGTGCGGTGGCCGTGTCCGCCTGCGTCGCGGCGGCGGTCCTGCTGCGCCTGCGACAGCCGTGGCCGGTAGGCGAAACCGAAGCGGCCGCGTATGCCGCCTTCGACATCCTGTCGCTGGGGTGGCTGCTGTTCTTCGCGGGCGGCGCCAGCAATCCCTTCATCACGCTGTTGCTTGTGCCGATCGCGCTGACGGCGGCGGCGCTGTCCTGGCGATTCGTCGCCGTGATCGCCATGCTCGCGTGCGCGATCTATCTCGCGTTGATGCGCTGGTATGTGCCGCTGCCGGGCATGCATTTGATGCACGACGCCGGCTTTGCGCTGCACCTTACCGGCATGGCAGTGAATTTCGCGCTGGCGGCGCTGCTACTGGCGACGTTCGTCGGGCGCCTCTCGGAAGCACTGCGCCGCCAGGACTCCGCCATTCGCGAAGCGCGCGAACGCGCACTGCGCGACCAGGGCATTCTTGCAATCGCCACCCAGGCCGCGGGCGTCGCGCACGAAATGAACACACCGTTGTCGAGCATGCGCGTGCTGGTCGCGGAGCTGCTGCGCGAGCGGCCGTCGGATGCCGACCTGCGCGATGACTTGGCGCTGCTGGCGGGAGAAGTCGAGCGTTGTCGCGTGGTGCTGCGCGACATGGTCGCCACCGGGCGCGAACAGTTGCAGGCGCGGCCCCATTCGGCAACGCTGGAGGACTTCGTCGACGATTGCGCGCAGCGTTTCCGACTATTGCGGCCGGAAGTGACGCTGGAACTTGCGCTCGACCCCTCCCATGCGCCTGTGCGAATGAACTTCGAATTGGATATGGCGCACGCGGTGCTCAATCTGCTGCACAACGCTGCGGACGCCACCTTGCAGGCCGGTAGCAATCGCATCATCTTCGCCGGGCGTATCGAACACGAAGCGCTCAAGCTGACGGTCAACGACAGCGGCGAGGGCCTGCCGCCGCGAATCTGGGAAGTCGTGCTGCAGGACAGCAGCAAATCCGATGGCCTTGGCTTGGGCTTGCTGCTGGCGCGCGCGACCGCCGAGCGATTGCACGGAGAACTGCGCGCATTCGCCACCGCTGCGGGTTCGGCGATCGAGTTCAGCGTGCCGCTGGCGGCGATCAAGGCAGCGCGCTGAGATGGCGGCGTCCCGACTGCTGCTGGTGGACGACGACACAGTGTTCGCGCGCGTGTTGCAGCGCGCGTTGCGCGCGCGCGGGCTCGAGGTTACGGTCGCTGCAGATGCCGGCGCTGCGCGCGTGGCTTGCGCTGGCGGCGCGTTCGATTACTGCGTGCTCGACCTGCGTCTGGGTGAAGATAGCGGACTGGCGCTGATCCCCTCGTTACTTGCATCGTCGCCCGGCATGCGCATCCTGCTACTGACCGGATATGCGTCGATCGCGACCGCGGTGCACGCGATCAAACTGGGTGCGCACGACTACCTCGCCAAACCGGTCGATGCCGATGCGGTATGGCACGCGCTGCGCAACGCTCGCGCGCAAGCACCCGACGAGTCCGCCGCGCCGCCGCCGCTGTCGCCGCGGCGCATGGAGTGGGAACACATCCAGCGCGTGCTGGCCGATTGCGGCGGCAATATTTCGGAGGCGGCACGCTGCATGGGCATGCATCGGCGCACCTTGCAGCGCAAGCTCGAGAAACGCCCGGTATCCGAACGTCGCTGAGCCCACTGCGGCAATTTGCCGCATCGGCGGCTGGGCGACATGTCGTTATCCTTTTCGGATTTGCAGGGATTCGACATGCAATCGAAACCGATGACTCGCTGGATGATGGCGTTATTGCTGCCGTGGATGCCGCTGGCGGCGCAGGCCTGCGCGACCTGCGGTTGCGCGCTCAGCACGGATGCCGCAACGGGCTACTCCGCCCAGGAAGGCTGGCGCGTCAACCTCGAATACGTGTGGCTGGACCAGGACCAGTTGCGCCATGGCGACAGCGGCGCCTCGCCGCAGGACGTGGTGGACCGTCCGGCCGATCCTTCCGCGGACGCCAGCGAAATCGAGCGCGACACCTACAATCGCTATGCGAATCTTTCGGTGAGCTGGCATCCGGACGCGGACTGGGGGTTTTCGCTGATCGCGCCGGTGGTGCGTCGCGATCACACCACCTTCGGCGAGTTCGCCGCGCCGTTCGAGCCCGGCGATGTCGCCGCGTCCAACATCAGCGGCGCGCATGTGTCCGGCCTGGGCGACATCAAGTTGCTGGCGAACTACCAGGGTTTCCTGCCGACGCGCAATTTCGGCGTGGTCGTCGGCGTGAAATTGCCGACCGGGCGATACGGTGGCGAGAACGAGGACGGCGCGTTCAGCGGCAACCCGGTGCTGTTCGACAGCGGGCCGATGCGCGGCGAAGCATTGGACAGCAGCCTGCAGGCCGGCACCGGCAGCGCGGACGCCATCGTCGGCGCGTACTGGTTCCAGCCGGTCAGCCAGAATTTCGACGCCTTCGCCAACGGACAATTCCAGGCCGCCGTCGCGCATCGCATGGATGCGCCGGGCCTCGACTATCGCCCGGGCAACCAATTCCTGCTGAATGTCGGGCTGCGCTATGAAGCACACGCGAACTGGGTGCCGCAATTGCAGCTCAACCTGCTCGACAAGCGCGCCGACCAGGGCGCGCTGGCGGATCGCGCGTCCAGCGCCGGCACGGTGGCGTATCTCAGCCCCGGCATCAGCGTCAGCCTGCGACACAATCTGCAGGCCTACGGCTTCGTGCAGGTGCCGGTGTACAGCCGTCTGGACGGCTATCAGTTGTTCCCGCACTGGGCCGCGACGCTCGGCGTGAGCCTGGCGTTCTGATCGCATGACGCGCCTTGTTCTTCCGTGGCTGGCGGCATTCGCGCTGTGCATCGGCGGCAACGCCTTCGCGCGCGCGGGCAACGATCTGGTGGTGGGTGCATCGGCGCCGCCGATCGCGCTGACCGCGCTGGATGGACGCCATTACGAACTTGGCGCATTGCGCGGCAAGGTGGTGATCCTCACCTTCTGGGCGACGTGGTGCGCGCCCTGCCGCGAGGAGTTGCCGCTGCTGTCGGATTACGCGAAGCGCCACGCGCGCGACGGACTGGTCGTGCTGGGTTTCAGCCTCGATACGCCGGATCGCTTGCCGCAGGTTCGCGCAGTCGCCGCGCAACTGGATTTTCCCGTCGGGCTGCTCGGCGATCCGCATGTGCCGGGGTATGGCCGCATCTGGCACCTGCCCGTGAACTTCACGATCGACCGCGCGGGACGGCTTGCGGACAACGGCTGGAAGGACCCGAACCCGGTCTGGACGCGCGAACGGCTGGAACGGATCGTCACGCCGCTGTTGAAGTCGCATGATTCAAGCGTGGTCGCGCGCTGATCCGCGCGCGCTTCACGCGGTCAAGGCGCATTCCGCGCGCGTCCGGCGAACAGCAGCGCGAGAATCGGCGGCGCGATGATCGAAGTCAGCAGCGACATGGCGACCAGCACGGCGTACATGCGCTGATCGAAAACGCCGGCCGCGAGCCCCAGCGCGGCGACCACCACCCCGACTTCGCCGCGCGGCACCATGCCCACGCCGACGCGCAGCGCGCCTCGCGGACCGAGCTTCAGCGCACCGAGCCAGCCGCCGGCCAGCTTGGTCAGCAGGGCCAGCACGGTCGCGGTGAGCAGCCACTCCAGCGATTCGCGATTCGCCAATTGCACGAGCTCCACCTTGGCGCCGGTGAGCACGAAGAAAAACGGCGTGAGCAGCGTCAGCAACGGGCGCGTCTGTTCTTCCAGGCGTTCGCGCTGGCGGCTTTCCGACGCGATCATGCCGGCGAGGAAGGCGCCGATGATCGCGGCCAGGCCGAATTGCGTGGCCAGCCATGCGAGGCCGAGGCAAAGCGCCAGCACCAGCGCGAGCGGCAGCGAGGAATCGGAAGGACGATCCAGCCACGACGACGCGCGGCGCATGACGCGCGTGCCCACCAGCCCGACCACCAGCACGAAGCCGATGGCTTCCGCCAGTACCGCGATCAGGCTGCCGGCGCGCAAGGCGCCCGCGGATTGCACGCCCGTCACCACGCCGAGCAACAGCATCGCGAGGATGTCGTCCAGCACCGCCGCGCCGAGGATCACGCGGCTTTCGACGTGTTGCAGCACGCCGAGTTGTTTCAGCACGCGCGCAGTGATGCCGGCCGAGGTGGCGACGAAGGCCGCGGCGATGAACAGCGAACGCGGCCAGTCCGGATCGATGGAATGCGCCCACAGCGTGCCGCACGCGAACGGGATCAGCACGCCGAGCACGGCGACGGCGGTGGCGCTGCCGGCCACGCGCTTCAGATCGTCGAAGCGCGTTTCCAGTCCCACCGCGAACAGCAGCAACACCACGCCTATCTGCGAGAGATCCTCCAGCGGCTCGTTCGGCGCAATCCAGCCGAGCAGCGAAGGCCCGATCAGGCAGCCCGCGACGATTTCGCCGACCACGGCGGGCAGGCGCACGAGCCGCGCCAGCGCCCCGCCGAGTTGCGCGGCGACGAAGATCAGGAAAATCTGGAGCAGGATCGCGCTGCCGTGTTCCATCGTCGTTCAAGCATAAGGCGTCGCGTTCACGTCCGCATGACCTTCGCGGGGTTCAGATCGCCATTGATGTATCCGACGGAGGAACAACCATGCCACGCGGCGACAAGTCCAGTTACCGACAAGCAGAAGCGCAAGGCGGAGCATATCGAGAAAGGCTACGAGGAAAAGGGCGTCTCCAGGAAAGAATCCGAGGAGCGCGCGTGGCGCACGGTCAACAAGCAGGACAAGGGCGGCAAGCAATCCGGCAGCGGCAGGAAGGGCGCCGTGCGGAAGAAGGTTGGCAAGAAATGATCCGCAGGAAAACCGCGGCGACACGACTTCTGCGAACGCTTGACCAAGGTGATCGAATCGCGCATCAAGGCCGGCGGCAGGAAGAAACGCGCCGCAAAACCTGTGCGCGCAAAATCGACCAAGAAGACCGCGAAAAAGCGGGTGAGGAAGTCTTGAACAGGGACGATTGTCAATCGCGCGCGAAGTCGAGTGTCCCTGCCGCCTTATCTCGAAATATCGCCGTTGTTTTTGCCCGCGAACCATCTGCGCAAGTGGCGGGCCGTCCTGCCTGCACGGTTGCGCATCCATGCATTGAGACTGCCCGGAATCGGTTGTGGAGGGCGCTTGATCCAGAACCCGCCGGAGTCGGGTATCAAGTGCGATCCCATCGCCCGGCAATCGGATTCCGAGAAGTAGTGGAACACGATGCTGCGACGTGTGTGCCCTCGTCCCGTGATGGGGCTGCCTCCATGGAGCAATTGCGCGTTCCAGATGAAAACGTCGCCTTTGTTGCCCTGGAAAAGTTCGCAGTGCAGTTGGTGCTCGTGCAACCGGGCCTCCATGTAACTGCCCCAGTCGCCCATCTCCCCGGGCACGCAGTGGCGTTCCCCATTAGAAAAAATGTAAGGGGCGATCCTGTGACTGCCAGGCCAATACCGCAGCAAGCCGGATTCCGGCGAGCAATCCTCCAACGCCACCCACACCGCCGCGAGATGCGCGGGCGTGTTTGGCGTCATGTACAGTGAATCGACGTGGTCGGGTTGCTCGGTGCCGTATTCCAGGCTGAGCGAATTGCACAGCGCCGGCCGCTCGCCCAGCAGGCGCTGCAGCAAGGGAATCAGGCGTTCATTCAAGGCAAGGTGGCGAACGGATGGCTGTTCCAGGTATAGATCGTTGACTTTGAAGCGGTGAGATTCGCGTGCGGCCGTGGAAACGTCGCGCAATCGCATCCGTCGACCGGTGTCCATGTCGTCTACCGTGATGCCGGCGCGCCCTTCGCGCCACGCTGCCTGATAGTCGGCAAGCACTGCATCGATCTCCGAATCGCTGTAGAACGCGGGGAAGACCAAAACACCGCGCGCATCCCACTCCGTGATGGCGTTGCGGATTGCTTGTTCATCCATGATCGTTGCTCTGACAGTGATGATCGTCGCCTGTTCCTTTACCGGAACGTGCACTGGAAAACGCGGTTGCTTAGTACTTGGCGCATTCGACGCAGCGGCCATCAGGCTCGGGGCGAGACTCGTGCCCGGGGCGGGGGTCGAACCCGCATGGCCTTGCGGCCGAGGGATTTTAAGTCCCTTGCGTATACCAGTTTCGCCACCCGGGCCTGTGGCTATTGTGCCGCAGCGGGACGGCGTGCGGGTTGTCCCCGGCGCGGACGCGAGAGGCGTCAGGGCGCGCGCTGCAGCACGAGGTCATTGAACTTGCGTCGTTCGATCAGCGCGGTGACTTCTCCGGCGGCGGCGCGGCGGAAGATCAGGAGGTTCCTTTCATCGTTGTCTTCCATGAACACGTCTTTCGCGATCGGCTTGACCGCGACGGCCGGGCGCCCGGGTTTGGTGGTGAACGACAGCGCGTCGCCCTGCACGGCGAAGGTCCATGCGCGCTCGGGCGCATAGCGGTAGGTGCCTGCGTAGTCGGCCAGATGCAATCCGGCGACCGCCAGTTTCGGCGGCGGCGTGGGCAGCGTCACGTCTTCCATCGCGACCAGTTTCCACGTGCCGTCGCGCCGCACGAAAGTGTTGGTGTCGATGTAGCGCACCACCAGTTTCTGGTCGAACACGGTTTCCTGTTCGTACTCCTCGCATTCGATCACCGCGGTGTCGCCGTAGGCGCTCACCCGCGCATCGCGGATCTGGATGCTGCCGGAAAAACCCGGCGGGAACGGGCGCAGGCTGTCCACGATGTCCCGCTTGCCCTGGCGTCGTCCGAATTCGTCGACGATGAAAGCATCGTCGGCGACGTTCTTCTGCCACACGTCCTTGCGGCCTTCGCCGATGGCATCCATCAACTGTTGCGAGAGCGAGACGATCTCGTTGCGCAGCGCGGGTGGCGCGGGGTCGGCGTGCGCGATCTGCGCGGACATCGACGAAGCGCCGCCGAGCAACATCGCCGTCCACAGGATTTGCATGCGCATGACCCGCTCCTTACCGCATCAGAACTGCAACCGATGCTAGTGCGATGCCGGCGCGTTTTCGCCGTGACCATCGGCAGGGGTCGTCATGCCAGGAATGTCGCAATGACGGCGGGCAAGCGACTCCCTCGATGTTCCGTCGACTACGCGGCGCCTTCCACGCGCGATCCGCGCAGGCCGTAATAGACGATGTAGGCGTAGCAGAGCAGCGGCAGGATGTAGGCGTGCTGCAGACCGATGCGGTCGGCCAGCGCGCCCTGCAGCAGCGGCACCACCGCGCCGCCGACGATCGCCATCACCAGCAGGCTGGACACCTTGCCGGTGAGCGCGCCGAACTTCTCGATGCCCAGCGTGAAGATGCTCGGGAACATGATCGAGTTGAACAGGCCGATCGCGACCACGCTCCCCATCGCGATGTGGCCGCTCGTCAGCATGGTGCTCAGCACCAGCGCGCCCGCGACGGCAGCGAACAATGCCAGCAGCGGGCGCGTGTCCACGCGCGTCAGCAGCGCGGAGCCCACGAAGCGCCCGATCATCGCGCCGCCCCAGTACAGCGAGACGTAGCCGGCCGCGCGCGCGGGCGTCATGTCGCCGATCTGCGGCAGCGAGAGGTAATTGATCATGAAACTGCCGATCGACACTTCCGCACCGACGTACACGAAGATCGCGGCCATGCCGAACCAGACGCGGCGATGCGCGAGCGCATCGGCGAAGCGGTGTTGCGCGTCGTCGGCGCCTTCGCCCTGCAGGCGCGGCATGTGGAACAGCCATACCACGACCGCCAGCACGAACAGCAGCACGGCGATGCCGATGTACGGCCACTGCACCATCTGCGCCTGCTGCAGGCGGTAGGCGTCCTGCGCGGCCGGCGCGAGTTTCGCCAATTCACTCGCGCCCAGCACCGCGCTGGAAAGAATCAGCAGGCCGCCGAGTTTCGGCCCGATGGTGGTGCCGAGGGAATTCAACGCCTGCACCAGATTCAGGCGGCTGGAGGCGAGTTGCGGCGGACCGAGCAGGCTCACGTACGGATTCGCGGCGACCTGCAGCAGGGTGATGCCGCTGGCCAGCACGAAGAAGGCGGTGAGGAACAGCGGATAGGACTGCCCCCGAGCCGCCGGGATGAACAGCAGCGCGCCGATGCCGGTGACGATCAGGCCGGTGATGATGCTGGTGCGATAGCCGAAATGCGCCACCACTTTCCCCGAGGGCAGCGACATCACGAAGTACGCGCCGAAGAAAGTGAACTGCACCAGCATCACCTGCGCGTAGTTCAGCGTGAACAGCGACTTCAGGTGCGGGATCAGCACGTCGTTGAGGACGGTGATGAAGCCCCACATGAAGAAGATCGTGCTCATCACCGCCATCGCGACGCGGTTGCTGGTCGCGTGCGCGTCGGATGACGCGCCGGAGCCGTGATTGCCTTGCATCGGGTTCATCGTGCGTACTCCCTCGGTTCGGCCGATTCGGGCGATTGCAATGCCTGCATCATCGCGCGGATTTCCTGCGCGTCGCTGCGCCATTCGCCGCGGGTCATGTCGTCCAGCCCGTGCGGATGCGGCGCAGCGCCCGGCAGCAGGCGTTTGGCGGAAGCATGGAATTCGCGCGCGCCGGTGGCCGCCGCCACGGCCGCGATGTTGCCGGCGTTGATGCCGGCCCCGGCCATCACGCCGACGCGTCCGTGCGCCTGTTCGACGAGCTGCCGGATCAGCGGCGCGCCTTCCGCGGCACTCGTGCGTTGCCCGGAAGTGAGCACGCGCTCGCAGCCCAGCGCGATGATGTCCTCCAGCGCCTGCGCGGGATCGCGCGTGCAATCGAATGCGCGGTGGAAAGTCACGCCCAGTTTGCCCGCGGCATCGATCAGCATCCGGCAGCGCGCGCTGTCCACGTTGCCGTCGGCGTCGAGCGCGCCGATCACCACGCCGTCGCAATCCAGCAGCACGCAGGTGTGGATGCCGTCCAGCATGACCTCGGTTTCGAGTTCGTCGTAGACGAAGTGCCCCGCGCGCGGGCGGATCAGGACGTACAGCGGGACCTGCAGGCGTTCGCGCGCCAGCGCGATGCTGGCGCGCGCCGGCGTGAGGCCGCCGAGTTCCAGCGCATTGCACAGTTCCACGCGCGTGGCGCCGCCGGCCTGTGCGGCGAGCGCGGAGGCGACCGAATTGGCCGCGATTTCGAGCGTGGCATTCATGCCTTGTAGAAACTCTTCGAGGGCAGCAGGGTTTTCCGGTCTCCGGCGTCGCAGACCGCGTAACTGAAGCCGGACTGGATCGCCCATGCGCCGACTTCGCCGTGCGTGTTCATGGCGAGGAAGCCGACCTGGATGTCCTTCGCGGTCTGCGGTTTCTTGTCGATGATGCGTTGCACGGCTTCGCGGCATGCGTCCTGCGGCGAATGGCCCTGGCGCATCAGTTCGACGACGAGGAAACTGCCGGCGTTGCGGATCACCTCTTCGCCCACGCCGGTGGAGGTGGCCGCGCCGATCTTGCCGTCGACATACAGGCCCGCCCCGATGATCGGCGAATCGCCCACGCGCCCGTGCAGCTTCCACGCCATGCCGCTGGTGGTACAGGCGCCGGCGAGGCGACCCTGCGCATCGATCGCGAGCATGCCCAGCGTGTCGTGATTGTTCTTGCCGCCGGGCGTGCCGAGGCCGTAATCGCGCATCTCGCTGTTGGCGACGGGCTGGTAGTGCGAACTCTTCAGCCACTCGTGCCAGGCCTTGTCGGATTCCGGCGTCAACAACTCTTCTCTCGGGAAACCCTGCTGCATGGCGAATTCCAGCGCGCCGTCGCCGGCCAGCAACACATGCGGCGTGCGCTCCATCACCAGCCGCGCCACCGAAATCGGGTGCGCAATGTGTTCCAGCGCCGCCACCCCGCCGCAGTTTCCTTCGGCGTCCATGATGCTGGCGTCCAGCGTGACCTTGCCGTCGCGATCCGGATACCCGGCGCGGCCGACGCTGTGGTTTTTCAGGTCCGCTTCCGGCACGCGCGCGCCGGCTTCCACCGCATCGAGCGCATGGCCGCCGTTCCCGAGGATCGCCCATGCCGCCTGGTTGGCTGCAACGCCGAAATCCCAGGTCGATGCCACCCGGGCGCCGGACGGGGCCGCGGCATTGCCTGCATGCGACCGTTGCGCCGGCAGCGCGGCGGCAGAGGCGGCCAGCGCCGCGGTCTTGAGGAACTGCCGGCGATCGCCCATGGTTTTCTCCCCGCTGGCGGCCGGACGCCGCGCGCGGATCATGCCATGGCAGGGCACGGGAGATACATCGCCGTTACGTATATGCAGTTATCCTCCGCCGATGAAATTTGTATTTCATCATGTCGCGAAGATGCTGCGACGTCATGGAGCGATGCGCAGGATGCAGTGAAAGCTTGACGGCCAACGAGGCATGGATTCGATGCAATGCTGCCGATGAGGTGTCTGGAATTCGTCTCCGGTGCATCATCGACCTGATTCAAATCACTTGAAAAAAACGGGATTGCGGCATGTAGAAAGCGTTGCTCGCGCCGTTCACTCATGCCCCAGGCTCGCCAACGCGCGGTCTTTGACAACAACGGCACCGCAGCCGCTCGTCTTGATCGGTGATGGATACACATCTCGATTTGTCAATGAAATACCTGTTCCGCTTCCAGGAGCGTCCCGATGAGCAAGGCCCCGAAATACCGAGCCCCCGCCCTGGACAAGGGCCTGGACATCCTGGAACTGCTGGCGCGAACCGCCGGCCCGCTCAACATGACCGCGATCGCGACGGCCATCGGCTACTCCAAGGGCGAGATATTCCGCATGCTGCAGGTGCTGGAGGAACGCGGCTATATCGCACGCGAGAACGATTCCGGCTACACGTTGACCAACCGCCTGTTCATGCTCGGCATGGAGCGGCCGCCGATCAAGTCGCTGGGCGAGGCCGCGCTGCCCGTGATGCACCGGTTGGCGAACGAAACGCAGCAACCTTGCCACCTGGTGGTGGTGTCGGGCGAGCAGATGGTGGTGATCGCGCGCGTGGATACGCCCGGCGACGTGGGCTTCGTGGTGCGCGTGGGACATCGTCGTTCGCTGGCGCATTCCACGTCCGGCACCGTGCTGTTCGCGTTCCAGAGCCCGGATGTGCGCCGGCAATGGCTGCAGGTGCTGAGCGATTCCGGCACGCGCTATTCGCGCAAGCGCTTCGTCGAGCAGGCCGATCGCATCCGCGCGCTGGGCTACGCTTCGCTGGCGAGCGCAGCGGTGGACGGCGTGACCGACCTGTCCGCGCCGATCATGCAGCACGGCCATGCCGTCGGCGCGCTGACCATCCCGTTCGTGGAGCGGCGCCCGGTGCAGGTCACGATCAGGCGTGCGATCGAGCGGCTACGCGCCGCGGTGACGGACATCTCGAAAGAGCTTGCGTCATGAAACGCCAGTTCGCAGCGTTGCCATCCGAATGTCGTATTGTCGGACGACATTTTCGACTGGTTGCCCGGAGAAAAGCTTGCGGTGAGCGTGCGAAGCAGGAATTCGCTCGATGATTTGCGCGGCAGCCTGAAGCTGCAGGATCTCGCCGACGCCATGAGTGGAAGCACGCCATGAGACTGCGCGTGATGCTGTTCGCTTGCCTGGCGTTGCTGCCGCTGTCGGGTTTCGCAGCCCCGGACGACGCGGAAGCACGCGCACGCGCGCTGGTCGCGCGCATGACGCCGGCGGAAAAAATCGCGCAACTGCAGAACGCCGCGCCGGCGATTCCGCGCCTCGGCGTGCCGGCCTACAACTGGTGGAACGAAGGCCTGCACGGATTCGCGCGCGCCGGATACGCGACGGTGTTCCCGCAGGCGATCGGGCTGGCGGCTAGCTGGAATCCGGCATTGTTGCGGCAAGTCGGGGAAGTCGTCTCCATAGAAGCGCGTGCCAAGTTCAACGCGCTCGGCGCGGACGCGCACCGCGACATGTACCAAGGCCTGACGATCTGGTCGCCCAACATCAACATCTTCCGCGATCCGCGCTGGGGCAGGGGCCAGGAAACCTATGGCGAGGACCCATATCTCACCGGACAACTCGCGGTCGCCTTCGTCCGCGGCGTGCAGGGCGACGATCCCATGCACCCGCGCGCGATCGCCACGCCGAAGCATTTCGTGGCGCACAGCGGCCCGGAGCGCGGGCGCGACAGTTTCGATGCGCGGGTCTCCCACCACGATCTGGAAGACACCTATCTGCCGGCATTCCGCGTTGCATTGGCGGAAGGCCATGCCGGCTCGGTGATGTGTTCGTACAACGCCATCAACGGGACGCCGGCCTGCGCGAACGGGTGGTTGTTGACGAATCTTCTGCGCGACGACTGGGGTTTCCGCGGCTATGTCGTGTCCGATTGCGACGCGGTGGGCGACATCGCGGAATTCCACCACTACGCGCCGGATGCCGCGCGCGCCGCCGCAGCCGCCCTGCGCGCCGGCACCGACCTGGATTGCGGCCGCACTTATGCCGCATTGAACGAAGCGTTGCGCAGGGGTTACGTCGACGAGTCGCAGGTCGACGCGGCGGTGACGCGCCTGTTCGCGGCACGTTATCGTCTCGGCATCCTCGGCGGCGGCGGCCGTTACGCGGGCATCGGCGCGGATCAAGTGGACAGCCCGGCGCACCGCGCGCTGGCACTGGACGCGGCGCTGCAATCGATCGTGCTGCTGAAGAACGCGCACACGATGTTGCCGCTGCGCGCGGGTCTGCGCGTTGCCGTCGTCGGGCCGGACGCCGATACGCTGGAAACGCTGGAAGCCAATTACCACGGCACGGCGTCCGCGCCGGTGACGCCGCTGCAGGGAATGCGGCAACGCTTCGGTGTGGACCGCGTCGCCTACGCGCAAGGGTCGCCTGTCGCCGATGGCGTGCCGATTCCGATTCCCGAAACCGCGCTGCGCTTCGACGGCCATCCCGGATTGCGGGGCGAATATTTTTCCGGCATCGATTTCGGCGGCAAGCCGAGCATCGCGCGCATCGATCGCACCGTCGACTTCGACTGGAACCGTGCGGCGCCGGCTCCCGGCCTCGACGCCGGGCATTACGCGGTGCGCTGGACCGGCGAGCTGGTCCCGCCGGGCGCGGGCGACTACATGCTGGTCGTGCATGTCGATCGTTGCTTCGATTGCCGCGGGCACGATCCGGTGCGGTTGTACCTGGACGGCAAGGAAATCATCGACAGCGACGGTCGCAAGCCGCCCGCAAGCGTGCGACTGCGTTTCGACGACGCGTCGCCGCATGCGATCCGGCTGGAATTCGTGCACAGCGGCAGGGACGAGGGCGTGCGCCTGCAATGGCTGGCGCCGCCACGGGCGCAATTGTCCGAGGCGCGGCGCACTGCGCGTGATGCCGATGCGGTCGTCGCGTTCGTCGGCCTGTCACCCGACGTGGAAGGCGAGCAATTGCACGTCGACGAGCCGGGTTTCGATTCCGGCGACCGCACGGACATCGCGTTGCCGGCCGCGCAACGGGCGTTGCTGGAAGACGTCGCCCGCAGCGGCAAACCACTGGTGGTGGTGCTGATGTCGGGCAGCGCGGTGGCACTCGACTGGGCGAAGGCACATGCGGATGCGATCCTCGCGGCGTGGTATCCGGGCGAAGCCGGCGGCGAAGCGATCGCGCGCGTGCTGGCCGGCGATGACGACCCCGGCGGAAGGTTGCCGGTGACGTTCTACGCTTCCACGGCGGATTTGCCGCCGTTTAGAAGCTATGACATGCGTGGCCGCACTTATCGCTACTTCGCCGGCACGCCGCTGTACCCGTTCGGCCACGGCCTGAGCTATACGCAATTCGGGTACTCGAAACTCGCTTTGTCCGGCAAGAAGCTCAAGGCCGGATCGAACCTGAAAGTGTCGGCCACGGTGAGCAATGCCGGCGCGCGCGCGGGCGACGAGGTCGTGCAGGTCTATCTGGATGCGCCCGACGTGCCGTCGGCGGCGCGGCACGCGCTTGTCGGCTTCGCACGTGTGCACCTCGCGGCGGGCGAGAACCGTCGAGTTGCTTTCAATCTCTCGTCGCGGCAATTGAGCACGGTCGATGCGTCGGGCCTGCGCGCGGTACGCGCCGGCCATTACCGGATTTTCGTCGGCGGCGGCCAGCCGGGAGACGCGACGGGCCTGGCAGACGGGTTTACGATCACCGGCTTCGATCCCTTGCCGCGCTGAGCGAAGGAACGACGCATGCCCGATCGCCGCGAATTTCTGAAATGGATGGGCGCCACGGCGGCGGCCGGGGCTTTCGCGCGCGCGGGGAATTCCGCGAAGGCGGCAACCACGAGCACGCGTTTCATCAGCCGTCGTCTGCCGATTGCACAACGCAAGTTCGCCAGCGCCGCGGTGGAGGCCGAGGTTGCACGCGTGCAGTCGCAGATCGGCGATCCGGAACTGGCATGGCTGTTCGGCAATTGCTATCCGAACACGCTGGATACCACCGTGCACGTCGGCATGCTCGACGGCAAGCCGGATACCTTCATCGTCACCGGCGACATCGACGCGATGTGGCTGCGCGATTCCAGCGCGCAGGTATGGCCGTACCTGCATCTGGCCGCGCGCGACGAGTCGCTGCGCCGGTTGTATCGCGGACTGATCGCGCGCCACGTGCGTTGCATCGCGATCGATCCCTATGCCAACGCCTTTCTCGCGGATCCGCGCGACCGCACGCCGCTGTCGTGGGCGCGGCATGATCTCACCGACATGCGGCCCGGCGTGGGCGAGCGCAAATGGGAAATCGATTCGCTGTGCTGGCCGATCCGGCTGGCGCACGGTTACTGGCGTGCGACCGGCGATGCGGCTCCATTCGACGACGACTGGCGCGCCGCGATGCACGCGGTCTTGCGGACGTTCCGTGCGCAGCAGCGCAAGCAGGATCGCGGGCCTTACCATTTCCAGCGCGAATCGGCCTCGCCCACGGAAACCCAGGCGCTGGACGGCTACGGATTTCCCGCGCGCCCGGTCGGCTTGATCTTCTCGATGTTCCGGCCTTCCGACGATGCCTGCACGCTGCCGTTGTTCGTGCCCGGCAACTGGTTCGCGGTGGTTTCGCTGCGCCAACTCGCCTCGATGGGCCGCGCCTTGCATCACGATGTGGCTTTCGCCGCGGATTGCGAAGCGCTGGCGAACGAGGTGGAAATCGCGCTGCATGGTCATGCGCTGATACGTGATGCCGATGGCGCTCCATTCTGGGCGTACGAAGTCGACGGCTACGGCAACCGGATCTTCATGGACGATGCCAACGTGCCGAGCTTGCTGGGTTTGCCTTATCTCGGTTGCTGCGCGCGCGACGACGCGAATTATCGGCGCACGCGCGTACTGGCGTGGAGCGCGCGCAATCCATGGTTCTTCGCCGGTCGCGCGGCGCAGGGCATCGGCGGTCCACACGAGGGCTTGCGCATGATCTGGCCGATGTCGATCATGGTGCGGGCATTGACCAGCGAAGACGACGTCGAGATCGCGCAGTGCCTGGCATGGCTGAAGTCGACGCATGCGGGCACGGGTTTCATGCACGAGGCTTTCGACCAGGACAATCCTTCGCATTTCACGCGGGTGTGGTTCGCCTGGGCCAATTCCATGTTCGGCGAGCTGATCGTCGATCTCGCGCAGCGGCGCCCGGCGTTGTTGCGCGCCGCAGGATGACAGGACGAGGAACAACGACATGGTGACACGCAGACGATTCCTGCAGGGCACGATCGCGGCAACATTGCTGGGCCGGGGAAATTCGCGTGCAGCCCTGGCAGGCGCGCAAACCCCGGGTGTTGCGACGGAGCCGGCTGCGCAGGGCGTGTCGCAATTCGTCGACGTGTTCGTAGGCGCCGGCGGCCACGGCCACACCTATCCCGGCGCGACCGTGCCGTGGGGCATGGTGCAGCTCTCGCCGGACACCAACGACTCCGGCTGGGATGCGTGCTCGGGCTATCACCAGCACGACGGTTCCATCATGGGTTTTTCGCACACGCATCTTTCCGGCACAGGCGCCAGCGACATGCTGGACGTGCTGGTGATGCCGGCACAGGGCGAAGTGTTGCTGGAGCCGGGCGCGCGCGGGTTGCCGGACGAAAACCATCGCTCGCGTTACGACGGCGCCGCGCGTGGCGAATCGATCCCGCCCGATGCGGTCGGCAAGCCGGGCCGCGGCTACCGCTCGCGCTACGACGTCGCTTCCGAGCATGCGGTGCCGGGTTACTACCGCGTGCAACTGACCGACCACGACATCCTCGCGGAATTGACCGCGGGCCCGCGCACGGGCCTGCATCGTTACACCTTCGGAAAATCCGGCAACGCGCATCTCATCGTCGATCTCGCGCACGGCTACCACGACGACGCCAAGGTGCCGTGCAAGGTCAGCGATGCGGAATTGCGTTCGATCGGCAACGACACGCTGGTCGGCGGCCGGCGCGTGCACCAGTGGGCGAACGGGCGTTACATCTTCTTCGCGATGAAGCTGTCGCGACCGTTCGCGAAGGCGACGTTGTACGACGAGGACCATGCGCTGCCGGCCATGACGGAACAGGCGAATGGCGCGCATTTGAAGGCCGTGCTGCATTTCGATGAGGCAGCGCAAGCGCCATTGCTGGTCAAGGTCGGCATTTCCGCGGTGGATATCGACGGCGCGCTGCGCAATCTCGAAGCGGAAATTCCGCACTGGGATTTCGAACGCGTGCGCAACGAAGCCGCGACGCAGTGGGAGAACGAGCTGCAGCGCATCCGTTTCGACAGCACTTCGGATGACGTCAAGCGCACCTTCTACAGTGCGCTGTACCACACCATGGTGGCTCCCACGCTGTTCAGCGACGTGGATGGCCGCTATCGCGGCATGGATCTGGCGATCCGCCGGTTGCCCGCGGGGCGCCACAACTACAGCACGTATTCGCTGTGGGACACGTATCGTGCGTTGCATCCGTTGTACACGTTGTACCAGTCGCAGCGCGTGCCGGACCTGGTGGACGGCCTGGTGCGGATGGCGCTGGAGAGTCCGGCCGGGCCGCCGGTGTGGCCGCTGCAGGGCGTGGAAACCTACTGCATGATCGGTTACCACTCGGTGGTGGTGCTGGCCGAGGCACACGCGAAAGGCTTCAGCGGCATCGACTACGCCAAGGCGTGGCCCGTGTACCGCAAGGTGGCGATGGATGGCGACTACCGCGGCATGGCGTATTACCGCAAGCTAGGTTTCATCCCCAGCGACAAGGTCGACGAAGCGGCAAGCAAGACGCTGGAATACGCCTACGACGACTGGGCGCTTTCGCACCTGGCCGAGGCCGCCGGCGCGCACGACGATGCGCGCGCGTTGCGCGAGCGCTCGCGCAATTACCGCAACGTGTTCGATCGCAAGCTCGCCTTCGTGCGTCCGCGCGGCAGCGACGGACAATGGCTGGAGCCGTTCAATCCGCGCACGATGGGCCATTCGGACCAGTGGCGCGACTTCACCGAGTCCAACGCGTGGGAAGCGACCTTCCTCAACCAGCACGACTTGTACGCGTACATGCAGTTGTTCGGAAGCCCGCAGGCCTTCGAGCAGAAACTGGACGCATTGTTCGCCACGTCGTCCGACCTGCCTGCGGACGCGCCGCCGGACATCGCCGGCATGGTCGGCCAATACGCGCACGGCAACGAGCCCAGCCATCACGTCGCATACCTTTATGCGTACTCGGGCTCGCACTGGAAGACGCAGGCGCGCGTGCGCATGCTGCTGGAGACGATGTACCGCGCGGCGCCGGACGGCCTCGCCGGCAACGAGGATTGCGGGCAGATCAGCGCGTGGTACGTGCTGGGCGCGCTGGGTTTGTACGCGGTCGATCCGGTCAGCGGCAATTACGTCTTCGGCAGCCCGCTGGCTGATCGCGCCGAGGTGATGCTGGCCGACGGGAAAAAACTGGTCGTGCAGGCGAATGGCAATGGCAAGGGAAAGCCATACATCCAGGCAGTGACGTGGAATGGCCGGGCGTGGACGAAAAGCTGGATTCCGCACGCCGAATTGGCGAAGGGCGGCACGCTGGTGTTCGAGATGGGCGCGACGCCCAACAAGGCTTTCGGCGCGGATCCGAAGGACCGCCCGCCGGCGTTCGGCCAGTCGGCGGAATCGCAGTTGCAGCGGACCTGAGCGTCAGGCGGCTTCGCGGCGTGCCCGCAGATGCAGGCACGCCGCGCCGATCACGCCGAGTTGCCCGTGCTCGATCAGGCGCACGGGCACGCCGGAGAGGAATTCGCGCATCACGCCCTTGTTGAAGAAGCGCGCGCGGAATTCGCTGGCGACGAGGAAATCGCGGATCGAAGGCAGGATGCCGCCGGCCAGCCAGACCCCGCCACCCGCCTTGCACAGCACGGCGAGATCGCCGACGAAGGCGCCGAGCATCGCGCAAAACAGGCGCAACGCTTCAGCCGCCAGCGCATCGTCCCCGCGCAACGCCGCTGCGCTTATTTGCGCGGGTTGCGCATGCATGACCGGCAGGCCATCGATTTCCGCCAGCGCGCGATAAAGATTGACGATGCCCGGACCGGACAGCGCATGGCCCGTCGGTACGTAATCGCGGCCGCGAGCGAGCACGCGCAACACATCGCACTCGCGTTCGTCGCCGGGCGCCAGCGCCACGTGCCCGGCTTCGGTCGCCATTACCATTGCGCCGTCGCTGCCGGGCAGCAGCAGGGCGCAACCCAGGCCAGTGCCGGGGCCGACAACCAGCGTCGGTGCGGATTCGGCGCGCCCCTCGATCAGCGTGAAGGCGTCGTTTGCGGAAAGGAACTGCGTCGCGCAGGCCAGCGCTTCGAAGTCGTTGAGCACATCGAGGCGTTGCAGGTTCGCCTGCGTGCGCAAAGCCGACAGCCGCACCGGCCAGCGCAGGTTTTCGGCGACCAGTTCGTCGCCGCGCAGGTAGCCGGCTGCCGCCAGCGCACATTCGGCGATGGCGTGGCCGTCGCAATGATTCGCAATGAAATCGCCGAGGATTTCCGCGAGTCCCGGCCACGCCGCGCAGCCGTAGCTGCGATACGCCAGCAGGTCGACCGGCCAGCGCCCGCTGCGCCGTGCCGCGAGCAACCCGATGCGCGCATGCGTGCCCCCGACATCGGCCGCGAGCAACAGGCGTCGCGAGTCATCGCGACCCCGCGCGTGCGGGCCGGTCGGCTCTTCGGCGAGTTTCATGGGTGTAGTATACGTGCATATACGCAACGAGCCCGCCGCCATGGGCGACGTGCTCGCGTTGCGGCAGATGCGCCGCCAAAGCGTAGGGGGATTGGAGGCCTGGGTCGGAATCGAACCGGCGTACGCGGATTTGCAGTCCGCTGCATGACCACTCTGCCACCAGGCCGGATGGCGCAACAAGATGAACGTAACGTCTGTTCGAAGCAAATGCGAGCCAGGGACGGGATGGCTCGCCGCGCATCGGCATGCTTCTGGTACATGCGCTGATGCGGCGACGCCGAGTCCGGACAGGTGCCGTACTTGGCGGCTTTTTATTGAAAAGTGCGGCCATGGATGGCCGCTTTTTGATCCTCGCGCTCATGGATGAGCGCAAAAACAATGGAGCGGGAAACGAGACTCGAACTCGCGACCCCGACCTTGGCAAGGTCGTGCTCTACCAACTGAGCTATTCCCGCGCGAACTGGCAATGATAACGCCGGTCCGTTGCCAGTCAAGGGCTGCGCCGGAAGCCTGTCCATCGGTTGCATCGTGACATTCCACGTTTTAAGTTCGCATCGGGGAAACGGGGAATACGCCATGATTCGCATCGTGCTGGTGTACGACCATGAACTGGTCCGGGCCGGATTCCGGCTGATCCTGTCGGGGCAATCCGACATCGAAGTGATAGGCGAAGCGGGAAGCGCGGAGGATGGCCTGCGCCTGATACGCGCGCAGAAACCCGACGTGGCGCTGATCGACGTGCACATGCCGGGCATGAGCGGCATCGAGCTGACCGAGCGCGTGCGCCGCGCCGATCTGGCGACGCACATCATCATCCTCACGGTGGTGGACGATGCGCGTTTCCCGCGGCGCCTGCTGCAGTCCGGTGCCCTCGGATATCTCACCAAGGCGTGCCCGGCGGACGAGCTGCTGACCGCGGTACGCAATGTCGCGCAGGGCAGGCGTTATCTGGATGCGACGATCGCGCGCCAGATGGCGCTGGCCGCGGTGGACGGCGAAGCGTCGCCGCTCGAGGCACTGTCGGCGCGCGAGCTGGAAGTGGCGCTGATGCTGGCGCGCGGTTCGGCGGTCAACGAGATCGCCGAGCGCCTGCATCTCAGTCCCAAGACCGTTTCCACTTACAAGCAACGACTGTTCGAGAAGCTGGACGTCGAGCACACCATCGCGCTGGCGCACCTGTTGAGTGCGCACGGTTTACTGGAAGCGCAGAAGCAGATGCCGCCGGCTGCGAGGACCGACAGCGCCTGAGTTTCAGTCCTCGCGCGATTCGATGCCGGAATTTTCCCTTGTTGCAGGCGGCGCTTCTGCCTGCACCGGTTTTGGCTGCTGCGCGGGCAACAGGTTGCCCTGTTGCGGATTCGCCGGAACAGGCGATGGCGTTGCCGCGGGTATCGGCCGCACCGCGGGGAACGGCGTGACCACGCCGGAATTGTGTTGCGGCGCATGCTCCGGAGCGATGACGGTCGGTACCGGCGCGGTGGGCACGGGACGCACAGGCATCACAGGAGCGGTCTGGAACGACGGATGCGAGGGCTCGACCGGAGGCATCGGCGCGGCGACGACGGGCTGCGATCTGTCGACTGCCGGTGGAGGCGGAGGCAATGGCGCAGCGACGGATGGCGACGATGGCATCGGCATCGGAGCCGGAACACCGGCGGGAATGTCGTCGCCGGACCCGGGCGCGGATTTGCGCCGAGGCGACGCCCGCTCGGCATCTTCATCGTCGACGTCGCGTGCCGGATTTTCCGGAGTGGAAGTCATCGCGGACGACTGCGATTCATTGCGTTTGCGCCGGCGTCCGCCGCGACGACCGCGGCGACGGCGTGCCGGGGCGCCGTCCGCTTCCGCATGCGTTGCGGGATCGGTAGCCGGTGCGCCGGTTGCCATGGTGATCTTTTCCACGGGCTCCGCCTTGGCCGTCGTCACCGGTTGCGGTGCCATCGCGGGCGCGGAAGGTGCGGGAGGCGCAGCGACTGGTGTTCGCCGTGTTTCCGTCGCTGGCGGCGTCGCGGGTTTCGCCGGCGCGACCTGCTTCTTTTCCGGTTCCCGCACGGCCTTGCGCTCGTTCTGTTGCTGGGGCGGGCGCGCTTCCTGACGCGGCTTGCCTTGTGACTGCGCTGCCGGTGGGCGTTGCTGCGGGCGTTGTTGCGGACGTGCACTCTCGCGCCCGCGCTGCCCCGAACGCTGCGGTTGCTGACGCGACTCGCTGCGCGGCGATGCGGACGAACGCTCGCTGGCGCGCGGCGGCGGATTCGGCGCACGCGAGATCTGCGGTTTGGCGGGTTCGTTGCGGAACCATCCGAACAGGCGGGAAATCAGGCCGCCGTTCGCGGGCATGGTTGCAGGAGCCGCCGCAGCGACTTGCGATGGAAACTCCTCGCGCATCGGCATGGGCGTCGCCGGTTTGACGCCACTGACCGCGGGTTGCTCGCCCTGAGTTTCGATCTGGCCGACCTTCGGCAGCGGCGTTTCGACTTTCGGTGTCATCCGCTCGTAGCTCGGCTTGGCGTGCTCGCCCATCTCGCTTTCGCGGATGCGCGTGATTTCCAAGTGTGGTGTTTCCAGATGCTCGTCGGACACGATCACGACGTGCACCTTGTGGCGCAGTTCGATCTCGACCACGCTGGCGCGTTTCTCGTTGAGCAGGAAGTTGGCGACGGAGGCCGGCGCCTGCACCAGCACCTGGCCGGTGTTTTCTTTCATCGCGTGCTCTTCCAGCAGACGCAACGCGGACAACGACAACGACTCGACGCCGCGGATGCGGCCGTGGCCGTCGCAACGCGGGCAGACGATCTGGGTGGATTCGCCCAGGCTGGGACGCAGGCGCTGGCGCGACATTTCCAGCAGGCCGAAGCGCGAAATGCGGCCGACCTGCACGCGCGCACGATCGAGCTTCAGCGCGTTCTTCAGTTTTTCCTCGACATCGCGCTGGTGGCGCTGCGACTCCATGTCGATGAAGTCGATCACGATGAGGCCGCCGGCGTCGCGGATGCGCAGTTGCCGCGCGATCTCCACCGCCGCCTCGCAGTTGGTGTTGAAAGCGGTCTCCTCGATGTCGCCGCCCTTGGTGGCGCGCGAGGAGTTGATGTCGATCGCGGTCAATGCCTCGGTCTGGTCGATCACGATCGAACCGCCGGAGGGCAGGCGCACGGTGCGTTCGTACGCATTCTCGATCTGGGTCTCGATCTGGAAGCGCGTGAACAGCGGCGTGGTTTCGTCGTACAGCTTGAGCTTGCGCAGGTTGTTGGGCATCACCTGCTGCATGAAGTCGCGCGCATCCTCGTACAGCGCCGGCTCGTCGAGCAGGATCTCGCCGATGTCGCCACGCAGGTAGTCGCGCAGCGCGCGGATGATCAGCTTGGATTCCTGGTAGATCAGGAATGGCGCGGGTTTGCCGACGGCGGCTTCCGAAATGGCCTTCCACAACTGCAGCAGGTAGTCGAGATCCCATTGCAGTTCTTCCGCGTCGCGCCCGACGCCGGCGGTGCGCACGATCAGGCCCATCTCGTCGGGGACCTGCAGGTGATCCATGGCCTCCTTGAGCGCCTGGCGGTCTTCGCCTTCGATGCGGCGCGAAACGCCACCCGCGCGCGGGCTGTTGGGCATCAGCACCATGTAGCGCCCGGCCAGCGAGATGAAGGTCGTGAGCGCGGCGCCCTTGTTGCCGCGTTCCTCCTTCTCCACTTGGACGACGAGCTCCTGGCCTTCCTTCAGCAGCTCGCGGATGCCGGCCTTGTTGGGGTCGGCGCCGGGCGTGAAGTATTCGCGGGAGATTTCCTTCAGCGGCAGGAAGCCGTGGCGCTCGCCGCCGTATTCGACGAAGCAGGCTTCCAGCGAGGGCTCGACGCGCGTGATGCGGCCCTTGTAGATGTTCGACTTCTTCTGTTCCCTGGAGGGGATCTCGATGTCGAGGTCGTAGAGCGATTGGCCATCCACGATGGCCACACGCAACTCTTCACGCTGAGTCGCGTTGATCAACATGCGTTTCATTGTCTTGAATCCTTGTATGCCGCGCGTCGTGGCTGCGCGCCGCGGCGGCGCCCTGGGAAGGGCGGCCGGCCGGGATGTCGCGCGCCGCGGTCGCGGCGTTCGTTATCGGGGCGGCTACCCGCCCCGGGTTTGTCCAGTGCCAACGCCTTGCCGGCATCCCCGCGCCGTCATGGCGACGGTGGGCAGATGCCGATCCCGGCCGTTACGATGGGAGGTGAGCCGGCTTCCCGATCAGGAGTGGCTGGCGCAATCCTCGCCCGCGCAGCGGGCGGGTGCGGGCAGGGCCATGCTGGCCGTGAACCCGCGCAACGCCACCCGAGTGTAGCAGCGGACAGGGGTTTTTCCTATGGTGACCGAGACTTCGGCCAATCAGTTCACGGAGGTCCGGACTTTGACTATTGGTCCGGAACGGGCCGGCCAGCGGGTCGACAACTGCCTTGCCGCACTGCTGAAGGGCGTCCCGCGCAGCCTGGTCTACCGGTTGTTGCGGACCGGCCAGGTTCGCATCAACGGCAAGCGCGCCAAGCCCGACACGCGGCTCGAGGAGGGAGATCTGTTGCGGGTGCCGCCGGTGCGTACCGCTGTCCGGGCATCAGAGGATGCGGCGCCGGCGGGATTGGTCCGCGAAGTCGCGGACAGCGTGATCTTCGAGGATCGCGATTTTCTGGTAATCGACAAACCGGCCGGCATCGCCAGCCATGGTGGCAGCGGGGTCGCCTTCGGCGCGATCGAATTGCTGCGTGCTGCGCGCCCGCACGAGCACCTCGAGCTCGCGCACCGGCTCGATCGCGACACGTCCGGCGTGATGGTGCTGACGCGCACGCGTGCCGGCTTGACCGGCGTGCAGGCGCTGATACGCGAGGGCGACGTGCGCAAGCAGTACCTTTGCCTGCTCACCGGCGAACTGAAGCGCGCGCGTTTCGATGTCAATGCGCCGTTGCGCAAGTCGGCGCTGGCGGGCGGTGAACGCATGGTGCGCGTGGACGAGGACGGCAAGGCGGCGCTGACCTTCTTCAAGCAGATCGAGCGCTATCGCGGTGCCAGCCTGGTCGAGGCCACGCTCGCCACCGGACGCACGCACCAGATCCGCGTGCACGCCGCACACGCGGGACATCCGCTGGCGGGTGACCCGAAATATGGCGATCGCGAAGTGAACAAGCGGTTTCGCGGCCTGGGGCTGAAACGCCTGTTCCTGCACGCCGCGCGCTTCGAATTCGAACTCGGGGGCCGCGCTTACAGCTTTTACACGCCATTGCCGGACGATCTGCGGAAACTCCTCGACCGGCTGGTGTGATTATCGCGCCGGTGTGATTATCGCGAAACGCGGATCACTCTTCCGCGATGGCATCGACTTTGGCGGCACAGATGAAATCGTTCATCGACAGCCCTCCCACGTCATGCGTCGACCAATGCACCGAGCAGCGGTTGTAGCCGACTTCCAGATCGGGATGATGGTCCTGCCGGTTCGCCATCCAGCCGATCGCATTGACGAAGCCGAGTGTTTCGTAAAAGTCTTCGAAACGAAACGTTTTGCCGATGGCGTTGCCGTCGTCGGCCAGCTCCCAGCCGGGCAGCGCGGCCAGCAGATCACGGCCGCGTGCGACATCGACGGCATGTTCCGCGCCTTTGCGCGGCTGGCAATGTTGCGAAGCGAGCGTGGCGCGATCCATGGATGTTTCTCCGGAAGCATGGGATTCCGAAGTATAGGCCGGTGCTTGGGCGCGGCTTCAAATCGGACTAGAATGGTGCGGATTCGAAATCGCGATTCTTCCCGATGATCCAGATCAGCGAAAGCGCGCAGACCCATTTCCGCAAATTGATCGCCGCGCAGGGTGGCGAAGGCCTTGGCATCCGCATGCGTGCACGCAATCCCGGCTCGCCGGCGGCCGATTGCGAGCTGGAATTCTGCGAAGCGGGCGAGCGCGGCGACGACTGGATCGTCGAATGTGAAGGTTTCGAAGTGCATGTCGATGCGCAGAGCGCGCCGTGGCTGGACGGCGCGCAGATCGACTATCGCGCCAGCGCGACAGGCGGCGAACTGGCGATCCATGCGCCGAAGTTGCGTGGCAGCGAACTGGATGCCGACGCATCGCTCGCGTTGCGCGTGCAATACCTGCTGGATGCGGAAATCAACCCGCGGCTTGCCGCGCACGGCGGGCGCGTGCGGCTGGAATCGGTGGAAGCGGATAACGCCGTGGTGCTGCGTTTCGGCGGCGGCTGCCAAGGCTGCGGCATGGCCGACGTGACCCTGAAACAGGGCGTCGAGAAAACCCTGCGCGCGCGCATTCCGGAAATCACGGCGGTACGCGACGCCACCGACCACGCGGCCGGGCATTCACCGTATTACAAGGGACACGAAGGCAGCAGCGCGGTGAGGTGAGGCGAAGAATCCGTGCTCTGGCAAATCCAGGATGGATTTGTCGGAGCCATCAAGCTAGTCGCCGCCCTGCACCTTGCCGTGCAGGTCGCTGAGCTTTCCCGGCAGCGAGGCGTAGTACGCCGCGAGGTTGGCGATGTCGTCGTCGCTGAGCGGCGCGGCCATGCCGACCATGATCGCATTCTTGCGCTGACCGTCCTTGTATTCGTGCAACGCCTGAGCAATGTAGTCGACGTACTGGCCGGCGAGACGCGGATATTGCCCGTCGGCGGTAGCGTTGCCGTCCGCACCGTGGCAGGCCGCGCAGGTCGCCGACTTCTGCTTGCCCGCGGCGATGTCGCCGGAAGCCAGGGCGGGCGCGCTCGCGAACGCCAGAGCCATGAGGAATGAAATCGTCAGTGCGCGCTGCATGGGGGATCCTTGTCGTTCTTATTTCGCGAAACTGGCGAGATACGCCGCGATGTCGGCGATATCCTGATCCGACAGGCTGTCGGCTTGCGCGGTCATGGTCGGATGGGTCCGGTCGCCGCTCTGATATTCGTGCAGCGCGCTGATCAGGTATTGCTCGTTCTGCCCCGCGATCCGCGGCACGTGGTAGTTGGGATAGGCGTTTTCATAGCCCGGCACGCCATGGCAGCCATGACAGGTATAAACCTTGTCTTTGCCGGCCTGGGCGTTCCCGACGACGGTAGCGGCGAAACCGGCCGATGGTACCGCCAGCGTGGCGAGCAGGCATGCGGCGGACAGAGAGCGAAGCGTTCCCAGAATCTTCATCAGGACGTTCCCCGCACGGCGCCTGCCGTGCTCACAAAGCGCAAATTATAACGTGCAGGCCGACGGGGCAGGCAAGACGTGCCGCGCCGTATCGCGGTCCCGCTGCAACTTTTCCCCCTTGCCGGGCATCCATCCATGACTTCCTGCGCTTGCTTCCGGAAATGGCTTGGTGTTATACATAACTACAACACCATGTCGTCTACCTGCCCGCCAAGTCCCGTCATGAAAACTCCGTTGCGCTGGTGCATTCCGGTCCTTTCCGTCGCGCTGCTGTCCGCTTGTGGCAGTGGCGGCTCCCCGCAGGCGAATGCGGATGCCCCTGCGCGCGTGCCGGTGGAAGTCGCCGCCGTGGCGCGCGCGCCGATCAATGCCAGCTATTCCGGCACCGCGGCGCTGGAGGCCCAGAACGAGGCGGACGTGGTCGCCAAGACGACCGGCGTGCTGTTGAAACTGGACGCGGAGGAAGGCCAGTACGTACAGGCCGGGCGGGTGCTCGCATTGATCGATCCCTCCAGCGCCAGCAACCAGCTCGCACAGAGCGAAGCGCAATTGCGCAAGGCGCAGACGACTTATCAGCGGGCTTCCAAGGCCATCGAGAAGCAGCTGATACCGAAGGCCGAATACGAAGCGGACCTGTACGACATGCAGGCGCAAGCCGCCGCCACCCGCAGCGCGCAATTGCAGGTGTCGTGGACACGCATCGTCGCGCCGATTTCCGGCGTGATTTCCAGGCGCATGGTGAAGCAAGGCAACCTGGTGCAGGCCAACCAGGCGATCTTCCACATCGTCGACATGCATCCGCTCACTGCGACGTTGAATGTGCCCGAACGCGAACTCGGCATGCTGAAGTCGGGACAGCCGTTGACGCTTGCGGTGGACGCGATGCCGGGCCGCGAATTCGCCGGTTCCATCCAGCGCATCGCGCCGGTGGTCGATGCATCCAGTGGCACCTTCCGCGTGACCTGCGTGTTCGACAACACCGCGTCCGGCAACGAACCCCTGCGGCCGGGCATGTTCGGCCGCATCGACATCGTCTACGACCAGCGCCGCAATGCGCTCGTGATTCCGCGCAGCGCGCTGATCGACGAGGACGGCGAAACCGCGGTCTTCGTGGTCGCGCAAGGGCCCGCCAGGAAAACCGCGCCGCCGACCGTCAAGCCCAAGCCGGGCGACGCGGTGGCCGCGGAAGTCAAACCCGTGCAACCGGATCTCGTGGCCAAGCGACGCACGGTCAAGATCGGCTACGTGGACGGCGATCGCGTCGAAATCCGCGACGGCCTGCAACCCGGCGAACGCGTGATCACGCTCGGACGCGACGCGGTGCGCGACGGCAGCGAGGTGCAGGTGCTCGCTTCCGGCGCCGCGCCGGCGGCCACGGCCGCGACCGACACGGAGTAGGCCATGAGCTTGCCCGAGCTGGCCACGCGCCGACGCGTCACCATCGGCATGGTGACGCTCACCTTCGTGTTGTTCGGACTGATCGGCTTGTCCGACCTCAAGGTGAACCTGCTGCCGGACTTGTCGTATCCGACGCTCACCGTGCGCACCGATTACTCCGGCGCCGCGCCATCGGAGATCGAGACGCTGGTCAGCGAGCCGGTCGAGGAAGCGGTCGGCGTAGTCAAGAACGTGCGCAGCGTGCATTCGATTTCGCGCACCGGTGAGTCCGACGTGATTCTGCAGTTCGCGTGGGGCACGGACATGGACATGGCCGCGCTCGACGTGCGCGACAAGCTGGACACGCTGCAGTTGCCGCTGGAAGCCGCCAAGCCGCTGCTGCTGCGCTTCAACCCCTCCACCGATCCGATCATCCGCATCGGCCTCACTTCGAAGGATGCAGGCTCCAATCAGGATGCCACGGCGGCGCTGAAGCGCCTGCGCCGTTTCGCCGACAACGAACTGAAGAAACGCCTGGAACCGGTCGCGGGCGTGGCTGCGGTCAAGGTCGGCGGCGGACTCGAGGACGAGATCGAAGTGGCCGTCGACCAGCACAAGCTGGCGCAGCTCGGCATCGACATCGGCGTCATCATCGATCGCCTGAAGAACGAGAACGTCAACATCTCCGGCGGCAGCATCGACCAGGGCACGCAACGTTACCTGGTGCGCACGCTCAACCAGTTTACCGACCTGCAGCAGATGCGCGACATGCTCGTGAAGGTGGACGCCAGCGGCGTACCTATCCGCCTGAAGGATGTCGCACAGGTCTACCAGGGCTACAAGGAACGCGACGGCGTGGTGCGCATCGATGGCCACGAGGCGATCGAACTCGCCGTCTACAAGCAGGGCGACGCCAACACGGTCAGCGTCGCGCGCGCGGTGCGCGACGAGCTGGACAAGCTCGGCGAAAGCCTGCCTTTCGGCGCCAAGCTTACCGTGCTGGACGACCAATCCGTGTTCATCCGCGACGCGCTCTCGGAAGTGCGCAACGACGCGCTGATCGGCGGCGTGCTCGCGATCATGGTGATCTTCTTCTTCCTCGGCCACGCGCGCAGCACGCTGATCGTCTCGCTGTCGCTGCCGGTGTCGCTGGTCACGACGTTCTTCTTCATGGACCGCTTCGGGCTGTCCTTGAACGTGATGTCGCTGGGCGGCCTGGCGCTCGCCACCGGCATGGTGGTGGACGATTCGATCGTGGTGCTGGAGAACATCGCGCGCAAACGCGAGGCCGGCATGGGCATCGTGCAGGCCGCGGTCGCAGGCGCCTCGGAAGTCGGCATGGCGGTGACCGCGTCCACGCTGACCACGGTCGCGGTATTCCTGCCGCTGGTGTTCGTGCAGGGCATCGCCGGGCAATTGTTCCGCGACCAGGCGTTGACCGTCACCTTCGCGATGCTGATCTCGCTGGTGGTCGCGATGACGTTGATCCCGATGCTCGCTTCGCTGAGCGGGCGCGCGCCGCTGGCGTATCGCGAGGAAATTCAGGACGACAAGCCACGCGGACGCCTCGGCGTGCTGCCGCGCGCGCTGGCATGGGTAGGCTTCGGCGCGGGGCGCACGCTCGGCGGCGTGCTCGGCCGCACACTGCGCTTCATCGGCCGCGGCGTGATGCATCCGTACGAACGCGCCGCGGCTTTTTATCACCGCGCGTTGCCGCGCGCGCTGGCTCACCCGTGGCGCGTGCTCGGATTCGCCGCCGCGATGTTGGCGATCGCGTCGGCGCTGGTGCCGACGCTCGGGCTCGACCTGATTCCGCAGCTCGCGCAGGATCGCTTCGACGTCACGGTGACCTTGCCGCCCGGCACGCCGCTGGCGCGCACCGACGCGCTGGTGCAGGACATCTCGCGCCAGCATGCGCGCGATCCCGGCGTGGCTTCGATCTACGGCGTGTCCGGCGTGGGAACGCGGCTGGATGCGAATCCCACCGAATCCGGCGAGAACATCGCGCGCCTCACCGTGACCCAGGCGCCGGGCGCGGGCAAGGACGCCGAACGCGAGGAAACGCAACGGCTGCGCTACGCGCTGTCGGCGTATCCCAGCGCCACCGCGAAATTCTCGCGGCCGGAACTGTTCACCTCCGCCGCGCCGCTGGAAGTGGAATTGCGCGGCTACGATCTCGACGCGCTCACCGTCGCCGGCCGCAAGCTCGCATCGCTGATGCAGGCTTCCGGAAGCTTCACCGACGTCAAGTCCACCGTCGCTGCCGGCTATCCCGAAATCGCGATCCGCTTCGATGCCGACCGCGCCGCGGCGCTCGGTTTGAACACGCGCGACATCGCCGATCGCGTGGTGCGGAAGGTCAAGGGCGAAGTGGCGACGCGCTACGATTTCCACGACCGCAAGATCGACGTGCTGGTGCGCGCGCAAACGAGCGACCGCGACAGCGTGGACGCGGTGCGCAACCTGATCGTGGGCTACATCGCTCCAAATGCGGCGGCCGGCGGCGCGGCCCCGCAGGACGACAGCGGCAACGCCGGAAGCGGCGCAGGCACGAACGGCACGACGACCGGGGATGATTCCCCGAACGACAATGTGGCGGACACGCCGTCGCCCGGGCTCGACACGCCGGTGCGGTTGTCCGCGGTCGCGGATGTGGTGGCGACCGAAGGCCCGGCCGAAATCCATCGCATCGGCCAGGAGCGCGTCGCGATCGTTTCCGCGGGCGTGGCGCACGGCGACCTCGGCAGCGCGATCAAGCAGGTGCGCGCCATCGTCGACGCCAATCCGTTGGCCGCAGGCGTCACGGTGCACATCGGCGGGCAGGGCGAGGAGCTTTCCGACTCGGTGCGCTCGCTGTTGTTCGCGCTCGGGCTCGCCATCTTCATGGTGTACCTGGTGATGGCCTCGCAGTTCGAATCGCTGCGGCACCCGTTCGTGATCATGTTCTCGGTGCCGCTGGCGATGGTCGGCGCGGTGCTGGCATTGAAACTCACCGGTTCCACATTGTCGGTGGTGGTGTTCATCGGCCTGATCATGCTGGTCGGCATCGTGGTGAAGAATGCGATCATCCTGATCGATCGCGTCAACCAGTTGCGCGAGGAAGGATTGCCGCGGCGCGCGGCGATCTGCGCGGCGGCGGAATCGCGCCTGCGCCCGATCTCGATGACCACGCTCGCGACCCTGCTGGGTTTCCTGCCGTTGGCGATCGGGCTCGGCGCCGGTGCGGAAGTGCGCGCGCCGATGGCGATCACGGTGATGGGCGGCCTCGCGGTGTCCACGCTGTTGACGCTGGTGGTGATCCCGGTGGTGTACGACCTGCTCGATCGTCGCCCCGATGCATGGTACGTGGCGCGCGCGGAACGTCGCCGCGCGAAGATCGCCGGGCGGAGCGACGACGACGCGGCGACGGAGTCCCAGCCGGCATGAGCGAGCCCCTCGCCAACGCGGGCGGCAGCGGCGGTTTCGCCGAGCTGAGCCTGAAACGGCCGGTCACCACGGTCATGTTCTTCGTTTCGTTGTTCGTGATCGGCGCGCTTGCCGCGTTCCGCCTGCCGCTGGAATTGTTTCCCACGCTCGACGTGCCGTTCCTGCTGGTGGACCTGCCCTACACCGGTTCCACGCCGGCGGAAGTCGAACGCACCATCACGCGTCCGGTCGAGGATGCGCTTGCCGCGCTGCCGGGCATCGAGAAGATGCAATCGACCTCGCGCGCCGATGGCTCGCAGATTTTCCTCGAGTTCAAGTGGGGCGAGAACGTGGCGGTGAAGGCCGTGCAGGCGCGCGAGAAGATCGATGCGGTGCGCGCGGATCTGCCTTCCGACCTGCAACGCTACACGGTGCAGAAGTTCTCGACTTCCGACCAGCCCATCCTGTCGTTGCGCATCGCGTCCAACCGCGATCTCGCCAATTCCTACGCGTTGCTGGATCGCGAGCTGAAGCGGCCGATCGAGCGCATCCCCGGCGTGGCACGCGTGGACATCAACGGCGTTTCCGCACCGGAAGTGCAGATCGAACTTTCGGCGGAACGGCTTGCCGCGCACGGCGTCGGCCTCAACCAGCTTTATCAACGCCTGCAGCAGGCCAATTTCTCGCTGTCGGCGGGCGATATAACCGACGGCGGCGTGCGTTGGCGCGTGCAACCGCAAGGGCAGTGGCGCGACCTCGACGCCATCCGCGCGATGCCGGTCAACTCCCGGGGTTTGAAGCTGGGCGATATCGCCAACGTCGCCCTGCGCCCGCAGAAGATGGATTTCGCGCGCGAGTTGAACGGCCGCCCCGCGATCGGCGTGGACATTTACAAGGAGCGCAACGCCAACCTGGTGCAGGTCGGTTCGGCGGTGACGAAATACGTGGACGGCGTGCGCAACGATCCCGAGATGAAGGGCATCAGCGTGTACGCATTGCAGGACTCCGCCAAGGGCGTGACCCTGTCGCTGCGCGAGCTGGGGGAGGCGGGCCTGATCGGCGTGCTGCTGTCGGTGCTGGTGCTGTACTTCTTCCTGCGCGATTGGGCTTCCACGCTGATGGTGTCGCTGGCGATCCCGGTGTGCATGGTGATCACGCTGGGCTGCATGTACTTCTTCGGCATCAGCCTCAACATCCTGTCGATGATGGGCCTGCTGCTGGCCGTGGGCATGCTGGTGGACAACGCGGTGGTGGTGGTGGAGAGCATCTACCAGTACCGCGAGAAGCATCCGGACAAGCCGTGGTATTGCGCCGTAGCCGGTACCCGCGCGGTCGGCATCGCGATCGCCGCCGGCACGCTGACTTCGGTGATCGTGTTCCTGCCCAATGTATTCGGCGAGAAGAACCAGATCAGCATCTTCCTGACCCAGGTCGCGATCACCATGGCGATCGCGCACATTGCCTCGTGGCTCGTGGCGGTGAGCGTGGTGCCGATGTTGTCCTCGAAACTGCCGCCTCCGAAATTCCTCAATCGCAGGACCGTCATCACGAGCTTGCGCGAACGTTATGCGCGGCTGGTGGCGTGGACGCTTGTCCATCGCCGCTGGAGCATGGCCGCCGTGTTCGCGCTGCTGGTCTTGAGCTTCTGGCCGATGACGCACATGAAGGTGGACATGTTCGCGCAATCGGAGTCGCGCCATCTGTCGTTGAACTGGCAACTCAACGGGCAGTACCGGCTGGCGCAGCAGGCGCCGGCGGTGCACAAGATCGATTCCTGGTTGCTGGATCACAAGAAGCAACTCGAAATCAAATCGGTTTATACCTATTACGCCGAAAACACGGACAACGGCGGCAACCATACCGAAATCGTGTTGACCGAAGGCCGTGACGCACACCGCGACTCGGCGGAAATCATGGAGGATATCCGCAAGGGCTTGCCGAAGATCGCCATCGGAACGGTGAGTTTCGACCAGCAGAACAACGGCAATGCGCCGGTGGAGGTTTCGCTGCGCGGTGATTCCACCGCGCAATTGCAGCAGCTTTCGAGCACGCTGATCCAGTTGCTTGCGCGCTTGCCGTCGTTGCGCGACGTGCATGCGCCGGATCGCGGCGGCGATCGCGAAGTCGCCGTGCGCGTGGATCGCACGCGCGCCAAGCTCTACGGTTTCGACGCGCAGCAGGTCGGCGATTATCTCGGCGTGGCGTTACGCGGCATGCCGCTCTCCGAGTTCCACCGCGGCGATCGCGAGGTGCCGGTATGGCTGCGCTTCCGCAACGCGGACGCGCAAAGCATCGATGATCTTTCCGACTACCAGTTGCAGCGCGCCGACGGCACGCACGTGCCGTTGCTGTCCATGGTGCGCGTGGAGACGCACCCGATCGCCAACGGCATCGACCGCACCAATCGTCAGACCACGTTGTCCATCCAGGCCAATCTCGCCAACGGCAAGACCACCGAAGACGCGCGCAAGGACATCACCGAAGCGATGAAGGCGATCACCTTGCCGCCCGGCTACCACTGGGCGTTCGGCGACAACTTCGACGACGCGCAGGACGCCGGTAACCAGATGCTGTTCAACACGTTGATCGCACTGGTGCTGGTGTACGTGGTGATGTGCTGCATGTTCGAGTCACTGATCTTCCCGGCGGCGATCCTCACCACGTTCGTGTTTTCCGTGATGGGCGTGTTCTGGCTGTTCTGGGCCAGCGGCACCACGTTCTCGATCATGGCCGCGATCGGAATATTGATACTGATGGGCGTGGTGGTCAGCAACGGCATCGTGATGATCGTCCACATCAACACATTGCGGCACACCGGCATGGCGCGCGCGCAGGCGCTGATCGCCGGCGCGTCGGAGAGACTCCGTCCGATCCTGATGACGATGGGAACGGCGATCCTCGGCATGCTGCCGTTGTGTCTCAGCGACGCGCAGCTCGCCGGGGACGGCCCGCCGTACTCCCCGATGGCGCGCGCGATCGCCGGCGGCCTGCTGTTCTCCACCATCGTCACGCTGCTGGTGCTGCCGGTGATCTATTCGCTGCTGGACGACGCGCGCATGGCGACGCGGCGCGTGTTGCGCGATGCGCGGGAGGGCAGGGTACGCAGACCGCGGTCGGCGATCGGATCCGTCCCGGTGTTGAGCGCCGCGCTGCATTCGGATGTTTCCGACTGAAATACGAGATTCCACGGGCACATAGCCTGTCCGACCGCAGCAAGGCATTCGCCTCAGTGTTGACAGTGCGGCATCGTACGGATGCGCCGGCGCTCATGCCTGCTGTAATCTCGGGATGGAATCGATCCACATTGCTAGGGGGAACTGCGATGACAAGTCACACTTCGTTTTATCGCCGCGGTGCATTGGTCTTTGCCGCGTATTGCGTATCGACTCTCTTCGCCCTTGTGCCTGTGCAAGTTTTCGCCAGCGGGGTTGACGTGCCGGTGTCGCAGCCGATTCTCACCGACAACACACTGCTCTGGCAGGTCGCCCCGGACGAATGCTTCAATGGCATCGGCGTGGATTACCCGCCGATGAATCCGGATGGCACCTGTCCGGTCGGTCAGCCGAAGGCGAACCAGTCCTACATCTGGGGCTTGACTGAGCAGAGCGGCAAGTTGTGGTTCGGGACCATGGCGAACACTTACTGCACCTTGTCCGGTGTCGTGGACGTCACGCCCAAAGTCACGCCCAATGTCGTGTGCGAGTACGCGGAAAGCGAGTTCGCGCGCACGTATCCATCCATCCCCGCCAACCGCGGCGACTGGCGTGCGCCGGCGATCTATTCATGGGATCTCGCCAGCGGCACGCTGACGCAGCAGCCGGTGACTGCTCCTTTGCTGCAAACCACGTTGGGTCTTCGTGGCGCCGGTTCGATCGACAACATCGCTTTCCTTGCCGGGCCCAGCCTGGTGGGTTCGAGCGCGAACTTCTTCGCATTCCAGGCCGACACCGGGAAATTCCTCGGCGCGTGCGCGCGCAAGGACTACAACTACGCTCGCGACTGGGAACTCGTCGATGGCGTGCTCTATGTCGGCCTCGGTTCCCCGACCTACGGTTCGGTGATGCGCTGGAACGGCACGTCCAGCTCATTCGGCCCCGGCAAGAATTTCTGCGATCAATTCGTCGAAGTCGGACGCGTGAATGCGGACGTGGCCAACATCACGTTGTACGTCGGGGCGGACGGCCAGGATCGGCTGGCGATTACCACCGTGCCCAGTCGCGGCGGCGCTGCGGGCGCAGCGGCTGCCGGAACCCCTTCGGTTGCCGGCGTCTGGATCAGCCCCCCGATTCCGGCCGGTGGCCTGACCCCGGATCAGACCAACGAGTGGACGCAGATATGGAGTCCGCTGCAGTACGATCCTGACCCGATCGTTTCGCGCTACGGCTACGCGGGCGGCGCGATCGAGCAATACGACGGCTGGCTGTACTGGGGCACGCTCCACGACCAGAGCAGCGCCGCAATTCAGGTGGAACAGCGTTGCACGCAGTCTTACTGTTTCGGTGCGCCGGCCAATGGTCCGGAATACCACGCGCTGGAAGCCGGCGTCTACCGCACCACGTCGGTATGGCGCGGCCGCAACCTGGAAGATCCGAACACCCGGCAGATCGAGCTGTTGTACGGGGAGACGCAGTTGCCGGTGTGCTGCTCCCCGGCCAAGACCTTCAACATGAAACCCACCGGCTGGACGCCGTTGTATGGTCCGTCGGGATTCGGCAACCCCGGGAACGAATACACGTGGACGATGGCGGAATTCGATGGGCACCTGTTCATCGGCACTTACGACGCGTCGATCCGTCAAGGCCCGGGAGCGAAGGCGGAAGTCGGCGCGGATCTGTGGCGCTTCGATGATTCCGATTCGCCTGCGGTCAACGAGAACTACTCCGGACTCGGCGACCGCAACAACTACGGTATCCGCATCCTGCACACGCTGGATGACAACAGCGGCGTGATCGCCGGCATGGCGAATCCGTTCAATCTCGCGCCCGGCAGCGGTTGGGAATTGCGGTTGCTGCAGGAAGCTTCGCCGCAATCGAGCGGCAAAAACAACTGACGACAGAGAGCGCTCGCGCGCCTGAGAATCGCGAAGTCGAAGATGGAGTTCGGGTAACTTTGGAGAAATTCCGATGACAAGCCATGTGTCGCTTTATCGGCCTGCCATTCCGATGCTCGGGATGTGTTGTGCGCTCGCGCTTCTTGCCGTGGCGATGCCGTTGCCGGTTTCGGCTGCAGCCGTCGACGTGCCGGTTTCGCAACCGATTCTCACGGACAACGAATTGCTGTGGCAGGTCGCGCCTGACGAATGCTTCAACGGCATCGGCGTGGACTATCCGGCGATCAACCCGGACGGCACCTGTTCGGTGGGACAGCCGAAGGCCAACCAATCCTATCCTTGGGGATTGACCGAACAGAGCGGCAAGCTCTGGTTCGGGACGCTCGCCAATGGCTTCTGCCTCGTCGCCGCCAATCGAACCTCTCCCACGCCGCACTTGACCTCCAATGCGGTCTGCGAATACGGCATGGCCGAGCAAGTACGGGACAACCCCGGCTTTCCTGCGTTCTTCGGGGATTGGCGGACGCCGAGGATTTACTCGTGGGATCTCACCACCCACACGCTTACGCAGCAGACGGTGAACGCACCTCTGCTGCAAAACACCTTGGGCCTGCGTGGTGCCGGTTCGATCGACAACATTGCTTTCCTTGCGGGACCCAGCTTGGTGGGCGGCAGCGCAAACTTTTTCGCGTTTCAGGCGGACACCGGGAAATTTCTCGGCGCGTGTGCGCGCAAGGATTACAACTATGTCCGCGGCTGGGCGCAGGTCGACGGTGTGCTTTACGTCGGCGTGAGCTCGGGCGCGTACGGATCGGTGTTGCGCTGGAATGGCACGCCGAGTTCTTTCAAGGCCGGCAATTACTGCAGTCAATTCATCGAAGTCGGGCGGGTTGATGCGTCCGTGGCCAACATCACCTTGTACGTCGGGGCGGATGGGTTGGATCGTCTGGCCATCTCCACTGTGCCGATCCAGCGTGGCAACGATGGGTCCGTCAGTGCCAAGGGCGGCGTTGCCATGTCAAGAGCCGCGCCTGGCAGCGCTGGTGTCGCCGGCATCTGGATCAGTCCGCCGATTCCGGCCGGCGGCCTGACGCCGGGCCAGGTCGATCAATGGACGGAGATATGGACCCCCGTGCAGTACGACCCCGACATAATCACGGCGCGCTACGGTTATTCGGGCGGCGCGGTCAAGCAATACGACGGCTGGCTGTACTGGGGCACGATCCACCTGCAGAACGCCCCGACGCTGAGCATCCACGAAAATTGCACGTATTCGTTCTGCTTCGGCGCGCCGGACAACAACCAGGAGCTCCTGGCGCTCCAAAACGGCGTCTATCGCAGTACGTCGCTCTGGCGCGGTCGCAATCTCGAGGATCCTGCGACGCGCGAAATCCAGTTGGTATATGGCGAAAGCGAATTGCCGGCGTGCTGCAGCGCCCCGAAGACTTTCGCCATGACGCCGACCGGCTGGACGCCCCTGTACGGGCCGTCCGGGTATGGCAATCGCGGCAACGAATACACGTGGACGATGGAGGTGTTTGATGGCCATCTGTTCATCGGCACCTACGACGCTTCGAGCCAGCAAGGTCCATCCGCGGCGGCGGAAGACGGCGCGGATCTGTGGCGCATCGATTCTTCCGATTCGCCTGCGGTCAACGAAAACTATTCGGGGCTTGGCGACATCAACAACAACGGCATACGTATCCTGCATGCGCTGGATGATGGCAGCGGCCTGGTCGCCGGCATGACGAATCCATACAACCTCGCGCCCGGCGGCGGCTGGGAACTGCGCCTACTGAAGGAAGGCTCGCCGCAGGCGAAGCCGAAGAAAGATTCAAGTCAACCGCATCCGTAGCCCGGATGGAGCGCAGCGGAATCCGGGATATGTTTCCCGGGTTCCCGCGCTGCGAGCGTTCATCCGGTTGCACTGGCTGGTGCTCTGTAGGTGACGAAGCGGTGGTGACAACGAAGTAGGGTGGGAGAAGCCGCGAAGCGGCGCATGTCGCCAATCAACGAACCACGTAAGGCGGGAATTTGCTTCGCTGCTCCCGCATTACTGTGCTCCGCAGGCCGGCTTGCTGGCAGTTGAGACGCGTTGCATGCGGCCGCTATAGCCCCATGCAAAGTAATAATACTGGGCCGTCTTGGGTAGATCGATGTTGTTCACTGTGCGAAGCCAATAAACAATAGATATGTTTACGTCGTACCTCACCATAGTGAATTGGGAACCTTCGACCCATACACCATCTTTATCACCACCCGACGCCAGTGAAGCAATTACAGCCTGTGGCCCCCAGTGAAATGCGTTGAATGGGAGATCACCGAAAATTTTCCAGCTACCTTTTTTGTCGGGTTCGAATACGGTTGCCTCCTTTCCGGCTCCCATGAAAATGCAAAACGTTATTGGATAACCTTTACTATCGATAAAGAATGGTGCGTTAAATCCATCCAATGTACCCTTCCATGTTCCTTGGAAGTTAAACAACGGTTCATTCAGAGAATGTCCAAGAGGCGCCGCTGGTTCAACATCTTTGAATGGAGTTGTCGTACAACCTGATTCGGCGAGAATGCATATCGCAATTACCGCCAGTTTAAGTATCTGATTCATTCCTTGGTCTCTTTCGCAGAGTGGGATCGCGACCGATTCAAATCTAGAACAATCTGCTGAAGATCCTGAACCCCGCGAGATATTCCCCGGCGATGGTTCCGAAGTTGGTGAGCATGAACACCAGCAGGGTGCGGGCGACGCGGTTGCGCCACCAGCCGCTGGCGTGCAGCAGGTCGTCGCGCAGTGACTGGAAATCCGCCACGCGCGGTTTGCGCAGCCATGCTTCCACCATGCCGGCGAACACGCCGGAGGAAAGTCCGGGCGGGCGCAATGGTTTCAGCGGACCCATGACCGCGGCGGTGAGGATCGACAGCGGATGGCCGCCGGCGATCGCCGCGCCCAGCGCGCTCAGCGCGGCCGTATAGATGGCCCAGTCGCGCAGCGCGGCCCAACCCATCGCCGGGCTGCGGTAGAAGATGATGCCGATGGCGATGAAGATCGCGGCCATCACGCCGAGCGCGAACCATTTAGGCCAGCGCGGCGAAGGCAGCTTCGCGTTCAACGGTTCCAGCAGGGTTTGCGGCGGCGTCACCTGTTCCAGGATTTCGCGTTGCAGGCCGGCCTGGTGGCCCGCGCCGATCACGACCAGCACCCGCTTTGCGGCCGGATTCTGCGCGGATTCCTGGCGCAGCCGCGCGGCCATGAAAGTATCGCGCTCGCCGATCAGAGCGTCGTACAGCGGCTTGGAATTGCGCGCGAATTCGCCGAACGCGCTCTCCAGCATGTCGCCCTGCTTCAGTTTCTCGATTTCCGCTTCGTCGATGTCCTCGCGCGAGAACACGCTGCCGGCGAGGCCGGCGAGGATGCCCATGCGGTCGCGGAAGCGCACGCCGCGGTAGGCGTGGTTGAGCGTGGTGCCGATTTCGCGGTCCACCAGCCAGACGGGAAGATGGCGCGCTTCGGCATCGTCCATCGCCGCGCGCATTTCCGCGCCGGGTTCGATGCCGTACTGTTCGGCGATGCGGCGCTGGAACGAGGACAATGCCAGCGAGGCGAACACCATGCCTGCCTTGCCGGTGCGGATCACCTGGAACAGGTCCATCTTCGCCAGCGCATCCGGATCGCGGATGCCCTGCGCGCGCGATTCGCACAGTTCCACCGCGACCGCATCGAACGGTTCGCGTTCGATCAGCGCATGCACCGCGGCGACCGAGGTGCGCGAGACGTGGGCGGTGCCGAGCAGCACGTATTCCACGCCGTCGCGCGCCACGCGCACGACGGGTTGCTGGTCCAGTGGATCGTTCTCGGGCGAACCGGGTTGCGCGTCCAAGCGGAATCCTCAGTCGCGGAACCGTTTCAGCAGATCGTCGTACGCATCGATGCGACGGTCGCGCAGGAACGGCCAGATGCGCCGCACGTCCTCGCTGCGCGCCATGTCGATGTCGGCCATCAGCAGTTCGCGGCCGTCGTCGTTGGCCTGCGTGAGGATTTCGCCCTGCGGCCCCGCGACGAAACTGGAACCCCAGAACTGGATGCCACGGCCGCCGTCCGGCGCGGCTTCGAAACCGACGCGATTGCAGGCCAGCAACGGCAGCCCGTTGGCGACCGCATGACCGCGCTGCACGGTGACCCATGCATCGCGCTGGCGTTTCTTCTCTTCTTCGTGATCGGAAGGATCCCAGCCGATCGCGGTGGGATACAGCAGCAGGTCCGCGCCCGCCAGCGCCATCAGGCGCGCGGCTTCCGGATACCACTGGTCCCAGCACACCAGCACGCCGAGCTTGCCGATCGATGTGGCGATGGGGTGGAAACCGAGATCGCCCGGCGTGAAGTAGAACTTCTCGTAGAACGCCGGATCGTCGGGGATGTGCATCTTGCGGTAGCTGCCGGCGATCTTCGCCGAGCGATCGAACACGATCGCGGTGTTGTGGTACAGCCCGGCGGCGCGACGCTCGAACAGCGATGCCACGACCACCAATTGCAGTTGCTCCGCGAGCTTGCCGATGCGTTCGCTGGACGGTCCGGGAATGCTTTCCGCGCGTTCGAACTCGCCGACGTCCTCGTGCTGGCAGAAGTACGGGCCGTTGTGCAGTTCCTGCAGCAGGACAAGTTGCGCGCCGGCGGCTTTCGCGTCGCGCAAGCCGGATTCGATCGCGTCGAGGTTCAACGCGGCGCTGCCGCGGTCGCGCTCCTGCAGCAGGGCCACTTTGAGGTTCCGGGTTGCCATGGCGGCAGTTTAACGCGTCAGGCGAGCGCGCCTTGCGGAAGCTGCATGGTCACGCAGTGCAGGCTGCCGTTCTGCCAGATCAATGGCCGGCAGGGCACCTGCACGACTTCGCGCCCCGGATGCGCCGTGGCAATCCTGCGCGCGGCCTCCGCGTCGGCGGCATCGCCGTAGGCCGGCACCAGCACGGCGCCGTTGACGATCAGGTAATTCGCGTACGAGGCAGCGAGGCGGCGTCCTTCATCGACGATGGCTCGAGCCCATGGCAAGGCATGCAAGGCATACGGCCTGCCTTCCACGGTGCGCAGCGCGGCCAGTTCTCCGCGCATCGCCGCGAGTTCGGCGAAATGCGGATCGGATTCGTCTTCGCAGCCCTGGAACACGATCGCCTCGTCCGGCGCGAAGCGCGCCAGCGTGTCGATGTGGGCGTCGGTATCGTCGCCTTGCAGGTAGCCACGTTCGAGCCACAACACGCGTCGCGCGCCGAGCGAATCGCACAACTGTTTCGACATCGCCTCGCGCGACATTTGTGGATGACGCTGATGCAGGCAGCGCCAGGTCGTCAGCAGCGTGCCGCGGCCGTCGGATTCGATCGCGCCGCCTTCGAGTGCCCAGTCGATGCGCGCGTGGCCGATGCCTGGCACGAACACGTCGCGTTCCAGCAATCCATCGATCAAGGCGTCGTCACGCGATGCCTCGTACTTGCCGCCCCAGCCGGTGAAACGAAAATCCGCGAGTGCGAATTCGTTCCCGCGTTCCAGCGTCAATGGCCCCGAGTCGCGCAGCCAGGTATCGTCGTACGGAATCTCGACGAAGCCCGCACGAGACATGTCCGTGCCGCCGGCGCGCAGCAATTCGGCCGCGCGCTCGCGCACGGCGGCATCCGGGACGCAGATCAACGCGCGTTCGAAGCGTGCAATCGCTGATGCCAGCGCGACGTAACTGGATTCGGCCGACAGCAGGCGCGGACCCCAATCGGTGCCTTCGTGCGGCCACGCGATCAGCACCGCCGCCTGCGGTTCCCACTCCGCAGGCAGCCGGAATTTCGCAGCAATCATTCGTTCAATGCGCGCCGGTGTCCGGCGTCGTGATCACCGAATGGATCACGTGGCTGCGCTCGAAGTACACGATGTAATTGGCGTACTCCCAGCGGTTGATCGGCGGATGTTTCGCCGAATCGCCGCCGCGCGTCTGCAGCTTGTGGAGCGGCGCGCCGTAGCGTTGTTCGACCTGGGCCATGCTCAGGCCGCGTTGCGGCAGGTTCATGCCTTGCTCCTGTGCGACCTTGGTGCGCAGGCTTTCGGCGTGCGCGGTGGACAGGGCGAACGGTGCGACCAGCGCAAGCAAAGCGGCAGGCAGGAAACGGGTCAGGCGGTTCATGGCTTGCAACTCCCCGGGCGCTCGCGCGCCGACGGGCCTGTTTTAGCAGAAGCGCCGTCGGCAATCCATGATCCGGTTCATGCACCCGGACATGAAAAAGGCCGCCGAAGCGGCCTTCCGGACAATGGCGATCGCGCTCAGCGCTGGCGCGCCTTGAAGCGCGGATTGCTCTTGCAGATCACGAAAACCTTGCCGCGCCGGCGCACGACCTTGCAGTCGCGGTGCCGCTGCTTGGCGGACTTCAGGGACGAAAGCACCTTCACGGCGGAACTCCTGTGAAAAGTGCAGCCACGGACGGCTGCATCTTGATTTCGGCGTCCAGGGGCGAACGCAGGAAAATGACAAGCGCGAAAGTCTAGCCTGCACAAGGAATTGAAGCAAGCCTGACAGGGTCTTCATCGGCGCGGGTTATCCTAGGCGTTTGGCCCAGCGCACCGGAGACAGCTCGTGGCGGACAACCTCGACCAGCAGTGCATCAACACCATCCGTTTCCTGTCGGTGGACATGGTGCAGAAGGCCGACAGCGGCCATCCCGGGATGCCGCTGGGCGCCGCGCCCATGGCCTACGTTTTATGGACCCGGTGCATGAAGTACCACCCGGCCAATCCGGACTGGGCGGACCGCGACCGCTTCGTGCTTTCCGCCGGCCACGGCTCGGCATTGCTGTACAGCCTGCTGCACCTGACCGGCTACGACGTCACGCTGGACGACATCAAGCAGTTCCGCCAGTGGGGCAGCAAGTGCCCGGGCCACCCGGAACGCGGCCATACGCCCGGCGTGGAAGTCACCACAGGCCCGCTCGGCCAGGGCATTTCCAATGCGGTCGGCCTGGCAATGGCGGAGGCGCAACTGGCCGCGCGCTACAACCGCGACGGCCACAAGGTGGTCGATCACCACACCTACGTGATCGCCGGGGACGGCGACCTGATGGAGGGCGTCACCGCGGAAGCCGTGTCGCTGGCCGGCCATCTGCAACTCGGCAAGCTGATCGTGCTCTACGACGACAACCGCGTGACACTCGCCGCGGGCACCGACATCACCTTCACCGAAGATCGCGCCGCGCATTTCAAGGCTTGCGGCTGGCACGTGCAGCACGTCGAGAACGGCAACGACGTCGCCGCCATCGAAACGGCGATCAAGAAGGCCAAGCGCCAGACCGCCAAACCGTCGCTGATCCTGGTGCGCACGCACATCGGTTACGGTTCGCCGGAACAGGACAGCTACAAGGCACATGGTTCGCCGCTCGGCGTCGACGGCGTGGCCGCGACCAAGAAGAAACTCGGCTGGCCGGAGCAACCACCATTCCTGATTCCGGAAGAAGCGCTCAAACATTTCCGCGAAGCACAGGAGCGCGGCAAGCGCGCCGAATCGGCGTGGAAGCGGCGCTGGAACAAATACGCCAAGGCGTTTCCGGAACTCGCGCAGGAATTGCAGCGTTCGCTGCGTGGCGAACTGCCGCCCGGCTGGGATGCCGCGATCCCGGTTTTCCCGCCGGATGCCAAGGGCCTCGCGACCCGCAAGGCCGGCGGGGACGTGCTGTCCGCCATCGCGCCGAAGCTGCCTGCCATCAGCGGCGGTTCCGCGGATCTCGACCCTTCCACTTACACCGCGGTGAAGGGCCTCGGCGTGTTTTCGCGCGGCGCCGAGCCGGACGAGCAGGGCGTGGACACGGTGGGCGAAGCCTGGAATTACGCCGGTCGCAACCTGCATTTCGGCGTGCGCGAACACGCGATGGGTGCGATCGCCAACGGCATGGCCGCGCATGGCGGCTTCATCCCGTACACCGCGACCTTCCTGATATTTTCGGATTACATGCGCCCGCCGATGCGGCTGGCGGCATTGAGCCAGTTGCACGTGATCAACGTGTTCACCCACGACAGCATCGCGCTCGGCGAGGACGGCCCGACGCACCAGCCGGTCGAACAACTTGCCGGCCTGCGCTCGGTGCCGCGCATGATCGTGTTGCGTCCCGGCGACGCCAACGAAACCGCGGTGGCCTGGCGCGTGGCCGCGGAGACCAAGGGCCGGCCGGTGTCGCTGGCGTTGTCGCGCCAGAACGTGCCGACGCTGGATCGCACGCAATACGCCAGCGCCGACGGCGTGCGCCATGGCGCCTACGTGCTGAAGGATTGCGAAGGTGCGCCGCAGTTGATCCTGATCGGCACCGGCGCGGAAACCGGCTTGTGCGTGCAGGCCGCGCAGAAGCTGTCCGGCGAAGGCGTCAAGGTGCGCGTGGTATCGATGCCGAGTTGGGAATTGTTCGCCGCGCAGGACCAGTCCTATCGCGATTCCGTGCTGCCGCCGGACGTGCATGCACGGCTCGCGGTCGAAGCCGGCGTGTCGCAGGGCTGGGACCGCTGGATCGGCGAACGCGGCGACGCGTTGTGCGTCGACCGTTTCGGCGCCTCCGCGCCGGGCGGCGAAATGCTGAAGCAGTACGGGTTTACCGTTGACAACGTGGTCGCAAGGGCGAGAGCGCTGCTTAATAGGGCATAGCGAACGATCACTCGCCTTTATCGATACCCTTGTAAAACGTAAAACCGAACCAGAGAATTATCGCCGCGTTTACGACGATAAAGGTCCAAGTAAACCAATCATGGGTTGAAACAAGCCACCTCCAGGTAAGTGCTGGCGAACAATCGAACCAATGGGCCTGCCATCCAAATATTGACGAGCTGCAATCCCTCATCACTCGAATCCACGTCCCAATGCTTATCAGGATTGCGACGATGCAAACGACAGCGAAGTAATAACGATTGAAGCGTGGCGATTTCGTTGCTCGCATTCATTCAAATCCCGCGATGCAACACCATTTCCAGCACGAACTTCGAACCGAAGAACGCCAATAGCAGGACGGCCATGCCTGCGAGGGTGAGGTAGATCGCGCGGCGGCCGCGCCAGCCCCATGCGGCGCGGCCGATCAGCAGCACGCCGAACACGATCCACGCCAGTACCGACAACACGGTCTTCTGCACCAGGTCTTGCGTGAACAGGTTGTGCACGAACAGCACGCCCGACAACAGTGCCAGCGTCAGCAGCACGAAACCCGCGGCGATCAGGCGGAACATCAGGCTTTCGGTGAGCGTGAGCGGGGGCAACACGCGCAGCCAGCCGCTTAGCCTTCGCGCACGCAAGGCGCGTTCCTGCATCGCCAGCAGCAGCGCGAGCAACGCGGCGATCGCCAGCAGGCCGAACGCGATCAGCGCCAGCGTCACGTGCAACTTGATCTGCCAGTCCAGCGCCAGCGGCGCGGTCGGCGGCGCGAGGAACTGGTCGATCGCCAGCAGCATGGCAGCGAGCGGAAACACGATCACGCCAAGAGCGGCGACCGGGCGCGCGAGATTGACGATCAGGGTGAGTGCGGCAATCACCGCGGCCACCACCGACAGCGCGGCGAAGAAGTGCAGATCCAGCGCGCCGCGATGCGCGCCCAGCAGCACGGCGAAATGCAGGATCACGGCAAGGGTGCCGGCGGCGAGCGCGGCGCGTTTCGGCGCGGCGCCTTCGGACAACATCGGCCTTGCCAGTGCGCCCGCAGCCGCCAGGTACAGCGCGCAGGCCAGCAGGGCGATCAGGTCCAGGCCGAAAGCGGGCGGAAACATCCTGCGAGTGTCGCACAAGCGCCAGGGCGGCGGGAGCTCGGCGACGCCTCGGCTATAATTCGACGTTCCGCCTCGCCAACGTGACGCCATGTTCGAATCCCTGAGCCAACGTCTTTCCGCAACCGTGCAACGCCTTGCCGGGCGCGGCCGGTTGACCGAGGAGAACATCCGCGAATCGCTGCGCGAGGTGCGCATCGCGCTGCTGGAAGCGGACGTCGCGTTGCCGGTGGTGCAGGCGCTGATCGAGCGCATCAAGGTGCGCGCGGTCGGCCAGGAAGTGATGAAGTCGCTGACGCCGGGACAAGCGCTGATAAAAGTTGTTCGCGACGAACTGACCGCGGTGATGGGCACCGCGAATAGCGACCTCGATCTCTCCGCCACACCGCCCGCGATCGTGCTGATGGCCGGCCTGCAGGGCGCGGGGAAGACCACCACGGTCGCCAAGCTGGCGCGGCACCTGGTCGAGCGCCGCAAGAAGAAGGTGATGGTCGTCAGTTGCGACGTCTATCGTCCGGCCGCGATCGAACAGTTGCAGACGCTTGCCGCGCAGGTCGGCGTCGGCTTCGTGCCTTCGGCCAGCGGGCAGGATCCGGTGGCGATCGCGCGCGCCGCGGTCGAGGCGGCGAAACGCGAAGTGGCCGACGTGCTGATCGTCGATACCGCCGGCCGCCTGCACGTCGACGCGCAGATGATGGACGAGATCAAGGCGCTGCACGCGGCGCTGAAGCCGGTCGAGACCCTGTTCGTCGTCGATTCGATGACCGGGCAGGACGCAGCCAACACCGCCAAGGCATTCGCCGAAGCATTGCCGCTGACAGGCGTGATCCTCACCAAGACCGACGGCGACGCCCGCGGCGGCGCGGCGCTCTCCGTGCGCTACGTGACCGGGAGGCCGATCAAGTTCCTCGGCGCCGGCGAAAAAACCGACGCGCTGGAACCGTTCCATCCGGACCGCGTGGCCACGCGCATACTCGGCATGGGCGACGTGCTGTCGTTGATCGAGGATGTGCAGCACAAGACCGACCAGGAGAAAGCGGCCAAGCTCGCGGCCAAGGTCGCCAAGGGCAAGAAGTTCGACATGAACGACATGCGCGACCAGCTCGAGCAGATGCTCAACATGGGTGGCCTGGCCGGGCTGATGGAAAAACTTCCGGGCGTGTCGTCGCTGCCGGACAACGTGAAGTCGAAGGTCAACGACAAGGAAGTGAAGCGGATGATGGCGATCATCGGCTCGATGACGAAAAAGGAGCGCCGCCATCCCGACCTGCTCAACGGTTCGCGGCGCGCGCGGGTGGCGCGCGGCTCCGGCACCCAGCCGGCCGAGGTCAATCGCCTGCTGAAGCAGTACACCCAGATGGAAAAGATGATGTCCAAGTTCGCCCGCGGCGGCATGAAAGGCCTGATGCGGCAGATGTCCGGCGCGATGAAGGGGATGGGTGGCCGCGGGTTCTGACGCGGGATGCATGACAATCCGCGCTCGTGATCTCTGACCGGACCGGCTTCAGGCTCCGGGGATGGCTGCTTGCCGGATTTTGCTCTTCACTTCCAGCAAAAACCCGCTACAATTCGCCGTTTCCCACGCCCTTGCGCCCTCGCGGCGCTCCTGTCGGGCGGCACTTCGAGAGAGTAAGCAGAAATGGTCAAGATTCGTCTTGCGCGCGCGGGCGCCAAGGGTCGTCCCTTCTACCACGTGGTGGTGACCGACCAGCGCAACGCGCGCGACGGCCGCAACATCGCGCGTCTCGGTTATTTCAATCCCGGCGCCTCCGGTCCGGAAAAGCGCCTGGAGCTGGACGTCGTCAAGCTGCAGGAATGGGTCGGCAAGGGCGCGCAGTGCTCCGACAAGGTGCGCCTGCTGGTGAAGGAAGCGGGCAAGCAGGCTGCCTGAACCCATGGGCGGCGGCGGGCGGCGGGTGCTGCTCGGACGCATCGTCGGTATCCATGGCCTGCGCGGCGAAGTGAAGCTTGAATCCTGGACCGAACCGCGCCTGCGCATTCTGGATTATCGTCCCTGGCTGCTGGAAACCGCGCCGGGCGAAGTGAAAGAGATCGACCGGGTTCGGGGACGCGCGCAAGGCAAGGGCGTGGTGGCATCGCTGCCCGGCGTGGCCGACCGCGATGCTGCGGCGGCGCTGGTTGGCGCGAGCATCTTCGTTCCGCGCGCGGCGTTGCCGGAATTGCAGGGCGAGTTCTACCAGGAAGATCTGGCCGGACTCGCGGTGGTGAACCTTGCGGGCGTTCCGCTGGGCAGGGTCAGCCACCTGTTCGATACCGGCGCAAACCTGGTGCTGGTGGCCCGCGACGGGGACGGCCGTGAACGCCTGATCCCCTACGTGCCTGACGTGTACGTGCAGGCGGTCGATCTGGATGCGGGACGCATCACGGTCGATTGGGATGAAGATTTGTAGGTGATGGCGATGCGCATCGACGTCATCACGCTGTTCCCGGAATTCGTGCAGGAATGCATGAAGGTCGGCGTGGTGGGTCGGGCGGCGCAGCGGGGGTTGCTGGAAGTGCGCGCGTGGAATCCGCGCGACGACGCGACCGACGCGCACCGCAGCGTGGACGACCGCACCTACGGCGGCGGCCCGGGCATGGTGATGATGATCGAGCCGTTGCGCAGCACGCTGCGCAAGGTTCGGGAGGCGACGCCGGAGGCGGCGCGCACGATTTACCTCAGTCCGCAGGGAACGCGGCTGACGCAGCGCAAGGTTCGGCAACTGGCGCAGGCGCCGCGGCTGATCCTGCTGTGCGGACGTTACGAGGGCGTGGACGAGCGTTTGCTCGAACACGAGATCGACGAGGAATTGTCGATCGGCGATTACGTGCTGTCGGGCGGCGAACTGGCCGCGGCGGTGCTGATCGATGTGGTCGGCAGGTTGCAGGAAGGCGCGTTGAACGACGCGCAGTCGGCGCAGCAGGATTCGTTTTCGGACGGCCTGCTGGATTGCCCGCATTACACCCGCCCGGAATCGCATGAACTGGGCGACGTGCCGACGGCGCTGATGTCGGGCGACCATGCGGCGATCCGTCGCTGGCGCCGCAAGCAGGCGCTGGGCCGCACCTGGTTGCGGCGGCCGGACCTGCTGGAACATTTGCCGCTCGACGACGAATCGAGGAAGTTGCTGCAAGAGTTTCGCGACGAACAACAAGCCGCGCTCAAGGAAGATTGACGGCAGCTGCACAGGCCACGGAAGCCCGAACAACCCTACCCGCGCGGCGGTGATTGCGCGCAGCCTTTGTGAATACGGACGGTGACGCCATGAACAAGATCGTTGAACAATTCGAAGCCGCGCAGATGGGCCGCAAGCTGCCCGAATTCGCGCCCGGCGACACCGTGGTCGTCAACGTCAAGGTGAAGGAAGGCAACCGCGAACGCGTGCAGGCGTTCGAGGGCGTCGTGATCGCCAAGCGCAACCGCGGCCTGCATTCGGCGTTTACCGTGCGCAAGATGTCGCACGGCACCGGCGTGGAGCGCGTGTTCCAGGCGCACAGCAATGCCATCGATTCGGTGCAGGTCAAGCGCAAGGGCAAGGTGCGCGGCGCCAAGCTGTATTACCTGCGCGGGCTGGAAGGCAAGGCCGCGCGCATCAAGGAAGACATCGCCGCGCGTTCCGCGATTTCGGCGGAATAACGCACACCGCTTTCGCTGCCCGCATGAGGCGGCCAGCGGCGAACCGACAGAGGCCGTGCGGAAAACCGCGCGGCCTTCCTTTTTCAAGCACACACTCCCGGCATTCGTTCCTGCACTAGACTTCAGCGTTCACGCCGCGCCATCGCCATGACCCTCCGTACTCGCTTCGCCCCCAGTCCCACCGGTTACCTGCACATCGGCGGCGCGCGCACGGCGTTGTACTGCTGGCTGGAAGCGCGGCATCGCGGCGGGCAATTCATCCTGCGCGTGGAAGACACCGACCGCGAGCGTTCCACCGATGCGGCGGTCCAGGCGATCCTGGACTGCATGGAATGGCTGGGCCTGTCGCCGGACGAAGGCCCGATTTTCCAGACGCAGCGCATGGACCGCTATCGCGCGGTCGCGCAGCAGTTGCAGGAAGCGGGCAAGGCCTACTGGGCCTACGAGTCGAAGGACGAAATCGAGGCGATGCGCGCCGCGGCGCTGGCGCTCGGCGAAAAGCCGCGCTACAGCGGCGCGTATCGGGATCGCAGCGAACCGTATCGCAACGATCCCAACCGCGTGCTGCGTTTCAGGAATCCGCGCGACGGCAGCGTGGTGTTCGATGACAAGGTCAAGGGTCGCATCGAGTGGGACAACGCGGAACTCGACGACCTGGTGCTGATCCGTTCCGACGGCTTTCCCACCTACAACTTCGCGGTGGTCGTCGACGACATCGACATGCGCATCACGGAAGTGATCCGCGGCGACGACCATGTCAACAATACGCCGCGGCAGATCAACATCTATCGCGCGCTGGGCGCGGACATTCCGGAATTCGCGCACCTGCCGATGATCCTGGGCCCGGACGGGCAGAAGCTGTCCAAGCGCCACGGCGCGGTCTCGGTGATGCAGTATCGCGAGGACGGCTACCTGCCGCATGCGTTGTTGAATTACGTCGTTCGCCTGGGCTGGTCGCACGGCGACCAGGAAATCTTCTCGATCGAGGAAATGGTCGAGCTGTTCGACATCGCGGACGTGAACCAGTCGGCCTCGCGCTTCGACATGGCCAAGCTCGGCTGGCTCAACCAGCAATACCTGAAGAACGACAATCCGCTGGAAATCGCACGCGAACTTGCCTGGCAACTCAATCGGCTCGGGATCGATCCATCCGAAGGTGGCCCGTGTCCGGTCGACGTGGTGATCGCATTGCGCGAACGCGTGCAGACCTTGAAGGAAATGGCCGAACGCGCGCGTATCTGGTACACGCCCATCGCGGAATGGGACGACAAGGCCGTCGCGAAGCACCTGAAAGCGGAGGGTGCGACGGACGTGCTGCAGGCTGCACGCGAGAAATTTTCCGGGATGGCCGGATGGTCGCCGGCAGCGATCCATGCTGCCATCGAGCAACTGGCGGCCGAGCGCGGCATCGGCATGGGCAAGATCGCGCAGCCATTGCGCGTGGCGTTGACGGGCACCCAGGTATCGCCGTCGATCGAGCACACCGTCTATCTCGCGGGCCGCAGTCTGGCATTGCGGCGGATCGACGAGGCGATTGACAGGGCCTCGCGCTGATCCATGGACGAGCTGCTGCAAAAAGCCACGCAAGGCGTCGATCCGGATTCGCCGGATGCGTTCCTGCATATTTTCAGGAACCTCATGGCGCTGCTGCCGTGGTGGCCGTTGTTCTGGTTCACCGTGCTGTGCATGGTCGTCGGCGCCGCGCTGGGCTGGTGGCGCGGACGTGTCTGGCTCGGCATCGGGCTGGCGCTGGTGCTGGGGCCGATCGGCTGGTTCGCGCTGTGGGGATTCAAGTCCGGCCTGCAAAAACGGCGCGAGACGGCTCCGGAGTTTCCGGTGACGCGCAAGCGCTAGAATAGACACGTGGCCAGCGCGCATTCCAGGACGCACCACCACCACCGCGACGCCGCCGGCGTGGTGCGGGAAGTCGAGCGCGCCAGCCGCGAACGCGGCTTGCGGCTGACGCCGTTGCGCCACCAGGTGCTGGACCTGATCGCGCGCGCGCGCAAGCCCGTCAAGGCCTATGATCTGCTCGATGCATTGCGCGACACGCATGCGGGCGCGGCGCCGCCCACCGTCTATCGCGCGCTGGATTTCCTGCTGGAGAACGGCTTCATCCACAAGCTGGAATCGATCAATGCGTTCGTGTTCTGCGAACACCCGGGCGAAGCGCATCAAGTACCGTTCCTGATCTGCGACGCATGCGAAGGTGCGACCGAACTGTGCGACGACGGCGCGATCGCGGGGTTGATCGAAAAGCGCGCGGGCTCGCTGGGTTTCCGCGCCAAGGCGCAGACGCTGGAAGTACACGGCACCTGCAAGGATTGCCGCACCGGTTGAGAGCCGATCCCCGCTTGGCGGTCATGGACGTTGTCCGGCTCGTCCACTCACGTTATAATGTATCAATTCCAGCCGGCATCGCCTGTGGCCATGGATTCCAGCATGCAATTGCCATTGCCTCCGGCGCGTGTCAGCACGATCGCGGTGGTGGCCGACCGCGCGGGCGCCACGGCGTCGCTGTTGTGTGCGCTGCATTGCGCGTTGCTGCCGTTCGTGCTGGCGTTGTTGCCGCTGCTTGGATTGGGGTTCCTCGCCGACCATCGTTTCGAACGCATTTTCGTGGCCTGCGCGGCGGTGCTCGCCAGCGTGACCATCTTTACCGCATGGCGGCGGCATCGGAAATTGCACGCGTTGTTCCTGCTGGTGCCGGGCATCGCGCTGCTGCTGTCCGGCATCGTCATCGACATCGGCCGTCACGAGTGGCTGCACACGGCGCTGGTTGTCTGCGGAGGCGTGCTGGTGGCCAGCGCGCACATCGTCAATCTGGTGCTGTCGCATCGGCATGTGCATACCGCGGATTGCGGGCACGCACACTGAGGCCTTCGCGTCCTCCGTCTTGGGCGGAATTGTGTAACGCCGCACCGGTTCTCTAGCATCGCTGCATGGCGCACGAACACGCCCATTCACCGGATCACCATCATCGCGCGGCGGCGGGCGTGACGCTGGGCATCGCATTCGCGCTGACTTGCGTGATGCTGGTCGTCGAGGCGGCCGGAGGCTTGCTGTCCGGATCGCTGGCGCTGCTCGCGGACGCCGGTCACATGCTGGTGGATGCCGGCGCGCTGCTGCTCGCGTGGTCAGCGGCGCTTTTCGCCGCACGGCCCGCGGACGCGCGCCGCAGTTTCGGTTACGCGCGGATGGAGGTGCTGGCGGGTTTCGCCAACGCGCTGGTGCAGGTGTTGCTGGTGGTCTGGATCGCCTACGAGGCGATCGGTCGCCTGCTGCAGGCGGAAACCATCGGGATTCGTTCCGGCGTGATGCTGGGCGTCGCGCTGGCGGGGCTGGCCGTCAACGCGATCGTTCTGCGCATGCTGCACGCGCGCGGCGACGAAGATCTCAATGTGGCCGGTGCCAGCCTGCACGTGTTCGGCGACTTGCTCGGTTCGGTCGCCACCGTGGTTGCCGCGCTGCTGGTGCGCTACCTCGGCTGGAATTGGGCCGACCCGGTGCTGTCGCTGCTGGTGTCGCTGCTGATCCTGCGCGGCGCTTGGCTGCTGCTGCGGCGTTCCGGGCACATCCTGCTCGAAGGCGTTCCGGAAGGCCTGCGCACGGAGGAAATCCAGGCCGCTGCCGCTGCCGCCGATGCCGGCATCCTGGAAGTGCATCATCTGCACGTCTGGCAGATCGCGTCCGGATCACGCATGGCTACCCTGCACGCGCGCATGCGCGACGGCGCGGACGCGCAGGCCGGCCTGCGCGCGATCAAGCGCGTGTTGCGCGAGAAGTTCGCGATCGAGCACGCGACCGTGGAGATCGAGGCACGCGAATGCGCCGACGACGATCCCGCGTGCGCGCAGGAGGCGGCGCACCGGCGCTGACCCGACTCAGGCCGGTTGGCGTTCGCCGGCGATCCAGGTTTCGCGGACCACCAGGTTTTCGTCCACTGCCGCGAGATCCGCCTGCATGCCGGCTGCGATCCGTCCGCGGCTTGCGCCGATGCCGAGCAAGCCTGCGGGATAACGCGACGCCATTCGCGCGGCTTCGTCCAACGGCAGTCCGAGCAGGCCCACGCTGTTGCGCACGGCGGAGGCCATGTCCAGCGCGGAACCGGCGAGCGTGCCGTCGGCGGTGGTGCAGCGTCCGTCGCGGCATGTGATCGCGCGTCCGTCGAGTTCGAATGAATCGCGTATGCCACCGACCGGCGGCATCGCATCGGTGACCAGGAACATCTTGCCGCGCGGCTTGGCCGCGATTGCCGCGCGCAACGTGGCGGGATGTGCGTGGAAACCGTCGACGATGATGCCGCACCAGCTCTCCGCATCCTCCAGCGCCGCGCCGACCACCCCGGGTTCGCGGCTGCCGAGCGGGGTCATGGCGTTGAACAGGTGCGTGAAGCCGCGCGCACCCGCATCCAGCGCCGCACGCGTCCGCGCGTAATCGGCGGCGCTGTGGCCGATGCAGACGATGACGCCGCGCGCCACGAGTTCGCGGATCACTTCCGTCGGCACGCGTTCCGGCGCCAGCGTCAGCACGGTGCGTCCTCGCTTCAGCGAGCACACCATGTCGATCTCCGCGCGCGATGGCGCGCGGAACTCGCGCGCGTCATGCACGCCCTTGCGCTCCGGTGCGAGGAACGGGCCTTCCAGGTGGATGCCGAGCACGCCCGGCGTACCGCGCTCCAAGGCGCGATCCACTGCATCGATCGCCGCGCGCATGGTCGCGTCGTCGCTGCTGATCAATGTCGGCAGCAGGCCGGTGGTGCCGAACCGGCGATGCGCCTGCGCGATCCGCTCGATGGTTTCGACGCTCGGGTCGTCGTTGAACAACGCGTCGCCGCCACCATTGACCTGGCAATCGATGAAGCCGGGCAGCAGCCGGGCGCCTTGCAGGTCATGGCGTTCCGCGGGTTCGTCGCGCAACTGCGCCAGTGGCGCGACCATGGCGATGCGGTCGTCCGAAACCAGCACGCCGAGATCGCGTTCGAAGCCCGCATCGCCCAACACGAGCGCGTTGTGCAGCAGGTGGTTCACACCGTCTCCGTCACCTTGTTGAGGTACGGCGGCACGTCGGGATCGAATCCGCGCGCCAGCGCCAGCGCGTTCGCGGCGCGATAGAACGCGTTGATCGTCAGCAGCGGCGTGCACGCCGGATGCGGCGACGGGGGCAAAGGCAAATGGCCGTTGTCGTCGGCGCCGGGTTGCGCGCGCCACACCACGGCGCCGCGTTCCGCGAAGCGCCGGGAGACCTCCAGCGTGCTGTCGCCGCTGTGATCGTCCTGCACGAACGCCAGCACCGGAAAGCCCGCGCCCACGATCGCCATCGGCCCGTGCATCACTTCCGCACTGCTGAAGGCTTCCGCATGCAGGCCGCAGGTTTCCTTGAGCTTGAGCGCGGCTTCCTGCGCGGCGGCGAGGCCCAGCCCGCGCCCGACCACGAACAGGTCGCGTGCGTCGCGCAGGCCTGCGATCAGTGGCGACCAATCCATCGACCATGCTTGCCTGAGCGCCTGGGGCAGCGCGTGCAATGCCGACGACAATGCTTCGTTGCCGCTCCAGCTCGCGGTCAGTTGCAACAGCGCGGCGAGCGAGCACAGGTAGCTCTTGGTCGCCGCCACGCTGGTTTCGCGACCCGCGCGCAGAGGAATCACGTGATGCGCGAGTTGCGCCAGCGGCGCGCTTTCGTCGTTGACCAGCACGACCACCCGCGCGCCCGCCGCACGCGCCAGGTCGGTGCTGAGCAGCAGGTCCGGGCTGCGCCCGGATTGCGAAATCGCGATGAACAAGGCGTCTTGCAACTTCGGCTTGACTGCGTACACCGAGGCGATCGAAGGCGAGGCGGAAGCGGTGACCAGTCCCAATTGCGTTTCGAAAAGATACTGGCCGTATGTCGCGGCGTGGTCGGAACTGCCGCGCGCACAGGTAGCAATGAAGCGCGGCGGATGGGCGCGCAACCATTGCGCGAGCGATGCGATGGCATGACGGTTTTCCTCGAGCTGGCGCGCGATCGCGTCCGCGGCCTCGCCGGCTTCGGCGAACATGCGCGTGGATTCCGCGTGCGCCGGCGACCGCGCGTTCATCGCGGCATCCGCGGCGGTGCGGTCGAGCCGCGGATCACGAGTTCCGGGCTGAAGCCTTCGTTGCCGGGACCTTGTCCGGGATGTTCGCCGAGTTGCGCCAGCAGCAACTGCGCGGCGTGGCGCGCAATGACTTCCGTGGCCTGGCGCGCGGTGGTCAGCGCCGGCCACGACTGCTTGGAGAACGGGCTGTCCTCGAAACCGGCGATCGACAGTTCGCCCGGCACTTCGATGCCGGCGGACTTCGCCGCCGCCAGCACGCCGGCGGCGATTTCGTCGTTCGATCCGAAGATCGCGGTCGGACGCGATTTCAGCGCCAACAACTTGCGCGCCGCGCGGAAACCGTCCTCGAACGAATAATCGCCGTGCACGATCAGTTTCTTGTCGAGCGGAATCGCGTAATCCTTCAACGCGCTCTCGTAACCCTTGTAGCGCTCCGGGCTGGAACGATGCGCCGCGCCGCCCCAGATGAAGCCGATGTGCTGGTGCCCGAGCTGGATCAGGTGTTCGGTGATGTCGTAGGCGGCGTCGCGGTCGTCCACGTACACGCAGGGAAAACCGTCGGCCGGATCTTCCGCCGCCGAGAGGATGCGCACGAACTTGATCCTGTTCGCGGCCAGGTGGCGGATCAGCCCCATGCGCTCGGACATCGGCGGCGCGAGGATCAGGCCGTCGAGACGCGCGTGCGATACCAGGTCGAGCAGTTCTTCCGGCAGCCTTGGCGAGGACGAATCGCAGGGGTGGATCTGCAGGCCGAAGCCGCGTTCGCGGCATACCGACAATGCGCCGTTCTGCACACTGATGATGTAGTACGGATTGGGGTTGTCGTACACCAGTCCGACCGCGTAGGCCCGCGCGCCGCGCAGGCTGCGTGCGGAAACATCCGGTTTGTAGCCGAGCTCGCCGATCGCCTTCATCACCCTGGCGCGCGTGCGTTCGCGCACCGCGGGCTCGTGATTGATCACGCGCGATACGGTCTTCAGCGAAACCGCGGCGCGTTTCGCGACATCCCTGATCGTGGGCTTGTGCACCGGAAGTTCCCGAACTTGCGCGCCGGCCGCGCCTGCGCGCGATGTTAGCCCACGCCCGCTGCGGCGCGCACGCTCACCCGGCATTGCGCAATCCCGCGCGATGGCCGCGCAGCGCGTAGTAGAGGATGTAGCAATAGCAGGGCGCGATCAGCAGCGCGAATACCGCCTGGAAATCGTAGTGCTGCTTCAGGTGCGCGAACAGCTGCGGTACCACCGCGCCGCCGCAGATACCCATGATCAGCAACGCCGAACCGCGTTCGATCAGCCGCCCGAGGCCGTGGATGGCGAGCGGGAAGATCGCCGGCCACATCATCGCGTTGGCGAAACCGAGCGCGGCGACGAAACCGACCGAGACGTATCCTTTCGTGAGGAAGGCGCCCAGCGTGAACAGCACGCCGAGCACCGCGGAGATCGCAAGGTAGCGCTGCTGCGAGATCAGCCGGGGGATCGTCAGGAAGCCGACGATGTAACCGAGCAGCATCCCGCCGAGAGTGAAGGAGGTGAAGAACTTGGTCTGGTCCAGCGGAATGCCGAAGCCTTGTCCGTAGGTGCCGATGGCATCGCCGGCCATCACTTCCGCGCCGACGTACACGAAGATCGCGAGCGCACCGAGCCAGACGTGCGGGAACTGGAACAGGCTCGTGCGTGCGCCTGCTTCCGTCGCGGCGCCGTGTTCGGCGCGCACGTCCGGCAGCGGCGAGAACAGGATGCCGATGCCGAGCAACGCCAGCACGCCCGCCATCAACAGGTATGGGCCGTGGATGCCGGCGGCGAATTCGCCGAGCAGGCGTTGCTTCTCCGCCGGATCGGCATCGGCGACGCGCGCGGCGAGGTCGCTCATGCCGTGCAGCACCAGTGTGCCCAGCACGATGGGCGCGAGGATGCCGGCGACCTTGTTGCAGATGCCCATGATCGCGATGCGGCGCGCGCCGCTTTCGATCGGCCCGAGGATGCTGACGTAGGGGTTGGATGCGGTCTGCAGGATCGCCAGCCCGGCGAAGATCACGAACAGCCCCGCGAGTGCGCCGGGATACCAGCGCTGCGTGCAGAACTGGCCGAAGGCGAATGCGCCGGCCGCCATCACCCACAACGCGATCGCCATGCCCTTCTTCATGCCGATGCGGTCGAGGATGGCCGAGGCCGGGAGTGCCCACACGAAATACGACAGATAAGCCACGAACGTCACCAGGAACGCGTTCACCACGTCCAGGTCGAAAGCGAGCTGCACGAACGAGATCAATGGCCCGTTGAGCCAGGTGAACCAGCCCATGACGAAGAACAGCACGCCGATGATCACGATGGCCGAGCCCTGGCGCGTGGAGGTGGCGGTGGAAGATCCGGTGGCGGACATGCGGAGGCTCCGTGGCTGGCGCGTGGATTCTGCGCAGGAGTGTACGCGAATAGCAACGTTGTCATTGCGAGGCGCAGACGGGGTGTTCGCGCGGTGGAATGCAGTCGGATGCGCGCGTCAGGCAGGCAAGCGACAAGCGGAAACCCGCGGATCGTCGGCATGCGACCCTGTTGCGGCGCAACAGACCGTGCCTCGCGCAAAGTCCGACGGGTGGCTGGGAGGTCGTTGTCATCACGATTTCGCTGGCGCCAGTCGTGTCCTGAAAATGACGCGATGCGGCGCGCTAATTGTCCTTTCAGTCATTTATTGACAACGTTGTCATAAAAGGTCCACACTCGCGCCGCTTTCAGGGACCGGGCGGCTGGCAGCCGCACGGAAGGGTGGAGAGGCCTTGAGTCCGATAGTGGAATCCATAGAGCCGGGTGCGCCTTTCGTCGCGGCGGATGTCGGCGGCACGTGGGCGCGCGTGGCGCTGGTGCGCGAGCGTCGCGATGCCGGCCACCCGGTGCAGGTCCTGCACTACAGCAAATACCTGTGCGCCGAGCATCCCGATCTCGCGGCGATCCTGCGTGCATTCCTGGAATCGCATTCCATCTCCGGTGCGCGCAGTTGCGCGGTGGCATGCGCCGGCTTCCTTCTCGGCGACGAGGTGATCAACGACACGCTGCCGTGGAAATTGTCGATATCCGCCACGCGCGCAGAACTCGGTTTTGCCGATTTTGCGTTGGTCAACGATTTCATCGCCGTGGCGCATGCGGTGGAACAGGTGGATCCGGAAACCACGGCGCTGTTGGCTGGCGCTTCTCCGCACGATCGCTCCGCGCCGGTGCTCGTGGTCGGCCCGGGCACCGGACTTGGCGCGGCGGTACGCATTCCCGTCGTTGACGATGTCTTCGTGCTGGGCACCGAAGCGGGACAGGCGGGATTCGCGCCAGGCACGCCGCGCGAACGGGAAATCCTGCGCGTGCTGTCGGGCGAAGATCCGCACGTGCCGGTGGAAGCAGTGGTGTCCGGCCCGGGACTGGTCAACATCTATCGCGCGCTGTGCGTCCTGGAACAACGCGCGCCGTCATTCGCCGAACCTTCCGCGATCACCGAAGCCGCGTTGGCGCAAAGCGATGCCGCGGCGATCGAGGCGCTGCACGTTTTTTGTGGCGCGGCCGGCAGCCTGGTCGGCGATCTGGTCCTGCTGTACGGCGCCCAGGGCGGCGTGTATCTGGCGGGCGGCGTCTTGCCGAACCTGCGCGAATTCCTGCGCGTCAGCGATTTCATCGAACGCATGAGGGCGAAGGGGCAGATGCGTGCGGCGCTTGAACGGGTGCCGGTGTGGCTGATCGAGCACGGGCAACTGGGCGTGATCGGCGCCGCCGTCTGGTACCTCGCCGATGTCGGACGCACAGGACGTGCGATGCGGCGGCGGCACGCGCGCGTGCGGTGCAGCGATGAATATCCAACCTTGCCCCGGTGACTTCGATGAGAACAGCAATCCACACAAATTCCGATGCCGGCGCGGTACGTGCCGGTTCCCATTCTGCGGTGCACCCGAGGACACTGTCATGAAACTCCGCAAGACCCTTCTCGCAAGCAGCATCTTTGCAGCGCTGTGCTTCGCCGGTGTGGTGCAGGCACAGGACCAGGGCGGCACGACTGCGCAGACGACGGACCAGAAACCGCAGTCCGCCAACAGCAACAAGACCGACCAGGGCACACCACAGGAGCTGGAGGCGATTACCGTCACCGGCATCCGCCAGAGCCTGAAGGCGTCGCTGGTCACCAAGCGCTATGCGAACGCGACCATCGACGCGATTACCGCGGAAGACATCGGCAAGCTCCCTGCCACCAACGTCGCCGAGGCGTTGGCGCAGATGCCCGGCGTGACACTCGACCGCCAGTTCGGCGCGACCCAGCGCGTCAGCATCGATGGCATGGATCCCAGCCTCAACGTCACCTTCCTCGATGGCCATCCGGTCGCGCAGGCGGTGTGGCGCTATGGCGACAACCCGGATCGCGGCTTCAACTTCTCCCTGCTGCCGGCGGAAATCCTCGGCGCGATGGAAATCTACAAGTCGCCCGAGGCTCGGCTGCCGGAAGGCTCGCTGGGCGGCACGATCATGATGCACACCATCCAGCCGCTGGATATCGCGCCCGATACCTTCAGTGGTTCGGTCGGCTACAACTACAACGACATGACCGACAGCGGCAAGCCGAACGTTTCGGTGTTCTACAGCTGGCGCGATCCGGACAAGACCTTCGGCGTCGACGTCTCCGCGCAGCATTACGAACAGGTCACCGATCGCGAAGGCGAGGAGATCTTCGGTTACACGCCGGTGTCGACGATCGCGGCGACCAATCCCGCAGTGGCGGCGCAGGTGGAGTCCGGCGCGATCAAGAGCACCGACATGATGCCGAACGAAATCAATTCCGCGTTCTTCCAGCAGACCGAGAAGCGCGACAGCATCACCTCCAACATCCAGATCAAGCCCAACGACAACTTCGAGGCCGGCCTGGGGCTGATGTACATCCGCGACAACCTGTCGAACTGGAACCAGTCGATGTACGCGTTCCCGATGTGGCTGTCGAGCACGGTCGCGGGCATCACCAGCCTCACCGAAGGCCCGGGCGGCGTGATCAGCGGCGGCCACAACTGCGACCCATCCACTGATGCGACTTGCCCAGGCGCGGGTGGCACCGTGTTCGACAACCAGGTGCGGCATTCGGTCGTCACCACCAAGGGCGCGGACCTGCATGCGACGTTCCGCGGCGCGCGTTGGCAATTGAGCGGGCAGGTCGGCGTCAGCACGTCGCGAACGCCCAGCACGCAGGCCTTCATCGAGCCGGTGTACTTCGGCGGTTACACCTGGGACATCAACAAGGGCTTCAAATTCGACGATCCGGCGGCGGCGAACAATCCGTCCAACTGGGCCGGCGCCGGCTGGATGGGCAATTACGGTGAATGGCCGGATCGCGCGCGCGACAATTACGCGCAGGCGGACTGGAAGATGGATTTCGACGGCTTCCTCAATGACCTGCAACTCGGCGTGCGCTGGGCCGACCATCATGAAGGCCAGAACCTGCTGGTGTGGTCCGGCGGCGTGACCGTCGGCAACTTGGCGCAAGTCGGTGCGGGCGGCTTGACCGACATCAACGATCTCGGCTTCTGGCCGGGCGCCGCGAATCACGTGCAGCCGTCAAGCGGTGATGCCGTGACCAATTGGGTGCTGGGCAGCCCCAACGTGCAGGCTTCGCAGTACCTGTATGCGCCGTACGTGTATACGGGCACCTACAACGTCGAGCAGGGCAGCAAGGCCGGGTACGCGCAACTGGATTTCGGCAATGACGACGTTCGCGGCAATTTCGGCCTGCGCTTCGTCAAGAGCGATCTCACCAGCTACGGCTACGTGGTCAGCGCAGACCAGGAGAACACGTTGCCGCCGCCTCCCGGCAGCTATCAGGCGGTCACCAGCTCGCACGACAATGTGCTGCCGGCGTTCAACATCGCGTGGAACCTCACGCCGGACTTCATCCTGCGTGGCGCGGCCTTCAAGGCGATCGCGTTCGCGCCGTACAACCAGGAGGCGCCGTACACCTTCACCAACGATTCGGTGCTGACCGGCAGCGGCGGCAACGCCAACCTGGATCCTTACAAGTCCAACAACTTCAACGTTTCCGCGGAATGGTATTTCTCGCAGGAAGGACTGTTCGCCGCGTCGATTTTCTACAAGGACATCCAGAACTACATTGTGCAGGGCGTCGGCGTGGAGCGCTTGTTCAATTCGCTGTTCACCAGCAATCCGGACGAATACGCGCAACTGACCGGCGGCAATTGCGACGACCAGGGTTTCTGCGACTACAACATCACGCGCCCGCAGAACGGCGGCAAGGCCAAGGCCAAGGGCTTTACGCTGAGTTACCAGCAGCCGTTCGGCGAAAGCGGATTCGGCCTGCGCGCCAACTACACCTACACCGATGCCTCCACCCACGACGGCGGGCTGCTGCCGTACAACTCCAAGAATTCCTACAACATCACGCCCTACTACGAGCAGGGACCGCTCAGCGCGAGCATCGCCTACGGCTGGCGCAGCAGCTATCTGGCCGGCGGCTACGTGGCCGGAGCGCCATCGGAAACCGTGGACGCCTACAAGGAGCTGGACGCCAATGCTGCGTGGAAGTTCACCGAGAACTTCTCGGCCAGCTTCGATGCGCTCAACTTGCTGGACTCCACCTATCTCGGCTATCTCGGCACCAAGGACATGCCGGTCGGCAAGTACAAGCAGGGCCGCGAATACGTGCTGAGCCTCCACTTCAAGATGTGACGTCTCCCCGCAGGTGCGACATTTCGGGCCCGGCATCCGGGCCCGTTTTCTTTGTAGAGTGGACGACGAGGTGACGACCATGCGCACGTTTCGAATGGTGGTGACATGTTGCGTCGCATTGGCGCTGCTTGTGGCGTGCGTGCAAGCGCCGGAACGCTCGAAGATTGCGTCCAATTCGGCACTCAGAGTGCACGGGGTGGACTGGCGGGAACTCGCAGCCGAGCCAGAGCAAAAGCGACTCGCTGAATCCTTCGGAAATATCCCAATACCGCGTCCGGCGTTGATCGCTTTTGGCGACCAGAACTGCGTATTGACCTCGGGCGCACAGCTCGTATTGATGTCTCGTGATCCCAAAGCTATAGCCGCTGCCCGCTATTTCGCGGATACGTTGCGGCGCACCAGTTCTTTTGATCTGCACGTCGTCCTTGCAGATGCGTTGCCGACTAGCAATGCGATCGTCTTTGCGCTAGATCCTAAGACAGAGGTAAGCGAGCCGGAAGGGTATGTAGTGGATTCCGGACCGGGTCTCATTGAGGTGCGAGCGCGAACACCGGCTGGCTTGTTTTATGGCGGCATCACGCTGTGGCAGTTGCTGACACCAAACGGGGCAACACCAGTCGGGTACGCAAAGTCAGTGCAGATTCCTGCGCTACACATCGAGGACCGGCCGCGTTTCGCGTGGCGGGGCCTGATGCTGGATTCCGCGCGCCATGTCCAGCCGGTCTCGTTCATCGAGACGCTGCTGGACCAGATGGCGCTGCACAAGCTCAACATGTTCCAGTGGCACCTCAGCGACGACCAGGGCTGGCGGCTCGCGATCGCGCGTTATCCGGAACTGACGAAGATCGGCGCGTGGCGCAAACCCGTCGGCCCGGATATCGCGCTGGCGAATGCCGACGGCAAATACGGCGGCTGGTACACGCCGGAACAGATCCGCGAGGTGGTGCGTTACGCCGCGGCGCGCTACATCACGGTGGTGCCGGAAATCGAGATGCCGGGCCACGCGCAGGCGGCGATCGCGTCGTATCCGCAATTCGGCGTCACCGGCACGCGGCCGCCGGTATCGAACGACTGGGGCGTGAACACGTGGTTGTACGACATCGACGACGGCACGTTCGCGTTCCTGCAAGACGTGCTCGATGAAACGATGGCGCTGTTCCCAAGCCCTTACCTCCACATCGGCGGCGACGAGGCGGTCAAGGACCAGTGGCAGGCGTCGAAGAAGATCCAGCGGGAGATGCACGCGCTCGGCATCGCCGACGAAGACGCACTGCAATCGTGGTTCATCGCGCGCATCGGCAAATATCTCTCCGCGCACGGCCGCAAGCTGGTCGGCTGGGACGAGATATTGCAAGGCGGCGTGCCGGCCGACGCGATCGTGATGTCATGGCAGGGCGAGCAGGGTGCGGTCAAGGCGGCCAGCCTGGGCCACGACACGGTGATGTCGCCGTCCCCGGCGATGTATTTCGACCACCTGCAGAGCGACCTGCCGGACGAACCCACGGGCCGGCCCGACGTGGTGTCATTGAAGGATGTCTACGATTTCGATGCGATCCCGAAGCAACTGGACGCGCAACAGGCGGCGCACGTGCTGGGTGCGCAGGCCAATCTCTGGAGCGAATACCTGACCACGCCGGCGCGGGTCGCGCACGCCGCGTTCCCGCGCAGCGACGCATTGGCCGAGGCGCTGTGGTCGCCCGCCGGCGCGCGCGATTGGCCGTCCTTCCTTGCACGCATGCCGGCGCAACTCGCGCGTTACCGCATGCTCGGCATCGATTTCGCCGACGACGCTTTCGCCGTGAAGATCGACGCGACGGCGGACGGCGCCGGCAAGGCGAAGGTCGCGCTGTCGAACCAGGCCAGGTTCGGCACGATCCGTTACACGCTGGACGGCAGTACGCCCGATGCGTCTTCGACGGCGTACGCCGCGTCGTTTGCCGTGCCGATGCCGGCGATCGTGCGCGCGAATGTCTTCGTCGATGGCGAAGCCCTGGCGGCACCGCGCCAGCGTGCGCTGGATGCCGTCTCCCTGTTGCGCCTCGACAGCGATCGCCTGCGGATGTGCAGCAACGCGCTGCCGCTGCGATTGGAGAACGGTGGCGCCGAAGCCGGCATCCGCTACAACATCGACATCCTCGATCCGTGCTGGATCTATCCTAAGCTCGATCTTGCGACCGTCGATCGCATCGACGTGCGCGTCGGCACGGTGCCGAACAATTTCGCGTTATGGCACGATGCCAGCAAGATCGTGATGCGGACGCCACGCACGCCGGCAGGCGAACTGGAGATCCACGCGGACACCTGCGACGGTCCATTGCTGGCCTCGTTGCCCATGGCGGGCGTGGCGCCGGGCACGCCCGCCACGCTGCGCGCGACGCTGAAGCCGCGCAGTGGTACGCACGACATCTGCCTGTTCTTCACCGGTCGCTCGCCGACATTCCTGCGTGCGACCGAATGGGTCTCGCCGGTATTGCGTTGATCGTGGGAATTCCGGACGGCGGAAGAAAGCTGGCGCAGGCGAGCGCCGCGATTGCACAAATGCAACGTGCTGCTAACATCGCCGCACCTCAACACCACGACGGGAATATCACGATGGGCAAGGGCGACAAGAAGACACGCAAGGGCAAGATCTACGCGGGCAGCCACGGCAACACGCGCCCGCACTCACCGAAATCGAAAGCGGCGGTGAAGAAGTCCACTGCTCCTGCCAAGACGACGGTGCGTCCGGCCGTGAAGAAGGTCGCGCCGAAGAAGGCCGCTGCCAGGAAGACCGCGGGCTGATTTCGCGGGAGAGTCCCGCAACGGGCTCTCCCTCACCATGTCACGGTCATGCGCACCACGTCGGCATAGCGTCCGGTCGGCGTGTCGCGGGCAACCTGCAGGCGAGCGTAGACCGGAAGATCCTGGTCGTCGCCGTTGCCCACGCCGCGCAAGCCGTCGGACGCGCCGAGCGGATGCAGGCGTGCGGCATCGGAATACAACTGGTAGGCGACCGTGGCGCTGCCATTGCCCATGCGGCGTTGCGCGCCTTCGGCATGCTGGCCGTTGTCGAACGTGATGGCATACGGTTGATCGCGCGAGCAGCGGACGCCGACCTCGGCGCCGGCGTCCGCGCTGCCGGCGTCCTGCGTCACTTCGCCGAAAGACAGCGTCGTGGTGTCGAGGCTCATGCGGCACGAGGCGACGATGGTCACGCTGACCGCCAGCTGCCCGGTGATTTCGCCGGCATTCGCCGGCATCGCGAGAATGGCCGACGCCAACACGGGCAGAAGATGAAGCAGCTTGCGCACGATCGCTCCCCGGGCGAATTCCCCGGGGCCATCCTCTCGGCGTCAACCCCTCGCGATCGTGATCCATTGCGCGATCACTGCGGGGTTCACAGTCTGTGACGCGCTTGACGATTTTTGATGTGTGTGAAAATTATTGCCGCGCTTCCAGTTCGCGGCCATCGGCAAACGAGCGCTGCAGCAGCGCTCCGCCGATCCAGTAGGCGAGTTCCGCGGGTTCGCGCACGTTCCACACGGCGAGGTCCGCGCGTTGTCCCTGCACGAGGCGGCCGCGATCGGAAAGTCCCAGCGCGCGCGCCGCGTTCACCGTTGCGCCGCGCAGCGCTTCCTCCGGGGTGAGCCGGAACAGCGTGCACGCCAGGTTGATCGCCAGCCGCAGCGAACGCAGCGGCGAAGTGCCGGGATTGAGGTCGGTGGCGATCGCGATCGGCACGCCGTGTTCGCGCAGTGCGGCGATCGGCGGCAGGCGCGTTTCGCGCAGCACGTAGAAGCTTCCCGGCAGCAGCACCGCCACGGTGCCCGCGGCGGCCATCGCCGCCACGCCCGCGGCGCTGGTGCATTCCAGATGATCCGCCGACAACGCGACGTGGTGCGCCGCCAACGCGCCGCCATCCAGGTCGCTCAACTGGTCCGCGTGCAGTTTCACCCGCAGGCCGAGTTCGCGCGCGCGTTCGAATACGCGCTGCACTTCCTGCGGGGTGAAGCCGATGTTTTCGCAGAACGCATCCACGGCGTCGGCGAGGTTTTCGCGCGCCGCCAGCGGCAGCAATTCGTCGCAAACCATCGCGACATAATCGGCGCGGCGCTCCCGGAATTCCGGCGGCAGCGCGTGCAGGCCGAGCAGGGTGGTGCGCACGGTGATGCCGAGTACCGCGCCGATGCGACGCGCAACGCGCAGCATCTTCAGTTCGGTTTCGATATCCAGGCCGTAGCCGGACTTGATTTCGAGCGTGGTCGCGCCGTCCACGACCAGGCCGCGGGCGCGCGGCAGCGATTGCCGGAACAGTTCGTCTTCGCTCGCGGCGCGGGTGGCGCGCACGCTGGAAAGAATGCCGCCGCCGGCGCGCGCGATCGCTTCGTAGCTCTCGCCTTGCAGTCGCCGTTCGAATTCCCCGGCGCGATCGCCCGCGAACACCAGATGCGTGTGGCAATCCACCAGACCCGGCGTGACCAGTGCGCCGTGCAAGGCTTCCACGCGATCCGCCAACGCATCGGGCTTGCCCGGCAATTGTTCCGCGCGACCGGCAAACACGATCCCGCCGTCGCGCCAGCCGATCGCCGCGTCTTCGATCAGGCCATGGCCGCAATCGCCGGAAAGCGTGGCCAGCCTGCAATCCAGCAATAGGTGATCCCAGCGCGCGCTCATGCAGCCATTATGGCGGCAATGCGCGCCACAAGGCGAACCGTGCTGGCGTTGCCGCAGCGCAACCGTTAGCCTGCGCGCATCATGCAGGCCACGGATTTCCACGCCGGATATTTCTGGACGCCACACGGCTGGCGGAGCGATGCACGCGTGCGCATCGCGGAAGTTCGCATTGCCGACATCGCACGGAACGACTCGGTCGCGCTCGCGCCGCGCTTCGTTCTGCCCGGCATGCCGAACCTGCATTCGCATGCTTTCCAGCGCGCGATGGCCGGGCTGGCGGAACGCAGAGGATCGAGCGACGACAGTTTTTGGAGTTGGCGTGAAACGATGTACGCGTTCGCCGCGCGCATCGGACCGGAAGACTTGCGCGCGATCGCGGCGCAGCTTTACGCCGAGATGCTGGAAGCGGGATACACGCAGGTCTGCGAATTCCACTACCTGCACCACGCGCCGGACGGCAAGCCGTACGCCGATCCGGCGGCGATGTCGCTGGCGCTGGTGGAAGCCGCGCGCGAAACCGGCATCGGCCTGACGCTGCTGCCGGTGCTGTACCAGACCCGCGGTTTCGACGGCGGTCCGCTGGGCGAACGCCAGCGCCGGTTCGGCATGGGCGTGGAAGATTATCTGCGTCTGCTGGAACGGTTGCGCGCGCTGGAGTCACCGACGCTCAAGGCCGGCATCGCGCTGCATTCGCTGCGCGCCGTTCCGGAAGACGCGATGCGGGCGGTGCTCGGATCGCCGCCCGCGCAGGGTGGTCCGATCCATATCCATATCGCCGAGCAGGTCGGCGAAGTGGAGGAATGCGTGGCGATGCGTGGTGCGCGGCCGGTGCGCTGGCTGTTCGAGCATGCCGACGTCGACGCGCGCTGGTGCCTGGTGCATGCGACGCATCTGGACGAGGGCGAGATCGCAAGCATCGCGAAGTCCGGCGCCGTGGCGGGATTGTGTCCGACCACCGAGGCCAATCTCGGCGACGGACTGTTTCCGCTGGAGCGCCATCTGGATGCGGGCGGCGTGCTCGGCATCGGTTCGGATTCGCACATTTCCGTATCGCCGGTGGAGGAATTGCGCTGGCTGGAATACGGCCAGCGCCTGGCCACGCGCCGGCGCAACATCTTTGCGCGCCAGGTCGGCGCAGGCGTTGGCGAATGCCTGTGGCGTGCCGCGCTGGCCGGCGGAACTCAGGCGGCCGGCCTGCAACCCTTCGGCGTCGGCGCCCGCGCCGACATGCTGGTGCTCGACGAGGATTCGCCCCTGCTGGCCGCGCGCGATTCGAACCATGCGCTGGACAGTTTCCTGTTCGCGGGCAACATGCCGTTGGTGCGCGACGTGATGGTCGCCGGCGAATGGGTGGTGCGGGATTTCCGGCACCGCGACCGCGAACGCATCGCCGCACGTTATCGCGCCTGTGTCGAAAAGCTCGCGCAAGGCATCGGTTGAGCGATCGCCGGCATTGCGCCGGCGATCGCGTGCCACCGTGACACTCCAGTATCGATCACTGCGCGGACGCGTCGCCCGAAGGCAGCGGATGCTGTGCCTGGAATTCCTTCCATTGCTGCATCCGCGCTTCGTGTTGCGCGCGATCGCTGGCGAGCTGGTTGCGCTGCGCCGGGGTCAGGATGTTGTAGACCTGCGCGCGCAGCGAGGCTTCCTGCAGCACGTGCGTGCGCGTCGCCGCGGCTTCCGCATCGGCGAGGCTGTTGGCCGCCGCCTGGTATCCGGACGCGGTCGGGGCCAGCGATTCGAAGGCCTCGCGCTGCTGGTGCAGCGCCTGCATCTGCGGCTTCACCTGCTGGAAGGTCTGCTTGGAAAACTGCTTGATGCTGGCGCGCTGGGCGTCGCTGAGGTCCAGCTTGCCGAGCTCGTGCATCGCCGTCATGCCGTGGCCGTGGTCGCCATGGCCGAAGCCGGGGCCGCCGGGCGCGGCCAGCGCCAGGGCGGAACCGCCGATCGCGACGGCGCCGATGAGGGAAAGCAGGGTCTTGCGCATTTCTTTTGCTCCTTTGGCTTTGCGACCGTCCCTGGTCGCCGGGATCAAAAAGCGGTCGTCCATGACCGCACTTCTCAAAGTTCGCCAATCGAACCTTTGCGAGCATTGGATCGCGGCGGCGGGTTGAAGATCGTGCGCCCGGGGTAAAGAAGGGTAAAGCGCACGCGTTCATGCAGCCTGCGCTCAGGTTTTCCCCGCAACATACGGGAATGCCGGGCATCCTGATCGCCGACGACGACCGCGAATTGTGCGAGTTGCTCGCGGCCTACCTGCGCCGCGAGGGCTTCGAGGTGGACTACGTGCACGACGCGGCCTCCGCGCTGGCGCGGCTGTCGGATTCGGGCCTGCGTCCGGACCTGTTGATCCTCGACATCGGCATGCCGGGATGCGACGGCCTGGATGCGTTGCGGGAATTGCGCCTGAAGCACCGCCTGCCGGTGATCATGCTGTCCGCGCGCGGCGAGCCGGTGGACCGCGTGATCGGGCTGGAACTCGGCGCCGACGACTATCTCGCCAAGCCGTGCCTGCCGCGCGAACTGCTGGCGCGCGTGCGCGCGCAATTGCGGCGGCACACGCTGGTTGCGGCGGGCGACCTGCACGTCGGCGACCTCCGCCTCACGCCCGGCGAGCGTCGCGCCTTCAACGGCGAAAGCGAGCTGCCGCTCACCGGTGCGGAATTCGGCCTGCTGTTCGCGCTGGCGCAGCGCGCCGGCGAGGTGATCGACAAGGCCGCGCTCTCGCGCACCGCGCTGGGCCGCGAACTGGAGCGTTTCGACCGCAGCATCGACGTGCACGTCAGCCGGCTGCGCCAGAAATTGCGGCAGGCCGGCGCGGAATCGCCGCGCATCGAATCGGTGCGTGGCGCCGGCTACGTGCTGACGGTGGGCACGTGAGCCCGCTGAAAAGTCCGCTGTTCTGGCGCCTGCTGGTGTCGTTCTGCGCCGTCAATCTGCTGGTGTTCGTGCTGGGTGGCACGCTGACGCATCGTTTCATCGAATACACCTCGCAGCGCGACGTCGACTGGAGCGCGCTCGCGCAGCAGGCCGAACAGGCCTACGACAGCGGAGGTGTCGCCGCGTTGCAAGGCTGGACCAACGAACAATATCGGCATGGCATCCACGCCACGCTTTACGCGGAAGGAAAGGAATTGCAGCCGCTGCGCCTGCCGCCGCCGGTGCGGCGCATGTTGCCGCAATGGCTGGACAGCGGACGCGACGCGCTGGTCCAGCCGTGGCCCGGCGCGTACGTGTCGATCCAGCAACTCGCCGGCGCGGACGGCAAGCCGCACCAGTTCGTCGGTTTCGCGCTGGTGCACGAGCGCGTGCCGGAGCGCACGCGCATGGCGATTTTCCTCGCCGTGCAGTTGTTGATGTCGTTGCTGCTGATAGGCGCGGTCGGCTGGTGGGTGGCGCGCAGCGTGGCGCAGCCGGTGGAGGCGCTGCGCGACGCCGCGCGGCGCATGGCCGTGGGCGAACTGTCGGCGCGCGTGGATCCGCGCTGGAGCCGCAACGACGAACTCGGCCAGCTCGCGCGCGACTTCAACGGCATGGCCGAACGCATCGAGGCGTTGGTGACGCACGACCGCGGCGTGCTGCAGGATCTTTCGCACGAATTGCGTTCGCCGCTGGCGCGGTTGCAGGTGATCCTGGAACTGGCGCACCACGCCGCCGATCGCGACGAAGCCGACACGCATTTCCGCCAGGCCGAGCGCGAAATCGCGCGGCTCGACCGCATGACCGGCGAGATGCTGACGCTGTCGCGCCTGAAAGGCGACCTGCCGGGCATGGAACGCGAGCCGGTGGAACTCGCGGTACTGCTGGAGGAGTGCGTGGCCACATTGCAGATGCAGGCCGATGGTCGCGATGTTTCCCTGCAGCTCACGCACGGCAGCGCGCCGATGGTCGCCGGCAGCGCGGTGTTGTTGCGGCGCGCGATCGAAAACCTGATTTCGAACGCGATCAAGTTCAGCCCCTACGGTTCGCACGTGCGGGTGGAACTGCGCGCGCAGGAAGGCCACGCGGTCGTCGAGGTGCGCGACCATGGCCCCGGCGTCGCCACCGGGGAATTGCCCTTGCTGTTCCGGCCGTTCTTCCGCGGCAGCAATGCACGATTGGCGGAAGGCCACGGGCTGGGATTGACGCTGGTGCAACGCGTGGCCAGGGCGCATGGCGGCGAAGTGGACGCCGAGAATGCGGAAGGTGGTGGCTTGCGCGTGACCCTGCGACTGCCGCTGTTGCACGAGGGTGGCGAATCGCCCGCCTCCGGTGCGCAAGAAAAAAGTGGATGAGGCGCAAAGCGATGCCGGCGTGCGTTATCTTCCTCACGTACACGCTGCGTAGACCATGCCCACCGCCGACTGAATGCGCGCGCCAACGGGTAAACGCCGTACAGCCAAATGCCGTTACCCTGTGCGTGGGTCCACTGCGGAGAACGACATGACGCGCACGGCGAAACTGTTGATGGGTGCATTGGTCTTTGGCGGCACGCTGCTGGCCAGTGGTTGTGTGGTCGAACCGCGGCGTCCGCCACCGCCACCGCCGCCGGTGGCTTGCGTCATGGTGCCGGGGCACTACAACGCGCATGGCTACTGGGTGCCGGCGTATTGCCGACGTTGATCGGCACGTGGTCGTGGATTGATCGTGTGGCGCCCCGGACCGGGCGCCGCACGATCAATTCACTGATGGCGCAGCATCGCGGAAACGTCCGCGATATTCCCGTCATTGGATTCGGGCGTGATTCGCAGAAGTCGCGCCAATAGCGGATAGACGTCCACGTTCGGGAACGGCGGCGCGACATAAGCGTGGCGGAAGGCCGGGCCTTCCGCCACGAACAGGGCACGCATCGACGGATCGGCGTTGTCGTAGCCGTGCTCGCCTTCGTCTTCATGCTTGTGCTTGGCATGCGCGGCGTGCGTGGTGATCAACCAGCCGGCTTGCGCCACGCAGAAAATCGGCGGGACGCGCGCATTGCTGCCGTAATGGAAACGCGCGGGGATGTCCTGTTTCTTCCAGCATTGCAGGTGCGGATGCGGTGCCAGCAGTTGGCGCGTGTCCAGGTGCGCGCCCGCGTCCGGCTGCACGCCGGCGATCGCCCCCAGTCCCACCGTGCGTGCGTGGCGCGTGTCGAGCCATTCGTCGATGTAGACCAGATGATCCGCCGGCACCGCGGCCATGCCGTGGTCGGAAACGATCACCAGATTGACGCGATCGAACAGGCCGCGTTGTTTCAGCCCCGCGATCAATCGTCCCAGGGCGGCATCGGTCCGGCGCAGTGCGTCGTCCACTTCGCGCGAATCCGGCCCGTGCTCGTGCGCCTGGTGGTCGACCTGGTCGAAATACAGAGTGAGGAAGCGCGGGCGTTGCCGTGCGGGCAGGTCGAGCCACTGCAGCACGTGGTCGACGCGCGCGTCCGCCGTGACTTTCATGTCGAAGGCGTACCAGTAGTCCGGGCGCACGCCGTGGATCGCCGCTTCCGATCCCGGCCAGAACATCGTCGCGGCATGGCCGCCCTGTTGTTGCACGCTGACCCACAGCGGTGTCGCCTCGTCCCACCAGCGGCCATCTTCGACAGCTTCGCGGTTGGAGATCGAGAAACGGTCGTCGGGCTGGATGCGCGTGTCATCCATCGTGTTGGCGACGATGCCGTGATGGTCGGGATAACGCCCGGTCACCAGCGTGTAGTGGTTGGGGAAAGTCTGCGACGGGAACGATGGCGTCATCCACTGCGCGCGCACGCCTTGCGCCGCCAGTGCCGCGAGGTTCGGCGACAGGCCGCGCTGCAGGTAATCCGCGCGATAACCGTCGATCGAAACCAGGATGACCGTCGCCGGCACTGCAGGAGTTGCAGTCGCTGGCGACGACGCGGTCGTGCGGGCGTTGGAAGGCATGCGCGTGGCGCAGCCGGACGCCAGCAGGAGGCAAAGGCAGCAGAGAATTCGCGCAGTTCGCATGGGGCCTGTCCGCAAAAAATGCGAGTGTGCCAGAGGCGTGTGACGGCTGCGGGCGGGTATCGGTTTCCACTGGCGGGGACGACGGGATCGTGCTAACACTCCGCGCTTGGCATTCGTGCAGGAGAACGTCATGCGCTTGTCCGGTGCTTCGATGGTGTTGACATGCCTGCTCGTGTTGCCTGTCGCAGGCGCGAACGCCGGAATCGGCCGTGGCGATCGTTACTCCGGCAATACATGGGCTTCGCGCTCGCCGGTGCTGGCGCAGCACGGCATGGCGGCGACCGAGCAGCCGCTGGCATCGCTGGCCGCGGTCGAAATATTGAGGAAGGGCGGCAGCGCGGTGGACGCCGCGATCGCCGCCAACGCGGTACTCGGCCTCACGCAACCGGTATTGAACGGCATCGGCGGTGATGCCTTCGCGATCGTGTGGGATCCGAAGACGCACAAGCTCTACGGCTACAACGGTTCCGGCCCGTCCGCGAAAGGCCGCGACCTGGCGAAGATGCAGGCGGAAGTGAAAGCCGCCTACAAGAAGGCGGGCTTGCCGTACGAGGCGCACATTCCGGCGGTGGGTTCGCTGCCGATCACCGTGCCCGGCACGGTCGATACCTGGTTCGCGCTGCACGACAAGTTCGGCAAGCTGCCGATCAGCGAAGACCTCGCGCCCGCGATCGCGCTGGCGAAAAACGGATTTCCGGTGACGCAACTGGTCGCGAAGTACTGGCAAGGCAACATGAAGGCCTTCGACAAGTACACGAAGCTGATCGAGGAAAGCGCCAACGCCAGGCACACCTACCTGATCGATGGCCACACGCCGCGCGAAGGCGAAGTGTTCCGCAATCCGGATCTCGCCAACACGTTGACGACGATCGCGCAGGGCGGTCGCGACGCGTTCTACAAGGGCGTGATCGCGCACACCATCGACGCCTACTTCAAGCGCATCGGCGGCGACCTGCGTTATTCGGACTTCGCGGGTTACCACGGCGAGTGGGTGACGCCGGAATCGGTGGACTACCGCGGCTACGACGTGTACGAGTTGCCGCCGAACGGGCAGGGCTTCGCCGCGCTGGAGATGCTCAACGTCCTGAAAGGATTTGACCTGAAGAAAATGGGCCTCGGCAGCGCCGACATGCTCACCGCCGAGATCGAGGCCAAGCGCCTGGCCTACGAGGATCTCGCCAAGTACTACGCCGATCCACGTTTCGTCGACATTCCGATGAAGGGTCTGTTGTCTGAAAAATACGCCGACGCGCGCCGCAAGCTGATCCACACCGATCACGCGAATCCGGACATCGGCCCCGGCGATCCGCGTTTGTTCCAGGGCGACACCACCGATTTCGAAACCGCCGATTCCGACGGCATGATGGTGTCGATGATCCAGTCGAATTACCGCGGCATGGGTTCGGGCCTGGTCGCCGACGGACTCGGTTTCATGTTCCAGGATCGCGGCGAGCTGTATTCGCTGAACCCGAAGGATGCCAACGTCTATGCGCCGGGCAAGCGGCCGTTCCACACCATCATTCCCGCGTTCGTGATGAAGGACGGCCAGCCGTGGCTGGCGTTCGGCTTGATGGGCGGCGACATGCAGCCGCAGGGGCACGTGCAGGTGCTGGTGAACATGATCGACTTCGGCATGAACGTGCAGGATGCCGGCGATGCCGCGCGCTGGCGGCATTACGGCAACGCCGAGCCGACCGGCGAGAAATCGCAGGGCATCGGCACGGTGGAAATGGAATCCGGCTTCGATCCGGCAGTGAAAGCGGAACTGGAAAAGCGCGGCTACAAGGTCGTGCCCGGCACCGGCGCATTCGGTGGTTACGAGGCGATCATGTTCGATGCGAAACAGCGCGTGTACTGGGGCGCCACCGAAATGCGCAAGGATGGCGAAGTCATCGGTTACTGAGTTCGCCGGAAATCGCTATTGCGCCTTGCCCGCAGGCATCGCCTGCACCGGAAAGGAAATCGAACTCGTACCGTATCGTTGCTGCGTCAGGCGTTCCTTGAGGATGAAATCGCGCATCATCGCGAAATAGCCGTCCGGATTACGGGTATCGACGCGGCTGCCGTCGGCTGCGGTTTCGTATTCGAGGATGCCGTGCTCGCTATGCGGAAAGATCGCGAGCGTGATCGGCCTGCCTTGCGCCTGCAGTGAACGCAGCCGTCGCGCGGTTTCGGCGCTCGGCGCGTCGTGGTCGTCCGCGGCGAGGATCCACAACTGCGGCGTGTCGAGATTGCGCAGCACCGGCAGCGGGTCGTACTGCGCGGGAACACCGGCCAGCAGCACCGGGCCCTGCTCGCGGATTTTCGCTTCCGGGTTCTGCAGGAAATAGAACGCGATGTCGCCGTGCACGTATTTGAACCACGGTTCGTGTTCGTACTTCGCGCGCACGGCGGCAAGCCGGTCGTAACCCTCGCGGAAGCCGCTGACGATGATCGCCGCGATGGCGTCGCTGATCTGCGTCGCCTTGGCGATGTCGTCCTTGCCGAAGCCGTGGTCGGTCAGGTCGAGCGCAACCGCTTCGCGATCCTCGTCCAGCGGCGACACCGCCAGCCCGTAGCCGACGATCGCGAAATCCACCGGTTCGATCTTCGCGGCCAGCGGGATCACCCAGCCGGCCTGGCTGCCGCCCTGGTAGCCGATGCTCGCCGCACGCGCGCCCGCAAGACGCTTCGCCTCGCGCATCGCCGCAATCGCGTCGTTCGCGAGCAGCAGGTAGTTCTGCGTGTAGGTGCCGCCGGACTTGCCGGTACCGCGCTTGTCGTAGACGAAAGCGCCGATGCCCGCGGCCGGAAACTGTCGTTGCAACGGGAAGAAATCGCGCGCGGAAAAATCCTCCGAACCGCTCACCAGCACCACGATCGGTACGCGCGTTTTGCCTTCCGGCAGGATCAGGCGGCCGGCCAGCTTCACGCCGGCGCCTTCGAAGGTCACGTCGCTGACATCGAGGGGAATGCGTTTGCCCGCGATGCCGGCGAACGTGATCGCGTCCTTGCTGCAATCGAAGGACACGTGCTTGCCGTCCGGCTTGTCCGTCCAGCCCAGCGTGCTGCTCCAGGTGTCGTCCTTGCCTTGCGTCAGTGCGCCGGTCGTGCCGTCCTCGCGCCGCCAGCGCAGATGGTCGCCGTCGGTCGCGCCGATATCGACAGCGTTTCCGTCCGTGAGCCGGTAAATGCCGATCCGGCAATCGCCAGTGCGATCTTTCGCCCATGCCGCGGGGCAGAACAAGACCGGCAGCAGGAGGGCGACGAACACGAAAACGCGCGGAAAACGCGCGGAGGCATGCAATGAGGCGGGGCGTGCGGACATCGTTCGTTCCGGAAGGGTGGTGGGAAATCGTGCGGCGATGGAATTCAGCGCGAGCCGCGTTCCAATGCATATACCGCGGTGTGCAACGCGGTCACGCCGCTTTCGGAGAAGGAAGGCTGGCCGGCGAGGATGTCGCGGCGTTCCAGCAGGTCGACTTTCCACTGCGCACCGAACAAGCGGCGCACCTCGGATTCCTGCACCGAGAACGGCGGCCCCTGCATCTGCGCCTGCGGATATTCCAGCGTGATCAGCAGGCCACGGCAGCCCGGCGGCAGCTTGCCGTGGATCTCGTGAACATAGCGTTCGCGCATCGGTGGCGGCAACGCGATCAGCGCGGCGCGGTCGTACACCGCGCCGCAGGTCGCGAGCGTCGATGATGGAATGGCGAAGACATCGCCCTCGATCAGTTCAATGTCTTCGCCGTCGACCAGGAAATGCGTACCGTCGGATCGCGCATGGCGTTGCGCCTGCATGTCGTTTTCCGCGAGGAACTGCTGGATCGCCAGCGGCGAAAGGTCCGCGCCCAGCACGCGCAGACCCTGTTGTACGAACCACGGCATGTCCAGGGTCTTGCCGCACAACGGCACGAACACGCGCGCGCCGCGCGGCACGCGCAGCGCCGGCCAGTGCTGCACCAGCAGCGGCATCACTTCGTCGCGATGGAAACCGATGCGGTGTTCGCGCCAGCGTTGCAGCCAGAAATCCGGTTCCATGGTTTGCCGTATCGGGGAATCGCCGCCATGGTAACGCCATGCGGCGACGGCTTTCCTCCGCGGATCAGTGCAGCGGTTTGCGGAAGCGGTACGCGAACTGGTCGGTGTGCCCGCGGATCGCCTTGTCGAACACCGTGAGCACGTGTTTGTCGGCGGGATTGCGCAGCACGTCGCTTTCGCCATCGAACACGAAGCCGGCGGCCTCCACTTGCTTCCTGACGATCGCCGGATCGATGCGGTGCAGCGTATCGGTATCGCGCATGCCCGATCCCGCCTGCGCCACGTGGTCGATGATCACGTACAGGCCGCCCGGTTTCAGCGCGGCGTACACGTCCTTGTCCAGCACGGACGGATCGACGCGGCCCATGAACTTGTCCGGATAGTCGTGGTAATTCTGCGAGGTGAACACCACGTCGAGCGATTCCGGCGCGCTCAAATGGGTGGCAGGCTGGATCGCCACGCTGATGTTGCCGAAGCCGGGTTGTTTCGTGAGCTGCCGCATGCGGTCGGAATCCGGATGCGACTCGTCGTCGTACGGCTTGGGCCACACCGCGTACACATGCCCGCTCGGCCCGACCACCTTGCTGAACACGCGCGTGAAGTGGCCCGCGCCGGGAATCAGCTCCAGCACCTTGTCGCCCGGCTTGACCTGCGCGAACGCGACGAGCTCGGCGATGTGCCGGGTTGCATCGACCTGCGCGTCCGCGCCGAGCGCGGGATCCGCCATCGCCTTCTGGATGTAGGCGGGAATCGGCGGCGCGGCGAACGCGCCCGCCGCAACCGCCAAACCTGCCGCGAGAACCACGGACTTGCGGATCATGGCTTCCTCCGTTTGTGCAAGGCGGACATCGATGCTCGCCGCGCCATCGACGGCGGGCCAGTGTCGAAGGTCACCGTCGCGTTTGTGGCGCCAAGGCGGTGCTATCGTTGCAGCAAGGGGGAAGGCGCCATGAAAACCTGGCAGCTCTGCACGTTGATCGCCGCCGCGGCGTTGCTGTCCTTCGCCGGGTTGCTCTGGGACGTGCATGGCAAGGTGCTCCATGTCGCCGCGCAGGGCAAGCACCTGGAAGTCGTTCGCGACGAAGGCAATCAGCCGCTGCCGCGCGGCAGGGCATTCACGCGTGCGGAAACGAACGACTTCCTCGATGCCGCCCAACGCGCCGAGAAGATCGCCGACCCGCTGCAGCGCTGTCTCGCTTATCCCGATCCGCCGGGCAGCCATTGGGACCACGCGGTTGTCGTCGCGTACTGCAAGTATCGCAACCCGCCGACGATCACGTTCGCGCAAGTCCAGCAGATGATCCAGGCCGGACATGCCGACGAGCTGGATCGCATGTTCGAGAAAGCGTTGCAGGCGCAGATGAGCGATCCCGATGCGCGCGGCCGGCTGGATTTCACGTTCTTCACCGCATTCGGCCCTGACGCTTCCTTCGACGTGCGCGCGACATTGGATGCCTGGAAGCGCCAGTCACCGGCCAGCGCGTTTGCGTATGCAGCCAGTGGCTATGAATACGAACGCATGGCCTTCGCGGCGCGCGGGAGCGACTACATCTCGAAAACCCCGTTCAGCAATATCGACTCGATGGATCGGCTGGCGCAGCTCGCCGATGCCGACCTGCAACAAGCCATCAAGCTGAATCCGAAGATCACGCCGGTATACGTCACGATGATCTCGCTCGGCGCCATGACCCTCGGAGAGGGGTATGCGCTCGCCGCCGCCAAACGGGGTCTGGCGCAAGACACGGCGAACTTCGATATCTACAGCAAATTGGTGTGGTTCGAGCAGCCCAATTGGTACGGTTCGCTACCCGCCATGGATGGCGTCGCACGCGACGCGCAGAAGCATGCGGACCGCAACCCGCTCCTGCGCACGCTGCTTTCCGAAAGGGATCTGTACCGCATCGACAAATGCAAATGCACGCCCGTCGAGGAACTTTCCGCCTATGATGCGGTGCTGGATCACGCGGCGATGAGGCGCACGTTGAACGACGCCGGTTATGCCGCCAAGGATGCAGGCGACGCACCGGCCATGACGATTTATCTTTCCGAGGCGCTGCGTTTCGACCCGACCCTGCACGACACCCGCATCGATCGCATTTACGACCTGGTCGAGTTCGATCGCATCCCGTGGGCGATCGACGAGGCCAACCGCCTGATCGCCGCGAACCCGAACGACGAATATTCCCTCAAGGCGCGCGGCTGGGCCTATTCGATCGGCAGCGATGCGGCGCACGCGCAGCAGGATTACGAGGCCGCACTGAAGCTCAATCCGGACGACGGCTGGGTGCAGGCCCAGCTCGCGGGTGCCTACATGAGCGACCAGCAGTGGGACAAGGCATGGGCGCTCGCAGACCGCGAAATCGAAAAGAATCCGGGCGAGGTAGATGGCTGGGGTCTGCGCGCCGCCATCCAGGAGCAGCAACCGCGGCCGGGATTGAAGGACACCGCGGATTATCTCGAATCGCACTTCTTCACCGACAAGAAGAACCTGCAATTCAACGCCTACATCGCGCACCTGCGCACGGTCGCGCAGCAACGCGACAAGGCCAAGCCGAAGGGCGCGTCGGTGGCAACGCGCCCGAACTAGAGCCGATTTCCGCGGCGCTGCTTCGCCGCGATCAGCCGCCCTGCAGCAACCGCACCTTGCCGCTCGCCAGATCGTATTCCGCGCCGACCACGCGCACGCGTCCGCTCTTCACGGCTTCGGCGATCACCGGTTGCGCGGAAGCGGTGCGCGCGACGTTGTAATCAACGTTCGCTTCGATCGCGCGCGACAGCAGGTCGTCGCCGCCCGCCTTCACCACGGATTCGATGCCGGGACGCACCGCATCGGTGATGTCCCAGATGTGGCCGGGCAACGGTTTCGGATCCTGGATTTCCTGGATCGCGGCCTTGATCGCGCCGCAGTTGCTGTGGCCCAGCACCATCACCAGCGGCGTGCCGAGCACGCCCACGCCGTATTCCAGGCTGGACAGCGCGTCGCGGTTGAAATAGTTGCCGGCGATGCGCACCACGAAAAGATCGCCGGGCGACTGGTCGAACATCAGCTCCGGCGCGACGCGCGAATCGGCGCAGCTCAGGATCGACGCGATGGGATATTGGGCTTTCGCCCGCGCCGCGCGACCCGCGGAGAAATCCTTGGGGTCGAGCTTGTTCGAAGCGTAGCGCGCATTGCCGGCCATCAAGCGGTCGAGCGCGGCCTGCGGCGTGATGGCGTTCTGCGGCGCCGCGTCCGCGAGCGCGCGCCGCCACGGCGCGGCCGAAAGCGCGAGCAATCCCAAACCGGTTTGCAGGAGGAAGCGGCGGCGCGAAGGGTGGTCGGTGTCGTACATCGCGAGAACTCCTTGTCGCAGGGGATCGGTCGCAGACGATGCAGCGGAACCAGCGGCGGCGATTGTAATCCCGCGGCGGCCGCCGCGTCGCACGGGCTGGCCTATACTTCCGGCCTGTCCTGCCGGAGCCACACGCCATGAACGCACCCACCCGCATCGACACCACGCGCACCATCCGCGCGCCGCGCGGCGCGCAACTGACGTGCAAGAGCTGGCTCACCGAGGCGCCGTTCCGGATGATCCAGAACAACCTCGATCCGGAAGTCGCGGAGAATCCGCACGAGCTGGTCGTCTACGGCGGCATCGGCCGCGCCGCGCGCAACTGGGAATGCTTCGACGCGATCCTGCGCGCGCTGCGCGAATTGAACGACGACGAGACGTTGCTGGTGCAATCGGGCAAGCCGGTCGGCGTGTTCAGGACGCATGCCGACGCGCCGCGCATGCTGATCGCCAATTCCAACCTGGTGCCGCACTGGTCGACCTGGGAGCACTTCAACGAGCTCGACCGCAAGGGCCTGATGATGTACGGGCAGATGACCGCCGGCTCGTGGATTTACATCGGCTCGCAGGGCATCGTGCAGGGCACTTACGAGACTTTCGTGGAAATGGGCCGCCAGCATTACGGCGGCAACCTGCGCGGAAAGTGGATCCTCACCGCGGGCCTCGGCGGCATGGGCGGCGCGCAACCGCTCGCCGCGTCGCTGGCGGGCGCGTGTTCGTTGAACATCGAATGCCAGCAATCGCGCATCGATTTCCGTTTGAAGACGCGTTACGTGGACGAACAGGCGAAGGATCTGGACGACGCGCTGGCGCGCATCGACCGCTACACGAAAGCCGGCGAGGCGAAGTCCATCGCGCTGCTCGGCAATGTCGCCGACGTGTTGCCCGAACTGGTGAAGCGCGGCGTGCGTCCCGACGCGGTGACCGACCAGACCTCCGCGCACGATCCGGTCAACGGTTACCTGCCGCAGGGCTGGACGCTGGAAGACTGGTTCGAGCGCCGCAAGAGTTCGCCGGACGCGGTGCGCGACGCGGCGAAGATGTCGATGAAGAAACACGTCGAGGCCATGCTCGCGTTCCACGCGCAAGGCATCCCGACCTTCGATTACGGCAACAACATCCGCCAGATGGCGTTCGACGAAGGCTGCAAGAACGCGTTCGATTTCCCCGGCTTCGTGCCCGCGTTCGTGCGCCCGCTGTTCTGCCGCGGCGTCGGGCCGTTCCGCTGGGTCGCGCTGTCCGGCGATCCGGAAGATATTCTGAAAACGGACGCCAAGGTGAAGGAACTGATCCCGGACGATGCGAACCTGCATCGCTGGCTGGACATGGCGGAGCAGCGCATCAGTTTCCAGGGCCTGCCCGCGCGCATCTGCTGGGTCGGCCTCGGCCAGCGCGACAAACTCGGACTCGCGTTCAACGAGATGGTGCGCAAGGGCGAACTGAAAGGCCCGATCGTGATCGGCCGCGATCACCTCGACTCCGGTTCGGTCGCGTCGCCCAATCGCGAAACGGAAGCCATGCGCGACGGCAGCGATGCCGTGTCCGACTGGCCGCTGTTGAACGCGCTGCTCAACACCGCCAGCGGCGCGACCTGGGTCAGCTTCCATCACGGCGGCGGCGTCGGCATGGGCTACTCGCAGCACGCAGGCGTGGTGATCGTGTGCGACGGCACGGAAGCCGCCGACAAGCGCATTGCGCGCGTGCTGTGGAACGACCCCGGCACCGGCGTCATGCGCCACGCCGACGCGGGCTATCCGGAAGCCATCGCCTGCGCGAAGGAGCAGGGGTTGAAGTTGCCGATGGTGTGAGTGGAAAGCGCATCTTCTCCTCCGTCGATGTGCCTTGTAATGGCAGAGAGACCAAAGGACAGTCGGCCATGCGATGCATGTTGCGCCATCGGCTGGTGTCCATGTGTTTGCCCAAACGCGCGGAAAAGAACGCGCAACACCTCACGATGTGCCAGAGCGCGACACACAATAGATGGTAGCGCAGCGTGCACGTTCAAGTGCCCGTGGCGGCCGATATTTCACCGATTGCCAGCGTGATTCATGCGAGGGATACTCAACCCCACGCCCCAGCAGGGGCAGAATTAAGCGCTAGGCCCATCACAGGGGGAGGTCAAAAATGGCCGTGTCACAGTGGATGGCGGGATTAGGTAGGAAGGCTAGGATTGGGATTCTTATCTCGGTCATATGGGTAGTGGTGGTTGGAGTTTCCAACTTCAATGACGCGTTTACGTTCGTACCTTATGGGTATTACGTTTTTAGTGGTCCTAGAATGGCTACGTTCCTCTTACGCGTATTCGTCTACGGTTTCGTGCCGCTAATCGTCGGCTGGGGAATATGGTGGATACTGCGGGCAAAGGAATAATGGAACGTGTGAGCAAACTCGACGCAGCGAGACGCCAACTCAACGAAGCAATAAAGCTATTCTTTGAGGAACGCGATGCCTTAGCTATCCACACTCTCGCCGCAGCAGCGCAAGGCACTCTACGCGATATCGCCAGGGCAACTGGCGCGGAGCACTTGAGTATTCTTCACGACAATCCAAGTATCCCAACAGAACATCGCAAAACGTGGATCAACGCGATCAATGCACCGCGAAACTTCTTCAAACACGCAGATGTTGACCATGACAGTGTCTTAGAGTTTTATGACTCGGATAATATCGATACGTTGCTTGACGCCGTTTTTCTTTATTGGGCGGTATCGGACGAGTCACTCTCTTCAGCAAGCGTATTCATCGGCTGGTTTACGACAAAACATGCCGAGATGCGCGATGCGATCTCGGGCGACCAAATCGGCGACTACTGTGTACGGAATAAGATATCGCCAGACGACAAGGCTCAATTCCTAGAGCTTATCGATGCAGAGCTTTTAATTGAACGTGCTAAGGTCTAACTATTCAGCCCGTTGGGTTAGCCGTGCAGCGGCGTAACCCGCCGGAAATTTTTAGTGAGATTGTTCGTCTCTTGATCTGACCCTTGTTCTTCCCCCGCGGTAGATTTCTGTCGGGATGATTCTGGGAGAAGTGAGCATGACTGAACCATTCGTACTTCTGCACCGCGTAACTCTTCCGGCTGAGGCCCCGCCGGGCGCGAACGACTTTTACGACCCTAAATTGCAGATTTGGATTGATATCCGATCCGGATTGCCGTTGGTCCAGACACTGTCTAGGAGCGCTTCAACCAAGTTTGGTGAGACGACTCTCACTGAGAGTCGCGAGGGCGTGGATCAGAGCGCGGTTTTCTCAATTACGGCGTCTACGTTTGGCGAAACAACGATGACCAAGAGCCAAGAGGGCGTTGACCAGACAGGCGAGGCGCCACTTAGCTCGCAGTTTGGCGAAACCTCGCACACGGCCACGCGAGAAGGAGCTGACACATCCGAAGGGACCGCGAGCATTCATGCTTCTTATCCTGAGCTCTGAACTGGATCTTGCCGCCGACTTTCTGATAGCAAGGCTCATTGAAAGAAGGCTTCCCTATCAGCGGCTCAATGCTGAGGAGTTGCACTGGCGTGGAGGGACCTATGAAATCGGTGCGGGCTCCGCCTTGAGGTGCCTGAAGGCAACCGACGGAACGCGCATTGACCTGGACGACGTGTCAACTGTCTGGTATCGGCGCGCGCTCCACGCTCGTGCGTCGTCTACGGTTGATGAGGGCCTGCGCTCCTTCGTTATCGGCGAGATTCGTCATTTCTGGGAAGGCGCTCTCATGGCTGGACAGGCCCAATGGGTAAATCCGATGGATAAGGTTGCAGTGGCTGAGCACAAGTTGTTTCAGCTTTTGGTGGCCAGCGAAATTGGCTTCGTAGTACCTAGAACGCTAGTGTCAAGCGACTGTGCCGATTTGACTAAGTTCGTAGAAGAGCACAGTCCGGTAATCTGCAAACCCGTTTACCATGGACTCGTTGTCGAGCGGGAAGCTCGATTCTCGGCTTATACGCGGAGGGTCGTCATCGAGGATCTCAAAGACGCCGATTCAATCGCCGTGAGCCCGGTCTTGCTGCAGCAGGAAGTTCCTCGGCAAGCGGATCTTCGAATTACATTTATTGGTGATGCGGTTTTCGCGGTTCGAATCCAAAGCGACGAAGCAGGCATGGTCGATTGGCGCAAGCCCGGAGGTCACCTCACTTACACCCCATTTATCCTTGATGGCGCGGTCGAGGCAAGGTGCAGGGCTATGCTCAAGCATCTTGGGCTTGTGTATGGTGCTTTTGATTTTGTCGAGGATGCTGGCGGCGTGCCGGTATTCTTGGAAGTGAATCCGACAGGCGAGTGGGCGTGGCTCGAAGACCTACTTGGATTGCCCATGCGTGATGCCTTCATTGACCTTTTCTTTGGACAAGCGAAGTGAGTGAGCCGCCCTCATCAGACAAGAACTACGTGGCGCAGCCACCAAAACCTGTTTTTTCGGCCAAAGCTTTTTTCAAGGATCTTGGTAACGCCTTGAGGCTGTTCTGGGCCACGCTCAAAGATACCTTTGCGCATTTCGACTCAGTTCCGGAAGAGTTCGATGATCCACCAGCCAAAGACGTGGTTGAACCGGAAGTTGTCGAGCAATGCCTCAAACTTTACGAGCGGTCGGAAGCCACGCGCAAAGGCCACGAAGACAAAGCGCGCGGACTGTTTGCCATCGTGTCATTTTTGACCCCTCTTGTCGGTGCTGGCCTCGTTTATATTCTTGGCCACTGGGCTGTTCACGGCTGGGCATACAGGGCCTCGGTTGCATTGCTGCTGACGTCGGAAATGGCGCTTGTTCTCGCCTTTCTGTGGATTGCCCGAGTAGTTGGCGTGCGGGCACGTCAGACTCCCGGCATAGGGTCGGTCATCGACAAAGATGTTCTTTTACCCTATGACAGTGGCCGTTATGCACAAAATCTTGTGTATTGCGCTTCCTACAACGAAGGTATGAATGCGCTCTATGCGCAGTTTGTTCGCAATGCCCACTCGCTTACCGTCGCGGCAATGCTTCTGGGAATGGCCGCAACTGTACCGCTAGGCATAGTTCTTTCCAACGCTAGTAAGGCTGAAGCTATCAAGGCTGACATTGCTTCGCAAAGCGATAAGGGAGCATTGACGCTTATCATCGGAGATGGATCTTCACCGAGTCCGGGTTCCACCGAATCGATTTCAATCAACGGCCTTGAGAGGAGGGTTGCGACCCTTGAAGCCCGACTTTCCGTACTTGAGTATGTCCAGGCAGCTAGCTCAAAGACCAACAATCGGCGAGCCAAAAAAGCGAAAAAGCGCCTGCAAAAATGTGAAAGCGGAATGAAAACGTTAGCGTGTTACTGACAGGAACGGTCAGCTCCACTTTCAGAATGCCAAGAGCCGAACCTCACCCGTTTACCTGAGGTGGGGGATATTGACCAATCAGCTCGCGTAGGCGGCTTAGCCGAGCAGCGGCGTAACCCGCCCTACGGCACCGTCACTGCCGCATGCAGCTTTGATAGCGCGCATCCACCCGCTCGGCGAACCGCGCCGTGGACAGTTTGCGCATGATCTTGGGGCTGTCCAGCCGGATCGAGAGGATCATGACGCGGGGCTGCGTCTCTGTAACGCTGCGTATGCAGAATCTGCACGCCACTCTTGCAACCATGTGCCTCCACAAAAAAAGGAGGTGAAGATCATGGCAGCGAAGAAGATCCGGGGCGAAGGCGATTACGAATCCGCGCGCAAGTTCAACAAGGACGAACAGGAGTTCGTGAAGGAACATACCAAAGGCGGCAAGGAAATCCGCGGCGATACCGAAGACGCGAGCGACGAGCTGACTCCGGCAGAACGCGAGGGGCGTTCGCGCGCCAGGGACAGCGAGGAAGACCGTCGCGATGCCGAGTTGATGGACAGGCTGGAAAAGAGACGGCGCTGAGCCATTCCGCTCGAGAAAAAGCGATCGAGAAAAAGAGGTCGGGTTCATTTTCCTGCGCCGTCGTGATCGGTCGCGGGCGCGTGCGAGTGTCCGCCTGGATTCCTCCATCGGCATGCCACGCAAGGTGCGATGAAGGTAGCAGAATGCAGGCGCGACGCCGCGCGGTGGCCAGTCGCGGCATCCTGCGGTGGGCGAGTCGAGCAGGAACATCGTGGCCTGTTCGCCGGGCGGGCCTTGATCGCACCCGATCGATCCCCATTCGTGCCTTGGTAAGATGCCGGATTTAGTCGGCGCGTTTTGCCTGAATCCCCATTGGATCGATGCCGTGGCTGATTTTCTCGAACCATACGCACCCACCGCTGACGGCGCGGGCTCGCTGCAAACCGCCGATGGCCATTTCCGCAACGCCGCGCCGCGGCCGGTGCAGGCCGGGCCGAAGAAGTCGCGCTGGAAGTTGATGTGGGAGGTGTTCTTCGAGAAGCCGAAGAACACGCGGCCGCGCGCGCCGATCCCGGTGTGCAAGCTGACGCGCGCGGAGCTGGATGCCGCGCCGGAGCGCAGCCTGTACCGGCTGGGCCATTCGACGCTGCTGATCAAGCTGCGCGGGCGCTGGTGGCTGACCGATCCGGTGTTCTCGCTGCGCGCGTCGCCGTTCTCATGGTTCGGGCCGAAACGTTTCCACGCGCCGCCGATTGCGATCGACGCATTGCCGCCGATCCGCGGCGTGATCCTGTCGCACGATCACTACGACCATCTCGACCACGCCGCGATCCTGGCGCTGGCCGGCAAGGTGGAAACCTTCCTGACGCCGCTGGGCGTCGGCGATCGCCTGGTGGCGTGGGGCATTGCGCGCGACAAGGTGCGCCAGTTCGACTGGTGGCAGGGCACGGAAGTCGAAGGCGTGCGTTTCACCGCGACGCCGGCGCAGCATTTTTCCGGACGCACCTTGCGCGACGGCAACCTCACGCTGTGGTGTTCGTGGGTGATCGACGACGGCGAACGCCGCGTGTTCTTCAGCGGCGACAGCGGCTACTTCGCTGGGTTTGCCGAGATCGGCCGTCGCTTCGGGCCGTTCGACCTCACGCTGATGGAAACCGGCGCGTACAACGTGCAGTGGCCGTACGTGCACATGCGGCCGGAGCAGACGGTGCAGGCGCACGAGGATCTGGTCGGGCGCTGGCTGCTGCCGATCCACAACGGCACCTTCGATCTTTCCACGCATCCTTGGTACGAACCTTTCGAACTCGTGCTGGCACTGGGAAGCGAGCGCGCCATCTTCATCGCCACGCCGGTGATGGGCGAACGCATCAGCATCGATGCACCACATGCAGGAAAACGCTGGTGGCGCGGCGTGATGACGCAAGAACACACCAGCAAGCATTTCGATACGGCCGTGCAGACGGGTTCGCCGTAAGCGGATGCGCTGTCCCGGTTCGACTGCGACGAAACGGAGGGTAGGCATGAGCAAGCGATTCAAGGTCGGCGATCACGTCGGCTGGAATTCCGAAGCCGGGCACGTCAGCGGCAGGATCATCAAGATCCATACGCAGGACGTGGACTACAAGGGTTACAGCCATCACGCCAGTCGCGACGAGCCGCAATACGAGATCAAGAGCGACAAGACCGACCACGTCGCGATGCACAAGGGGTCGGCATTGCACAAACTGGCGGATTGATCCGCGCGTTGCGCGATGGGGTCAGCGCGGATCGGGTGTTTCGATCGAAAGGGAAGCCTGCGCGGGTGGATAGCTGATCCGAGTTCCTTCGACATGCGCGAACGGCGTAAGCGCGTGGATCCGGTAGTTCGTGTCGGAAAGAATCTCGATCACGGGCACGCCGCGCACCTCCAGCGCATCCGCCACCAGCGAGCGATGGCAGCGCCACGGTACCGCTTCGGCACACATGATCGCCGTGCGCTTTTCGCGGCTCATGCCGATCAATGTTTCGAGCGCGTCCGCGAACGCCGCGGTCTGCATGTAATCGGCATAGCCGCGGAAGCCGGCGTTGCGCCAGCCGCCGTTGGGCGAATCCCTGCGCGCGCGGCGCAGGCCGCCCAGCGCCTGCATCGGCACGTATTCGATGCGTGCCGCCGGCAGGCTTTGCGCCAGCGCGTCGCCATTGAATTGCGGATTGTGGCGCGAACGCGGCACGGTGCGGATGTCCGCCAGTCGTTCGATGCCGTAGGTTTCCAGCAACGCGACGAAGCGCTCGATCGGCAGCGTCGAGTGGCCGACGGTGAAGACCGCGCCGCGCGGCCATTGCGCGTCATGTGGTGATTGCTGCCTGGTCATTGCCCGAGGTCAAACCCGTGACGGAACTGGTGCTTCTCCGGCAAGAGGCGGATTGCCTTTGCGTTCGCGTCGCCCACGTGCTTCCGGGCGACGCGATGCACGGCACATCGCTTGCGGAGCGCTGCATCAATCCGTAAACATGTGAGTGGCGTGCGTGATCGCGCCGCCGGCGCGGATCGCCGCAGCGACCAGAGCGGTTTCCGCAAGCTGCGCGTCGGTGGCGCCTGCGTCGCGCGCGGCCTTGGTGTGCAGCTCGATGCAGTAGGGGCATTGGGTGGTCATCGCCACGCCCAGCGAGATCAGTTGCTTGGTTTGCACGCTGAGCACGCCTTCCGCGAATGCGGCCTTGTCGAACGCCCAGAATGCCTTCATGCCTTCGCTGGCGTTCTCGTCCAGCTTCTTGAGGCGACGCAGGTTCTTCATGTCGTACATGGCGCATCTCTCCGTGGGTGGGGCGAAGACGGATGCCTCCGCCAAGCCGCGCGTGGACGATAGCAGCACCCCGACCCACGGTCGCGTGCCGCGGTTCCGTTGCGTCAGCCGTTGCCCAACGCGTCGAGGAAAGTCGCGCTCGGCACGAAGAACAGCGAGCCGGTGACGGCCTTGCTGAAATCCAGCAGGCGGTCGTAATTGCCCGGCGGATTGCCGACGAACATGTTCTGCAGCATTTTCTCGATCGTGGCAGGCGAGCGCGCGTAGCCGATGAAGTAGGTGCCGAATTCGCCCTGGCCGGCGTTGCCGAACGGCATGTTGTCGCGCAGGATCTTGATCTCGCGCCCGTCTTCCTCGATCGAGGTCAGCGCATTGTGCGCGTACGGCGCCTTGGCCTCGTCGGGGATTTCGATGTCCGACAGCTTGTGGCGGCCGATGATCTTCTCCTGCGTTTCCGTCGGTGTCGCATTCCATGCCGCCATGTCGTGCAGGTATTTCTGCACGATCACGTAGCTGCCGCCGGCGAATGCCGGGTCCTCGTCGCCGATCAGCGCGGCCGCGACCGCCGCTCCACCCGCCGGATTTTCGGTGCCGTCCACGAAGCCGAGCAGGTCGCGCTGGTCGAAATAGCGGAAGCCGTGCACTTCGTCCGCGCTCGCGACGGCATCGCCGAGTCGCGCCAGGATCTGGCTGGCCAGCTCGAAGCACAGGTCCATCTGCCGCGCGCGGATGTGGAACAGCAGGTCGCCCGGCGTGGACACCGCATGGCGCGCGCCCGCGACGATCTCGCGGAAAGGATGCAGTTGCGCGGGGCGCGGCGAGCCGAACCATCGATCCCAGGCGTCCGAACCGACGCCCATCACGCAGTTGAGCATTTCTTCCGGATAGCGGAAACCCACCGCGCGCACGATGCCGGCGAGGTCCCCGCAAAACGAACGCGCGGTCGCGGCGCTCGCGTCGTCCGGTTTGAGGGTCACGACCAGGAACACCGCGGCGCGTGAGAGCACGGCGGTGACGGCTTGCGGAAGCTGGCTGGGAACGCTCATGCGGGGTTTGCCTGTCCGACGCAAAAGAACAATGTACCTCAGGCGGAAGCGCCCGTACCCGCCGCATCGCCCTTGCGCTGGAACATGCGCTGCATCACGAAGTCCGCGTCCACCTTTTCGCCGGTCATCAGCATCGCCGCCAGTTCGCCGCCGAGGATCTGCGGCGCAATCACCACGTCCGGCTGCACCAGCCGGATGCGGGCGAGATGATTCGCGTTGTTGACGGCGGCGACCGTGCGCACGTTGCCGGAAAGCTCGCGCACCGCCAGCACCACGAAGGCGTTGTCGGAATCGTCTTCCAGCATCGCCATCACCGCCTGCGCCTTGTCCGCGCCGGCCTTGCGCAGCACGTCGCCGTCGTTGGGATCGCCGAACACGGCATCCACGTCGTCGGGCAGGCCGCCTTCCGGTTCCGCGTGCAACAGGCGCGTGACGGGCTGGCCGCGATGCGCCAGTTCGCGCCAGGTGTTTATCGCCAGCGGCGTGTTGCCGATGACCACGAAATGGTTTTCGCGTTTCATGCGTGATCCCTTGCGGTTGACGATGCGTTGCAGGCTGCGCGTGACCATCGGCGCGATCACCGCGGTGAGCGAGGTGGCGAACACCGCCACGCCGAACACGATGACCGAGACGGTGAACAATTTCGATTCCGGCGTTTGCGGCGTGATGTCGCCGTAGCCGACCGTGCTCATGGTGACGATCGCGAAATACAGCGCGGTGGTCATGTCCGCGATCTGCGGCTTGAATTCGCCACCGAGGTAATAGCTGCCGAAGGTGGCGTAGGTCAGCAGCATCATCACGGCGGTGAGCGCGAACAGCGTGCTGGCGGCGATGCTGCTGCGGTCGAAGCGGCGCCACGCCGTCAGCAGCAGCGCCAGCAACGCCATGAAGTACGCCATCACCCAGCCCGCGTGGCGATGCTGGCCGAACAGCATGCTCGCCGCGGCGGTGGCGGCCAGCGCCAGCGCCATGACCCAGGCCAGCCGCGAGCACAGCAGGATGCCGAGCGCGATGATCACCATGCCCGCGCCGATCAGGATCGGCGGCAGCAGGCTCGGTTGCAGCCCGTGCGGGCTGTCGACGAAACGGTGCAGGATCGGTTCCCACTGCCTGCCGAGATCGATCTGCAGCAGCCAGATCCCGCCCAGCGCCAGCAGCAGCGCCAGCGGCACTTGCGGAAAGCCGTAGCGCGCGCCGAAACGGGCGTCGGGTTGCCGCAGTCGCGTGAGCAATCGTTGCAAGGGAGTCGGCTGCGGCATGGCGATGCGGCGCACGGATGACCGGTGCGCAACATAGCAAGCGCGCGGCGATGCGCCAATGCCGTGGCGCGGATTCGCGCGCGAAGGTTTCCTGGCGCGGGCGTCGCGGTTATCGCGCCGGGCGGGTCGCGCCTGTGCAATGGGACACCGGTGCAACCGGCGGCCCTCGCTGTCTTCAGGAAAACCCGAATGCAGCGACAGGCAGCGTTCGCTCAGCCGCTGCCCCAGTTGTGGCCGTTGCCGCAATAGTGCCCGCCGGTGCCGTGGATGGCGGCAATGCAGGTTTCACCGCAGGTCGGGCAGGTTGCGGAGCAGGCGTGGGGAGAGGCGAAGAGGCCGAAGATTTTCGAGAGAAGCCTGCGCATGTTCTTCTCCTGGCGTGACTATGGGAATGCCGCGTGGTGCGCGGGGATCATACACTTGGCATGGCTTGCCCGGGACTGCTTCCCCGCGAGATCGCAGAGGGATAAAGTTCGTGGCGGGAACGCGCGAGTCCGGGACAGCTCGGTGCCATCAGCGGTTGCAACGGGAATTGCGGGTCGCGAAAGGTGTCGGAGCATTGCCAGCGCATGAGCGCGTTCGGAACATTTCTCGAAGAGCTCAAGCGCCGCCACGTGTATCGCGTGGCGGTGGCGTATGCGGCCATCGGCTGGCTGCTGGTGCAGGTCATCACCCAGGTGTTCCCGGTGTTCGCGCTGCCGCTGTGGCTGCAGCAGGGGGCGGTGCTGGCAGTATTGAGCGGATTCCCGGTCGCGCTGATGTGGGCGTGGGGCAGGGAAGTCGCATTGCGGCGCGCGCGCGCGGTCGATGCTCCACCGGCTCCGTCGAACCATCGCCACGTGGATGTCTTCGTATTCCTGCTGGTGATCCTGGCGATTGGCCTGACTGCGGCGTTGTGGTCGGCGCAGCGCGTGCTGTTGTGGCGGCCGGATACCGCTTCGGCACTGATGCATGGCGCGCTGGGCGGCACCAAGTCGATCGCGGTATTGCCGTTCGAGAACCTCTCGCCCGATCGCGACAATGCCTATTTCGCGGGTGGCATGCAGGAGCAGATCCTGACGCAACTGACGCGCCTGAGCGGGTTGAAAACCATCTCGCGAATCTCGACCGCGAAATACGCCAGTCATCCGGAGGACGTGAAGTCGATCGGAAGCGAACTGGGCGTGAGCAATATCCTCGAAGGCAGCGTGCAGAAGGCCGGCAACGAGGCGCGCATCAGCTTGCAGTTGATCGACACCGACAGCGACGCGCAGGTGTGGGCGGAGACCTATGATCGCAATCTCGACAACGTGTTCACCGTCGAGAGCGACGTGGCCGCGCAAGTGGCGGACGCGTTGCAGGTAAAGCTGCTGCCGAAGGAGAAGCAGGCGTTGGCGAAGGTCCCGACACACAACGCCTATGCCTATCAGGCGTTGCTGCGCGGCGAAGCGGCGCAACAGCGCGCCGACGCGAGCTGGAAGCAGCCGGACATCGACGCGGCGATCTCGGCATACCAGGAAGCCGTCGCCGCCGACCCGCAGTTCGCGTTGGCCTGGGCGCGGCTGGCCTACGCCTACGTGTGGACGATCAATTTCGTCTCTTCCGCCGATGCGCAGACGATGGCGGCCAAGAGCAAGCAGGCCTTCGACAAGGCGCTGGCGTTGAACCCCGATCTGCCGGAAGCGCATGTCGCCGCGGGCTTTTACCACGAGTGGGCGAAAGACGACGACGTGGCTGCGCAGGCGGAGTTCAAGCGGGCGCTGGCGCTGAATCCGCGGGATGCCAATGCCCAGTTGGCGCTGGCCGACACGGAATACCACCTGGGGCATCTGGACGACGCGAAAGCGGCCTACGAGCGCGCAGTGAGCCTGGACCCACACAACGTGCTGGCTCTGCAGGGATTGGCATGGCTCCAAGGCGAACGCCATCAATACGCCGCGGCGGATCGCAACCTGCTGAAAGCGCTCGATGTCAACTACCACGCCGGGCTGACCTGGGGCGAGCGCAATTTCCTCACCTACGCGGCTACCGGCAGCGGCGCCGCGCAACTGGCGATGATCAAGGCCGCGCCACCCGACGTGCAGGCGAATCCGAACCATCTGCTCGATCGCGGGCGATCGCTGTACCGCGCGCGCGATTATGCGGCGGCGTTGCCGTTGATCACCTCGAGCCGGGGCTCGATCTACAGTGAACAGTACTTGTGCGTGATGCGGGCCGATACCCAATGGCAGCTCGGGCAACGTGACAAGGCGACGGCGGAATACCGACACTGCGTGGACTTGATCTTGGCGGACCACGATCACAAAGCCAATGCGTATGAATCCGCGCGGCTGGGTTGGGCGTATGCGCGGTTGGGACGCAAGGAGGAAGCCGAGCAGGAAGGCCAGCGCGCGGTGGCGATCCTTCCGAGTTCGAAGAATTGGGAGGGCGGCGCAGAGATGTCGGAGAATCTCGCGAAAATCGAGGCGCAACTCGGACATGCCGACAAGGCGGTGCCGATCCTGGATGCGCTGGTTTCAACCGATCACGGCGGCACGATCTCGATCGCCACGGTGCGTACCGACGTGGACTTCGATCCGATCCGCGATACGCCCGCGTTCAAGCAACTTCTGCAGCGCCACGCCAGCGTGCACTATTGAGCCGTCGCGGACGTTCAGGCGCTTGCGCGTCGTGTGATCCAGTCGTCGATCGTGGATTTGGGCAACGGGAAGTAGCCGTTGATGGCGGCTGGCGTCGTCGCCTGCGCATCCGGAACCAGGTGCACGTGCCAGCCTGCGACGCGACCGATTTGCAGGCAGTCGTCGATCTCGTGCAGGTCGTCCTTGTGGATTTCCTCGTGGCCCTGCAACAGCGTGCGCTTGGCCTGCGCCTTGGCGGCGGCCTTGTTGGGCGCGCCGAAAAAACTCCAAGCATGGCGCTCGGCGAATTCGCCGTGGCGATAGCCGCCGATGTTGATGAAGTAGAGATGCAAGCCGTTGTCGGCCGGCTTGCGCGCCAGGCGCACGCGGTAGCCGTCGACGCGGTCGAGGAAACACCATGCATCGACGTGCAGGCCGCGCGGGCTGCCGAACCAGCCGTCGAGCAATTGTTCGTGCACCCCTTCCAGCGAAGCGCCGACCGCGAAGGCGACGTCGTGCAACTCGGTCTTCGCGCCGGCCGCGGTGCCGCCGAGCACGCAGGCGATCAATCGTGTGGTCGTGTCCATGCACGGATTGTAGGACGCGCCGGATATGTCGTCAGGGGATTCGATGCGTCATCGCGGGAGGCGGTTTGCGCCTCCCGCCGTGGGACATCACGCGGCTTTCGCTTCGTCCTTCAGCGTCTGCATGTCGATGACGAAACGGTATTTCACGTCGCTCTTGAGCATGCGCTCGTAGGCCTTGTTGATGTCGCGCATCGCGATCATCTCGATGTCGCTGACGATGCCGTGCTTCGCGCAGAAATCCAGCATCTCCTGCGTTTCGCGGATGCCGCCGATCAGCGAGCCGGCCAACGCGCGGCGCTTGAAGATCAGGTTGAACACGCCGGGCGAGGGGTGCGGATGCTCGGGCGCGCCAACCAGGCACATCGTGCCGTCGCGTTTCAGCAGTTCGAGGAAGGCATCGAGGTTGTGCGAGGCGGCAACGGTGTTGAGGATGAAGTCGAAGCTGGCGACATGCTTCGCCATCTGCTGCGGGTCCTTCGAGATCACCACTTCGTCGGCGCCGAGCCGGCGCGCATCCGCCTCCTTGCCCGGCGAGGTGGTGAACAGCACCACGTGCGCGCCCATCGCGTGCGCGATCTTGACGCCCATGTGGCCGAGTCCGCCCAGGCCGACGATGCCGACCTTCTTGCCCGGTCCGGCGTTCCAGTGGCGCAGCGGCGAATAGGTGGTGATGCCTGCGCACAGCAGCGGCGCGACCGCGGCGAAGTTGTCCTTGTGCGTCACCCGCAGCACGAACTTCTCGTCCACCACGACCTGCGTGGAATAACCGCCGTGGGTATTCTCGCCGCCGAACACCGGGCCGTTGTAGGTGCCGGTGAATCCGTTCTCGCAGTAGTTTTCCTCGCCATCCTTGCACGAGGCGCAATGCCCGCAACTGTCGACCATGCAGCCGACGCCGACGGTGTCGCCGGCCTTGAAACCCTTCACGTCCTTGCCGACCGCGGTGACGGTGCCGACGATCTCGTGGCCCGGCACGGATGGATACAGTGTATTCTTCCATTCGTTGCGCGCCGTGTGCAGGTCGGAATGGCAGACGCCGCAATAAAGAATGTCGATGGCCACGTCGTGCGGGCCCGGCGTGCGACGCTCGATGGTGTGCGGCGCAAGCGGCTTGTCGGCAGCTTGCGCGGCGTAGGCGGCGGTCTTGGTCATCGTGAACTTCTCCAGAGGCGGGGAAAATTGCCGGAAAGTCTGGCGCGTTGCCGTTACGGACGTACGCGCGACACGCGGATCAGCCGGCTGCCTGCTTGCGGCGCGGCAGTTTCCAGTCCGGGCGGATGTAATGGCAGGTGTAACCATCCGGATAACGCAGCAGGTAATCCTGGTGCTCCGGTTCGGCTTCCCAGAAATCGCCGGCCGGCGCCAGTTCGGTGACGACTTTTCCAGGCCACAGTCCCGACGCGTCCACGTCGGCGATCGTGTCTTCGGCGATGCGTTTTTGCGTGTCGTCGGCGTAGAAGATCGCCGAGCGGTAACTCATGCCGACATCGTTGCCCTGGCGGTTGCGCGTGGTCGGGTCGTGGATCTGGAAGAAGAACTCCAGCAACTCGCGGTAGCTCGTCTGCGCAGGATCGAACACGATCTCGATCGCCTCGGCATGCGTGCCGTGGTTGCGGTAGGTTGCATTCTCCACGTCGCCGCCGCTGTAGCCGACGCGCGTGCCGACGACGCCGGGCAGGCGGCGCACCAGATCCTGCATGCCCCAGAAACAGCCGCCGGCGAAAATGGCGCGTTCGGGTTTCATGTCGAATTTCCTCGTTGGGTGCGAAAAAATGAAAAGTGCGGCCATGGACGGCCGCTGGTTGATCTTCGCGATCAGGGACGATCGCTGAAATATCGACGGTACTCCGCGTAGCCTTCCTTTTCCAGATCGGCGAGCGGCACGAAGCGCAGCGACGCGGAATTGATGCAATAGCGCAGGCCGCCGCGATCGCGAGGGCCGTCGTCGAACACATGGCCGAGATGGCTGTCGGCGTGCTTCGAACGCACTTCGGTGCGGAGCATGCCGTGGCTGCCATCCTGTTTTTCGATCACGTTGGCGTCTTCCACCGGTTTGCTGAAACTCGGCCAGCCGCACCCGCTGTCGAACTTGTCCAGCGAGGTGAACAGCGGTTCGCCAGAAACGATGTCCACGTACAGGCCGGCGCGTTTCTCGGCGTTGAATTCGTTGTCGAACGGCCGCTCGGTGGCGGATTCCTGGGTGACGCGATGTTGCAGTGGAGTGAGGCGGGCGAGGGCTTGCGGGGTCTTGCGGTAATCGGCCATGACGGTCTCCGTACGATACGCCCGGCGCGAGGCGGGATCGCGCCTGCGGTCGGGACGAGATGGGGACGGTTGCTGCGAGAGGCAAGAGTGGCGGCATGCGCTCCGCATGCAGAAGACCGTGCGATCTGCCGATCCATTGCAATCATCGCCACGGTTTCGCCCGATCCGTCGCCTTGCGCCGCCCGCCGCGCATGGCATCGTGCATCGGTCCAGCATCATGAGGTGACGTCCATGCATCGTCGCGATCTGCTCAAGGGATTCGTTCTGGGAGGCGTCGCCGTCGCCTTGCGCCCGGCTTCCGCGCTTGCGAAACCGCCGACCGGTGGCGCCGAAGCGAAACTGGCCGCGCTGGAACGCGGTCATGGCGGCAGGTTGGGCGTGGCGGTGCTGGACACCGGCGACGGCACGCGCGTGTCCTGGCGTGGCGACGAACGCTTTCTCATGTGCAGCACCTTCAAGTTGCTGCTGGTGTCGGCGGTGCTGCGACGCGTGGATCGCGGCGGGGAAAAGCTCGATCGCCGCATTGTGTTCGACAGGAATGCATTGCTGGAATATGCGCCGGTCACGCGGCAGCACGTCGGTGCGCCGGGCATGAGCATCGCGCAACTGTGCGAAGCGGCGATAACCCTGAGCGACAACACCGCCGCGAACCTGCTGGTAGCCTGCATCGGCGGGCCATCCGGCGTCACGGGCTATGCGCGCACGCTCGGCGACACGCTCACGCGACTGGATCACATCGAGCCGTTCCTCAATCGGCCGAACGGCGACGACGACACCACCACGCCGGACGCGATGCTGGCCGACCTGCGCGAACTCCTGCTTGGCGACGTGCTGTCGCAGACCTCGCGCGCGCAACTGACGCAATGGCTGCTGGCCAACCAGACCGGCGCCGACAGCTTGCGCGCGGGCCTGCCTTCCGACTGGCGCATCGGCGACAAGACCGGTTCCGGCAACACCGCCAACAACGATGTCGCGATCGCATGGCCGCCCCGGCGCAAACCCGTGCTGGTCGCGGCCTATTACGAAAATCCGAAAGCCGACGTGGTCGCGCGCAAGGCGGTGCTGGCGGAAGCGGGACGCATCGTCGCGCAGATGTAGTACGCCCGATGCGGGTCGTGATCGAAAATGAATTCTTCGCCGCCGGAGAATGCACCAGGACATCCGGCATCTGCCGACGGGTTGCGATTCTTCGGTCGACAATCAATGCGCATGCATGCCCGTTTTCAGTTTCGGATTGCGCTTGTCGCGGGGAAACCGTCATCCCTCCCATCGTGCACGTGCTAAGGTTGTTGGCTCGAAGGGAGCTTCGACATGCAAAGATTATTCTCGACGGCCGCGTGTTTTTTCGCAGTGTGCATTCTTCCGCTGCAAGCGCTCGCCGCACCCCAGGTCACGCTGACCGCGTCCGTGACGTCGCCGCAACCGGTGGGCACGGCCGTGAACCTCGTGGCCACCGCGACGGATTCCGATCCGGGGACGCTCACTTATCGTTATTCGATCGGCTACGGCGGCGTGACCCGCATCGTGCGGGATTTCAGCCAGTCCAACAGTTTCGACTGGGCGGGCGCCGTGTCCGACGGCCGTTACGTCGTGCAGGTGACGGCCCGCAACAACACGACGCAGCAGACCGCGCAGAAGAGCATGCTGTTCCAGCTCACTTCGCGCGTTTCGGGGACCACGCCGGTGGTGACAGCCAGCGCCAATCCGCTGGTCGCGTTGTTCAGCGCGCCGGCTTGCCAGAAGGGCAACAGGATTCGGGTGCGCTTCGGCGTGCCGGGCGGCGCTTTCGACGCCACCGATTGGCGCGCGTGCAATCCGCCCTCGAGCATGAATATCTATGTCGCCGGGATGCGCGCGAATACGCGCTATGTGATGGCCGCGCAAACCATCAGTCGCGGCGGAATCACCACCAGCCCTGCCGTCTCGTTCACGACCGGTAGCGTGCCGGCGAATATTCCGGTCGTCACGCCGGTGGTTCCGCCCAATTCGCAGTCCAGCCTCGCGGACAAGGTGCTGGTGAGCGGTTTCGTCGGCCAGGAATCGGTGGCGGTCGCGTATCCGGAGGCGACCGATCTCTCGGGTCATCCGCTCTGGTATTACGCGGCATTCAATGATCCCACGCAAACCCGTGGTCTTTTTACCCGGGTCCTTCCGGGAGGAACCATGCTGGTGCTCGCGAACGGAACGAACTCCCAGGACGCGACCACGCAATTGCAGATCGTGCGCGAGATCGACCTGGCGGGGAATACCCTGCGCGAGACCAACGCCTCGCGCATCCGTGAACAACTCGATGCGATGGGGCTGGTGTCGAACTGCACGCGCGGCGGCTCGGTATGCGCTGTCGGTTCGTTCCATCACGACGCGATCCGTTTGCCGAACGGGCACACGCTCGTCCTCGGCACCGAGGAACGCATGTATCCGGCCGGGACCCAGGGCGCGACTGGCCCGGTGGACATCCTGGGCGATGTTGTCGTGGATCTCGACGAGAACCTGCAGGTCGCGTGGTTCTGGGATTCCTTCGCGGATCTGGACGTCAATCGTGCAGCCATCCTCGGCGAGACCTGCGCGCCCGGACTGCGGGCCTGCACGCCGCTGTTTCTCGCGCCTGTCACCAACGACTGGTTGCATTGCAACAGCATCCAGTACACGACCGATCACAACCTGATCATTTCCATGCGCCACCAGGACTGGGTCATCAAGGTCGACTATCAGGACGGCACGGGCGACGGGCATGTCATCTGGCGACTGGGCGCTGGTGGCGATTTCTCGATCGTCTCCAGCGATCCGTCCCCGTGGTTCAGTCATCAGCACGAGGCCGCGTTCGAACCGGATGGTACCTTCAGTGTCTTCGACAACGGCAATACCCGCGTCGCCGACAACCCCGGCAAGACCGAAAACAGCCGCGGGCAGGTTTACCAGATCGACGAGAACAATCGCACGGCGACGCTGGTCGTCAATTCGGATCTGGGCGTTTATGCGTCGGCACTCGGCAGCGCGCAGTTGCTGGGCAACGACAACTATCACTTCCTGGCGGGGCATATCGATTCGGGACCGCCGTTCAGCCAGTCGATCGAGGTCCTGCCGGATGGCGCGATCAACTCGCTGTTGCAGGCCGCTCCGCCTGCCTATCGCAGTTTCCGCATGCCGAGCCTGTACGCGCCACCGGACAGTTGATCCGTCTCCGGTCTTTGCGTGGTTTGCGACGTCGTGTCGCAGACCACGCTCGACGAGTCATCCAGATCGCGTGGTGCGATTCGTCGATGCTGCGGACGTCGGTTGGCCGGCCGACCGTATCGGGCCGGGAGCGGCTTCCGCTTTCCCGCGCAAAGGCGCATGCTGCGCGCGGTCCCCACACGGAGAATCGCGATGCCTGTCGAACTGCAATGGCTGGCGTGGTCGGTGGTGCTCGGCCTGGCGTACATCGTGGTGGCGGCGAGTTTCGGCACCTGGATGCGCGGCCTGTTCTGGAATCTCGGCAATCGCGACAGCGAACCGAAAGGGCTGGGCATCTACGGCGCCCGTGCGCAACGCGCCAGCCGCAATTTCCTGGAGACGTTCGCGCTCTTCGCGGCGGCCACGCTGGCAGTGATCGTGGCGCAGCGGGGCAGCGCGCAAACCGTGCTCGGCGCGCAACTGTATTTCTGGGCGCGCGTGGCGTACCTGCCGATTTACATCATCGGCATTCCCTACCTGCGCACGCTGGTGTGGGCCGCAAGCATCGTGGGCATCGTGATGATGCTCGCCCCGCTGCTGCACTGAACGCGCGCGCGGGAAGGGAATAGTGTCCGTCATCGAAGCCCGCCTCGCCGAACTCGGTTTGCAACTGCCGCCGGCGATCAGGCCACCGCCGGGCGTGGTGTTGCCGTTCCGCTTCGTGCGCGTGGTCGGCAGGCGCGCGCTGATCTCCGGGCACAGTCCGCAGGCGGAAGACGGTTCCGTTGCGGGTCCGTTCGGAAAAGTGGGTCGCGAATTGACGGTGGAGCAGGGTTATCAAGCCGCGCGGCTCACCGCACTGTCCATGCTCGGCAGCCTGCAGCGCGAACTCGGCGGTCTCGACCGCGTCTCGCACTGGGTGCGCGTGTTCGGCATGGTCGCTTCCGCGCCGGGCTTCGACAAACAGCCGGCCGTGATCAACGGTTGCTCCGACCTGATCCTGCAATTGTGGGGCGACGAAGCCGGCGCGCACGCGCGCAGCGCGGTCGGCATGGCCGAACTGCCGTTCGGGATTCCGGTGGAGATCGAGGGAGAAGTCGAAATCCGCTGATCGGAACGCGGACGGCCCTTTGCACGACCGCGGCAATCGTGGCGTCAGGGTTTTTCGAAGACGACCTGGGTCAGCGGAATTTCCTGTTGCAGGAATCCCGTGTCGTGCACGTACGTGACGTACTGCACCTGGCCGTTGCCGGTCGAGAATTCCGGGTGCGCGAACGCAGCGTAGTCGTTGTTGCCTTCCCAGCCGGCCTCGCCGGTGAAGATCAGCCCGGCATCCGACCACGGTCCCCACGGATTGTTCGCCACCCGGACCATGATGTCGTTGGTGAAGGGTTCCGCGTAGATCGCCATGTACTCGCCGAGATACGCGTTGTAGAAAACGCTGTTGCCTGCGGCGCCGCCCTGGAACACCATGACCGCATCGGCTTCGTTCGTGCTCCAGCTTCCGTCGGCCGTGTAGTACTGCCATTGCGACTTGTCCAGTGCGCTCGCCAGCGGCACGCGGCCGACGTTGCAGTCCATCGCCACCCAGTCGGGAATGCACTTGTAGGAATAGAGCGTGTCGGCCACGACGAGCGAGCCGTCGATGTAGCCGTCATCACCCTTGTCCCACAGCAACTGCGGCATCGTCGAATTCGGATTTTCGACCGGACGAGTGACCTTGCCGTCGGGCGTCATCACGGCGATGCCGGCGCCCACGGCCTTCCAGTTCGGCTGGCCGCTGACGCGCCAGATCTCGACGTAGAACATCAGCAGCCGATTGCGCGCCTCGTCCGGCACCGCCTGCTGCGCCCACATCGCGAATTCCGCGCCGCACGGTTGCGCCGTGCAGTGGGTCTTGTCGTGCGTGTAGTTGTACTTTGTTTCGGCGGGGGTATAAGGCAGGAATTCGCGCGGCGCGCCGGTGGCATCGACGAGATCGTGATCCAGCGTGATGCCGCCGGAGGCGTCGAGGTTGGTGGTCCAGGAGAGCGAGTTGTCATCCCAGTAGGTGCCTTTCGCGCCCGGCACCGACATCGACGTATCGCCGAACGCCCAGATCGACTTGCCATGGAACAGCGCGCTCTCGGCGTTGTCGCGGGCATTGACCACCGGATTCTGCGTCACCGTGCCGAGCGGCGTGACCGACTGCACCAGCGGCAACGGCGGCGGCACGTCGTTGATGCTCGCTGCGAACGCGGGGAAACACGCCAGCGCGAGTGCGGAGACCGCAACCGAAAATCCCGAAACGGCTCGTGACGAAATCATGCAGTCCTCCCGCGATGCAAATGCAGGCGCGCTGGCCTGGCACTGCCCGATGGCGCATCATAAACGCGATCGGCAATCGGCGGAGGCGTCATGACGCGAGTGCGCGTGGCAGGTTTTTCGATCTCGATCGACGGTTTCGGTGCGGGGCCGGAACAAAGCCTCGAGGATCCGCTCGGCAAACGCGGGATGGAATTGCACGAATGGTTCTTCGACACGCGCACCTTCCGCGCCATGACCGGCAAGGGCGGCGGTTCGGACGGTATCGATGAAGCCTATGCGCACCGTTCGATGGACGGGTTCGGCGCCTTCATCCTCGGCCGCAACATGTTCGGCCCGATCCGCGGTCCCTGGCCGGACGAGGCGTGGAAGGGCTGGTGGGGCGACGATCCGCCTTATCACGCGCCGACCTTCGTGCTTACGCACCATCCGCGCGATCCCATCGAGATGCAAGGCGGCACCACTTTCATTTTCGTGACCGATGGCATCGAGGCGGCGCTGGATCGGGCGAAGCGTGCCGCCGGGGACCGCGACGTGAAGATCGGCGGCGGCGTGGAAACGGTGCGTCAATATCTTCGTGCCGGTGTCATCGACGAGCTGCATTTCGCCGTGTCGCCCGTCGTGCTCGGGCAAGGCGAGGCGCTGTTCGCCGGCATCGACCTGCCGGCGCTCGGCTATCGCGTCACCGAACACCGGGCGACCGAACAGGCCACCCATATCGTTCTTAAGCGATAGATTTGTAGGCTGGGTAAGATTCAAACTCCAAGGCGTTTACAAGTCAGCGCTGAGACACGTTGGTATTGGGGTTCATTTCACTTACCGCAACCTATGCGAGCTTTCAATCATGAGACAGAAGAAAAATCTAGAAGGATATAGACGCAAAGGCAAGCGCTTTATCCCGCTGAAGCGTCCTCGTTAATTCGAGCCAGTTGGAAGTAGAGTTCCTGCCCGAAGGAGCTCTGCATGAAGAAGTCGAAGTTTTCCGAAGAACAGATCGTTGGGATCCTGAGAGAGGTCGAGGCCGG
>Ga0134126_10000033_pt1 | contig 174669 bp, 116 predicted proteins | sample KB31752_FD_96881 | JGI IMG/M metagenome (GOLD analysis project Ga0134126, IMG submission 96881) | Terrestrial soil microbial communities with excess Nitrogen fertilizer from Kellogg Biological Station, Michigan, USA - KB3-175-2 | ecosystem: Environmental > Terrestrial > Soil > Unclassified ...
CCGCTCGCGGTGCTCTCGAACAAGCCGCAGTTGCTTTACAACTATTTCAAACAATTGTTCGCGCAGGTCACCAACCCCCCGATCGACCCGATTCGCGAGGAAAACATCACCTCGACGGAAACGATGGTCGGCTCGCGCGGCAGCCTGCTCAAGCCGACGCCGGAAAGCTGCGCGTTGATCAAGCTCGATCATCCGCTGTTGACCAACGAAGACCTGGAAAAACTGCGCCACGTCAACCGCCCGAAATTCAAGGCGGCCACCCTGCCCATTGTCTTTAAAGCGGCGGAAGGCGCGAAGGGCCTGGAAACCGCGCTCGAGAACATGTTTGCCGCGGCGGAAAAAGCCATCGCGGACGGCGCCAGCATTTTGATTTTGTCCGATCGGGACATCAACAAGGACAACGCACCCATTCCGGCGTTGCTGGCGGTTGCCGGCCTGCATCATCATTTGATTCGCAAAGGCAGCCGCTCGAAGGTCGGTCTCGTGCTCGAATCCGGCGAACCGCGCGAAGTGCATCATTTCGCGTTGCTCATCGGCTACGGTTGCAGCGCCATCAATCCCTATCTCGCTTACGAGACGCTCGACGACATGATCCACGAGGGCATGTTGCCGGACATCGATCACAAGACCGCCATCAAGAAATACATCAAGGCCACCGTCAAAGGCGTGGTCAAGACCATGGCCAAGATGGGCATCTCGACGGTTCAAAGCTATCGGGGCGCGCAGATTTTCGAGGCCGTCGGCCTCAACAGCACGGTGGTGGACAAGTATTTCACCTGGACGCCTTCGCGCATCGCGGGCGTGGGCCTGGATGTGATCGCCGAGGAAGTGTTGAAACGGCATCGCCACGCGTTCCCCGACCGGCAGGTTAATGGCGAACTCGATGCCGGCGGCCAGTATCAATGGCGCGCGGACGGCGAATATCACCTGTTCAATCCGCAAACGATTCACAAGCTGCAGATCGCCTGCCGCCTGGGCAGCTATAAGACATTCCAGGAATACTCGGAACTGGTCAACAACCAGTCCAAGAACCTGTGCACGTTGCGCAGCCTGCTCGATTTCAAATGGGCCGAGAAGCCGTTGCCGATCGAGGAAGTCGAGTCGGTGGAAGACATCGTCAAGCGATTCAAGACCGGCGCGATGAGCTATGGCTCCATCAGCAAGGAAGCGCACGAAGCGCTGGCCATCGCCATGAACCGCATCGGCGGCAAGAGCAATACCGGCGAAGGCGGCGAGGATTCCGATCGTTTCACCTGGACGAATGAGAAAGGTGATTCGAAGAATTCCGCCATCAAGCAGGTCGCTTCGGGCCGGTTCGGCGTGACGAGCTATTATCTTGTCAATGCGCGCGAATTGCAAATCAAGATGGCCCAGGGCGCCAAGCCCGGTGAAGGCGGCGAATTGCCCGGCAAGAAAGTCTATCCGTGGATCGCCAAGACCCGCGGCACGACGCCCGGCGTGGGGCTCATTTCACCGCCGCCGCATCACGACATCTATTCCATCGAAGATTTGGCGGAATTGATTCATGACCTGAAGAATTCGAACCGCTACGCGCGCGTGAGCGTGAAGCTCGTTTCCGAAATCGGCGTCGGCACTGTGGCGGCGGGCGTCGCCAAGGCGCACGCGGACGTGGTGCTCATCAGCGGCCACGACGGCGGCACCGGCGCTTCTCCGCTCTCTTCGATCAAGCACGCGGGCGGCCCGTGGGAACTCGGCCTGGCCGAAACCCACCAAACGCTCATGTTGAACGGCCTGCGCAGCCGCATTTACGTGGAAACCGATGGCCAGCTTAAAACCGGCCGCGATGTGGCCGTCGCCTGCCTGCTCGGCGCGGAGGAATTTGGTTTTGCCACCGCTCCATTGGTCGTGCTCGGTTGCATCATGATGCGCGTTTGCCATCTGGACACCTGCCCGGTCGGCGTCGCCACGCAAAATCCAAAATTGCGCGAACGCTTCACCGGCAATCCCGATCACGTCGTCAATTTCATGCGCTTCATCGCGCAGGAACTCCGCGAAATCATGGCCAAACTCGGCGTCCGGAAACTCGAAGACATGATTGGCCGCACGGACAAGCTCGTGCCGTGGAAGGCCATCGAGCATTGGAAAGCCAAGGGCCTCGATATCACGCCGATCCTGCATCAACCGGAAGACTGCGAAGACACGGCGCGCTTTCGGCAGATTGCCCAGGACCATGGTCTTGAGAAATCGCTCGACATCACCCGGCTGCTCAACATCTGTGAGCCGGCCATCGAACGCGGCGAACGCGTTCATGCCGATTTGCCGATTCGCAACGTCAATCGCGTCGTCGGCACCATCGTCGGCAGCGAAGTGACGAAGAAGCATGGGCTCAACGGCCTGCCGGACGACACGATTCATTTGAAATTTCATGGCAGCGCCGGCCAGAGCCTGGGCGCGTTCATGCCGCGCGGCATGACCATCGAACTGGAAGGCGACGCCAACGATTATACCGGCAAAGGCCTCAGCGGAGGCCGCATCATTGTTTATCCACCGGCGGGTTCGACCTTCGTCGCGGAGGAAAACATCATCATCGGCAACGTGGCGCTTTACGGCGCGACGAGCGGCGAAATCTTCGTGCGCGGCATGGCGGGTGAACGTTTCGGCGTCCGCAACAGCGGCGTGCACGCCGTGGTGGAAGCCGTCGGCGACCACGGTTGCGAATACATGACCGGCGGGCGCGTGATTGTCATCGGCAAGACGGGCCGCAATTTCGCGGCGGGCATGTCGGGCGGCATTGCCTACGTGCTGGATGAAGCGGGCGATTTCGCCTCGCGCGTCAACATGCAGAACGTCGACCTGGAGAAACTCTCCGACGCGAATGAAATCGAAGAGCTTTGGAAAATGATCCAGCGGCATCAGACCTATACCAAGAGCGAGCGCGCCGCGAAACTGCTCGCGAATTGGGACAGCATGATCAATCGCTTCGTCAAAGTGATCCCCCGGGATTACAAGCGCGTGCTTCAATTCCAGGCGGAAATGAAACAAAAAGGCCTGAGCGGCGAAGAAGCCATCATGGCCGCATTTGAAGCCAATATCCGCGACGCCTCGCGCGTGGGTGGTGGATGAGGAAAAGATGCAGAGGCAAAATAACGCTGAGACGCAAAGAACGCGGAGTTCCGCAGAGTATGAGCACTAAGATGCAAACTTTTTTCTGCGTGTCTCGGCCTAAGGTGTGTGTTTGCGTGGATTGAGATTGCGTGCGTAAGACCAGGCACGAGAACGAAATCTCAGAGAAGATCATTGGCGCCGCCATTGAGGTGCACAAGTATTTCGGACCGGGTCTGGTAGAGCCGATTTATGAAGAATCGCTTTGCCATGAATTCAGTGTTCGCGGTATTCGGTTCGAACGACAGAAGCCAGTGCCGATTTGCTATAAGAGCGTAAAACTCGGCATTCCGCTCCGATTGGATTTGGTTGTGGAAGAACGAGTGATTGTGGATTTGAAGGCGAAAGAGGCGGTAATCCCGCTGGATCGCGCGAAACTGTTGAGCTACTTGCGGCTTTCAGGCTTGCGGCTCGGCTTGATTATCAATTTTCATTCCGTCCTGCTGAAAGACGGAATTGAGCGGGTGGTCAATGGTTTGCAGCTGCCACCACCTGAGCCAGGATCGTTCAGCCTTTGAATTAGACGACAGATGCAGACAAAATTAACGCAGAGAAACAAAGAGCGCCGAGAAACGCAGAGAAAGGATTTGATTTCATCCCTCTGCGAAACTCCGCGTTCTCCGCGCCTGTACGTTTTTCTGAAACCCACTATATAATCGATCGTTCAGGCTTTGAATTTAGACTAAAATGCGGAAGAAAATTAACGCGGAGACGCAGAGTTGCGCAGAGATTGAAGGTAAGAATTCTTTCTTTGCGAATCTCTGTGTCCTCTGCGTCTCCGCGCTTTATCGGAAAACAACCATATAACTGACCACCATGGGCAAACCCACCGGATTTTTAGAGTACTTACGCGAACTGCCAAAGGATCGTTCACCCGAGGAACGCATCAGCGATTGGAAGGAATTTCATTTCCACATGCCGGAAGCCGAACTGCGTAAGCAGGGCGCGCGCTGCATGGATTGCGGCATTCCGTTCTGCCACACCGGCACCCTCATCAGCGGCATGGCCAGCGGCTGCCCGATCAACAATCTCATTCCCGAATGGAACGACCTCGTGTATCGCGGCCTCTGGAAGGAAGCGCTCGACCGCCTCCACAAGACCAACAATTTCCCGGATTTCACCGGCCGCGTATGCCCTGCCCCGTGCGAAGGCTCCTGCGTGCTCGGCATGAACAATCCGCCGGTCACCATCAAGAACATCGAATGCTCGATTGCCGATCACGGCTGGGACAATGGCTGGATCGTGCCCGAACCGCCGAAAACCCGCACCGGCAAAAAAGTTGCCGTGGTGGGTTCCGGCCCCGCCGGTCTTTGCGCCGCGGCGCAATTGAACAAAGCCGGCCATCTCGTGACTGTTTTCGAACGCGCTGATCGCCCGGGCGGCTTGCTCATGTACGGCATCCCGAACATGAAGCTGGACAAGGAGGAAGTCGTCCTCCGCCGCATCAAGCAGCTCGAAGCCGAAGGCATCGTTTTCCAATGCGGCACCGAAGTTGGCAAAAATTATCCCGCGGAAAAGCTCCTCAAGGAATTTGACGCCGTCGTCCTCGCGACCGGCGCCACCAAGCCGCGCGATCTGCCGATTGACGGCCGCAATCTCAAGGGCATTCATTTCGCGATGGATTTCCTCACCGCAAACACCAAGGCATTGCTCGACCAGCACAAGAACGGAAATTTCATCAATGCCGAAGGCAAGGACGTCGTGGTCATTGGCGGCGGCGACACCGGCACCGACTGCGTGGGCACTTCCATGCGCCACGGCTGCAACAGCCTCGTGCAGGTGGAAATCCTGCCCAAGCCTCCGATGGAACGCGCCAAGGACAATCCGTGGCCCGAATGGCCGAAGGTTTACAAGCTCGATTACGGCCAGGAAGAAGCTGCCGCGAAATTCGGCGCCGACCCGCGCGTTTATCTCACCACCGCGACGAAGTTCGAAGGCGACGAAAACGGCCAGGTCAAAGCCGTTCACACCGTCCAGGTGCAATGGGAACGGAACGACAAGGGTCAGTTCATTCCCAAGCACGTGCCCGGCACGGAAAAAGTTCTCCCCGCGCAACTCGTCCTGCTCGCGATGGGCTTTCTTGGCCCGGAACAGCCGTTGCTCGATTCGCTCGGCGTCGAACGCGACGCGCGCACGAACATCAAAGCCGATTTCAACAAATACAGCACGAACCTCAAGAACGTGTTCGCCTGCGGCGATTGCCGCCGTGGCCAGAGCCTCGTGGTCTGGGCCTTCAACGAAGGCCGCGGCGCCGCGCGCGAATGCGACCGCTTCCTGATGGGCAGGACGGACTTGCCGTAAGCCGGAATCAATTGACCTGCATCAACCGGTAAAATCCGCCGGCGGCATCCGGAGAATTCGTAAAATTCACCGAAGTCGAATCGGCGACATTCGTCTGGATTGGAAGCCAGTCAACGAGGTTGCTTGACCAAAGCAGGACATTGGTTTTTCCGGCGGTGAGGTTGGTTGCGGAAAAAATAAATTTGCCGTCAGCCAAACCCGGTGCGGTCAGTGAAATCGGAATCGGACTTGCCACCGTAATGACAATCGAGTTCGTCGCGGTGGCGTAAGAATAATCCCACGCAATGGCCGTCAATGTGTAGCTGCCTGGCGCAAGATTGGTAACCGTCGTGGTGTAAGGAAACGAAAAAACATCGTCGACCAGGTTCGTCCCCACCCAGAATTCGACGTCCGAAAGGTCGTTCGGGTCCGGGTCCGAAGCGTCCGCGGAAAAATCGAAAGCTGCCGGCGCGACGAACTGCGCCTGGTTGGTGGGGCTGGTTATGGAGACGGTCGGCGGCGAATCCACCGCTGCGGAAACATTGATTGTTCCAATCCATTCCCCGCCAAGGTCCGAGTCCACCGAGTACGAATAGGAACCTGGCCCCACGTCCATTGTGACTGCGCCTGGCGTGTCGAACACCGCCGAACCGGCGGTTATCGTGTACGGCCCGAATTCATCGCCGTCCTGCCAATGAACGATGTCCCCGCTTTGAACATTCACCGGGTCTGGCGAAGGCCCGTAAATACTGACGGACACATACACATCAGCCGCCCTGGCGGAAAATGAAAACATTGCGGCCACGAAGGTGAGAATACCGGCAAATAACCAACCCGAGGTTTTTTTCATGAGAATTCCTTTTGCTCCGCCGGCGCCATTCCACCGCCGTTCCGACTTTTTGTCAAGCCTCCGGGGTGTGCGTATTTCGGATTGACAATTCATACCCCGCCATGAACAATCCCGGCTGCTAAAGCTGGAGAATTCAACCGTTTAAGAAGCATCGCTGCATTTTCCGCAAGGCGGATTCCATCATTATCATTCGGAGGCGAACTTATGAAAACGATTCTTAAAACGCTCGTTATCCTTGGCGTGTTCGTATCAGTGTCGCCAGGGTTTGCGCAGACCACCGTATCGCTCCCCGGTCGAACCATAAATAAATTGCTGCCCGATTATCTGCGCCCGCGCGTTTACGCTTTGAACCAGGCGAACGGCTCCGTGCCCGGAACGCTGCTGGCACTCGATGCAACCAACGGGAATGTGATCAATGAAATTCCCGTAAATTTGAATCCCACAGACATGGTCATGACGCCAGCGGGAGACGCCATCTATGTGATCAATGCCGGCAGCCGGACAATATCAAAAGTGGATTTAACCACGTTCTCCGTAGTGGCTGAAAAAAGTATTTCCACACCGAACACCTACAGCTTTTCCAATCCGCTTCACATCGCAGTCGGTCGCTCCAACCTCGTCTATTTCACTGATGGCGGTTGGGCTCCGAGTATCACGACCTTCGATTATGCCAACGGAACCAATGTTGCCGTTTATGACGACGGAAACGGAACCGGTGGGCTCAACGTGACGCGCGATGGCCAAACGCTCTATCGCTGGCGGCAATACGGTTGGGGCGCCGGCAACGTCAACTCCTGGGTGACGCGCTACGACGCATTCACGAACGCAAATCTCACGCCGCTCGAAGATTCCTTCGTTTCCTGGCGCCGCGATCCAACGGACACGCCAATATTCTTCGATGCCGCGGAAAGATGGGTCTTCAATAAAGAACAAATGTTCGCGGCCACCAACGTCTCAGTTTTATTGAATCAATTCACCGATAACATTTACGGAGTCTCGCTCGATGGTTCCATCGCATTCGGTCCCACTGAGATATTCAATGCTCAAAACGGCGCGACCATCACCAATCTGCCATTTTCCACGACGGTCCAAACCTTGTCCGGCGACCAGAGAAAGCTGTTTCGTTACAACAGCTCAACGACGAGCGTGGTCATTTACGATATGACCAGCATTGCTCCCCTCACTGGTCCAATCGTGATTCCGACGCCAGCCGATGGATCCGTGGTCAGCCTGCCTTTGACGAATCTTTCGTGGACCGTTTCACCGTATGCGCTGTCGTATGACGTCTATTTTGGTTCGTCCCAAGCGGCGGTGGCCGCAGCGACTCCGGCTTCGCCACAGTATCTTGGCCGCGTCACCTCGCCCACGATCGCCCAGTTACAGGCACTCACGCCGGGCGCCACCTATTATTGGCGAGTTGATCTCATCGGCTTCAGCTCTACGAATAGTGGCGCCGTCTGGTCATTTTCTCCGGCAACGATTTCTGTTAACCCCTCTCAACTGAATATCAGCGCCATCGCGGGGTACAATCCAGCGGCCGTCACCCTCGACATTGCCAGTTCCGGTTCCGTGGCGTGGACGGAAACTGTTACCGGACCGAATTGGCTGAGCGTGAGTCCCGCGAGCGGCGGCACACCGTCCAGCGTCACGGCGTCCTTCAATACGTCTTCCCTTTCCGCAGGCCAGTACACGAACAACATCGAATTCACGGCCAGCGGCTTGAAATTGGAAGTGCCGGTCACAGTAACCATCAAACCGCTCAACATCGTGAAAATGGCGGCGGATGGGCAGCGGCCTTATATTTACGCGCTCCAGGCGCCCGCGTTGTCCGGGCAGAGCGGCTTAGTCCTGTTCATCAACACCTCGACCGGCAACATTGATAATGCTCTCCCCATCGGCATCAATCCCGTCGACCTGACGATAAACTACGGTGAAGGCCGCCTATACATCGCCAGTTGGGGCGAGGACGCCACCTACGTGGTGGATTTGAACAGCCAGACACTGCTGCCGCCGCTGCATTTGGGCACGGACGTATACAAAATCAATGCCGGAAAACCGGGAAGAATTATGACGGAAGGCGAGGACCAATGGATTGGGGTGAATCTCATCGACACAACCACGGGAAATGTGCTCGACCCAATGTCAGAACGCGAAGGTGATGGGGAAATGGATCCAACCGGAACCATTTATTATCATTGCGATAACAACATTTCCGACGCCTACATCCACAAAATACAAATCACCAACGATGTCGGCACGGAAGTGGCCGGAAGCAATCAGCATCCTTACGGGTCACGCAATTTGGTTCTGTCTCCAGATGGCACCACTCTCTTCTGGCAAGGTTATGTCTATGACGCGAATTTGAATGAACTCGGCTCGCTCGGTGAGCAGATTTACGCCACCACGGCGCACGGCGATCTGGCTCTGGGCAGTCAGCACGTTTTTAACTCGCACAATGGCCAGATTCTCTATACGTGGCCTTTTTCTGCCACCGTCATGGCCGTATCAGGCGATCAGCAAAAGGTTTTTCTCTACAACAGCACATCGAGCCAGATCATGACTATTCCGATGAGTTCAATCGCCACTTTGCCCGGGCCGGGTTTGAACCCGACTCCCGCCAATGGCTCCGTCATCAATCCCCCCCTGCCGCAGGTCTCCTGGACAGTGTCGCCTTTTGCCTTGAGCTACCAGGTGTACCTTGGCGCGAGCGCCTCGGCAGTCGCGGCCGCGGATACGAATTCCCCGCTATATCTCGGCACGACTACGAGCAATTCGTTTTCCTTGCCCGCCTCGGTGAATCCCGGCTCCACTTATTATTGGCGCGTGGATTCCGTCGGATTTTCGGGAGTAACGACGGGTGCGGTGTGGTCCTTTACGGTTTCCTCAGTCACAGTCACTCCGCAGACAATCTCGCTGAGCGGCGTGGCCGGCTTGCCTATCCTCCCGCAAACCATTTCCTTGACGGCGCCGCTGGCGGCCAGTTGGAATCTGACCGTGGCACAACCCTGGCTCTCCGTATCGGCGAGCAGCGGCGTCACTCCATCCTCGGTGACTTTGAATTTTAACACGACGAATCTCGCGCCGGGCATTTATACCAACCAGATCGCTTTCTCCGCGAACGGCATCACACTGCAATTGCCTGTGACCGTCCAGTTGTTCAGTCTGAACGCTTCGAAAATGGTGGCCGACCCAAATCGTGACTACATCTACGTGCTGCATCCAGGCAGCGGAACTCTTTCGGATGCATTTTTGCTGTTCTTGAATACCGACACGGGCATCGTGGAAAAAGTCATCCCGATCGGCATCAATCCTACGGACATGGCGATCAACAGGTTTGAAGACCGGCTTTACGTTTCCAACTGGCAACACGCTCAAACTCACGTCGTTGACTTGAAGACTCAAACCGAGTTGTCGCCGCTCCTCCTCGGAACTGATGTTTACAAAATCAATCCCGGCATCGCGGGCCGGATGATCACCGAAGGTGAAGATCAATGGATTGCCGTCAATATCGTGGACACGGCAACGGGCTCGGTCGTAGGCTCGATGCCTTATCCGGAACGCGAGGGGGACGGCGAGACCGATCCGAGCGGAACCGTTTACTACCACTGCGATAACAATATTTCGGACGCTCACGTCCACAAGGAAGTTATTGTGAACGACGTCGCCACCGAAGCAGCGGCCAGCAACCAGCATCCCTACGGCACGCGAAACCTGGTGTTGTCCGCCGACGGGACCCGGCTGTTCTGGAATAGCTACATGTACGATACGAACCTCGTGGAATTGGGCCCGCTTGGCGCGGAAATCTACGCCTGCACAACCGACGGCTCAATCGCCTTCAGCGATCATCAGGCTTTTGACACGACGACAAGACTGGCTGTTTACACCCTTCCCGTGACCTCCACGGTAAAAGTCGTCGACCGTTTGAATCAAAGGCTGTGGTATTTCAATCCTGCGACATCTCAGATTCAGAGCCTGCCGCTCTCCACCATTCGCCAGCCGTCCATTACTCAACAACCGGCCGCAAACACGGGAGTCGTAGTGAATGGCAGCGTAAATCTGACGGTGACTGCCATCGGCATATCGCCCCTTTCATACCAATGGACGATGTTCGGAACCAATTTGCCGGGCGCGACAAATTATTTCCTTTCGCTCTCCGGAGTTCAACCCGCTCAACAAGGTGACTACCAGGCGATTATCAGCAATCCTTACGGCTCGGTGACCAGTTCAGTTGCTCATGTCACTATCGTGGTGCCGCCTGTGATCACGAATCAAAGCCCCAGCATGGACGTGTCGGCTGGGCGCTCCTTTAGTCTTTCGGTCGGCGCGACCGGAACCGCGCCGCTGACGTATACCTGGAATTTTGAAAACACAACCATCTACGGGGCGAACAGCTCGACCCTGACGATCAATAATGCTCAATCCGTCAATGAAGGCGCCTATCGTGTGATCGTCGCGAATTCCGCCGGCTCGGCCACCAGCGCCGTGATGTCTGTGCGCGTCATGCCTTCCACGCCAGTCATTACTGCCAACCCGGTTTCGGTCACCGTCGCGGCATCTTCCAATGCGACGTTCAGCGTCACTGCGACCGGCAGCCAGCCGTTCAAGTACCAGTGGTATTTCAACGGCAGTGCCATTCCGGGCGCCACCGCCTCGCAGTTTACGGTTCTCGGCGCGCAATCCATCAACAACGGCGGCTATTACGTGGTCGTCAGCAACGGAACCGGTTTTGCAACCAGCACGGCAGCCACGCTGACAGTCAATAATTTGGCTCCTTACTTTACACTGAATCCCGTGAGAGCCTCGGTCAACGCGGGGACCAGCCGTACCCTGACAGGCCTGGCAAACGGCTCGCAACCGATCAGCTATCAATGGCAGCACAATGGCCTGAACATCCCAGGCGCGACTTCCACCAGCCTGGTTCTAACCAATCTCGCGTTCGCCGACAGCGGGCCGTACGTGTTGATCGCCTCCAATATTGCCGGTGTCACGCCCAGCGCCGTCGCGCAACTCAACGTCTCCCAAGGTCCCGCCATTCAGCAGCCTTTGACGAACCAGGTCCTTGACGCCGGCGCCACAGCGACACTGACCGTCGTCGCCGGAAGCACTCCCACAGTGGGGTATGCATGGCGATTGAACGGCACCCCAATCGCCGGCACAGGCGCCACACTCGTGATCACCAATATCCAGCCGTCCCAATCGGGCTATTATGCAGTGACCATCACGAATCAATACGGCAGCGTTTCCACCACCGCGCGCGTGAGCGTGTTGCTGCCCCGATCTTCGGTTATCGCCTGGGGAGATAATTCGGGAGGACAGACCAACGCGCCAGCAAACCTGAACGACATCGTGGGAATTGCCGGCGGCGATTATCACAGCGTCGCCTTGCACGAAAACGGCACGCTGATCGCCTGGGGTTATGACGGCGATGGGCAAACGAACGTCCCAACCAGCGCTCTACGGTTTGTTTCCGTGGCCGCCGGCGCTGGACACAATCTCGCCATCACCGAAAACGGCGGCGTGATTGCGTGGGGAAGAAACGATTATGGCCAAATCAATGTGCCCTCCGCCGCGACCAATAATGTTCTCGCCGTTGCCGCCGGCGATTCCCACAGCCTCGCGTTGTTGAGTTCCGGCACGGTGGTCGGATGGGGCGACAATAGCTTCGGACAAATCAATGTTCCGCAGGGGCTGAGCGGAGTGCGCGCCATCGCCGCCGGCCGAAATGACAGCCTGGCTTTGCGCACCAATGGAACGGTCGTGGCATGGGGTTACAATACGTACGGACAAGCTTCGCCGCCATCCAACTTGAGCAATGTGGTCGCCATCGCCGCAGGATACCTTCACAGCGCGGCGCTGCTGGCGAATGGGACGGTCGTTGAATGGGGCGACAATAGTTTCGGCCAGACAAATGTGCCCGCAAATCTGACCAACGTTATCGCCATCGCCGCGGGTGATTTCCACACCTACGCTTTGCGCGCGGATGGAACCGTGGTCGGTTGGGGCGATGATACTTATCAGGAAATCGACGTGCCGCCGGGCCTGACAAATGTCATTCAACTGGCTTCAGGAAACTACCACGGGCTGGCTTTGATTCCGACGCCAACGATTCAGGCGAACCTGATGAGTTCTTCCAAGCTCGTCCTGAATTGGTCTGCCGGCGTGCTCCAATGGGCGCCAACGCCAACGGGGCCGTTCACGGACGTGGGCTGCCAGGGCACTTGTTACACAAACACGGATATGAATGCGCCAATGAAATTTTTCCGGGTGAGGCGCTGATCAAATCCGCCCCCCTCGGCGGACAGACAAACAATGAGTTGATTTGCGGCTCATAAAATCAATGTCCGCCGAGGACGGTGTAACGCGTTCCCTCCAGTGGGTTGCGGATTAATCGGATTCCGCGCCGATAGCAATTGAAACGAGGCCGCGCCTGCCAATGTGCCTCCCAATAAACCGCCCATTATTATCCAGTTTGCTGCGATTTTGGCCAAAAAACGACAGCGCACATCAACCGGGTTCATATCTCATGCGGGGAGTTCATAGCCTTCGTTGGAATCTGCGGCGATATTAGGTCGACGGTTGCCGATTGCAAGCAAACCTTTTAGGAAAAAGACCGATTCAGAAGAACGAATCTCCCACCAGAGTCCCCCGCAAAATGCCAGTTTTACGCGCCTTTTCGAATTTCCGCCCCAGCATAAAACGCCGTGGCCATCCATGAAATCGCCGCAAGAATCACGAGCGTCGCCAGCAAAATCTCCAGCCGCGCACGCCCGGAAGCCACCTGGACCGAGGCCGCTTCGAGGCCGATTCTCAAGTCCGCTTCCTTGTCCACCACCACCGACCGCGTGAACGTCAGCGTCCGGCCCTCTTCCGGAATGCTCGCGCGCAACGCCGTGGCGCTGCTCACGGCGGCATCCTGTTGCTGGATGATGCGCTCGGCGAGCCGCATGTAAGCGGCGTTGTCGTCCGCGCTGTTGCGGTCGATGATTTGTCTGGCATCGTCCTGCGTGTAATTCATGTCTTTGCCGCCGGCCAAATCGCGCAGTTTTCCGCTGAGCGAAGTGTCCCCCGCCGATGCCGCCTGCCGGACGTTGAGCCCGATCAACGCCTGCTGCAGCTTGATATTGTGCAACTCCACGCGCGCGTCCTCGTTGAATGCCGCGTCGGGCGTGGACAGCCCGTAAGCCGCCTGGAACGACCGCCGTGCCGCCTGCGGATTCCCCTGCTCCAACGCGTTGTTGCCCGCGGTCAGAAAATCCTCGGCTTCCTTGGTGCGCTCCATCTTCAACGTGTTTTCGTTCTGCAAATAATTCTGCAAATCGATCGCGGTGTTTTGCGAGGCGACTTCATCCGACTGCAATTGCAAGGAGCCGCTCCAATGTTTCACGCGCCATTTGTCGTTGAGCGAAACGCGCCAGGTGATGTCTTCCAGCGGCAAATCAAATTTCGGCGCGAGCAATTCCAAATCCAGATCATGAGCGTGGCTCGAACCAGCCCGGCAACTGTAAAACACTTCCACGGTCGTGGGTTTGTCCGCGCGCGATTGTTGCTCCAGCGGAATCAGGTAGCCTTTCCGATCCGTCGTGAGCCACGGCCAAACGCCGTTGTCGTTCACGAACGCAAACCAAAAGCTCGCGCTCGCTGGCAGCGTGAGATTCAACAGGCGTTTGTCACCCGGCAATATTTCCAATCGCGCCTGGGTCAACATCACGCCATCGTCGGAAATCACCGAATTGAAGGTGATGCTGTTGACGCGCGCGTCGAGCAGCCGGGCCGCTTCATGGCGTTCGAGCTTGAGCGGCAATGCAAACGAAGGTTCCACCAGCCGATACGCGAAGTTCGCCGAGGTCGCCGGCAAGCCCTGTTGCAACGCGTGCGGGATGCTTTGCCATTCGGCTGGTTGCAACGCTGCCGGTGGCGTGTCCACGGTCACTTGCAACCGGGGATCCGATTGCACCGTCACGAAACCGCGCTGCAAATTCACCTCCGCCGCCTGCACGCCGCGCACAATCGTTTCGCGAGCCTGGCTGGCCGTGGGCACCTGGTAATCCACCTGCAACAGATAGTTGCCGATCACGCGCCGCTCCAATTTCACTTCCCACTCCTGCAATCCGTTCGTCACGGCGCCGTCCATGGCCGCAAAACCTGAGACTTGTTCGCCTTTGAAATTCACGCCTTCCGCCGCGCTCGGAAGCAAAATGCGAAACGCCTTCAAACCGGTGTTCTCAATATCATACTGCAAATTCGCCGCGACTTTCACCTGCGCCTCCGTGACCGTGGCGCTCTGCAAGCTGGTCACTTGGATCCACGGAGCGACTTGCGCGATATCGAGCGCGAGCGTGACCGGCGATTGCAACAAGCGAAACGCCAGCACGCCTTTTTGCGGAATGCCGGCCTTTTGCGGATCCAATTCGGTCACGCCGTCGCGCGACGTCACCTGCAACCGCATCCCCTGCTCCGGCACGATGAGCAACGTGCCCAATTGCTTGTCCGCCTCGCGCAAAATCACCTGCGGCACCGCCCATGCGTTCGCCGCTTTCACGCCCGGTCCGGCGAGGCTGAGGTTGAACTCCTGCTTGCCCTCCGTTTTTCCGGGGAAATGCAGCGTAATCACGCGCGCGCCGTCCGCTTTCGATTCCGTCCAATGGCTCAGCGCCGAGCCGCTGATGGATTCGACATCATAGCCCGGGGGCATCACAAAGCTCACGCGGAAAATGCCCGCGCGTGTGATGTTCACCGTGGCATCCACCGCCAGCACCGTGCGATCTTCGCCGAGTGACAACGTGTTCTGCGTGTCCACGCGGACATCCGGTTCGACTGCCGATGCTTTCACGACCGCAACCGCCTTCGCATCCGAGTACCGAAATGCTTGCCGCAACGTCAGACTGGGAATTTCATTCTGCAGCGCTGGAATCACATCGCTGGAAAAATCCTCGAGATTGATTGATGAAAATGCCCCGGCGTCCACTGAATCCAATTGCACGTCGTTCCCGGTGGCGATTCCCATTAAACCAATTTGTCCGGCCGCGTTCTCAACCGAAATCAATCCCACCGATTGCTCCAGTGGCAATGGCCCCGTCGCGATCTGCGACCGCACCATCAGCGCGAACGGCTTTGACTGCGGCGGATTCAACGTGACGCGCAACTTCCGCGCCTCCGGATCGAATCGCCACAGGGATACTATAGTGGCACGGGTGTCTCGCCCGTGATTTTCTGTTCGCACGGGCGAGATGCCCGTGCCACTACCCGCCACATCCGTAATCGTCATCCCGCGCGGCACGTCCAGAATCAATTCGCTCAACTCGCCTTGTGCGGGGCGAATCGAAAGGTAATGCGCACCCTCGATGACTCCCGCGGCGGGCACGTAGAGTTGTGCGAGGTCGGCATAAAATACCGGCTTCTCGGTTTTCACATCGCGGCTGCGCGGCTTCCAGGCGATGCGCACGCCGTCCGCCGGGGACAGCACCAGCTTCGCGACCGTATTGCTGCCGCCCCATTGCCGCTCCACCGAAACCGCCTGCGTCGGCGCCAGCACGTCCACATCGGCGTTGAGCACGGTCAGGTCCAGGCGATTGATCAAACCGCTGCGCACCGGCAGTGTGAATTCAGTCGTTCCCTTGGCGACTTGCAATTGATAATCGACGTCGATTTCAAACGTCCCATTTGCCTCCGCCACCAAATTTTGCATCGCGCCATCGTCGCTTTGCACCAGCTTCAACGAACGCGGGACAGTCAGGTGCGTGAGCACGGCCGGGCCCTGCAACAGCAGCAACGATTGGCCTTTCAAAGCGGTCCAACGAATCTTTGCGTTGCCGAGCACGAATTTGCCATCCACGCGAATTTCGTCTGTGACCGATTCCGCGCGCGGCGAATCATTTTGCGCCGGCTGAAAACCCATGGCTGCTTGCGCGGGCCGCGCGCAACTGAGCCACAACAATCCAATCAATATCGCCGCTGCCGCCGGCGCTGCGCCTTCTCTCGGCGGCGCGGATTCCGGCTGCGGCCTGCTGACGCGCCACAACTCTCGCAGCGCAGGAAGGATCAAATGCAGGAACGCGAACGCAATCATCACCCAAATCAACGCCGTTGCGCCGTTCGGGAAACGCAATGCCGTCCATGCGACGCACAACCAACCGCACAATCGCAACATGGTTTTGGCAAATGCCCCCTCCATGCGCCACGCAGCGAACCAAACTATGAGCGCCAGCAACGCCGGCCACGCGTAGCCGATCACATTCCACGCCGAGGTTTGGTTCGGAACATTGGATACGACCACCTTCAGCGCGCTCGCGGCTTGTTGCACCGGCGCGAGAAAGGATACCTCCAGCGGCACGGAACGATTTTCCGAGGAGGTCAGTTCCACCAATCGCTGCAACATGATGGCCGCGAGCGTGAGCGCCAGCAGGCCGAGCACGGTCCCCGCCAGGTGGCGGGCGCTGTACTTCCACACGTCCCCACGCGTCGCCCAGCGCCACACCACCAGTGCCGCAGCCAACAGCGCGAGCGCCGAAAAAATCAGCGTCCACGCCCGCCCCGCCTCCTGGCCTGATAAAATTCTCGCCCACCCGGCAAATCCGGAAATGTCCGCCTGGCCGCCGACCGGCGTGAGCGTGCCGCTCCGGAAAATCAATCGCCGGCCCGCGTCCGGTTCCAATTTCCATTCCGCCAACAGCACCGGCGCGCCCACCACCGGCGCGGCCACGGCCACGCGCGTTGCGTCGTTCGTTTGCGCCAGCTTCAATTGGATGTCCAACACGGCGTCCGGATTGGCGGTTTGCGGCAACGGAATCAAATCCGCGTTGCCATCGATCACCGGAACGACTGCCGCGCCGTTCACCGTCGCGGACCAAAGCTGTGCGCCCGCCGGCAACGTCAGGCGGAAATGCGGATTGCCGCGGCTTTTCACGAAATAGCGCGCGTCCGTGATGACCTGGCCTTCCTTGGAAATGTGCGTGTCCAGCGAAGCGCGGTCCACGACCTGATTCAATGAATCACCTTGCGCCAGCGGACTGAGCGCCAGTTTCAAACTGAATGGCCGCGCCGGATAGCGATACGCGGCGAGAATGGGCGCGTCGAAAAACAGCCGGTATTCCGGCGGCACTTCGCCCGATTCCAACGGCAGCAAACCCGCCGACACTTCCTCGGGCTTGACCTGGAATTGATACGCGCTGGTGATGATCGTGTGGCCTTGCTCGCTTTGCGCATCGAGCGGACGCGCGCCGGTGAAGGCGAGCGTTTCGCCCTCCGGCTTGAACGGCCGCTCATACGTCGCCAGCAACGTGTAGGCGCCGGATACGGGCGTGTGCAATTGCACCAGGTAACCGCCGTTGGTTTTCTGCCAGTTGCGAATGTCCTTGCCGGTGAATTCGACGTTGAAATATTCATCGGATAATTCGACGCGGAAGGTCGAGATCGGCGCGCCGGAAACATTGTAATTAATCACGCTGCTGCCATACGCGACGCCTTCGCCGATGGAAAACAGATGAAGCGCGTCGGCCTGCACGGTTTGGGGCAGGCGTTCGATCTGCATCGTCGCGTCCCACGCGGGATCGCTGATGCGAAACGCGGCCTGGATGCCGGCAACTTTGTCCGGGAAAAAAGCGGTCGGCGTGTCCGTGAGCGACACAGTTCTCCCGGGTGTCACGCGAAAGCCAGGATCGGCCGAAACGCCGACAAATCCCCGCACGGATTTCGCCGCCGCCACTTCAATGCGCGGCAAAATCCAGTTCGTTTCGCCGAGCGCCTGGTTGTGCTCCAGATGCAATTGCACGAGTTGCCGCCCGGAAATCGGCTGGCCGTAAACCAATCGCAGTTCGGCATTCGAGCCGCCTTCGGTCAGAAAATAATCGCTCATGCCGGAAGCCGTCGGCGGCGCGACGACGTAACCTTTCGGCACGTGAACCCGCAACTCGCGCAGCGGCGCCTCGCGAATGTCCAACTCGAGCTCGGCATCGATCGCCAGTTCGTTCTCGCCCAGGTTGTAATTCAGCACTTCAGACACGCCTAATTCCGGCAGAATTTGGTCTGCCTGAATTTTCAACGCGAAATCCGCGCTGGAAAAACGATAGGCGAATTGTTGCGTGCCGGTCGGGCGCAAGGCCGCGCTCGTCACGTCGCTTTCCGGAAATTGATCCGGCGAAATTTGCGACATGCCGCTCGCCTGCGCGACTTCGAGGCGCACCGCGCCCTCATTCACGATGCGCACATAGCCAGCGAAGCGCGTGGCACCCTCCGGCCGCAATTGCAACACGTTGGTCACCTGCGGAAACGCGCTCAGCGGCGTTTGCAATTGCACCTGCAACGAAAACTGGTCCTTCTGCGCCTGGTTGAGTTGGACCACCAGCCGCCGACCGGCGGAATTCGTCATCGGCTCGACGTTCCACGCCAGCACCTGGTCGCCGGCGACGCGCGTCACTTCGCCCGCGCCGCGCAACGTCAGACTCACGCGGTTCATCTCGCTCTGCATGATTTTGAAATTGAGCAACCCGATTTGCCGCATGAGGCCCGGGCTGACGCTGATCTGCGAGAGCATTTCCGCGGAATAAAATAATTTCCCCTCGCCTTCCGCGCGTTTTTCTTTCCACGACAATTTTACATTCCCATCCGACGGCAAAATGCTGACGAAACCGTTCGTCGTGAATTCAGGCCTGGCCGCGCCCGCGAATTGAAACTGCGTGTCCGCCGCGAGGCCTTGCAGCACGATTTCCTGCAACGGCCCGGACGCCACTTGAAATTCCACCGTGTTCCAATCATTCGTTTCGTGAACGGCCGCGTTGAATTTGAGCTGGATGGGAAATTCGCCGCCGCGCTCGAAGGTCAGCACGTAACGGTCCTGCGCCGCGCTGATTTTCCAGCGCGGATGCGCGCCGATTTCCGTCAACGCCACCGGCCCGGAAAGCAAATCGATCGAACCGCCCTTGGAATTCGCGACCTTCACGACCGCATTCAGCGTGAACGCCGCCCGTTCGCTGTTCAGATCGCCAATCAATTTGAAATCCTTCAGCGTAATTCCATCCGGTTCCGGCGGCGCAATTTCCCAGGCCTGCGCCGGAAAACGGGCGAACAACATCAACGACGCACACACCAATGGCAGTGGTATTCTCATATCGGCTCCTTATTAGACGGCTACTTTCCAGAAATGCTCTTGGCCTGGCGAATCATCCATTCCAGCTTCGCCGGGCGCTGGTCGGCGCCATAGACTTGCGGCACGCCGTTCAGATATTTCAACAGCGCATCGGGGCTCACTTCGTCCGCGAACGGGCTCGTCGCGAGCCATTCGGAAAACGCGCTGGCGGTTGCGGCCAGACGCATGGCGGGGCTGGCGTTCTCCAGCGCAACGGCGCTGCCGGTGTAAGGCACGTCCCACGCCTGCTCGCGATATTCACCGGTGGCCGGGACTTTGTAGCGCACGCGCACGGTGGCGATGGAGCCTTCGCCTTGCGGATTGACTTCAATCGTGTAAAGCGCGTTGCCGGCTTCCTGCGCGGCGATTTCCGCGGCGTCCACGGTGTTGTCGCGGAATTGTTCCTTGGTCAATTGATGCCGCGCGTAGCCGATCTGGCGATAACACGTGACGCGTTTGGGATTGAATTCCACCTGCACTTTCACGTCCTGCGCCGCCACGTGCAACGCGCCGGCGATTTGCGACACGAACGTCGTGTTCGCCTCGTCGGGAGTGTTGATGAAACCGTAGCGGCCATCACCATGACGCGTGAGGACTTCCAGCAAATCGTCGTTATAACCTTCCCAACCGATGCCGAAACAATCCAGCGCCACGCCCTGGCGGCGATGCACCTCCACTTTTTGCTGAAGCGAATCCGCATTGACGTCGCCCAGATTCGCCGCGCCGTCGGTCAAGAGCACCACGCGATTGTCGCCATTCGCGAGGTAATGATGCCGCGCGGTTTCATACGCGAGATCGAGGGCGCTGCCGAGATCCGTGCCGCCTTCGGGTGTGAGCTTGGCGATTTCCGCCGCGGCAGCGGCCGCCTGGCTGCCGGGCACGCCGTCCACGCGCAAGCTCGCCGTGCGCGCGAAGGTCACGATGCTGAAGGTGTCAGTCGGCTTCAATTGCGCCGCCAGAACGCGCAATGCTTCGCGAATGATATTCACGCGATCCGCGCGTTCCATGGAGCCGGAATTATCGAGCAGGAGAACGATATTCAACGGCCGACCCGCCTGGCGCCCCGCGGCAGCCGTCTTGAGCGAAAATCGCAATAGCTCGCGATTGTGCGCGAAGGGATAGGCCGCGCGTTCGGACGCAAACGCAACCGGCACGCCCGGCGCGGCATCCGGATCGCGGTAATCGAACGCGTTGATGAATTCCTCAGACCGAATCGATGCCGGCTCCGGCATTTGCCCCTTTTCCAAACTCGCCGCCGCCAGCTTGAACGAAACATCACTGACATTCAGCGAAAACGTGGAGAACGCGTTCGTGCGTGTCTGAATTTCTGGCTGAGGCGTGGGTGGAGGAACAGCGGGTTTGGGGAGGGCGGCATCGGTTTGAGAATTCGTTTCCGGCGGTATCAACGTACCAATCGCCGCCTGGGCAATCTCGACGTCTTTGGGCGTCCCGTGAATAGTGAGTGTGCCGTTGCGATCATTGAAGAAGAAACTCTCCCCCTTGCTAGCATCCAAGTCCACCCCAGCAGAATGAAAAAAATTCTCGGCCGCTATTTGTATCTCAGTCGTAGGATCAAGCCCTGTTACGTATCTCAAAGCCGAGGATTGGCTGTTTGCCACGTTTGCTGTCGGCAACGCAATCTTGCCAGCAATTCCGACCGCGTGTGTGCCAAAGGAAATTGAATTGGTGTGCTGCAAACTCATGTAGAATGTGTTCGGATCCACTTTAAAAGTCTGCGTCACTAAAGCGTCGTTGTTGCTCGAATGCGTTGCTGGAGCCGTTGGCAATCCTGTGGTCGGCGAGAAGGGAATGCCTGAGTTCGAAGCAACTCTTTTGCGTGCGGAATTGTCAGCCCAAATTTGCTCGACCGGAACCATCTTGTTCATCGATGTGACATTGCGCGCGTCTATGACCTCATTAGTTCGAGCCTGTTTGATAAGGCTCGAGTAGTAGAGTGCGGTTTGATTACCTGGATCGTGTTTAAGCGCTTCGTTTAGTTTGCCTTCCGCCTGGTCCAAATTGCCGAGTTGGTAAAGAAGCTTGGCGTCCTGCACTGATTGGCCGATCTCTATGCTGCGCTGCTTCTCAGCCCTCAATCCAGCCAATGCCGCGCTGCTTGGTGCGGCGCCTCGGCGCCGTTCAAGCGCCAGCACGTGGGCATCATTCGAACCTCTGACAATACCAGGCGTCGTTGAACTCGTTTCGCGAGGAATTAGGCCTCCGCCGCCGCCGCCTGCGGCTGCGATGATTCCCCCACCAAATCCGTTAGGTGCAGCCACTCCGTTTGTGGTTATGATACGGGGAGCATTTGCCTCTTCACGCGTTGCGCCGACCGAGAATATAGCGCCCGTCGCTGCCACATCGCCCAGAACGGGCAGTTTATCATCATAAGTTCCCGCCAGAACGACTCCGTTGGTGTCCAACTTCTTCAACGCGCCGCTAATGTCGGTATTGTCCGCGTACGTGATCGGCACAGAGGCGGCCTTCAAGGTTAAGCGCTCCGCCGACGGTTGAGCCGCGGCGACATCGACAGTTTGACCGGGCGCGAGGTAAGGGTATCTCGAAGTAAACCGATTTCCTGCCTCGCCGCCGCCAGCGCTCGGCAGCACGATTTCGGGTTTTGATGCAGCCGGAGAGGTATGCTGAACAAATTCCATCCCCGGCTGTTGCGTCGGCGGAACGATCATTGCGTCACCACTGCGCGGAGCAGCACTCCAATAGGTTCGATTCGCGCCGGCGAATTGTTTTGGCGAGCTTGTCGCCGGAGGCGGCAGCATCAGGTTCAGCGAAATATCCACCTTGCCGTCATGAACCGGCGCTTTGGCGATCACATCCTTCCCGAACACGCTCTTTGCATCGCGAACGCTCATTTCCACTGAGGGCGGTTCCGATACTTTCCCCACCAGAAACTTTCCCCCGGGAATTGTCGGAGGCTGGGCTTCTCCGCCACGTCCCATAAAAACCGCCACCTGTTCCATCGTCGGCTTCGCATTGCTAGATGCGTTGTTTTCCAACGCCCATTGTTGCTCTGCGCCGTCGAGCAAGCGCAGAGTATTAATGATCGCATTCCTTTTGTCCGCGCTTTGGGATTTGCTTTTGGCTTTTCCCAAAGCCGGCAACAAAAACGCCGCGAGCACCATGACTGCCGCTACGCCGGCCAGCGCCGGAATCAACCAATCCAAAGCGCACCGCGGCTTTTGAAATTCCTTCGGCGCCACCGTCTTGAATTGCGCCAGCAACTTCTCCCGTTTCGCGTCCGAAAGTTTCAGCGGCGCTGAAGACGCTGTCGCCTCCGCCGCCGGAGCCGCGCTCTCTCGAACCAACTGAATCGTCGTCTTCAACCGCTCGTAAAGCGCCGCGAGTTCCGGGTCCTGCTCCATCGCCTGGCTCAGCGCCGGGATTTCGTCCGCCGGCAATTCACCGAGCAGGAGGGCCGTCAACTTGGCTTCGAGTTGTTCGCGATCGTTGTGAGGAAAATCGGCGTTCATGGAACCACTCCGTTCTTCGAAAGTTCTTCCGCCATGGCCTTGAGGGCGTGATGCAGCAGGTAGCCGACGTGCCCGATCTTCAATCCGGTGCGCGCGCTGATTTCCTTGTAGGACAAATTTTCCGTGAACTTCAGCCGCACGACTTCTCGGCTGCGTTCATCCAGCGCCGCCAGGCCCAGTCGCACCAACCCGATGCCTTCCAGCCGCACGATTTGTTCATCCGGCAACGGCTGCGGGTCGGTGGCGTCGTGGTCGCGATCCTCGTCCGCGTTGGCATCCAGCGAAACGATTTTGCCGGAAGCGCGGCGATGGTTCAGCGCGAGATTGTGCACGGTGCGATAAAGCCAGCGGCGCGGCTCCTGGACCTGTTCAAATTGCGCGTGCAGTTTCATGAATGCTTCCTGCACGATGTCCTCCGCCACGCCCAGTTCGCCCGCCAGCCGCAAGGCATAATTCAACAACGGCGATTCAAGGGCGCTAAAGAGCTCCTCGATCGTATCGGCCTCTGGCGGCGCAGCTTTGGCCTCGTCTCGTTGCATCACAGCCATGCGGGCATCAATTCGTTCAACCGCCTACCATCCTGGTCGTGTAAAGGACATCGTCACCATCTATGACACCGGCGGTCGCGCTTTCTTAGACGGAAAATGGGAAAAGTTTCCCCTTGGTATGAAAACACGCGGAAATGGGGGAAGTTTCGCGGCCTGCGTGAAACGTGAAACGTAAAACGTGAATTTGGGCCGAGGCGTGGGAGGATATCGGATTCGTGTTGCGTGTTCCGTGTTGCGTGAATATTGGCTGAGGCGCTGCACGAATTCACGTTTCACGTTTCACGTTTCACGTTTCACGTTTCACGCCTCACCGCTCCTTCGCCGTCGCGCGCGCCAACAACACCTTTTGACTCGGCCGATAATTCGCCACAAAGTTGCGATGGAATTCCGCGAAAGTGCCATCGGCAATTGCGGCGCGAATGTCCGCCATGAGTTTCAGGAACAGATGCGAGTTGTGCACGCTCAACATGCGGATGGAGAGAATTTCCTGCGCGATGTAGAGATGGCGCAGGTAGGCGCGCGTGAAATGGCGGCAGGCGAAGCATTCGCAGCCTTCCTCCAGCGGACGAAAATCCATTTTGTTCTCCGCGTTTTTTAAAATGTAACTCCCTTTGCGCGTGAACACGGTGCCGTTGCGCGCGACGCGCGTCGGCAGCACGCAATCGAACATATCCACGCCGCGCGCGATCAATTCCACCAGTTGCGCGGGCGTGCCGAGACCCATGGCGTAACGCGCCTTGTGCGCGGGCAGAAACGGCTCGGCCAATTCGATCGCTTTGAACATCTCATGCTCCGGCTCGCCCACGCTCACGCCGCCAATGGCGTAACCATCGAATTCCAGCGCGACCAAAGCTTTCGCGCATTCCTCGCGCAACGCCGGATTGGAGCCGCCCTGCACGATGCCGAACACGAGCTGGCCCGGCGCGCGCGGTTGCTCGCGACATTCTCCCGCCCAGCGAATGGTGCGTTCCACGGCAAGCTTTTGTTCCTTCGCGGGCGCATCGTGCGGCGGGCATTCGTCGAAAACCATCGCGATATCCGAGCCGAGCGTGCGCTGAATTTCCATGGCTTCTTTGGGCCCCAAAAACAATGCCGAGCCATCGATGTGCGAGCGGAATTCCACGCCATGCGCCTTGACCTTGCGAATTTTGGCAAGGCTGAACACCTGGAAGCCCCCGCTGTCGGTGAGGATGGGCTTGTCCCAATTCATGAAGCGATGCAGGCCGCCCGCCGCGCGGATGATTTCCATTCCGGGCCGGAGATTGAGATGATAGGTGTTTCCGAGGATGATCTGCGTGCCCATTTCGAGCAATTCGCGCGGGTCGATGGCTTTCACGCTGGCCTGCGTGCCGACCGGCATGAAGATCGGCGTCTCGACGACTCCATGCGCAGTGGTCAACCGGCCCAACCGCGCCTTGGTGTGCGCGTCCGTTTTTGACAGTTCAAACATCGCCGGAAGATTTAACGCAAAGGCGCCAGGAGGCAAAGACGCAAAGTGAATGGAATAAAATTCAAGTGCTCCAAACGCCCATTCGATAACCTGCGATGCGGAGTGTCGATCTTCGATCCGGCGCGTTGGCGAGGTATACCGGTTCCCGTAGGGTCGAAGACCGGCGCTCCGGAGCATTGCCTAATGCACACTGCGCGGAAAAGGTCAGAGGCTCCTGACGTCGGCTACGATCTAGTGGTCAGATATAATACATCTTCTCCTTCCCGTCCCCCTCATCCAAAAGCTGCTGGAAAGTGATCTTGTCCGCCGCCTCGTCCACGGCGGATTTTAATCGCAGCCACGCCGCGCGCAGTTCCGGCGCGCAATTCGCGTCGCTCAAGGCCGGGGTATCGAACACCTCGCCATGCACCGCGCGCAGGACATCGCCCAGTGAAATTTCCGCCGGTGGCCGCGCCAGCAGGTAACCGCCTTCCTTGCCGCGCACGCTCCGGGCGATGCCTTTCGATTTCAAATCGAGCAAAATCTGAACGAGGTAATTCGCCGGGACGCCCTGCCCGGTGGCGAGGTCCTCGACCCGCAGCGCCGTTTTATTCGGAAAATGCCGCGCCAACCCCAGCACCGCCCGCGTGGCATAATCGCTTTTGACCGAAAGCTTCACAAACGGGAAGGTAACGAACGACCCGAAAATCGCAATCCATGGATTCAAGACGGATTCAGGGTGGGTTAACACCCCATCCCCGAAAAAGCCGGCTTACTATTCCATTAATAGCAATTTGCGACGATGGTATTTCCGTCCGATAATTGCGAACCTAGAGATTCTGTCTGCCCAATGACCATTAAACTGGACGAAGCGCCGCCTTCTGAAGCAAAAAACTCCGCCCGTGCCAACGCCGCCGTGCGTCTCCCGCACCGCGGGGCGGACCACGTTGTGCAGTTTTATGAAAGTGATGAGTTCCTGGCCGATTGTGTGAGCGAATTCCTGGCAGCCGGCGCGGAAAGAGGCGAAAGCAGCATTATCATCGCCACGGCGGAACACCGGACGGCAGTGGAACAACGCCTTTCCGCCCGCGGTTTCGACCTGGCCAAGCTCAAAAACGAACACCGGTATTTTTCGCTGGATGCGAAGGAGACCATGTCGCGGTTCATGGTGAGTGGCAAACCGGATGAAAAGCTTTTCAATCTCGCGCTCGGCCGCCTCATTACCGAAGCCACACGCGGCCGGCGGCATGTGCGCGCGTTCGGCGAGATGGTCGCCATCCTGTGCGCGGAAAAAAAGCATGAAACCGCTCTTGAGGTCGAGGAATTGTGGAACGGGTTGAGCAACGCGCACTCGTTCTCGCTGCTGTGCGCCTATCCAACCTCCGTTTTTCTGGACAATCCCAGGAGTGAAACGATCACTCACATTTGCGACGCGCACTCGCACGTGCGCCCCTCGGAAAGTTTTATCAAATCCGGCCAGACGGAAGACGAGCGCCTCCGCCGGATCGCGTTGTTGGAATACAAGTCAAGGCTGCTGGAAGCCGAAATCGCCAAACGCAAACAAGTCGAAGAAGGCAGCCGGCTCCTGGCATCCATCGTGGCGTACTCCGATGACGCCATCATCAGCAAGGACTTGAATGGCGTCATCACCAGTTGGAACGCGGGCGCGCAGCGCATTTTCGGCTACACGGCGGAGGAAATTGTCGGTCATTCCGTGACGGAACTCATGCCTCCGGATCGGCAGCACGAAGAGCCTCAAATCCTCGCGCGCTTGCGCAATGGCGAGCGCATCGACCATTATGAAACGGTCCGCCGGCGCAAGGACGGCGCCGACATCGAGGTCTCCCTGACGGTATCGCCCTTGAAGGATGATACCGGAAGAGTCGTCGGCGCCTCAAAAATCGCCCGCGACATCACGGAGCAAAAGCGCGTGCAGGCCACGCAGCAGGCGCTGTACGAACTGACCAGCATCGTCAATCGCGCCGCCAAAATCTCGGAGGTCTATGAGGCCGCGCTCGACGCGATCTGCCGCAGCCAATCGACGGACCGCGCCGCGGTCCTGCTCTACGAACCGGACGGTGTGATGCGGTTCAAGGTGTGGCGCAATCTTTCGCCTGAGTACCGCCGCGATGTTGAAAATCATCCCCATTGGCGCCGCGAGGACAAGGGCCCGGAGCCGATTTGCATCGAGGATGTGCGGCAAGCCTCGTTGGACGAGCCGTTGCGCAAGGTGATCCTTCGCGAAGGCATCGAGTCGGTCGCGTTTTTGCCCGTGAGCTATAACGGGCGCTTGCTCGGCAAACTCATGATTTATCACAATGCGCCGCATCGTTTTAAGACCGCGGAATTGCACGTGGCGCAAACCATTGTGAGCCAGATTGCCTTCGCCATCGAACGGCATCGCAGCGCGGAAAATCTCGAGCGCATGGTGAACGAACGCACTGCCTCTCTGCGCGAAGCCATCGCTCAAATGGAGGAGTTTTCCTACAGCGTCTCGCACGATCTCCGCGCCCCGGTGCGCGCGATGCAATGCTATGCGGAAGTGCTCATGGAGGACTACGGCGATAAACTTGAGGACACTGCCAAAAAGTATCTCTCCCGCATCATCCAGGGCGGCGCGCGCATGGACCGCCTGATCCAGGATATTTTGACCTACAGCCGGCTCAGCCGGCGCGAAGTGCGGCTGCAACCGATTTCCCTCGACAAATTAACCCACGAAATCGTGCGGCAATTCCACGATTTGGCGCCCAGGCCGGAGTCGGAAATCTCCGTGGAAGGAAAACTGCCGGATGTCGTCGGCCATGAACCCTCGCTGTCGCAGGCCATTTCCAATCTCCTGAACAACGCGGTCAAATTCGTTGAGCCCGGCACGAAGCCGAAGGTGCGCCTCTATTCCGAACGCCGCGACGGCCATGTGCGTTTGTGGATTGCAGACAATGGCATCGGCATCAAGCCCGAATACCAGCACCGGCTCTTCAGTGTTTTCGAGCGCGTGCATCCCGAGAAAAATTTTGAAGGCACGGGCATCGGCCTGGCGATCGTCCGCAAAGCCGCCGAGCGGATGAATGGCAAAGTGGGGTTGGAATCAGACGGCGTGCATGGAAGCAGGTTTTGGATACAATTACCCTCAGCAGACAACTCATGAGCCATCAACCCATTATTCTCCTGGCCGAAGACGACGATAACGACGTCTTTTTCATGCGGCGGGCGCTCAACAAAGCGCAAGTGGAACTCCCGCTGCACGTGGTGCATCACGGCAAGGAAGCATTGGACTATCTCAACGGCAATGGACCGTTCGCTGATCGCGCCGCCCATCCCCTGCCCTCGCTCATCCTGCTCGATCTGAAAATGCCTTTCTTCGACGGCTTCGAAGTGCTGGAGCGGATTCGGTCCAATGCCTCGCTAAGAGACATTCCCGTGTGCGTCCTCACCTCGTCCAACGAGGAACGGGATCGCCATCGGGCGATGGAACTCGGCGCGAAAGGATATTTCGTCAAGCCGCCGACCGTCAATATGATCCATGAAATGCTCGCGGTTGCCCATGGACAGCATCAGGCCGCCGTCATTTCGGCGTGACTTTTTTCGGCGGCACTCCCGGTGTCGCTTGAGATCGGCCGCCGCGGAGCGCCGAGCATAGTGGCACGGGCGTCCCGCGCCGCTATAAATGCGCTGCCAGCCCCAACCCCGCGAGGAATGCTGCGGGTATCAACTCACGCCCGCAATAGTTTCGGCACTCAACAGCGCCTTCAAGCGCGCGGGCTCGTTCGTGGGTGATTGGCAGGCATTGCCGGCGCACAAGTAAACGAGTGCGCCATCCCTCGCGGGCAACGTCCGCGCGAATTCCTCCACCGCTCCCTGATTTCCGAGCACGACTTTGTTCGGCTGATAAACCGAATGAACCGCCCGCAGCAATTCCCGCGCGCGCGCTGAACCCGGTTCGCCGGCCACCACCGCCCGCCGCGGTTCCTGCACCGAAAAATCAAGCGCCGCCAGCAGGTACGGCACAGCCTGCGGCGCCTGCTGCAAGCGCGCGCCGAAAAACTCCAGCGCTTTTCTCGCCGCATCGGTGAACGTTTTCCGTCCGGTCATCGCTCCCAATTTCAGCAGCGCCAGCGTGGCGACCGAATTGCCTGAAGGTTCCGCGCCGTCGTAATCCTCCTTCACGCGCAGAATTAAATCACGAGCGGCGAGGCTTTGCCAAAACCCGCCGTTTTCCGCGTCGAAAAATTTCGCCAGCATCGCCTCGGCAAGCGCAATCGCAAAATCAAGATGGCCCGGCTCCAGCGTGGCTTCATATAAATCAATCACGCCGCTGAGCAGGAACGCGTAGCCCTCGAGCAATTCCACCTTGTCCCGCTCGCCATCCCGCCAGCGATGAAACAAAGTGCCAACGCCGCCTTTTCCCCCCGCCGGTTGCCACAGCTTCGTTCGCAGGAAAGCGAAATTCTTTTCCGCGGATTGGCGATAGCGTTCTTCACCCAACACCGCTGACGCGCGCGCGAATGCGCCCAGCATCAACCCGTTCCAGGACGCGAGAATTTTGTCGTCGAGATGCGGACGCATGCGTTTGGCGCGGGTGGCGAACATTTTCTTTTTGGCCGATGCCAATAAAAGCCTGTCCGCCTCAGCAAGGTCGGGCGTTACCACGCTGAGAACATTCTGTCCCGCGAGTGGCTGCGGATGACTGTGGTCCATAAAATTCCCCTGCTCCGTGACTCCGAAATAGCGCGCGGCCGCCTTGAATTCCTCCGGCGCCAGCAGCGTTTCCAACTCCGCCCGCGTCCAGCAGTAGAATTTTCCCTCGTGGCCCTCGCTGTCCGCGTCTTCCGCGGAAAAAAATCCGCCCTCCGGATGCGTCATGTCGCGCAGCACATAATCCAGAACGTCCCGCACAACGTCCGCATGGCGCGCATCGCCGCTTGCGAGAAACGCGTCGAGATACAATTGAACCAATTGCGCGTTGTCATAGAGCATTTTTTCGAAGTGCGGCACCAGCCATTCGGCATCGACGGAGTACCGCGCAAACCCGCCGCCAAGCTGATCGTGGATCCCGCCCGCCGCCATGCGCTCACAGGTCTGCACGACCATCTTCACCGCTTCGTCATCATGAAACCGCTTGGCGTAGCGCAGCAGAAATTGCGGCTGGCTCGGCTGCGGAAATTTCGGCGCGCCACCGAAGCCGCCGAATTGCGGATCAAACATGCGCTTGAGTTGCAGGCCGGCATTTCGCAATTCCTCCTCGGTCAACTCCGCCCCTGAAGGTTCATGCGCGGACGCCATTTGCGCCAGTTTCTCATGAACATCACCCGCCGATTCCACCAGGTCATCGCGGCGCGTCGTCCAAAGCTGATGGATGTGCTGCAGCAACTGGAGAAAACTCGGGCGCCCGTGCCTGCCCTCCGGCGGAAAATACGTCCCGCCAAAAAACGGCTTCAATTCCGGCGTCAGGAACACGCTCATCGGCCAGCCGCCGGAGCCGGTCGTGGCCTGCACGAAGGTCATGTAGATTTTGTCCACGTCCGGCCGCTCTTCGCGGTCCACTTTGATGCTCACGAAATGCTCGTTCAAAAACGCGGCCACTTTTTCGTCTTCGAACGATTCGCGCTCCATCACGTGGCACCAATGGCAGGTCGAATAACCGATGCTCAAAAAAATCGGTTTCCCCTCCGCCCGCGCTTTTTCGAACGCTTCATCGCTCCACGCAAACCAATCGACCGGATTCCCGGCGTGCTGCAGCAGGTAGGGCGATTTCTCGCGGGCAAGCCGGTTCGAGCGGGTGCGGGTCGGGTTCATCGCGCAACCATAAACCGCGATTGGCCGCCGGGCAAAAGAAACTTGCCGAGGCAGACGCTTCCCTTGTGGCGCCGATTTTCAATCCGCGCTACATGCTTGCCGCCGATCGCATCCGTCCATTTTGCAAGAATGACCCGCCTCAGCCCGCAGAAACTTCCTCGTCACATCCGCGCCCATGCTATAGGTTCACCCGATGTCTGTGCTGAGCATGCTGACGACTGGCCGCCTTTCCGAAAAACCATGGAAAGCGGGCGCCGTCGTGCGTCTGGCGGCAAGCGTCGCGGTTTGCTTTTTCATCGGCGCCGCCGTCGCGATGGTCTTTCGTTATTTTGAAATGCGAGAACATTCCTCCGAGGCGCTTTTCCTCGCATTCATCGCCGCAGCCGTCGCGTTGTTCATCACCGCCATCGTCGTGCTGATGCGACGGTGGCCTCCGGAGGCCTATCTTTCCCGGCTCATCGGCTTGCTGCTCTGCGTCTACGGCGGCTTTCTGCTTCTATGGCTCTCCGCGAAGCTCATCCATGGAAAAACCGAATTGGATAATCCCATCCTGGCGATGATCATCGCCGTGCTCTCGTTTCAAGCCGCGGCGCTGGTCCTAACCCATTTTTTCCTGCGCGAACATCACATGAATTGGGCGGATGGCTTCGGCCTTCTGAATCGTCCGGCGCAATCGCTGTTGTTCGGCGCGTGCGTGGGATTCCTGACACTCGTTCCGGCCTGGTTGTTGCAGGACATCTCCGCCCGCTTCTTCGAAACGTTTTCCGTCCAAACCCACGAACAGGAAGCCGTGACCATCCTGCGCAACGCCGAAGGCTGGCCCCAGCATCTCGCTCTCGGCATCGCCACAATTTTGATCGCGCCGCTTGGCGAGGAGGTTTTGTTTCGCGGCATTCTTTATCCGGCTATTAAACGCACCGGCCGCCCGCAACTGGCGTTGTGGTCCACGGCGATTTTGTTCGGCGCCATTCACGCCAACCTCGCGAGCTTTGTCCCGCTCACGCTCCTCGCCGTGGTCCTCGTCTGGCTTTACGAATATACCGGCAACCTGCTCGCCTGCTTCGGGGTGCACTGCATTTTCAACGCGGCCAACTTTGCCGCTCTTTACCTCATGCCAAAATAAATCCTTGTTCGATTGTGAACGAATTCGAATTGATAGAAAAACTCACGCGCTCACTGCCGGCCAATAAATCCGTCGTGACCGGCCCGGGCGATGATTGCGCCGTGCTCGATCTCGGCCTGCCCGATAAATTGCTCCTGTTCAAAACCGACGCCCTCGTGGAGGGAATTCATTTCAAATCCGATACGCCGCCGGAAAAAATCGGACGCAAGGCGCTCGCGCGATGCCTCAGCGACATCGCCGCCATGGCCGGCACGCCCACCGCCGCGCTCATCACCATCGCGTTGCCGAAGAATTTCGACGCCGCGCATGTCGAAGCCATTTACTCCGGCATCATCGCACTCGCGCGAAAACAAGACGTCGCCATCGCCGGCGGTGAAACGACCACGAATCCCGAACGCATCCTGATTTCCGTGGCGCTGATCGGCCACGTCGCGCGCGGCAAAGCTCCCTTGCGTTCCGGCGCTGAAGCGGGCGACGCGATTTTCGTCACCGGCGAACTGGGCGGCTCGCTCGCGGGCCGGCATCTCGAATTTGAGCCGCGCCTGGCCGAAGGCCGCTGGCTCGTCGAGCATTTCCCCATTCACGCCATGATTGATTTGAGCGACGGCCTCGCCGGCGATCTTCGCCACATTTTGAAAGCCAGCCGCGTCGGCGCGGAATTGCTCACCGCATCCATCCCCATCAGCCGCGCGGCTAAAATCGCGTCCAAAGCCGAATCGTCCGCCAAGCCGCCCCTGCTCGCCGCGCTCACGGATGGCGAAGATTTCGAACTGCTGTTCACCGTGGCCAGCCGCGATGCCGTGCCCTTGCTCGACGCGTGGAAAATTCAATTTCCCAAAATCCCGCTGACGTGCATTGGCAAAATCACCGCCGGCGAAGGCATCAATCTCCGCGACAAATCCGGCGCGCGACCGTTGACCGCTCATGGCTACGAACATTTCGCATAGCGCGGCCGAAACCGAATCCCTCGGCGAGAACTGGGGTCGCGCGGCTCAGCACGGGCTGGTCGTCGCTCTTTCCGGCGACCTCGGCGCCGGCAAGACGCAGCTCGTGAAAGGCCTTGCCCGCGGTCTCGGCATCGCCATGCGTGTTCATTCACCGACGTTCACGCTCGTGAACGTTTATACAGGCGGCCGGCTCACACTGTTTCATCTCGACCTATACCGGCTGGAAACAAAGGAGCAGATTCTGTCCGCTGGCCTGGAGGAATATTTGAAACCCGAAGGCGTAACTGTGATTGAATGGGCTGAACGATGGTTTGATGAGGGCCAAAAGGCCGCCAGTTTTCCTCCGCTCTTTCGTTGGGTGAAGATTGAATGTCTGAATGAAAACGAGCGGCGAATTGTTTATGAAGATTTTGGCGCTTGAATTTTCCTCGCCGCAACGGAGCGCGGCCGTCCTCCGCAGGGAGGATCTCCACGAGCCTCCAACCTACTCAAACGAATCGGGGGTTCATACAATCCGCCTGGCCAATCTCTTCATAAACGGAGTCATTGAATCCGGCACCGGCTCCCCGCTCACGATGATCGATGAGGCCTTGCGCGAAGCGAAACTCGAACGCGAGCAAATTGAGTGCATTGCCGTGGGGCTTGGCCCCGGCTCCTACACCGGAATTCGCGCTGCGATATCCATTGCGCAAGGCTGGCAATTGGCGCGCGGAATTGACCTCCTGGGCGTCAGCAGCGCGGAAAGCATCGCTGCCCAAGCCTACGCAGATGGCGCAACCGGTCGTGTGAATGTCATCGTGGATGCCCAACGCGACGAATTTTATCTGGGTGGTTATGAACTCGCGCCGGATGGATTGCGGGAAGTCGAACCCCTTAAAATCGTCAGCGTCGATGAGGTGCGCCGCCATGCGGAAGCCGGAGAATTGTTGATCGGCCCGGAAGTCTCACGTTGGTTCCCGACTGGAAAAATCGTTTTCCCGCGCGCGGCGACCATCGGCAAACTCGCCCTCGAACAAAACGATTTTATCCCCGGCGAAAAACTGGAGCCGATTTATCTGCGTGAGACAAAATTTGTCAAAGCGCCACCGCCGCGCCGCATCGGATAAATGGATTGTTGGATTTTTCGTTGGCCCCGCGATGCGTTTTACCAATAATTCATTTATCCAATGATCCAATGATCCACTATGAAGGCAGCCGTTCTTTACGGTAAAGAAGACGTTCGCGTCGAAGATATTCAGCCGCAACCGCTCAAGCCGGGCGAAGTGCGCATCAAAATCGAAGCCGCGCTGACCTGCGGCACCGACCTGAAAGTCTTCCGGCGCGGTTACCACGCGAAAATGATCGTCCCGCCGGCGGTCTTCGGGCATGAATTATCCGGCGCCATCGCCGAAACGCAAAGCTCGGACTGGCGCGTCGGCGATCGCGTGGTGGCGGCCAATTCCGCGCCGTGCGGCGAGTGTTTCCATTGCCGGAACCACCAGGAAAATATTTGCGACGATTTGCTCTTTCTGAATGGCGCTTACGCCGAATCCATCGTCGTGCCCGCGCGCATTGTGCAAAAGAATTTGCTGCGATTGAAACCGCAGACCGCCTTCAAGGACGCCGCCCTCGTCGAACCGCTCGCGTGCGTGGTGCAGGGAATCGAAGACGTGAAAGCGCGCGCCGGCCAGCACATGCTCGTGCTGGGCGCCGGCCCCATCGGTTTGATGTTCGTCGCGCTGGCGAAGCAACTTGGTTGCACCGTCACCGTCGCCGGTCGTCGCGCCGTCCGTCTCGACGCCGCCAAAAAGCTCGGCGCCGATCACGTGATCGACATCGGGGATGGCAACAATCTCGCCGCCAAAGTTCGCGACCAATCGAAAGACCATTTCGACGTGGTGATTGAAGCCGTGGGAAATCCGTCCGTCTGGGAAGCGAGCGTTCAACTCGTGCGCAAGGGCGGCGCCGTGAATTTCTTCGGCGGCTGCCCTTCAGGCACGACCGTCACGCTCGACACAACACTGATTCACTATTCCGATCTCACGCTGCTCGCGAGCTTTCATCACACGCCGCGCACGATTCGTCGGGCGCTCGAATTCATTGAAGCCGGCGTCATCAAAGCGGCGGATTTTGTGAACGGCGAATGCACCTTGAACGAATTGCCGCAATTGCTCAAATCGATGACGGAGGGCAATCGCGTCGTGAAAACGCTCGTGCGCGTGCAGCGGTAATCTCATTCGCGAACAGTGACGCCCAATCCCCAATACGACATTTACGTTGCGGAATTGAAGAAGGCCAAGCGACGTTTTTCCAAGTGGTGCGGCCTGGCGTTTCGAGCCGCACCCCTGGAGTTTGCGCGGATGGTCAAACTGCTGGACGGCAAAGGCAGCTTGAAATTCGGAGGCCGATGGTCCGCGGCAGGAACGTTCCGCGCCGTGAATCTCTCCACCACGCAGGCAACCGCAATCGCGGAGAGCGGGGCGAATTTCAAATATTACAAACTCACGCTGAAAGATGTGGCTCCGCGCGTCATCGTCGGCATCCGGCTCAAGCTCGGCAAAGTCATCGATCTCACCAAGGCTAACTGGCTCGGCAGCCAACCGTGGCTCAAATTGGACGAACTGCTGGCCGAAGATTGGAGAAAAACCAACCAGGCAGGACGCGAATCGCGATCGCAGGCATTTGGCCGAGCCGCGCACGATAGCGGCGCTGAGGCGATCCTCACGCCGTCGGCCATGGTTCCAGGCGGAATCAATCTTGTTTATTTCCCCGAATCGGTGCTTGGCCCAGGCAAAGTGGAAATCCTCTGACGTGGAGAATTGGATCGGTGGCTAAAGAAATGGTGACGTGCAAAAGTGCGTGTAATTTTGCTTGCATTTTTCAGCAGGTGGGCATATTGTGTGGACATGAAGAAAGCGAACCGTCCAACCGGCCAGACGACGAAGCGGGGAACGGGACCGAAAGCCAGCCCTTCCAAAGCGCACGAGCTTTTTGACACCGTCAGGGCTGGAGAGACACTGAACGGGTTCGAAGTGAAGGAGTTTTGCGAATCTTATAAAGTGACCCAGGAGGTTTTTACGCGTCTGACCGGCTTTTCGCCGCGAGCGGTGGCGCATTGGGCGCAAGGGCGCAAACCGAGCGCATCCACGGACCGTCGGCTCGCGGAGTTGAGCAGGCTCTTTGAGGCGCTGGAACGGTTCGTTCCCGGCGAAAGCCTCGGCCCTTGGCTCAAAGAGCCTAATCCGGCTTTTGACGGTTCAACCCCGTTGCAAGTGGTGGAACGTGGAGAGATGGACCGGATCTGGCGCATGCTCTACGAACTCGAATCGGGCGAGCCGGGTTGAGGAACCCTGGCGACCGGAAACCGTTCAGTGATACTCCTGCAAGGTTTGGACGCCGTAGCCGGATTTCTTCAGGGCGGAGATGCCCAGCGCGGCGGCTTTGGCGCCGCTCAAGGTCGTCATGATGGGCGTGCCGGTGTAAACGGCGGTGGTGCGGATTTTCACTTCATCGGCGCGCGGCGCCTGGCCGGCGGGCGTGTTGATGACGAGTTGGATTTCCTTGTTCTTCAGCAAATCGATCGCGTTCGGCCTGCCTTCGCTCAACTTGAAAATCCGCTGCACTTTCAAGCCGGCTTTTTCCAAAACGGTCGCGGTGCCCGACGTCGCCACCAGTTCAAAACCAAGTTGCTCAAATTCCTTGGCGACTTCGACCACCTGGTTTTTGTGGGCGTCGCTCACGCTGATGAACACGCGCCCGCGCAGGGGCAGCGGCGCGTTGGCCGCCATCTGCGATTTCGCGTAGGCGATGCCGAGATCGGCATCGAGCCCCATGACTTCACCGGTCGAACGCATTTCCGGCGATAGCAGAATGTCCTGGCCGTGGAAACGGTTGAACGGAAACACCGATTCCTTTACCGTCCAATACTTCGGCCAGACCTCCTTGGTGAAGCCCAATTCCTTGAGCGTTTTGCCCGCCATCACTTTCGCCGCCAGTTTCGCCAACGGAAAACCGATGGCTTTGCTGACGAACGGCACCGTGCGCGAGGCGCGCGGATTCACTTCAAGGCAATATACCGTCTCGCCTTTGACCGCGTATTGCACGTTCATCAAGCCGATCACTTTCAATTCGCGCGCCATCGCATGCGTGTAATCGCGAATCGTCTGAATGACTTTTTGCGAAAGCGAATGTGGCGGCAGAACCATCGCGGCGTCGCCCGAATGCACGCCGGCGAATTCAATGTGCTCCAACATGCCGCCAATGACGCTCGTCCCGCCGTTCGGGTGGCCGACGTCGGCGATGCAATCCACGTCCACCTCTGTCGCGTCTTCGAGAAATTTATCCACCAGCACCGGCCGCTCCGGCGAGGCTTCGACCGCGAAACGCATGTAATGCTGCAGTTCGTTGTCGGAATAAACAATCTGCATCGCCCGCCCGCCCAGCACGAAGGACGGACGCACCAACACCGGGTAGCCGAGCGAACGCGACGCTTCCAACGCCTCCGCTTCATTGGTCGCAATGCCATTCGGCGGCTGCGGAATGTTCAGCTTGTGCAACATCGCCGCGAATAATTTCCGGTCCTCGGCAATCTCGATGCTCTGGGGCGAGGTGCCGATGATGTTCACGCCGTTTTTTTGCAGGGCCAGCGCGAGATTGAGCGGCGTCTGTCCGCCGAATTGCGCAATCGCGCCCCAGCATTTTTCCCGCTCATAAATGTGCAGCACGTCCTCGAGCGTGAGCGGTTCGAAAAACAATTTGTCGCTCGTGTCGTAATCGGTCGAGACGGTCTCGGGATTCGAATTGACCATCAACGTCTCGAAACCGTCCTCTTTGAGCGCGAAGGCCGCATGGACGCAGCAATAATCGAATTCAATTCCCTGCCCGATGCGATTCGGGCCGCCGCCGAGAATCATCACCTTGCGCTTGGGCGTGGCGCGGACCTCGTCATCGCCGCGGTCGTAAGTGGAATAATAATAGGGCGTGTAGGCCTCAAATTCCGCGGCGCAGGTGTCCACGAGGCGGTAGCTGGGGACGAGGCCGAGTTTTTTCCGCAACGCGCGGATTTCGTCCTCCGATTTCCCGGTTAAATTGGCGATCTGGCGGTCAGAAAATCCGAGTGATTTGGCTTTGGCTAAAATGTCTGCGTTCATTCGTTCCGAACTAAAGATAAATCCTGCGAAGCAAACAGGAATGCAAGGCGGGTGTCGAGGGAAAAGGCACCAGGGGCGGGTGTCGAGGTGTGATTAGAAGTGGGTGGAAGTCGTCCGAACCCGCGGAAAGGAATGTGCGCTCCACTGTAGCGCAGGCTGCCCAGCCTGCTGTGTCGCAGGCTGCCGAGCCTGCGCGTTTCGTTCCTGCCCCAATAGCTTACCTCCCCACCCACCTTTAATCACACCCCGGGTGTCGAGGCAAAAGGATGGACTCTTGGAACTGCCTAAATTTGAGCAACTGGACGGGACTGCCGCTTGAGATTGTTGATATCTTGCAGTAATTGGTAATTGGCATCGGATGCCTTTTTAAATGCGAATCTAGCGGAGCGGCGGATCCGAAAAGGCAATTCCACTGACGCCTGCTCGGATACATTCACGGTCACGACGACAAAAAAATAAAAAACCTGTCGCTCCGAGTCGCCGGATTGAGCCCCTGGCACAAGCCGCGTATAATAATCCTGTTCGCATCTGACGATCGCGGCGGCGGGGATGCGATAGCGTTCATTGTCGCCTTCGAAAAGCAACCAGCCGTTCTGAATATCCAGAAAGCCAACGTCCGTGGCATTTTCGGTGAGGGTTTTGTCGTTCCATGCGGATTTCGGAACGATTTCGACAAATCGCACGCCAGGACCGTCCGCGTTCACGATTTTGGTTGGCCGCCGGTTGATTTCGTTCCGGGCGACGCGGCGGAGCCATTGATTGCGGGTTCCAATGAGGATTCTAATGGCCAGCAGAATGACGAACAGGCAGGCTGCCAGAACACAAAGAACGTTCGAGAAACCGACTTCCGATGGAATCTCCTTGTCGATGCTGTCTTGATGTAAAATGGCGGCCCACGCCAATAAGCCGAAACCCGCGACAATCGTCAGCGGAAATATGACACCGTAAACTATGCGAACCCTGGCGATGCTGGGCGCAGAAAGGATTTTATCCGCAAATTGGGCCGGTAACACCTCGACTTGCGCGAATTTCGAATCGGCTTCAGTCATGAAGGTTTTGGCGGGCGCACGCGGAGAGGCTAAGCAAGCCGATTCAAATCGTCAAACGCAACGCAATGGTGGGGCGCGCGTGAATCTCGCGCTCAATTTCCTGCTCTTCATCGTGATGGTGGCCGGAAAGGGGTCGGAGATGACGCGTTTTTGCACCGTGTCCAAAACCCGATATGCTCGCTGCGCTCGCCCGGCGTAGCCGGAGAGTGAATGGATTTTTGTTCCAGAGACCCTTGGTATCGCCCCGCATCCCTCCGCAACCGCCGGGCTTGGTGACGCAACGCCCTTGGCGTAATGGGGTCGGCCTGATATTCGACAGCGAACCTTTCGCATTCCGGAATAATTCGCGGAAATTAGAGCATTGACAGAAAAGATGCAGCGGTGTGCAGCGAGGATTTTTGGGTTTTGGCGAGGCTTCGGCGAAGGAGCAGGTTTGAACAATCCTGTAACTGAGCCGAAACGAAGCCAAAAACCAAAAAGACCGCTGTCCTCAGGATCTCTCGACACATCGCTACAGCTTTTATGGAAATGCTCTATAGTGAAATTCGCGTCAAAGACTTTTCTTCATCCGTGTTTATCTGTGTTCATCCGCGGTTAAAACTTTGCGAAAATATTTTCAAAAAATCGCAATTTTCAAAATTTTCCCTTCGTAACTCGCTGGGGATGAGCTGCCTAAATGTCAAACTTACGGTAAGTTTTTTTCTTTTTTCGAAGTGTGATAGAACGAGGCGATGAAAGAAAAAATGGAGTTGCTCGAATTCGGTGGAGAAGCCGAGTTGGGTAGGATCGGCCCTCGCGGGGCCTGTGGCTTCGCCCACATTCCTTTAGCCGCCTCCCAAGCGGCTCAAGTCCCCCGGGAAGAGAATTCCCCAAACAACTCGCATCGAGCCCCCCAACCCGAGTGCGATGCCTCGGAGCGCTGGCGTCTCGCCGGCGCGTTTTCAGTTTTATTCCCTTGCCTTTCCGAAGTTTTCGGAGCTATTCGGAGGCCTATTTTTTTGGAGGGCTAAATGAGTGAAATCGTAATGGATCGGAAGGTGAAGCAGCCGGCTGAGGGCGAGGATAAACCGGCGGCAACGAGGCTTAAGGAATTGCCGGCGGCGATTCGCGCGCAGGTAATTGAGATTCTCGATGGCAATACTTACAAGGCGGCGGAGCCGTTGGTGTCGGGCCTGGTCGGGTTCCAATGTTCATCAGATGTTTTGTACCGTTTTCGGAAATGGATGAAGGCGTCGAAACGGATGGAGATGGGGCGGGAACGTCTGTCCCAGATTGCGTCGTTTTTGAAGGAGCAGATGCCGGAGGCTTCAACCGAAGAAATGCGGGAAATGAGCGGGATTTATTACACGCTGATTTCGCTGGGAGATGGGGATGCCAGGACGTTTGTGGACGTGAGCCGGGCGGAGTCGCAGGCGGAGCGGGAACGCATCCGGCAGAAGAGGCTGGATCTGGACGAGAGGATGTTCAAGGAGTCGTTGCGCGGGAAGCTGGATGCGGGGTTGGATGGGCTGGCGAAGTTGTTCCAGGGGAATCCGGAGGCCATGAAACATTTTAACAAGGCAGCGGAACTGATTGGGGCGGGGACGAAATTTAAGATTCAAATTCTGAAAGGGGAAGTCGACGCCAGAAGCTGATGGAAATGCTCTATTTTGAAGGAAATATATGAATGAACAGGATGAAAATCAGATAACGCTGGGGCAGTTCGCTGAGTTTATTTCAAAGGTGGATCCGACCATACGCGTCGCGGAAGCGCCGAAGGTGGGGTCGTTTCGCGAGTTCCTCGAGAAGTATGCCATGGTGAAGGGCCCGGATGGACGGTATGTGAAATTTACGTTCAAAGGGCGGGAGCCGTTGATTGAGATTGTGAGGGTGATTGATATGGTGCTCGGCACAACGGATCAGGGGAATACAACTCAAATTTGAAAACCGAGATTGAGGCAAGGGAATGTTCGGCAGAGGAACAAGAAAAGCGCCGTCGCTGCTGTGTTTTGCCGGCGCAGTCCAAAGACGGCGCGCGGAGCGACACCCCCTACCTTGCCGCCGGGACGGCGGCGGTCCCAGGGTCAGCCGCGTGGCGGCAGGACTTTGTCGATCGCGGTCTTGTCGAACGTCACGAATTTCGGCAGGCCGCCTTCCATCGGGAATTTCACTTCGCCTTCGATCAGAGGTCGGGCGTATTGGACGAATTTTTCGTTGGGCAAAAAACCGTCTTCGGAGATCCAGTCGCGCGGGATGAAATGTTCCACATTCGCAATGTCGCCCAAATCCTGCAGGCCGGTTTCCCATTTGATGGAGCCGTTGCCGTTCGTGTTGCGAATGATTTTCACCATGAAACCGCTCTTGCCATCGACGGCGGCTTTCACGGCCGCCACACCGCACGCGTAGGCGTTGTTGGAATCGGTGGCGCTCGCGAAATGTTCGGCGGCGCGTTGGGCGTAGCCGAGTTTCACCGTGCGGGTCTTGGTGTCGAGCTTGCCCTGCACAATTTCCGCCAGCGCATCCGCCGCGCCGGAAAGCACGGGATGACCGAAGGCATCCAGGCGCGATTTGTCCGCGCCGATTTCTTCGCCAGCCTCGTTCTTGAGCCCTTCGCCCACGACCACGATGCAATAATGATTCTGTTCCACGGTCTCCTTGACCTTCGCAAGGAATTTCTCCTCGTTGAACGGCAATTCCGGCAGCAAAATGATGTGCGGCGGATCGGCGGGTTCGCGCTTGGCAACAATCGTTCCGGCGGCGATCCAGCCGGCGGCGCGGCCCATCACTTCCACGATGCAGCACGAGCCGTCATCGGTGGCCATGCTGCCGACGTCGAAGCCGATTTCCATGACGGTGGCGGCGTTGTATTTGATGACCGAACCGTAGCCGGGGCAACTGTCCGTGTGCGGCAAATCGTTGTCGATGGTCTTCGGCACGCCGATGACGCGCATGTCCCAGCCGCGCTTAACGGCTTCGAGATGAATTTTGTGCGAGGTATCCTGCGAATCGTTGCCGCCGATGTAAAAGAAGTAACGGATATTGTGCGCCTTGAAAACTTCGAACAGGCGGTCCATATCGCGCGCGGCCTGCTCGGCCTTTTTCTTGAAATCGATTTTGTAGCGGCAGGTGCCAAGCGCGGCGGCGGGCGTGTAACGGAGACCTTCAATCGTCTTGGCCTTCTGGTCGTTGATGTCGATCATTTCCTCGTTGAGGATGCCGAGAATGCCGTTCAGGCCGCCGTAAATTTCCTCGATGCACTCATGCCTACCGGCTTCCTGCAACACGCCGGCGAGGCTGGCGTTGATGACCGCCGTTGGCCCGCCTGATTGCCCGACCAAAAGATTTCCGACTAATTCTGCCATAATATCTCCGTAATGATTTCAATTCAGTGTTCAACCCCTGCAAAGCCCGCGCAAAAACGAAAGCGAAAGTTGCCAATGGACGGAGCGAGTGTCAAAGAGGAATTACACCAAATCAACACGAATGAATCCGAATGCCGAAAGAAATCCGGATCCGCGAAGACAAATCGAAGCGCCATCAGGAGCGCGCTCTCCGATCCGGCGCGTCGGCAACCGATTACGCGCATTTGCCAGGCCGGAAACCAGCGCTCCGGATCAGTTGTCCGCATTGTTTCGCCCTTCTCCGCTCCCTCCTGTTCAAAGTCTGTGATGGCAATTGGCCGAATTAGGACTTTCTCCCCGGCGGTTTCTACGGCATGTTGTCGTGGTATGGGCAAGCGACGTGAAGCGCGCGAACGCGCGGTCCAATTTCTGTTTCAGCACGACCTCAATCCACCAGAAAAGCTGGAGGAAGCGCTGGCGCAATTCTGGAATTCGCAACGCGCCGCCGCCATTGCCGAGGAAAAAGGCGCCGCCACCTGGGGCCAGGAACAGGAATTGCCCGAACCCACACTGGACGAAGCCGCCATGCGCCTCTTTGCCGAACCGCTCATTCGCGGCACGCTGGAGCATCGCGACGAGGTCGATGAAGTTATAAAAAAGCACGCGAAGAACTGGGAGTTGCATCGAATTGCGGCGGTCGACCGCAACATCCTGCGTCTGGCCATTTATGAAATGCTTCACCGCGACGATATTCCACCAGTCGTCAGCATCAACGAAGCGGTGGACATCGCGAAAAAATTTTCCACGCAGGACAGCGGGAAATTTGTGAATGGGATTCTGGATAAGGTGAAGGGTGAGTTGATGAGACCGGCCCGTATCGTCAAATGAGTTCATGCTTAAAAACGTGTTTCGTGTTCCGTGTTCCGTGGCGCGATGATTTGCGTTCACGGAACACGGAACACGCAACACGCAGTCAATCCTGCGGGTTCGAAGTGTTTGGATGTTAATCATGTTTGCCGACCTACATTTGCACACGAATTTCTCGGACGGCACTTACACGCCGGAGGAATTGGTGTCGCAAGCGGCGAAACACAAGCTGGCGGCCATCGCGTTGACGGATCACGACTCGGTGGAAGGCTGTGAACGGGCTGGCGACGCCTGCAAAGCCCTGGAAATCGAGTTCATCCCGGGATCGGAATTGACGGCCGAACAAGCCGACAACGAAATCCACATCCTCGGCTACTTTCTCGATACCAAAAACGAAAAGTTGCTGGCGGAGATTGCCAAGTTCCAGGCCGTGCGCCGAAATCGCATTTTCGAAATGGTGGAACGCCTGAACGGGCTGGGCGTGCCGCTGCAGGCTGAGGATGTTTTTCGGCTCGCCAACTGCCGTTCACCCGGCCGGCCGCACGTCGCCCGGGCGCTCGTGAAGGCGGGCTTGGTCGGTTCTCTGGACGAAGCCTTCGAGCGTTTTCTCAAAAAGCACCGGCCTGCCTGGGTGCCGAAGGCCCGGATTTCCGCGCAGACGGCCATTGACTTGATTCACCAGGCCGGCGGGCTCGCCGTCATGGCGCATCCGGGATTGAATCGCAGCGATGAGGTTATTCCCGAACTTGTCGAAGCCGGCATGGACGGCATTGAATGTTTTCACACCAAGCACTCGACGCTCGTGTCCGAGCATTATCTGGAAATTGCCGACAAATTCAACCTGCTCGTCACGGGGGGCTCGGATTGCCACGGCATGAGCAAAGGCAAGCCGCTCATCGGCACGGTCAGGCTGCCCTACCAACACGTCGAGAAACTTCGCGCCGCCGCCGAAGCGAATCACATCAATCGCAAATAATTTCAATGTCCAAAGTTCAAAGTTCAAGGTCCAACGTCCGCAGGCGATTAACCGTCTTTTCCCCGGTGCCTCTCACTCTCCATTCGTCATTCGTCATTCGTCATTAATTCATGGGTCTTTTCGCCAAGTTCAAGGCCGGCTTGCAAAAAACACACAGCAAGCTGACACACGAGATCAAACGCATCGTCACGCGCTCGCCGAGGCTCGAGGGCGCCACGCTCGAGGAATTGGAGGCCGCGCTCATCGGCGCCGACCTCGGCATGGCGATGACGTCGCAAATCATCGACGCCGTCAAAAAAAATTACGAAACGCAGGGCAGCACCGGCCTGGACGTGTTCACCGTCGCGAGCGGCGAAGTGGAAAAGAGCCTCGCGTCCAACAAATCCGAATTGGCCGCGGCGCCGGGCGGATTGACGGTCGTTTCGATTGTCGGCGTGAACGGCACCGGCAAAACCACCACGTCGGCAAAGCTCGCGCACCTCATTCAATCGCAAAACAAGACCGCGTTGCTGGCCGCGTGCGATACGTTTCGCGCCGCCGCGATTGAGCAACTCAAGCTCTGGGGCGAGCGGCTCAAGGTGGAAGTCGTCGCCGGCGCGTACGGCGCTGATGCCGCTTCCGTCGCCCACGATGCCATCACTGCCGCCCGCGCGCGCCACGCGGATTATTTGTTCATCGACACCGCCGGCCGCTTGCACACGAAGCATAATCTCATGCAGGAATTGCAAAAGTTGCATCGCGTGATGGGCAAGCAACTGCCCGGCGCGCCGCATGAAGTGTTGCTCGTGCTCGATGCGACCACCGGCATGAACGCGCTCAACCAGGCGCGTGAGTTCAACAAATCCGTGCCGCTGACGGGCGTCGTGGTGACCAAATTGGATGGCACGAGCAAAGGCGGAATGGTCGTGGCGATCCAAAAGGAACTTGGGCTGCCGATCAAATTCATCGGCCTCGGCGAACAGGCGGATGATTTGCAGCCGTTCGACGCAAAACAATTCGCGCAGGCGTTGTTTGAGGAATAAAGTTCCTCCCATGAAACGCGCGGCGAATTCCGATGCCGAAATGATGCGCCTGGCGCTCCGGCTCGCGCGCCGCGGTTACGGCGCGACATCGCCCAATCCCATGGTCGGCGCGGTGCTCGTGAAAAATGGAAAAATCATCGGGCGCGGATGGCATCGGCGCGCGGGATTGCCGCACGCGGAAATCGAAGCGCTGCGCGACGCCGAACGGCGCGGGAATCGTCCCGAAGGCGCCACGCTTTACGTCACCCTCGAACCCTGCTCGACTCATGGCCGCACCCCGCCCTGCTCCGAAGCCATCATCGCCGCCGGCATCAAAAGAGTGGTCGTGGGCGCGATTGATCCGAACCCGGCGCATGCGGGCGAAGGTTTGAGAATTCTAAAGCGGGCCAGAATCGACGTGCTCAGTTGCAAATCGACTTACCAGGAAATTGCTCAAGATTGCACCCGGCTTAACGAGGCATTTAACCACTGGATCGTCCATCGAACGCCGTTCGTCACCGTAAAAGCCGGAATGACTTTGGACGGAAAAATTGCCACGGCCTCGGGCGAATCGAGATGGATCAGCAGCCTAACATCGCGAGAGTTCGCCATGCATCTGCGCCAGGGCTCAGATGCGATTCTCGCAGGTGTGAACACCATTCTGGCAGATAACCCGCGGCTCACGGTGCGATTAGGTGGAGAGCTGCGGGGCATGAACAAGAAGCGCGCCGATCAGGAGAGCGACGCTCCGAAACAACTGCGCCGCATTATTATGGATTCCATGGCCCGCACGCCCTTGAAATCCAATGTCGCCAGCGACGCCTTTGCGGCGCTCACAACGGTCGTCGTCAGCCGCCACGCCCCAAAGCAGCGCGTCGTCGCTCTCGCAAAACGCGTTCGCGTACTGATCGCGCCCGCAAAAACCCTGAAAAATGCGCCGACGATGATCGATCTGCGCTGGCTGATGAAGAAATTAGGCGCGGAAAATGTCACCAGCCTTTTGGTTGAAGGCGGCGGCGAGGTGAATGGAGCATTCCTCGAAGCCGGCCTGGCGCATCGCATCGCATTTTTTTACGGGCCCAAAATCATCGGCGGCCGCAATGCGCGCAAAGCCGTCGCCGGCCAAGGCGTCCAAAGCTTCGATGAAATCATCGCACTTCGCGATTTGGAATGGCGCAAGATCGGTCCGGACCTGTTGCTCACCGCGCGGGTGGCATTGCGAGAAGCACATCTCAAAACACCACTCGACGCGCCTTCATTTCAACCTTAGCTTGGCCGCATGTTTACCGGAATAATCGAGGAAACCGGCGCGGTCGAACGCATCAAGCCCGCCGCGAAATCCATCGAACTGACCGTGCGCGCGCGCAGGTGCGCTCGCGGCTTGAACCTCGGCGACAGCCTCGCGGTGAACGGCTGTTGCCTCACCGTCGTGAAGCTCGGTCGTTCCGGCGTATCCCGCCTCGTACAATTCGATTTGCTCCAGGAAACGTGGCAGCGCACCAATCTCCAATTCGCCAAGCCTGGCTCACTCGTGAATCTCGAGCGCCCCTTGCGCGCCAATGCCGAACTCGGCGGGCATTTTGTCACCGGTCACATCGATGGTCTCGGGAAAATCATTCGCTGGGAACGTTCCGGTCAGGATCACGTGCTCGATATCGCCGCGCCGCCGGAGGTGATGCGTTACATGGTTTCCAAAGGCTCCATCGCCGTGGACGGCATGAGCCTGACGGTCGCAAGCGTCGCCAAAAAACATTTTCGCATTTGGATCATCCCGCACACGTATGAAGTCACCGCGTTGCGCGAGCGCAAGGTGGGCGACGCGGTCGACCTCGAGGCCGACTTGCTCGGCAAATACGTCGAGAAATTTTTCAAGGCTTCTGGGCGGGCTTGAACATCGAGCTTGCCGCCGGTGTTGCCATGGAAGCCGGGGCGACTTCGATGACGCGACCGGAAGGAATTGGCTCGGCAGTCTGGCCCGAAGCGTTCTTGTAATAAAAACGGTCATGGACCAACCGTGGCTTGCCCTTGGTCTGGATCCGCTCGCCGGTGTTGAGAGTAATGATGTAAGTGCGCGCGCAGCCGGTCAGCAGTAGGCAGACGATGGCGGATAGAAGAGCTTTTTTCATTCTCGAATTGCCTTTCAACAATTTTCTTGGTCTTACGCTGATTAGACGATTGGCAGAAATTTTCAATGTTATTTTATGTGGAATACGAGTCGAGCCGCATGATGTTATAAATACGTTTTGCCGGTCGCGGAGCGACCCGAGGGTCGAGCCCTGATCTTTTGAGTGACACGGCTCCAGTGGCTCGCGAGGAACCTCACCTTCTGCATTCTTCCTTCTTCCTTCTTCCTTCCCCGACCGTGGCACATCCGTTGCTAAACGTCCTCCAGCACCGCAGTTAAGCGGGCAAAAACATCACTTGAAAGATTAAATGGGCGCTATCAGCGATAGAATGCGGTTATTGCTCCGCTACGGCGATTTATGGCTCGTAGTCGGCCTTTTCGGCACGATTTTGCTGCTCATTTTGCCCATCGCGCCGTTCGTTCTGGATCTGCTGTTGACCCTGAGCATCGGCTTGTCCCTGCTGACGTTGCTGGTCATTCTTTACCTCCGCACCCCGGCAGAATTTACCGGATTCCCCACCCTGCTCCTGTTCATCACGCTTTTCCGGCTGGCGCTCAACGTCGCGTCCACCCGCCTGATCCTGTTGGACGGTTATGCGGGGCACATCATCGAGGCCTTCGGCAATTTCGTCGTGCGCGGCAATTACGTCGTCGGGTTGGTCGTATTCCTGATCCTCGTGCTGATCAACTTTATCGTCATCACCAAGGGCGCGGGACGTATCGCCGAAGTCGCGGCGCGGTTCACCTTGGATGCTTTGCCGGGCAAACAAATGGCCATCGATGCCGAACTAAACGCCGGCCTCATCAATGAAGCCGAGGCCCGCACGCGGCGCAAATCCATCGAGGAAGAGGCCGATTTCTACGGCGCCATGGACGGCGCCAGCAAATTCGTCCGCGGCGACGCCATCGCGGCGATTCTCATCACGCTCATCAACATCATCGGCGGCTTCGCCATCGGCATCGTCCAGAAGAACATGACGATGACCGAAGCGTTGCAACGCTTCACGATTCTCTCGATCGGCGACGGTCTCGTATCGCAGATCCCCGCACTGGTGACCTCGACCGCCGCGGGCATTTTGATCACGCGCGCCACGGCCAAGAACAGCCTGGGCCACGAACTCGGGCGGCAATTGCTCTTTTATCCACGCGCCTTGACGATCCTCGCCGGAATGCTCGCGGTGATGGCCATCGTGCCCGGCCTCCCCACCCTTCCATTCCTCACGATGGCGGTAATTGTCGGTTTGCTGTCGTATTCATTGCATCGCCATGGAATGCCCGACGGCATGGCCGGTCCCGCAGCCGCAACGATGGCTGGCGCGAGCGCCGAACCCGGCAAAACCGCAACCACGCCCGGCGCGGCGACTCCGGCCGAAGCGAGCAACTCCGACAAGCTGGAGAATCTCCTCACGCTCGACACGTTTCAAATCGAGCTCGGCTACGGGCTGGTTTCATTGGCCGACAATCGCAAGGGCGGCGATTTGCTGGAGCGCGTCACCGGTGTGCGCCGCAATTTCGCGCAGGAAATGGGCATGCTCATTCCGCCGATTCGGCTGCGCGACAATCTGCAATTGGGCACGAACGAATATCGCTTTGTCCTCAAAGGAAATCCCATCGCGCAAGGCCAGCTCATGCCTGGCCATTGGCTGGCGATGAACGCGACCAACAGCAAGACGACGTTGAAAGGCATCCCGACGGTTGAACCCGTGTTTCAATTGCCCGCGACATGGGTGACAGACGTGGAACGCAAGAGCGCGGAAGTGGCCGGTTACACCGTGGTGGACGCGGTGTCCGTGATGGTGACGCACCTTTCGGAAACGGTGCGACGCCATTGCCACGAAATTCTCACGCGCCAGGACGTGCAGGCGTTGCTCGATAATTTGAAGCAAACCAACCCCGCGGTGGTGAATGAATTGATTCCGGCGCAACTGACCGTGGGCCAGGTGCAGCGCATTTTGCAGAACCTGCTCGCCGAGGGCATTGCGATCCGCAATCTCGCCGGCATCCTGGAAAAAGTCAGCGATTACGCGTCGATCACCAAGAATCCTGACGAGCTTTCCGAACATGCGCGCCGCGCGCTCGGCTCGCAAATCACCAAACCCTATCAAGCCGAGAACGGCGGCTTGCGGGCAATCACGATCGATCCCCGGCTTGAACAACAACTCGCGCAGGGCGTGCGGCAATCGCCCACCGAAGTCGCGCTCATCATTGAGCCGCGATTGGCGCGGCACGTGATCGACACGCTTTCAAAAACGATCCAGCAGATGCTGTCCGCCGGTCATCCGCCGGTGATTTTATGCGCGCCACAACTGCGCCTCGCGTTCCGCCGATTCTTTGAAAACACGTTCTCGGACCTGACGGTGCTTTCATACGCGGAAGTGCCGGCGCGGGTGCAGGTGCAGAATGCGGCGATCATTCCGGCCATTGCTGAAACGTAAAACGTGAAACGTGAATCACCATTTAGCGCCGTTCGCTCAATTCCACCGGTGACCTCCGTTTCACGTTTTGCGTTTCACGTTTCACGCCTGATTTCACGTTTCACGTTTCACGTTTCACGCACCCCATGAAAATCGTTCCCTTCGTCGCCGAGAACGCCGCCACCGCCCTGGCGCAGATTCATGAAAAGCTGGGACCGGAAGCGGTGGTGTTGAGCATTCGGCGGCTGCCGGCGCAAGGCATGGCGTGGCTGTGGAACCGGCAGGGGCACGTGGAGGTGCTCGCGGCATTGCTGGATCAAAAGGAAGCCGCGGAAGCCGTGAAGGCTTTGCCCGAGGTGATGCAAACCGCGCAAAAGTCGTGGGATGATTCGCTCGATTTTCAATCCGCCAACAACGGCCCCACTGCCGCGCGCCCATGGCGTAGCATTACCTGGCTGGAATCGCTCGGACTCCTACCGACCTTCGCCAATCTTTTGGAAGAGCGCGTCCGCGCGCGCCACGGCGAAAAACCTCCCACGACGGCGACTGCGGAATGGTCGGCCGTGCGCGGAGCCTTGATGGAATTCTGGCGCCCGCCGACTCGATTCAATGGCGAAAAAAAGCAGGCGCATGTTTTCGTGGGGCCGCCCGGCTCGGGCAAAACCACCGTGCTGTGCAAATGGCTCACCTCATCCGTGTTGAGCGAGGAGCACACGGCGCGCGTGTGGCGTTTGGATGGCGTGAGCGCGAATACTTCGGAATTTCTGACGGTCCATTGCGAAATGCTTGGCGTGCCGATGGCGCGATTCTGGTGCGAACCGGATGTAGCTGCGGACGTGTACTTCGTGGATTTGCCGGGCGTGGAATCGAACGATTCACGCGGCATGGCCGCCTTGCGCGAACAAGTGGCCGCCCTGCCCTCCCCGCGCGTGCATCTGGTGCTGAACGCGGCTTACGAGACCACGGTTTTATTCGAGCAATTTCGCGCCTTCGCTCCGTTGAAACCGGACGATCTGATTTTCACGCATCTCGATGAGGAGCGGCACCGCGTGAAGCTGTGGAATTTCGTGTTGGGCACAAATTGCTCCATTCAATTCCTGAGCGCCGGGCAAAAAATTCCCGGGGAGTTTTTGCGCGCTGAATCGGCGTTGCTATTTCCCATGGAGAATCGCCTGTAAACATTGCCGTTCATGCATCTGCGAAACCACTCACCCAACACTGGCAAACGTTCTGCTAAATGTCGGCACAGCGCATGAAAGCTTTAATTGTTTTGGGAGCCATCGTGGGATTCGTGACCGGCGCCGGCTTCGGCCTGGCGGGCAATAGCCCGTGGCCGACGGCCTTTTGGCGCGCCTGCATAGCCGCGCTCGCGGCCGCCATGCTCACCCGTTGGTGGAGCAGGATTTGGATTCAGAGCCTGCGCGATTCGTTTGAACAACGCCGGCGTCCTCGCTCCGGCAAACCCGCCCTTAAGACATGAACACCTGCTGCGAAACTCCCGCTGAAAAAGCGCCGAAGAATGATGCGCGGCGCACCGCGCAGGATCTTTGGAAACGCTACCATCAACAGGCCGATACCCACACCGAGAACGATCTCGTGCAACAATATTTGCCCCTCGTCGGCGCCATCCTGGGCCGGCTCGCGATGACCTTGCCGGATCACGTGGACCATGATGATTTGCAAAGCGCGGGGCTGGTCGGATTGCTCCAGGCGGTGCGCAATTACGATCCCAGCAACGGGAATTCGTTTGAGACTTACGCTCGCGTGCGCATTCGCGGTGCGATGCTGGATGAATTGCGCCGGATGGATTGGGTGCCGCGCACTGTGCACGAGAAGGCGCGCAAAATCCAGGAAGTGATGTCCGAACTGGAGCAAAAGCTTGGCCGCACGCCCACCGAGGCGCAGGTGGCCAAGGCGTTGAATATGTCCGTCGCGGATTACGTGAAGCTGCTTGATGAAGTGCGGCCCGCGGCATTCGTCTGCCTGGATGCCGTTTCCCAAAACGAAAACGGAGACCAGGGCAGCCTTTATGAGGTCGTGGCCGACACCACCGAAGACGGCCCCGCCGAGCAGGCGTCGCTGCATGAACTGAAGGAAGTGGTCCTCGATCGGCTCAAGGAACTGCCGGACATCCAGCGCAAAGTGCTGGCGCTTTATTACGCGGAAGGATTGCGGTTGCGGGAAATTGCGGAAGTGTTCGGCCTCACGGAATCGCGCATCTGCCAGATTCATTCCCAAGCCATCCTCGCCATTCGCGCCTACGTGCAGCGATTTGAATCGGGAATCGCCGGCCCACGCGCTGCCGCGGTCAAAACCCCATGATCATCCTCATCGGTTTCATTGTTGTTGTCGCCAGCGTCCTCGGCGGTTTCGTCATGGGCGGCGGCAACGTCGCGGCCCTGGTGCATCCCAACGAACTCGTGATCATCGGCGGCGGAGCGCTCGGCGCGATGGTCGTCATGGCGCCCAAAAAAGTATTGCTGGATCTTTTTCATGGACTCATCACCTGCCTCAAAGGTTCGCCGCACAGCCGCGCAGCCTACGACGAATTGCTCAAATTGCTTTATGAATTGTTCCTGCTCGGCCGGCGCAACGGGATGATCGCGCTGGAAGAGCACGTGATGGAGCCGCAAAACAGCGAAATCTTCAAACGCTATCCCCTCTTCAACCGCAACGAACACGCGGTGGAATTTCTGTGCGGCAGCCTGCGGCCCATCATTGACGGCAAAATCAAGCCGGATCAATTGCGCCTGTTGCTCGATGTGGAACTCGCGCGCATGGAGGAAGATCATCACGCGCCGGTAAACGTGTTGACCAAGACTGGCGACGCCATGCCGGGATTCGGCATCGTGGCGGCGGTGCTGGGCATCGTCATCACGATGGCCTCCATTGCCGGCGCCGTGGAGGAAATTGGCCATCACGTGGCGGCGGCGCTTGTGGGAACATTTTTGGGAATTTTGCTGGCGTATGGGTTCATCAATCCGCTGGCGACGAACCTCGAATTTATTGGCGCCGCCGAACTCGCTTTTACGCGCTGCATCGCGGCGTGCGTGACGGGTTTTGCCGGCGGCATGGCGCCGGTGACGGCCGTTGAACTGGGCCGGCGCGGATTGAGCGACGAACTGCGGCCCACGGCGGAGGAAATGGAGCAAATGTTCAAAGGCCTTAAAACTGCGGGCAAATAATGCATCATGAGCAAGAAAGGTCATGGGCATCACGGCGGTTCCTGGAAGGTCGCTTACGCGGATTTCGTGACGGCGATGATGGCGCTGTTTTTGTGCCTGTGGCTCACCGCGCAGGACACGAAAATTAAAGACGCCGTCGAACGCGCCTTCACCAACCCGTTTTCATCCGTCACCAAGGAGTCCACCGGCATCATCCCAAACAAGGAAAAAACCGCCTCAGAAAAACAGGCGGGACAATTCCAATCCGTTTCGGCGGTCGAAATGGAAACGATGCGCCACGTGAGCGATGACCTGATGAAATTGCTGCAAAAACAGGATGAGGAAGAAAGCAGCGTCAAAATCGAGCTGACGCCGGACGGGTTGCGCATCAACATTTTTGACCGGTCGCACAAGCCGATTTTTGAGCCGGACACGGACACGTTCACGTCGTACGGCTCGTGGGTATTTTCCACGTTGGCGTGGGAGATTGCGCGTTATCGGACCTTCAAAATTGAACTGGAGGGCCACACCGAAACTCAGAGCGACGAGACGGGCCGCGAAGCGCTGAGCAAGTGGGAACTTTCAACCGAACGCGCCAATGCCGCGCGCCGAAAGGTCGTCCAAAGCGGCGTGAACGAACACCAGATTTGCAAGGTCTCCGGCTTCGCCGATACCGACCCAATGCCGGGATACCCGCCGGATGCGGAAATCAACCGCCGCGTGACCGTAATGCTGAAGCTGAAGGAATCGGTAGATGCCTTGTCACCTATCACCGCAAGCAACGACGAAAATGACACTCGCCCGAACTGATACTTTTGTGCCGTTGACCGCCGCCAAGCCCGCCCGTCCAGGCGAGTTGACGGATTTCCGCGCGACGGTTGTTTCCCAACCAGGGTCGGTCCAGAAATTTAAAGCCGTGGAAAGCTCCTCCGCCTTGCCCGGCGCGGCGCCGCGTCCCGCTAATTGCGAAGCGCGTGTGAACGTGCAGCGCGACGGCGAGCGTGTGACGGGAATTCGCATTCAATGTTCGTGCGGCCAGGTGATTGATTTGGCGTGCGAGTACGAGGCGTTAATAGCTCCGAAACCCGAAGTTCCGAAAGCCGAAGGCCCGAAATCCGAAGGCCCGAAGCCGGAACTCGCCGCTCCCGAAGCGACAAAATCTGCCAAGCCCGAAACCGCTCCCGGCAAAATCTGCAAGGAGCCCGGGAAGGATTTGCCAAAGACTGAGGCCAAAGGGCAAAAAAAGCCCGAAAAAGGCCGTGGCACATCCGCTGCTAAACGTCGTTAGTCATGAACGTCAGTTTGTACCAGGCCGCCGCCGCGATGAATGCCAATGCTCGCTGGCAGGAACTGATTTCCGAAAACCTGGCCGACAGTTCCGTTCCCGGCGCGCGCAAGCAGGACGTTTCCTTCGCCGCCATCGAAGCCGGCCTCCCTTCCGGACAACTGGGCCCGAATGCCGACCGCTTCGTGATGCCCACCGCGCGCGGTGCGATTAATTTCACTCAGGGCGAAATCAATCCCACGAGCGTCAACACGGATTTCGCGATCGATGGCCCCGGTTTCTTCCAGGTTAAATTACCCAACGGCAGTGCGGCCTACACGCGCGACGGTGAATTTCAATTGAACGCGCAAGGCCAGCTCGTGACCAAACGCGGTTTCCCCGTCATGGGCGACAGCGGCCCGATACAATTGGATCCCAACAATTCCGCGCCCCTCACCGTCGCATCCACTGGAGAAGTAAGCCAGGGCGGCGAGCCCAAGGGCCGCATCAAGATGGTCGAATTCAAAGATCCGCACGATCTCACGGTCGCCGGCGCAGGCTATTACCTTTCGAACGATCCCAGCCAGAAACCGATGGACGCACAAACGTCCTTGTTGCGGCAGGGTTACCTGGAAGCGGCGAACACTTCCCCCACCACCGAAATGACCAGCCTCATCACGGCCATGCGGATGTTCGAATCGAACCAGAAGGTCTTGCAAATGCAGGACGACCGGATGGGGCGCGTTATCACTGATTTGGGAGGCACGGGATCATGAAAATAAAATCCAAGTTCCAAGGTCCAAGTTCCAAAGAATTTAGCCGTCACTCGACACTTTGATATGTTACGCGCCCTATATTCAGCCGCGGCCGGGATGGAGTCACAGCAACTCAATCTCGACGTCATCTCGAACAACCTGGCGAACGTCAACACCACCGGTTTCAAACGGAGCAAGGCGGAGTTCCAGGAATTGCTTTACCAGACCACGCGCGCACCGGGCGCCGATCAAGGCTCCGGCAACGTCCTGCCTACCGGCATCCAGGTCGGCCAGGGCTCAAAAGCCGTGGCCACCGCGCGCATTTTCACCAACGGCGATTTGACTCAAACCGGCGAGCAACTCGATGTGGCCGTGCAAGGTGATGGATTTTTTGAAGTGCAGATGCCGGACGGCACGCTGGCCTACACGCGCGACGGTGCGTTCAAGACTTCAGCCGACGGCCGCATCGTGACCAGCGACGGTTTACCGTTGCAGGCGGGCTTCCAACCGGTGCCAGCAGGAACGACGAACATCACGATCGGTTCCCAGGGCAACGTCACTTATAGCGGCCCGAACGGCAGCACGAATTTCCAGGTGCAGTTGGTTCGCTTCACCAATCCCGCCGGGCTCGAAAGCATGGGTGGCAATCTCTATCGCGAAACCGAAGCGTCCGGCACGCCGCAACTCGGCACGCCCGGCACGCAAGGCTTTGGCACGCTCAACCAGGGTTATCTCGAACTTTCCAACGTCAGCGTGGTCGAGGAAATGGTGAACCTGATCATGGCGCAACGCGCTTACGAAGTGAATTCGAAGGCGGTCCAGGCCTCGGACGAAATGATGCAGGACGCGAACAACATGCACCGTTAATCAGTCTCACGATGAAAAGAATGACTTTCATTTTCTTGGCCTTGGCAGGTTGCCTGGCCGCCCTGCCCCTCCGCGCCGAGACGGCCACGAATTCCCCTACCGAACGAGCCATTGATCAAGCCGAACTCACGACATTGCTGACGGCCAAATTGCAGAAGGATTACGTAAAAGAAAAAGGCGAGCTGGAATTGAAAATCACGCAGCCGTGGGCTGCCCGCAAAATTTCCGATGAACCGATCACGGTAAACATTCTGGAAATGCCGACCATGGGCGTTTCCATGTCGTTCATCGTGCGTTTCGAATTGCGCAACGAGCACGGGAGCCTCGGCAATTGGCAGGTGCCCGTGCAGGCGCATATCTGGCGCAACGTCTGGGTGGCGCATTCGATGTTGAACCGCGGCGATTCGCTTGCGGATGCGGATATCGCGCAGGAACGCCGGGATATGCTGCTCATTCACGAGCCGCTCGCGGAATTTGCCGAACGCGATCCGTCGCTTCAAATTGCCGAGCCAGTCGGCGTCGGCGCCCCCTTATTCGCCCGTTCCATCCGGCTTGCGCCCGTGATTCATCGCGGCCAAATGGTGGATGCGTTGATCCAGGAAGGCTCGTTCAGCGTCGCGACGAAAGTCGAGGTGCTGGAAGACGGGGCGCCTGGCCAGATTGTCCGCGCGCGCAACCCCCAATCGCTGCGCAACATTCGCGGAAAAGTGCTCAATGAACAATCCATTCTCGTTTCACTTTAATGAAATCGTGTTTCCCCATGAACCCTAAGAGCCACCTCACCCCGGCCCTCTCCCCCGCTTCGTGGCGGAGAGGCAGAACGAAGCGCGCGGCTGCGGCCATTGCGCGGCTATTCCGCGGACAATCGCTGTTGAATTTCGCGGCGATTCTGACTTTGGTCATTCCCACGAACACCTTCGCACAATCACTTTGGCACGATGAAATCTCGCGGCCGATGTACGCGGACAAACGCGCCACTTCGGTCGGCGATATCATCACCATCATTGTCGCCGAAACGAGCACGGCAACCAAGAACAACGAAACCAAGACCGAAAAGAAGTCGAGCCTGAGCGCGGCCATCACGTCGTTCCTTTATCCGGCCGGCGCGAGCGGTTTGTTGACGAAGAAAGGCCAGTTGCCGGCCATGGCTTACAATTCGGACGTCAATCATGACGGCTCGGGCAGCATCAATAATTCAGAGACCGTAGTGGCTAAAATCGCGGTGCGCATCATCGACGTATTGCCGAATCATAATTTAGTCGTGGAAGGCCGGCGCGAAACCGCGTTCAGCGGCGAACGCCAGACGATCGTGCTGCACGGCACCGTGCGCCAGGACGACGTGGCTTCGGATAATACGGTTTTCAGCTACAACGTCGCCGACGCGAGCATCCAGATCATCGGCAAGGGAACCGTGACCGATTCCCAGCGCAAAGGCTGGTTCACCCGGATCTGGGACAAACTCACGCCGTTCTGATTTATGCCGCTTGTTCCCCGCCATTTGAATCCGAAGATGCGCTTCGCGTGCAACGCAGAAGCCGTAGCAGCCGACGTAAGGAGGCTCACGAATCAGGATAGTGGCACGGGCCTCTCGCCCGTGCAAACAGGAACTCACGGGCGAGACGCCCGCGCCACTATGAATGCGTCGATTCCGGGGAGCGGCGCGCGCGGAGCGATGCGCCCCACCGCCATGGGCGTTTTCGCGCTGATTCTGTTGCTGGCCATTTTATTTCCGCTCGCCGCAAACGCCGTTCAAGTTCGCGACCTGGTCATGGTCGCAGGAGCGCGGGACAACCAATTGGTAGGTTACGGCCTCGTCGCCGGACTCGCCGGCGATGGCGATAAAGACCCAATTTACACGCAGGAAACCGTGGCCAATATGCTCCGGCGCTACGGCATCACCGTTCCGGCAACCACGCTCTCCTCCAAAAACGTGGCGGTCGTGATGGTGACGGCCGATATCCCGGCCTTCGTGAAGTCCGGCACACGCCTGGACGTGCAGGTGGCCTCCATGGGCGATGCGAAATCGCTCCAAGGCGGCGTGCTGCTCCAAACACCGCTGCTCGGCGCGGACAACAAAGTGTATGCGGTCGCACAGGGCCCTCTTTCCATTGGGGGTTTTGTGGCTGGCGGCGGAGGAGGCGGTGGCGCGAGCGTAACGAAGAATCATCCCACCGCGGCACAAATCGTGAACGGCGCGATTGTGGAACGCGAAATCCCCACCACGATTGTTCATGACAACACCATTGATTTGTTGCTGCGCGAACCCAGCTTTACTTCCGCTTCCCGCCTGGCGGCTGCCATCAACGACGCCTTCACAAATTCCGCGCATGCGCTGGATTGGACCACCGTCCAGGTGCGCATACCCGATGACGCGGTGAAGTTCCCCGTGGATTTCATCGCGCGCATCGAGGACCTCGACGTGATCCCAGACACACCGGCGCGCATCATCATCAATGAAAAAACCGGCACCATCGTCGCGACCTCAACGATCCGGATTTCGAGCTGCGCGGTTTCGCAAGGCAACATCACCATTAATGTCGCCTCCACCCTCGACGTTTCGCAGCCGGCTCCATTTTCCAAGAACGGACAGACCGTCATAACGCCGCGCACGACAACGGATGTCACGGAATCCAAGGCGGCTCTGGTGGCGCTCCCGGAAATGCCGACCGTGGAAAAAATCGCGTCCGCGTTGAACGCCCTGGGCGCCACGCCCCGCGATATGATGGCGATTTTTGAAGCCATGAAACAGGCTGGCGCCCTCAAAGCGGAGTTGATCATCCGATGAACATCTCTCCTCTCAAACCTCAGGTCGTCGCTTCGGACATCGCGCCCGAACGGCTCGCGCACAATCCGGATTTAACCGAGAAGCAGAAGGTCGCGGAAGCGAGCCGGCAGTTTGAAGTCATTTTGTTGAAGCAAATCCTGGAAAGTTCGCAAAAAACGGTGATCAAATCGAAATACTCGAACGACGATTCGACGGCGTCGGGCATTTATCACGACATGATCACGACGCAATTGGCGGACAGCATTTCGAAAACCGGCAAGTTCGGGCTCGCCAAGGTATTTGAGCAGCAGCTCGATCGACCGGAGGCAGTCGCCAAGAGCAGCAACGGGTCGTCGCCGGCTTCGGTTCACGGCCACGGACACGAAGCACACGCCGTCTCGCCGAATAACCATCTGAAGGTCCACAGTTTGAAACCTCTCCATGAACGAACTCTTACACAATCTCATTGAAGCGCTGCGCGAAGAATTGAAGGAATACGGCGAAATGCTGGCGCTCCTGGACCAGCAGCAGCAGATGGTCACGCACCGTCAAACGCAGGACCTCCTGCAATGCGTCGGCTCCATCAATGTCCAGGCCGAAGCCATCGCCGCCGCGCGGCACGAACGCGAGCAACGCCAGCGCGAAGTGGCGCGCGAATTGGAACTGGCCGCCGATGCTTCCTTCGCCGACGTGCTTCCGAAATTGCCCGTTAATTTTCAACCGCTCGTAAAGGCATTGGTGCAGGAAAACAACCAGTTGCTGGCGCGCATTCACCAGCGCGCACGACAGAATCATTTGATGCTCACGCGCATCGTGGATTTGATGCAGCGGTTCCTGGGCTCGCTGTTTCCGGGCAACCCGACCACTTACGACAACGCCGGGCAATTGCTCGCCTCCGCCCTGCCCCAGCGTTCCGTTTACGACGCGATTGGCTGATTTATGTTGGGCCTTTTCAACACCTTGAGCCTCGGCGCGCGCGCCTTGCAAGCCAACCAGCTTGGCGTGGAAGTCACCGGGCAAAACCTGGCGAATTCCAGCAACGCAGCCTACGCGCGGCAGCAGGTCGTGCTCTCGACGAGCACACCCACACCGACGTCGCTCGGGATGCAAGGCACAGGTGTCCAGGTCAGTTCCATCCAGCAGGTGCGCGATGCGCTGCTCGACGGCCAGGTGCGCGACGAGTCGAGCGTGGGCGGTTATTGGAATTCACAGCAAAGCGCATTGGAGAGCGCGCAAGGCCAACTTGGCGAATTTCTGAACCTCAATTCCAGTTCCCCCGATTCGCAGGGTCTATCGGACGAGATCAATAATCTGTTCAACTCATTCCAAAGCCTGGCGACCAGTCCCACGTCCACTTCGGATCGGCAGGACGTCGTGAATCAGGCGCAAACGCTCGCGCAGGGTTTCAACCAGGTATCGCAACAATTGAGTTCGTTGAACGACAGCCTCAACACGTCGGTCACGAACAACGTGACGTCTGCGAATCAATTGCTTTCGCAGATCGCCGAGTTGAACGGCCAAATCGCCAATGCCACGGCCAGCGGCGGCAACGCCAATGATTTGAATGACACACGCGAGCAGGATTTGGAGAATCTCGCCAAGCTCGTCAAAATCCAAACTACCACCAACGCCAATGGCACGGTGAATGTCAGCATCGGCGGCACGCAACTCGTTTCCGGGAAGCAGGCATTGGATACACTTCAAGCTTACGACCCGGGCAACGGTCAATTGCAGGTGCGCACCGCGACCGGCGGCACTCCCCTCACCCTCAGCGGCGGCTCGATCCAGGGCACAATTGACGCGCGCGATGGCGCATTGCAGACCTTGCGCAGCAATCTCGACACGCTGGCGTCGTCGCTGATTTCGCAGGTGAATGGAATTTACAGCACCGGCTATGATTTGAACGGCAACACCGGCGGAACGCTTTTCACCGGAACGAATGCCGCTACAATTGCGGTCAATTCCTCCCTGCAAACCGATCCTTCACTCGTGCAGGCCGCGGGCGTTTCGGGCGCGACCGGCGACAACAGCGTGGCGCTGCAATTGGCGCAGTTGGGCAGCCAATCGATTGCAGGGTTGAACAACCAAACGTTTAGCGATGCCTTTGCTTCGCAAGTGGGCGCGTTTGGCTTCGCACTCTCCAATGCGAATGCCGAAGTGACCAATCATAGTTCCGTCGCATCGATGCTGCAAAATCAGCGCGATTCGGTGAGCGGCGTTTCGATTGAAGAAGAAGTCGCCAACCTGATCACCTTTCAACAGGCATATTCGGCGTCGTCGAAAATCATCACGACTGTGGACCAAATGCTGCAAACCGTCGTCAGCCTGAAGAACTGATTGAATTGAACTTTTAACCATCCACTCTTATGCGCGTCGCTGGAAATTCCTATACCGCCTCGATGGTGAATCAAATCAACCTGCTCACCGGGCGGCAATACCAGTTGCAGAACCAGGCGACGACCGGCCAGAGCATCACCGCCCCGGAAGACAACCCGGCCGGCATGACGCAGGCGCTGGGATTGGAAACCGACAACAGCAACGCCGCCCAATACGCGCAGAATATTTCCACGCTCCAAAATCACTCGACGCTGATTGGCAACGCGCTGCAACAGTTGAAGACCATCGCGGATCGCATCAACGAGCTGGCGACTTCCTCCGACGGCACTGCCTCCCCTTCCGCGCTGCAGGCCAACGCCGTCGAAACCACGCAGCTCATCAAACAGGCTGTCAACATCATGAACAGCAAGGACGGCGGTCAGTATCTTTTTGGCGGCACATCATCCGGCCAACCGCCGTTCGCCATGACGACCGACGCGAACGGGAACGTGACCGGCGTATCTTACCAGGGAAACACGAGTGTGACCGAAAATGAAATCGGACAGAACAGCACGATCGAAGTGGATGCGCCCGGCGCGAACGACACCGGCTCCGGTCCGCGCGGAGTGATTAGCGACAGCCGTTATGGCGCGGATTTTTTCAATCACGCGATTTCATTCCAAAACGATCTGCTCTCGGGCAACACAAATGCGATCAGCACTGTGGATCAGCCTGCCCTCTCGAAAGACGACGACAATATCATCTACCAGGTCAGCAACAACGCCGCCGTGCAATCGCGGCTGGATGTGGCCGCGTCCGCCGTCAGCACGCAAAAAACGTCACTGAACACCGCCCTTACCAACGTGGCCGGCGCCGACCTGACGCAGACCTTGTCGCAATTGACGCAGACGCAGAACGCCTACCAGATCGCGATGCAGAGCAGCGCGACCATTTTGCAGTTGCGCACGTCGTTGCTGGCGTATCTGCCGTAATTTTTCGTGGAATTCGTAGGAGACGACGTAAGCAGTCTCGGATCAGAGACTCACGGATGCGTTGCCCAAACGAAAGGAGCGCGGCTCTGAGCCGCCGCAACATTCCGTTTTCGAAAGCTCCGAATTTCTTCACACGTTCTGCCGTCCGCACGTTGCTGCGGGTCGCAGACCCGCGCTCCTTTCGATTTGCGCCCTCTCTTGCCGCATTTCCATACGGCAAATTTCGCCGAGCCACTGCCAAATTTGCCGGGATTTGGCGACTGGCCGGAACAGATTGGACGAGCCGCATGCCATTTTCGCCCTATTTTCCGAGGCTTCAGCACGTTGTACCCGAAAAAACACGCGCTGGCATACCCGTTGCTAAACCAAACCCGGCATGAAATGTAATTGTATTGAAACTGAACCGGCCGCTGCGGTGGCAGCCACCAGCGTCCGGCTCCCGATGGGACTTTTGGGGTTCGAAACCTTGAAGGATTACCTCCTCATCGCCAACCCCGCCGAAGAGCCGTTCGGCTGGCTGCAAGTCAAAGGCGACACTTCCCTCGCCTTCGTCGTCCTCAATCCTTTCCTGATCATGCCGGATTACCGCCCCGACATTCCGCAAAACGACGTCGAATTTCTCGGCCTCAACGCGCCCGAAGACGCGATGCTGCTGAACATCGTCACGGTTCACAAGCACGGCCAGGCCACCATGAATTTGAAAGGGCCGATCGTCATCAACCGCAACACCGGGATCGGCAAGCAAGTGGTGATTGCCAACGCCAGCGATTATTCCGTCGACCATCCGCTGTTGGTTTCCGACGAGGCTTCCTGACCGGCAAACCAATCACTGCCATGCTCATTCTTTCTCGCAAATCCAGCGAAAGCATCGTGATTGACGGACGCATTCACGTGAAAATCATTCGCGTCGATGGCGAGGTGGTGAAAATCGGGATCGAAGCCCCCGCGGACGTGCCGGTGCATCGTCACGAGGTCTATGAGGAAATTCAACGCAACAACCAGCAGGCGCTCGTCCGCCCCGCCGCGCTGCCCAAACTCGCCGCCGCGAAAAATCTCGCCGCCGTTTCCGGTGCGCCAACATTGAAAGGAACCAAGCCATGATCATTTCCCCCAACCAGGTCATCTCCAATTTTCTGCCGACCGGCAACACAGCCCGCAAAAAATCAATTTCGGAAGGCAGCGTCGCAGTTGGCGCGGATCAAGCTGAGATCACCTCGGCAATGAGCGAGACGGATTTAACTGCCGCCGGCGCCCCCATCCCGGATGAGGGTTCGGCCATGGCAAGCGTGGAACGCGCGCGCAGCCTGATCATCAGTCAGAATGCGCTGGCGATGCTCACGCAGGCGAGCGGATTGCGCCCGGAAGCGCTCCAGCTTTTGCAGCAGTAACGAATGTCCAGCGACTTTCGTCGGTCGCCAATCGGCGAGACCGCTGGCTCCTTCCCTGGGTGGGTCTAATCCAGACCCACCCGGTCAATTTAAAACGAAACAGAAAATCGAGCATGAAAACCGCTGCCTTCCTACCCGCCAAAGGTTCCAGCCAGCGTATTCCGAACAAAAACACCATGCCGCTCGACGGCGAACCGTTGTTTCTGCGCAGCCTCAAAAAGCTCCTGGCCTGCCCTTCCATCAATGAGGTTTGGCTCGACACCGAATCCCAGGACGTTATCGAGCTCGCCTCGGACATTAAATGCCGAACCCTTCGGCGCGATCCCGGCCTGGCTTCCAACAAAACGGACGGTCATCAATTGTTCCTGAATGAAGTGATGGCCACGGACGCGGACATTTGCGTGCAATTGCTCGGCACCTCGCCCTTCATCAAAATTGAAACGATTGAAAAGGCCGTCGACATCCTGAAAACGGATTCGCGCTATGACTCCGTCATCGCCATTCGCAAAGAAAAGCAATATCGCTGGCTGCAAGGAAAGCCCACTTACGACATTCAACACATCCCCAACAGTTCCGACCTCGAGGACAGCGTCATTGAATCGATGGGACTTTACGTGGTCCGGCGCGAAACCGCGCTGGCAACCAAGCGCCGCATCGGCAACGCGCCCTATTTGATCGAGATCGATCCCTTGGAAAGCGTGGATGTGAATTGGCCAAAAGATTTTGAGATGGCCAACCTGATTGCCATTGGCTTGCGCGAACAGGAACGCCGTCTTTTCCAGAACACCAAGCTTCTCTTGAACAGTCCGTTGTTGTCCGATGTGATGGACGATTTGAGTTTGGATAGCGTTTTGTCCAAGGATTTTCGCTTGAATCTGCCTGAGCACAAGGTCTTCGGCCGCGCCAAGACCATGCAGATCGACCTTTGCGCGGACGACGATGATTTCCGAAAAATTTATGACAGCTTGAACCTCTATGACCACGTCGTCTCCAATGATGTCATTGTGGTGGCCAATCACGCGCCCGGCTACGCGTTCTTCGGTGAATTGAATGCCAATCTCGCTGTGCGCGCGGGGGCCGTGGGCGCAATTATTGACGGTGTGACCCGCGATTTGCCAGATACGCGTCGGATGGGTTTCCCTGTTTTTGCCAAAGGCAATTACTGCAAAGACACCCGCAAGCGTGGCGTGGTCAGTTCACGCAACAAAACAATCGTGGTCGACGGAAAAAGCATCCACAAAGACGACCTGATTTTCGGCGACAGCGACGGCATCGTGGTCATTCCCAAGCAGCACGAGAAGGAAATTCTCGGCGAAGCGCTGAACCGGAAAAAGAATGAAGGCAGCATTCTGCTTTCGATCGCCCAGGGCACGCGCACGGACGAACTCGTGAAACAGTTCGGCCTATTTTGAACGCGAATGAACTCGCTTTGCCTGGCCACCAACTACCTCCTGATGACGCCGGCAAACCGGCAGATGTGGATCGATTTCGATCGTCATTTGGAAGATTTCGGCGCTCGGCTGACGTTGCTGAGTTCCACTGCCTCGGACGAACCCCTGCCCTTTCCGATCATTTCGATCCCCTTTTTGCTTCGGGACTACGCGACCTCATTTCCGGGCGCTTGCCGCAATGGATACATCTCGGCGGCTGATTGGGAATTGTTGCGCGTGGACAGTTTTCGCTCGAACAACGCCTATCCCCCCGGCGAAGGCATCGCCGGATTGTTTGCCTGCCGCAAATTTCTTTCCAGTATTTTGGAAACCTTGCAGCCCGGTTATGTGCTCACCTGGGATCCGACTTCACCCATGGCGCAGATTCTTCAAGCGCTCGCTCGCGAAGCCGGCTTGCCCGTCCAAGGCTTGGAACGCGGTTTGTTGCCGGAAACGTTGATGATTGAGAGCCGCGGCATTCAGGGCTACTCCGATCTCCGCACGCACTGGCTGGCGCAGGACATTCCAGCATCCGCCTCGAAGCCGGAGAAGTTCGAACGGATCCGCGACTATTACCTTTCGACCAAGCCACAAAAGTATGCTCAACCCGAATTCGGCCAGGGCGGCGCCGCCTTGCGCGAAAGTCTCGGGTTGAAGGGCAAAAAGGTCATCGTTTTTCTAGGCCACTACGACGCTTGTGGTTTGGTGCCCAAAAATAGCAATCAGCGGCGGTACAATTCTCCGGTTTACGATTCAACCGCCGACGCATTGACAGCGGTTGGAGACATCCTGGCGCAAGATGCCAGCGTCGCGGTCGTCTTCAAACCTCATCCGATCGATTCCGTTCCTTACGTGCTGGCGAACGTCCAGGGCATTCGTGTTGTGCGCGACGTCAATGTTCACGCTTTGATCGATCTCGCGGATGTCGTGGTGGCGCAGTTCACCACCTTGCAATTTGAAGCTGCTCTCTACGAGAAGCCAGTGGTGTTGCTGGCGCGCAGTGCATGGTGGGGCCGCAACGCCGCGTATGAAGTCAACAGCAAGGCGGAACTGATCCCGGCGCTGCAGGCGGCATTGGCGCGGAAGAACTGGCCGATTCATTCCGCCAACGCTCGTTCATTCCTGGCCTGGACCATGGAACATTTTCATATCGGTCGCACGGCGACCGTCCCGGCGCGGCGCGATCTGCGTGACTTTGCAAAATTCGTCGCCACGACTTCCCTGGATTCACGGCACCTGCCGCCCGCGACGGAGCGCTGGGAGCAAGTCGAACACGCGCTGAATCAATTGCGTCAGCCTGCGCACAAAACCTTCGGGCAAAACGCACCTTTTGAACTGGCATTCGCATGAGCACTAATAACCACCACACGCCGGAACTGCCCGCCGATCTCTGGAAACGCGACCAAGCGCTCTATCGCGCCGGCGAGTTGATGGATCAAAGCAACGGCTGCCTTCGCGCCGTGTCCTTCGATTTTTTTGACACGCTCGTCTGGCGGCTCGTCAGCAAGCCGGCCGATGTTTTTTTGGAAGTGGCGCATCGGTTGCATTCCGAAAAACTATTGCGCCCCGAAATTTCCGCCGCTGATTTCGAAGTATTGCGGCGCGTCGGCGAAACGAAGGCCCGCGAACGCCACGCGTTCAAGGAAAAGATCTGCGAAGACGTCACGCTGGCGCAGATTTATGAGCAACTGAAACCCGTGTTGGCCGATCCAATGGCCGCTGCGCGCATCGAAATCGCCACGGAATGCGAGCTGTGCCTGCTCAACCCCGTGACGATCCAATTCGCGCAATACGCGAAATCGCGCGGACTGAAAATTCTCATCACTTCGGACATCTATTTATCCGCCGAAGATCTTCGCGCCATCCTGGAAGCCAATCATTGCGATCCGGATTTATTCGATCTCATTTTTACGTCAAGCGACGCCAATCTTTGCAAAGGCACCGGCAATCTGTTTCGTCACGCGCTGGCCAAATTGAATCTGGAACCGCGCCAATTGCTGCACATCGGCGATAATTTTCGCGCGGATGTGACCGGAGCGCGCAAAGCGGGCGTGGTCGGCTGTCATTACGACCAGGCCGTCCAGGACACACACCTTTTGCTGGAGCGCGAACGATTTTTGCAAGGCGGCGCCCGGCCTGAATTTGATCCCATGTGGCTGCGCATCATGGCGGCGCGGCATTTCCAGGGTGATTCGGACAGCGTGTTTTTCGGGCGATCGGGCGCGCTGCTGCTGGGTCCGCTGCTCACGCGTTTCGCGAGCTGGGCCTGCGGGCAATTCGTCGGCGCCGGTGTGCGCAAGGTCGGCGCATTCATGCGCGAAGGCGAGTTGTTCGGCGAAATGTTGCAGCGCGAAGCGGCCGCCGCCGGTCACGACCTCGAAATCACGCCGCTTTACGTCAATCGCAAATCCACCGACCTCGCCGCCATCGGCCGGCTTTCCGCCGACAACCTCATCGATTGGCTGGAACGCCGGCAAACTCTTTCGGTCGGCGCGGTGCTCAAACACTTTGGCCTCAGCGAAAACATTTGCCGGCGCGCGCCGTTGGGATTGGATGAAAAAGCCGACCAGCCGGAAAAAATTATCAAGCTCGCGAAATTTTTGTTCACGCCGGAAATCGCCGGGCGCATCGAAGCCAAAAGCGCGGAGGAACGCCGCAAGGTCATCGACTACTTAAAACCGTGGCTGGAGGACGGCCGCGGGTTCGGCGTGTGCGACATCGGCTACAACGCCTCGGCGCAGATGCAGTTGCGGCGGATTTTTGAACTCGAAGGCATCACCAGCAAGATGGTTGGATGTTATCTGGTGACTTGCGAACGCGCGGCCAGCCGTGTGCTCGACGGCCTGGATATTCGCCATTTTCTCGGCGCCTTCGGCAATCCCGGTTTCAACAACCAGGCCTTTTTGCGCTCGCCGGCATTTGTTGAACAGGCGTTGACGGCGGCCTGCGGAACGACGCTCGGCTACGAACGTCTCGCGGACGACTCGGTCAAGCCCGTGCTGGATGAAATGCGTTTTCCGCCCGAGCTTTTGCGCCGCCAGCGCAGTTTCAAGGACGGCGTGCTGTGGTATCAACAATTGTGGATCTGGTCTCGCCGCCAAAAACCGGCTCTGCTGGACGGCTCGACCGAACTCTCACAGCGCATACTGAAGGCGATGGATGCGGCCTGCGCGCCAATTCTCTCGCGCGCCACGGCGTTTCCGCTCCAATCCGAACTCGCGCATTTCGGTTCGTTGCCGCTCGATGATTATTATTTCGCGGAAGGCGTGAAAACGATTTGCACCAATCGCGAGCGCGAGTTGTTCCGCACCAAAGGCTATTTCAAATTGCTGACCGAACAAGGTGTGCTTTGGCCGGCGGGAGTTCTTCACGCAGAGATGCCCAAGGCCGCTTCGGAATTTTTTTCCACGGGCAAGCTGCTGTTGAATTGCGACACCAACGGCTGGAACGACGTCGCGCCCGCTGAAATGACGATTCTTTTGTCCGCCGGAAAAAATGTGTCGGCGCTTCGCGAATGCCTGAACCGCGTGAAAAACCTCTCGAATTCCGATCTACGCTACGAAGTGTTTTTGCTGGCGGCGAAAGACAATCAGGAAGTGCTGGCGGTGGCGCAGGAATTCTCCCGCGCGATTCCTCGGCTCCGCATTTTGGAGCGAGGCGACAAACAATCGCCGGTCGAATTGATGAATATCGGCGCGGATATTTCCGTCACGCCGTTTCTGATGTTTTTGGACGAAAGCGCGCTCCTGCCGAACGGCTGGGACGCGTCGCTCTTGGAACCAATGCGCGCCTCGCGCGATGCCGGCATGGTCCTGCCGCGAATCACCCGTCGTTCCGCAGTCCAGGAGCCGATGGCCGCGACCTTGCGCGGATTCGTCGTACGGCGCACGGCTTTCATTGAAAGCCTCGGCTTCGACGAAAAACTCGCCGCGGTCGGCGCGGCCTGGCAACTCGGCTGGCGATTGCGTGAGTCGAATTGGAAAATTGAATTTGCGTTGGATGCGTCGGTGGATGTCATCGCTGCCGAAACCACGATGTCCTTCGCTGCCTCCGAAAAGGCGCTGCTTGCGAAGCGCTTTGCGGGATTCGAACAATTTTCTGGCGAAATCATGGCGAAAGTGTCTGGCACGGCAAGTGTTTCAGTTACACCCGCTCAACAAACTCCGGCCAACGTGGATTGGATCGGTTCATTCCTGGATGCCGGCAGTCTTTCGCACGTGAACCGCGAAATGACGCGAACCCTGGAAGGGTCAAACAAACTCCAACTCAATTGCGTCAACACTGGCGCGGAAACCTCAGCAGCATTCCAGCAACTGGCGGCCAGGCTAGCTAAAACAGTTTCGGCCGATGTCGCCGTAACCGTGCGCCATGCCTGGCCTCCCAATTGGTCGCGCCCAAAGAACGGCAAGCTCGTGGTTGTCCAACCCTGGGAATTCGGCTCGCTGCCGCAGCAATGGGTTGCAGACCTGTCGCGCGTCGACGAAGCGTGGGTTCCGTCCGAATATGTCCGGCGCGTCTATGTGGATTCGGGCGTGCCGGCGGCCAAAGTGTTTGTAGTGCCAAACGGCGTCGACACGAAAAAATTCAATCCCCAGGCCAAACCGATGACTCTGGCGACGAACAAGAAATTCAAATTTTTGTTCGTCGGCGGAACGATTTTCCGCAAAGGAGCCGACGTTTTGCTCAAAGCGTATTTGGATACGTTCACCGAAGCAGATAACGTTTGCCTGGTAATCAAGGATTTTGGCGGCAAGACGGTTTACGCCGGCCAGACGTTCGAGGCCAAGATTCGCGCGGCACAGGCGCTCCCGAATGCGCCGAAGATTTTATATCTGAACGACGAATTGCCGCCGGAATCGCTGCCGGGGCTTTACACCGCGTGCGATTGCCTGGTGCTGCCGTATCGCGGCGAAGGCTACGGATTGCCTGTCGCGGAAGCGATGGCGTGCGGCTTGCCCGTAATGGTGACCGGAGGCGGCGCGACGGACGATTTTGTGACGGACGAATTCGCTTTCCGGATTCCCGCTCGGAAACAGATCTTCGGCGACGAAATCAGCGGCCTGAAGCTGGTTAAGCCGGGCTGGCTACTGGAGCCGGACGGCGCGGCTTTGGCCGAACGCATGAAATGGCTCGCAGCCCATCCGGAAGATGCGCGCCGGCGCGGCCAACTCGCCCGCGAATACGCGCAACAAAATTGTTCGTGGGAAAAGGCGGCGGAAATCGCGCTGAAACGCATCGGTGAACTTGCGGTCACGCGGACCGAAGTCCGCGCTCCGGAAAAGAGCGCGCCGCCGAAACGCAAGCCGATTACATTGCCGGCGTGCGCGCTTGTCGGACATATTGGCAAAGCACGAGAACTCCTTCGTCAGAAAAAATTCCGTGCCGCGTGGGAATCATCGCTCACGGCCATCGCAAAACGGCCCTTTCATCCGGAAACATTCCTGCTGCTGGCCGAAATCGCGCTGGCAGTCGGCGATGGTGATGACGCGAAATTGTGCGCGGAACACGCGCGGCGGATGGTGCCTGAATTCAAGAGCGCAAAGAAATTTTTGAACCAACGACTGAAAGGCAATGCGCGGCCGGAATGGTTGAAATTGCCGGCAATAGTCCACAGTCCACAGTCCACAGTCCACAGCCTCTCCGTTTGTTTGATCGTTAAGAATGAGGAAAAGTTCATCGGGCAATGTTTGAAGTCGGTCCAGGGCATGGCGAAACAAATTGTCATCGTGGACACGGGCTCGACGGACCGGACGATTGAAATCGCCAGGGAATTCGGCGCGGAAGTGCATTCGTTCCCGTGGTGCGACGATTTCAGCGCGGCGCGCAACGCGGCGCTGGAGCACGCCACCGGCGATTGGGTGCTGGCGTTGGACGCCGATGAGGAGCTTTCGGCCAAGGACCACGCCCAATTGAGTCGCGCCATGGGCGACGCAAACACGCTGGCGTGGCGGCTGCCGATTATCGATGTGGGGCGCGAACTCGACGGCTGCTCGTACGTGCCGCGCCTGTTCCGCAACGCGCCGGGATTGTTTTACGTGGGGCGCGTTCACGAACAAATTTTCAGCAGCCTCGAAGTCCGTCGCGCCGAATGGGGCTTGGACAATAAAATCGGCGACGCGGCATTGATTCATCACGGTTACACGAACGAAGTGCTGCGCGACCGCAACAAGGTGGAGCGCAATTTGCGATTGCTCGAAAAAGCCGTCGATGAATTGCCCGGCGAACCGCACTTGTTGATGAACCTGGGCCTGGAACTTTCGCGCTCTGGTCGCGAGGCCGAAGCGTTCGCGCGCTATCGCGAAGCGTTTGAGGCATTGTCGGCCAAGCCAGCCTCGGAAGTCGTGCCGGAATTGCGGGAATCGCTGCTCGCGCAATATTGCACGCGGCTGACCGCGGCCAAACATTTTGATGAAACCGTCCGCGTGCTCACTTCGCCGCTGGCGCAGTCCGGCGCCGGCCTGGCGGCCTCGCTCCATTTTTCGCTCGGCCTGGCGCACCTTGAACTGAAGCAGTTCCGAGAAGCTGCTGATCAAATGCGCCAGTGCCTGGCGAAACGCGCCGAACGCAGTTTGTCGCCCATCAACCGCGACATTCTCACCGCCGCGCCGCATCATTGCCTCGCCGTTTGCCTGGCGCAGAGCGGCCAGGCCGCCGAGGCCGAAAAGGCCTTCGCCGCGGGCCTGAAAGAGATGGATCATGTGGATCCGTTGCGGCTCGACTACGGGAAGTTTTTATTCGAGCAAAAACGGCCGGTGGATGCCTTGCATCAATTGAACGAGATCATTACTCACGATACGCAAAATACCGGGGCGTGGCGATTGGGTGGGCAGATTGCCTTGAGTTCCCTGGAATTTCTGGAGTTCGCGCGCGATTGGACGGGCGAAGCCCTGCGCCATCTACCGGATGATTCAATGGTCATCGCGCAGCGCGCGGAAGCGCTGATGTTGAGTGAAGACCTGGCCGCGGCCCGTCTGCTGTGGGAAAAACTTTGGAGCGCCGAGCGCAAACCTCAAATTTTGGCGGCCCTGGTTTTGTGCGAAGTGGCAACCGGAACAGTCACGCACAAGCCGGATGATAATCGCGATGAAATTGCGGCAAGCCGCGCGTTCATCGAATGGTATCGCAAATTGTCCGCCCTGCGCGCGCAAAAGACGCTGACGAACGTGATGAAACAACTCAAGCCGATCGGCGACGCCTTGCCGTCCGCCGCGAAAATGCTCGCCGCCGCGATGGCCGAGGCAAGCAAGGAAACCGTCCCGACGTAATCCAGAATTTACGATTTGCGATATACGATTGACGAGTTGCTGACTGCATTCATGCGCGCGTAAATCGTATATCGTAAATCGCAAATTCAGAGCCTCCTCACGTCGGCTGCTACGCTGCGGACCCTGCGTTCAACTTCTGCATCACCAACTCGGCGGCATCGTTGAGGTCGTAGGGCTTGGAGAGAATGCTCGCGCCGGTGCGGAGGATACGCTGGCGCGTGGCATCGTCCAGATAGCCGGAGGCGAGGACGAATTTCATTTTGGGCCAGCGCGCGGCGATTTTTTCGATCAATTCCACGCCGTTCATGCCGGGCATATTGTAATCGGTAAATACGAGGTCCACCGGTTCGGCGGCGGATTCGAGCACCTGCACCGCTTCGGCGCCGCTGCCGGCCAACAAAACCGTCAGGCCGGTGGTTTCCAAAAATGCCTTCGTAAATTCGCGCAATAAATCCACGTCATCGACGACCAGCACCCGGCCTTCGCCGCGGGCGAGTTCAGCCTGCGCGGGTTTGTTAACGGGCGTGATTTCCTCCTGCGCGACCGGCAGGTAAAGGTGAAAGGTCGTGCCCTTGCCGACGATGCTGTCCACGCCGACGAAGCCGCCGGATTCCTGGGCGACCCGCTGAACGATCGGCAGGCCGAGCCCCGTTCCCTTGCCTTTGGCCTTCGTGGTAAAGAACGGTTGAAAAATGCGCGCGAGAATTTCCGGTGGAATGCCCGTGCCGGTATCGGTGACACTGCAACGCGCAAATCGCACGCCGGGCGCGCAGCCATGCCGCGCGGCGAGGTCGTCCGGCGGTGTGACTATGCTGTTGGAAATAGTCAGGCGACCGCCCTGCGGCATGGCGTCCTGCGCGTTGACGCAAAGATTCAGCAACACCTGGCTCGCGCGCGTCGGATCCATCCTGACCAGCAACGGCTCGGAAGCGGGCTGCAATTCAATGACCACGTTGCCGCGCAAAGTGCGGCGAGCCATTTGCGACGCTTCATGAATGACTTCGTTCAAATCCACCACATGGCGCCGGCCTTCCGACTCGCGGCTGAACGAGAGGAGTTGTTGCGAAATTTCCGTCGCGCGCATGGCAGCGAGATCGATCTGCTCGATTTCATGGCGCACCTTGGGATCGAGTGAGGGATGCCGGAGAATCAGGCCGCTGTTGCCGCGAATCGCGTGCAGCAGGTTGTTGAAATCGTGCGCCACGCCGGCGGCGAGCGTGCCGATGATTTCCATCTTCTGAGCCTGGAAAAGCTGGTCCTGCAATTCGTGATAGTAGGTCTGGTCGGCGATGTTGCAGATCAGGCCGCGAACATAATCGCCATCGCGCCACGGCGAAATCTTCAGCAACCAATGCCGGCCATCGGCGGCATGAAAACGATTGTCCTGCGGGATACCCGTGGCGAGCACTTCCAGGAACACGCCGCGCAATTCATCACGGCGCGCGGCATCCGGCACGTAATCAAAAATCGGGCGGCCAATCACCGGCATGACATTCATGCGCACGCCGCCGTGTTCGGCGGGCATGGTGCGCCAACCGTCGTTCGCGTGCGTCAGGCAAAAATCGCGGTCGAGGCTGTAAATGGCGCCATCGAGCGATTTCAAAATGCTTTGGATGAAATCACTTTTGATGCGCAATTCATTTTGCAGTTGCTTGCGGATGCTGACATCCCGCTCGCAGGCCACGTAACCAATGAAACGCGAAGCGATATCGCAAATCGGCGAAATGGTGAGGTCGGCGAAATAGGTTGAGCCATCACGACGGCGGCTGACGAGTTCACCGCTCCATTCCCGGCCGCCGGCGACGCTAGCGCGATAGGCCTTGATTTTTTCCGCTTCCGAATCCGAGCGGAGAAATTCATCCGTGCGCCCAAGAACCTCCTCGATGGAATAGCCCGTATTCACCTGGAATGACGGATTGACAAACGTGATCCGCAGGGCTTCGTCGGTGATATAAAAAACGTCCGGCGTGGCATCGATGGCCGTGACGAGCCGCTGAACGTGCGATTCCAGGCGCAGCCGATGGCTCACTTCTTTGAACGTCAGCAGCGTGAACCCGTCGCCGAGCGGGACCAGTTCCAGGTCGACCAGCGAATACGGACTGGTGTTGCTCGCGAGGCCGACGGAGTGAAGATGGCTGGCGCGCGTCAGGCCGCGTTCCCAGATCTGCGATAATTTCTTATCAGCCGGCGCTGCCAGGAGATTCAAAACGGAAAGCGAACCCTCATCGCGCAGAGGGTTGAGATTGAAAAGACGGACTGCCCGGGAATTGATCTGCTCCACGAGCCCGTTGTCCCGGCATACCAATTGGGCATCCGTGGAAGCTTCAAACAGAGACTTCCACCAGCGTCCCAAATCTGCAGGAGTGGTTTTCAACGCGGACCGGACGTTCATTGCCGTTTCAGCAGTACACGATTAACGACTGTGTAATCGGCTGAATTCGGTTATGATTTAGCAGTTTTTCAATGAAAGTGGCATTCAACCGCTGGCCCTCCGGCACGAGCAAAAGGCCGTTATTCGTGTAAATTCCGCGGGCGAGAACCATGCCCGGGCGCAAATCCGGAAGGCCGATTTCGCGTTCCTTGCGCGGAACGGACGTGATCGTCAACGCCCTCAAAAACACGCGCACCGCTTCCGGGTCAAATTGCGAGTCAGCACCCAGCTTGACTTTATCCACGGCGTCCTGGTGCGGCAGCGGACTTGAGGCGTAGGCCACAGCCACGGCCAGAAGGCGCGCCAGCCAGGGAATGTTTTCCCCCCTGAGTTGATCCGGATAACCGGCGCCGTCGAACCGTTCATGGTGCGCGCGGATGATTTCACCGACCTTGACCAAATCGCTCGTGAACCCCGCGAGTTCCTGTCCGAGAATCGGGTGCTGCTCGATGAGAGCTTTTTCAGCGGGACTGATCGACAGCGGGTCCTCCTGCCAGCGACGAATAATCTGGCGCGGCACACCCACGAGGCCGATGTCGTGCAACAACGCAGCGCTTTCCAGAACCCGGCGATCTTCCGCCGGCAAATCAAGCACTTGGCCGATGGATTTGCACAACTGCGAAACCCGGCGCGCCTGGTTGCCCAGGGACGGATAAAACGTCTGCATCGTGTGAACGCTGAGTTCCATGGAGCGGACCAGATTGCGGGCGAGCGCGTCATTCACCTCGGCGAGCTGGCGGTTCTGCTGCGCGACAAGCTGGACCTGCTGTTCGAGCGAGCGGTTCAATTCCACCAATTGCTCGTTCATCGATTGCGTCGTTCTTTGCAAATGCGCGTTCTGGCAGATCAACTCGTACCGCTGCACAGCATTTTTCACCGTGGCGAGAAATTCCTCGCGCAGCCAGGGCTTCACGATGAAGCGGTAAATCTCGCCTTTGTTGATGGCGTCAATGACGGTATCAAGATCGAGGACGGCGGTCACAAGAATGCGTGTGGCGTAGGGCTGCAGTTCGCGCGCCTGGCCGAGCAACTCCAGGCCCGACAGTCCGGGCATGCTTTGGTCCGTGATGATGGCGGAAAACTCGCGCTTCTTAATCTCTTCGAGCGCCTTGACCGGATCGGAGATCGGGATGGCGTCGAAATCGGCGCGACGCAAAGTTTCGCGCAGCGCCGCGAGGACAATATCCTCGTCATCGACAATCAGGATCGGCGGAGGAGGTTTGTCGGGCGCAAACTGGCCGGGCGATTTCATGCTTTATCCAACGCGGCTTTCAGGCGTGAAATCAATTCCGCGGGCGGGGACTCCAGAGGAATGACGAGATCCACCTTGCCCAGGAACTCGGCATCCATTTCGTCCTGATTGCAGCCGAGCAGGCAGACGGTTTTGAGCGGCACGTTATCGGCCTGAAGACGGCCCATCAGCAGCGCGGGATTGCGAAATTCCTCGGTGCAAACCAGGACCACACCCGTGAATTGGAATGCGGGCGAGTTCAAGATCTCCAGCGCTTCGGCTTCGGAACCGGTGGGCGCCACGTAAAAGCCGTTGCCACGGAGCAGCGCGACGGTTTGGTTGAGAACCCCGGACGCGCCGATGGCCAGGATGGTTTGCCGCGCCGGGCGATTCACCGGCATTGCACCTTGCCCTTCGGTGAAATTCGCCATTGGAAACCAAAGATGAAAGGTCGTGCCCTGACGCTCCATGCTTTCGACCGAAATGGCCGCGCCATGTTTCTCCGCGAACAAACGCGTGTTGTACAAACCCAGCCCGGAGCCTTTGCCGAGCGGCTTGGTGGTGAAGAACGGATCGAAAATGGAATTCAGCATTCGCTGCGGAATGCCAACGCCGGTATCCGACACGGAAAGGCAAACGGTCGGCACTTTGGGCAGCGCGCCGCGGACATTCGCGGCGTTCGGCGCTTCCTGATGGAACGAGGTGCGAAAAACGAGATTGCCGCCGTTGGGCATGGCGTCCACGGCGTTCAGCGAGAGGTTCACGATGACTTGTCGCAGTTCAAAGGCGTCCACGTAAATCGGCAATTGTTTTTCCGCCAACTCCGCCTGGATGCGCGCGCGGCGGGGCAGCACTTTTTGCAGAACGTCGGTGAGCGAGGAAACAATTTCATTCAGATCGTGATAATTGCGGTCACCCGGGCTGCCCTGGTGCAATTGCCGCAATCGGTTGCTCAATTGGCCCGCCTGGAAGGCTGTGTTGCGGATCAAGCTCAGCCCCTCGCGCAACGGATTGCCTTCCTCCAGCGAAACTTCGTAAGTCTCGCTCAGGGAAATGATGCCCGTCATGATGTTGCAGAAATCGTGGGCGAGGCCCATCGTGAGCGTCCCGAGATTTTCCTTCCAGGACATGTTCAGCAAACGCCGCTCGGCGATGGTCTGGCGCGTGATGTCCAGCCAGATGCCTTCGTAGCTGAGCAGCAAGCCGTTGCTGCTCCGCACCGGATGGCGATGCTCCCAGAGATATGTCACTCGGCCCGTCTCAATATGGCGGATGCGGAACATCCCGGTGATGTCGGCCGCGGAGCGGGCGCCGTTGCGCAAGCGCGCCATCAGCGGCTCGGCGTCGGACTCGTGGACCACATCCCAGAAATGTTTCGAATGTCGGCGCCATTCCTGCGCCGGAATGCCGGTCAGTTCCTCGATTTTCGGGCTGACAAAAACAAAAGTGAAATCCGGCCGCTGGCTGAAAATAATGCCCGGCCAGCGATAGCTCAGGTTTTCCAGTTGCGCCTCGGCGCGAAGCAATCGTTGAAAAATCTCATTGACCGCGAGACGGCTCCAGGCGGGCTCAGGAAATAATTGTTCCAGCTCGCGCGCGGGCGGCAAAACGGATTCGAGCCGGACAAATTGCGAATCGAGATGCCGGCAAACTTCGATGGCGAGCCTTTGGGCCGCGCGCTGGCTCGGGAGTTCGATGCGATCGAAAGCGGCGGACTGCGCGAGAAAATGGCTGACGGCGGCTTCCCATTCAGGATCATGCTGGCTTAGCAATTTCGCGAGCGGCTGGCCGGCGAGTTCGCCGGAAGTGGCTTCGAACCAAATCGCCAGCGGATCATTGATCGAAAGGATTTTACCAGACTTGTCCAGCACCGCGGCGCCGCCATCCAGCCACGTGAGCGCCGCGGAGGCGGATGGCAAAGGGCCGGTGTTCCCCGTTTCCGGTCGGGTTGCGGACGGATCTGATGCGCGATTCAATTCCACCATACTTTTGTCCATGGACACACCTCGTGCGCCATGAGTTTCTTCCCGGATTCCAGTTTTTATCCCTTTCGGAGGGAACATTATCGGCCCCCGAGAAGTTTGGCTAACATTTTTTTGACTTGCATCGCAATTCGAGCGGGGCGCCGAGCGCCAGTTCGCCTGGGCGGAAGGATCGGCAGAGCAATGAACGGCAAAGGAATAAAATTTCCACATTCCCCTGCCCCATTCAGAGCGTCCGGAAGCGCCGGCGTGCGCCAACAGGACCAAAAAGGAATGTCAGTGGAATGATCGTCAGAGGAATGAGGAAAGAATGTCTCCATTCCTCCGCTCGGCCTGGTCAAATTTCGTTTGAAGGCGTGGAAAACAACGGCCACTGTAGAGCGGGATTCTTTGAATCAACCGAACACGCATGAAATCGAGACTAAAAGACCAATGGATTTTGATCACCGGAGCATCCAGCGGGTTTGGCGCAGCCGCAGCCAGGGCCTTTGCCGCGGAAGGAGCCAAATTACTGCTCGGCGCGCGCCGGGTCGACCGGCTGGAAAAAGTCGTCGCCGAAGCCAAACAAGCCGGAGCCGCGGAAGCGCATTTCCACAAGCTCGACGTGTCGAAAACCTCCAGCGTGAACGACTTTGCGGAATGGGCTCGCGCGAAGGCGGGGCGAATCGACGTCCTGATCAATAACGCCGGCGGCGCGCTCGGAACGGATACCGTGGCCGAAGGCAAAGACGAGGATTGGGAGACCATGCTGCAAACCAACGTCCTCGGCGTGTTGCGCATGACCCGGGCAATATTGCCATTGATGCCGCACGACGCCGGCAGCTCGATCATCAACATCGGCTCAGTTGCCGGCCGCACGGCGTACGAAGGCGGGTCGGCCTATTGCGCGGCCAAAGCGGGCGAACTGCAAATCACGCGCGTGCTGCGGCTGGAATTGAACGGCACCGGCATTCGCGTCGGCACCGTGGATCCCGGCCTCGCCGAAACGGAATTTTCCCTGGTGCGCTTCAAAGGCGACGGCGCCCGCGCCAAACAACCATATGAAGGGACCCACCCGTTGGTGGCCGAGGACATCGCCGAAATTTTGGTTTTCGTGGCTGGCCGCCCCGCGCACGTGGATATCGACGAAGTGGTCGTCCGCCCCGTGGACCAGGCCGCGATGCATAAGATTTATCGTAGGAAAAATTCTTAGTGGCACGGGCGTCTCGCCCGTGAGTTCCAAATCACTGCAACGCACGGGCAAGATGTCCGTGCCACTATCAGATCCCCCGGTTCGCCCGCCAGAGCAGGACCGCGCCAACGGCTTGAAATATCAAGTTGGGAACCCACATCAGTAAATGCGGCGCGTATTGCGCGTGCGACGCCAGCGATTGGCCAAGCACCTGCATCGCGTAATAAATGGCCACCAACCCCAACGCGATGAACACCCCCACGTTGGTCTCGCGCCGGTGCACCCGGATGCCCAGCGGCAGGCCGATCAGCGCAAAGCCAAAGCACGCGAACGAAAACGCGATCTGCTTGTGAAGCTGGATGCGAATTGGCTCGGTAAAATCCTCCGAGGCCTTTTCCGCCGCCTTCTTTCGGCGCGCACGCTCCGGATTATTGGAAGCTCTCGTCAATGGCAGCGGCTTGCTGATGTTCCGTTTTCGCAATTCTTCCCGCAACTGCGTGAAGGTCATGTCACTCACGCCCACGTTGTTGGTCCCGCTTGCCTTCAAGTCCACGACAAACTTCGCCTCCTGTCCGAACGAGGAAAATCCTCCCGGGAAAATCGTCGACGTCACGTTCGTAAGAAATAGAGTCAAAGTTTGGTCATTCGTATCGATCGACAAATGGCCCGTCGGAGCGAGGATGGTGCGGCTGTTGGTCGCGTCGTCCATCACGTAAAGGATGACATCCTGCAAATTTTGGTTGCGATTTTTGCGCGTGTAAATCGTATACGTGGCCTCGCCCGGTTTGGCCGGAGGAAAGTCCACATACTCGCCATCAGGCAACTTCACGTTCGCCATCGCGGTCTTTATGTCGGCGCGCAAGTCGTTGTAAGCGACGCGGCACGTGGGCGCGACTTCCATATTGAGCAGGCCGCTGACGCCGCAAAGCACCAGGCTCAACACGAGAATCGGCAGGGCGAGTGAAAGCAGGCTCACGCCGCTCGCGCGCGCCGCGGTGAGTTCCTGGTCGGCGCTGAACCGCCCGAAAACCAGGATCGTCGAAGTGAGCATCGCCATCGGCAACGCAAAGGCGAACACAAACGGAATCAGCAATCCAAAAGCCTTGGCGACCGTCAGCAACGACGCCTGGCCTTTCACGATCAACGGAAGCAGTTCCTGCAAGGCGCTGCCAACCAGCAGCACGAAGGTGAAGACCAGCATGGTCATCACCAGCGACACGGTCACCTGGCGCAACAGATATCGGTATAACGTCTTCACGTTCGAGCAAGGCTCAACCTAGAGACAATGCCTCGAATCGGAAACATCAAAATAAAAAACGACAATCGCGGAGCGCGGAATTCATGGTGGCACGGGCGTCTCGCCCGTGCGTTTCGATCCACGGACGCGACACCATGCCGCTACGCGATTCACCAAAAGGCAAATCCCCGAACTCGCGGAAAATTCCGTGCTCCGAAGCAAAGACCCGGATCGCGCCAACAATCCGGGTCTGCTGTGTCAAACTGCGTGGGCCAGGGTTATGGCAAGGTTGTGCTGACAATCGTCGTCGTGTCCGCAGCATCCATCAAAGCCACCGAATTCAGATCGAGGATATTGTCTGGTAACGTCACGGAGGTGACCGTCAGATTGCCATTGGCGTCGGTCGTCACCGTCTGGTGTGTGGAACCGTTAAACACCAGGTCATAATCCGTGGACGCATCAAGGCCCGAAGCGGTCAGACGGAACGAGGTCCTGCTCCTGGACGAACTGATCGAGAGCGAAGCCGGCGTCGTGTCCGAGCTGATATCGCGCTTCACCAGGTATTTCAGCGATGACGGATTCGTGAGGTCCGCCGTGAGCACCGCCAATCCGTTGTCAACCCGCACCACATCGAGTTCCAGCACATGGCTGACGGGATCCAGGTCCGTTCCCCCCAGGTCGATGTTCTTCTTGCCCTTTCCGCTGTTACTGAAGCTCAGTGACGCGTGTCCCTTTCCATCCGATGTGAAATCCTGCACGTCAGTGCTCGATGGATTATCGGACGTGATGGCGTCCAGGCTGTAGTCCGTGTTCGGATCGAGCCCGGTGATGACGATTTTCATCGTCTCTTTGTTGGCGCTGCCCTGTTCCGCCTGGTTCAGCGTGACTGTTCCCTTGGCCCCCGTCTCATCCGAGCCCGAGGAGGCCGTATCATTCGTGAATGACTCCTTGATGGCAAAGTGAAGTACATCCGTGCCCTGGCGTCCGCCCCCGTGCTTTGCGAACAGCGATGGGGCCATCAACAGCGCTGCGCCTGCAACCAATACCGTCTTCGTGGTTATCATCTTCATAGTTGTTTCCCTTTCGTTTGATGATGGTCTTTCTAGGTCACTAGGGTTTTATCATTCTGCCCGGCGATGGTCAAAGTTCTCGTTATGGGGTAATCTGCCCGTCGGTGGACCCGTCCCCGCCGTCGAGGAATCTCCGAGATAAACATCATCTGTTTTTGGGATAGCGGCGGAACCGCGCGTCGGTTAATATGAATCAATTGTATCGTGTCTTGTCATTGTCAATTTTGACAGCCTTTTTTGCGCCGGTTTCACCGCTAACGGAGCTGCATCCCTGAGCATAATTCCCAGCCGAATGAAAACCCTTCTCCTTGGAATCGCCCTGCTCGCCGCCTGCTTCTTTTGCCCGAGCCCGGCACTGGCCAACCTCCCCGGCGGCGGCACTGGAACCGGCCCCGACGTGACCCTCACGGACAATGGCGACGGCACCGTCACCATGGCCAACGGGATTGTGTCCATTGTCATCACCAAGTCCGACGCCACCATTCACCAGGTCAATTACACCTACAACAACAGCGGCACGCCCACGACCTATCAAGTCCTGAGCGGCGGCAACAACGGCGGCCAATTGTACTGGGAATTCGGCGGGTTCAGCACCGGCTCGGCGACTTATTCCGTCGTGGCGAACACCGGGGATTACGCCGAAGTGGATATGCTCTTCAACTCGGCCAGCAGCGGCACGGTGGACATTCATTTTTCCATGCTGCGCGGCTCCAGCGGGTTCTACGTGACGCCCATTTGGAGCCATCGCAACATTGATGCCGCCCTGAGCCTGGGGGAAACGCGGGATAACATTTATGCCGGCGCAACCTTCAATTGGATGAGCGTCGATGCCACCCGCAACCGGCTGATGGAAGTCTCCGGCGGCTCGGCCGTCGGCGTGCTCGGCGCGCCCGTGGAAGTTTCCCTGTGGACCAGCGGCATTTATGCCGGGCAATACGAGGACAAATACAAATACAGCGCGGATTTTGGCGACCAGCGCGTGTGGGGCTGGAGCAGCGTCGGCGCGGGCGGCAGAAACATCGGGCTTTGGAATATCTCCGCCAGCGCCGAGTATTACAGCGGTGGCCCGATGAAACGCGAATTGATGGAGCACATCGGCACCACCATCCTCAACATGACGCACGGCAGCCATTACGGCGGCGGCACGGATTCCTCGTGGGCCTCCGGCGAAGCCTGGACCCACGTCTACGGCCCTTACTTCATTTATTGCAACAACATTTCCAGCTCTATCACGAGTGCGAACCAGGCCGCGCGGGCGCTCTACGCCGACGCGCTGGCGCAAGGGGCCGCCGAGGCCGACGCTTGGCCCTATTCGTGGTTCACCAGCGTTCCGGATTATGCGCCAGCGTCCAATCGCGGGACCGTCATTGGCCGGATTGCCATCGACGACGTTTACAATCCGAATGCCTCCGCCTCCAATTTGTGGGTCGGCGTGATCCAGCAACCCTCCACGACCTCGGCCACGTATGATTTTCAGAAATGGTGCAAGCCGTATCAATTCTGGGTGCGAAGCGACTCGAACGGAAATTTCTCGATTCCGAACGTCATCGCCGGAGCCAATTACACGCTATACGCCTTCGGCCCCGGCGCGGCGGGAACCTTCCAATCGCAGCCGCAATCCGGCGGCAGCGCGCCCAATTCGGTGGATATCCCCGCCTCGCCTTTCAGCGTCACCGTAAACGTGGGCATGACCAATGATATCGGCATCGTCACCTGGACACCCACGCGCGTCGGTCCCACCGTTTTTGAAATCGGCTACCCGGATCGCACCGCGAGAAAATTCCGCCATGGCGAAGATTGGTGGGTCGGGGACATCGGGCCCGGCGCAACCAACCCGAGCCCCATCTGGAGCAAATTTCTGGAATATCCCTTTGATTTTCCCAGCGGCCCCGATTACATCGTCGGCCAAAGTCGCTGGACGACCGACTGGAATTTCGTTCAACCCGTCGTCACCGACGCGTCCGGAAATGACAACGGCTCAACCTCGACCATCTCCTTCAATTTGCCCTCGGCAACTGGCGCCAATGGTTCGCTCTACCTCGCCACGGCCTCGTCATTCCAAGGCCCGCTGATCGTCCAGGTCAATGGCAACAACATCGCGGGCAGCACCGGCTACGATCCCGCCTATGATAATTCAGGCAACGAAAGTGATTCCACCATTCGCGAGGGCATTCACGGGCTTTACGCCGACAAACGGCTCGCCGTTTCCAGCAGCTTCCTGCGTCAGGGACAAAATACGATCACCATCACCATGCGCAAAAGCGGCTATTTCGCGAATCACTCGATGTATGATTACCTCCGGCTGGAATTGCCCGGCTACATCCCGCCCCCGCCCGCCAGCGTGAACGCCTACGCCGGCAACAATTGCAACCTCATCACCTGGCCCGTGATACCCGGCGCGACGAGCTACAACATTTTGAGATCGACGACGAGCGGCAGCGGTTACGTGCCCATCACCAACGGCGTCACTGGTCCCGTTTGCGGCAGCGACTGGAACAACGCCACCTATCGCGACACCACCGCCGTCAACGGAACGACCTATTATTACGTCGTAACCTCAGTGAACCCCGTCGGCAGCAGCGCAAAATCTCCCGAGAGTCCCGGCGCAACACCGGACGAAAGCATTTCCACCAGCGCACCCGCCGTGCCAGCCACCGTCTCAGTCGCCAGCGTGGGACATCACAGCGTCACGCTGAATTGGGCCGCATCAAGCGCAAATTTTTATACCGTCTACCGTTCAACCCTGTTCAACAACGGCGGCGGCGCCTCGAACGTCCTCGGCACCATCGTCCTCGCGAATAACGTGACCGGCACAACCTACACCGACAATTCGCCCACGGACGGCAGCATCTACAGTTATGCCATTGCCGCCAACAGCGCGGGCGGGACCAGCAGCAATTCCGCTCCCGTCGTCGCCGTGCCGCTGCCCGCGCCGCCGGCAACCGCCCCCGGTTCATTCAACGGCCTATTCGTCGCGGGCAATGTCATTCTCGATTGGTCACCGGTCTCCGGAGCCGTCGGCTACATCATCCGGCGCTCCACCAGCAGCGCCGGTCCGTGGACCTTCGTGATGAGCGTCACCGAAAACACCTACACCGACACCGGTCTGAACCCGGCCAACACTTATTATTACCAAATCACCGCCATGAATGCCGCAGGCGTCTCGCCGATCGCCTCCGCCACCGTGATTCCCGCGCCGACGGCTCCGCTCAGCCTTTCCGCCACTCCCGGCAACGCGCAGGTCACCTTGAACTGGACTTCCGTGCCCGGCGTGACCGGCTATTATCTTTACAGCGGTGCCAGCAGCGGCAACGAAACCAACGTCGTGCTCGCGAATTATTCCGGCACGAGCTACATCGACACCGGCCTCATCAACGGCACGACGTATTACTACGTCGTCACGTCCACCAACGCGAATGGCGAAAGCCCGAATCCCCCCGAAGCCAGCGCAACGCCGAACGTGAGCGCCACCGTCAATCCGAGAACCGTCACGTGGCGCGGCGACGGCGCAGCCAACGTCTGGGACGTGGACGGCGCTTCGAACTGGCAGACCAACGGCGTCGCGACCATTTTCAACAACGGCGACACCGCCATCTTTGACAGCACCGGTTCGAACAACGTGCCCGTGACCGTTGCCGGCACGCCGCAGCCGGCATTCACGATCTTCAACAATTCAAAAGCTTACACCCTGAACGGTCCCGGTTCGATTTCCGGCGCCAACACATTGATCAAAACCGGCAACGGCACCTTGACGGTCAACAACACGAACCTCTATTCCGGCGGCACCATCATCAGCAATAGCACCGTGCTCACTGGCAATATTGGCGCCAACAGCGCGGCTTGGGGCACAGGACCGATCACATTGGCGGGGAGTTTCACTGCCGGCGCTATCGTCCAATTCAACGGCTACGGTGGCGCGACCGGCACCGGTTGGGGCGGTTGCACGAACACGATCATCGTGCCCGCGGGGAAATCAGGCGAGCTTCGTTTGCCTCCGCGTTGGGGCTACAGTTCGCCCTTCATCAGTCCGCTGTCCGGCGGCGGCACGCTCACCGTGAGGGTCGATTACGTCCGCGATTTCTTCAGCGGCGATTGGTCGGCGTTTACCGGCATAATCAACATCCTTCCGCGCAGCGGCACCGGCGATTTCCGGATCGATAACAACGCCGGTTATGCCAACGCCACCATTCTGCTGAATAACGGCGTGAAACTCTACAACATCAACCGAAACAACCAGACGATTGACATCGGCGAACTCGGCGGGTCAGGCACCGCATTCATCGGCAGCGGCAGCAGTGGAGCAATCAATCCAACCTGGCGCATCGGCGCAAAAAATACGACCAATTTATACTCCGGGACTATCGCTGATTCCGGCGTCACCACGCTCATCAAAATCGGAACAGGCATGTTCACCCTCAATGGCTCTAACAACACCTACAGCGGTGGCACGACCGTGAGCGGCGGGATCCTGAGGGTCGACAACACCGGCGGCAGCGCCACTGGTTCCGGCGCCGTGACGGTGTCTGACGGCGGCACGCTCGCCGGCAACGGAATCATTTCCGGAGCAGTCACAGTCAATTCCGGCGGCGCGCTCGCTCCGGGTGATCCATTCGGCGCGTTGACCATCAGCAACAACCTGACGCTCGCGCCCGGCAGCACCACCTTTATGCAAATCCAGCATTCGCCGACGACAAACGACGCGATCAATCTCAGCGGCACTCTGACCGCGGGCGGCGCATTGACGGTGACGAACGCGAACGGAACCGCCTTCACCGCCGACGACACCTTCCAATTATTCAACGCCCCCAGCTACGCCGGCGCGTTCAACACCGTCGCACTTCCACCGCTCTCCGCCGGCCTGGCTTGGAACACGAACTCACTGATGACGAGCGGCACATTGTCCGTCGTGGTCTCTGCCAATCCGGTGATTGTTTCAGCCTCCGTGCTCAACGGCAGTTTCCTGTTTAACGGCACCGGCGGAGTTGCCAACGCGAATTTCTACCTGCTGGGTTCGACGAACCTCTCACTGCCGCTCTCCAATTGGGCGATACTGCAAACAAACCGGTTCGATACCAACGGAGATTTCAACCTCACCAACCCAATCGATCCCGCCTCGCCGCAGCAATACTACCTGTTGCAAATGCCGTAAAGGTAGGGCGCGTCGCTCCGCGCGTGCCGTTTGCGGCGTCTCGCCGCAAACCTCGTTTCACTAACTTTTTATTACTAGAGTGGGACTGGCGCAGTCCGGAGCGCATCGCGACTTCCAACGCTCCCGCGAGTTCAGGTACCTTGGCCTCGCGCCGCGTCTCAACTTGCGACGGCCATTACCAAATTCTCGAGGAGCCATGACGATGAATCCCAAAGGGATTCCGTCATTCAAGCCCAGGGTTGCCGAGTCTGCGAGGCTGCCCTGGGTTAGATGCCGAAAATTCCCTCCAACCCTGAAAGGGTTGCGCCAATCACGCCTTTAAACGCCGTAGTTGACCGATTGTCATTCTCGTTCCAAATGCACGAAATAATACGGCGTCTGTTTCTTGAAGTCCGGATACATCACCCCGTGATGCTCGTTGTCCATCGCCTGCAGGAAATACATGAAATCGAATTGCGGGTTGATTTTGTCCGTCGGAATCACAGCCTCATAATTTCCATTTTCATCCACTCGCTTCATTTCCATGACTTCATAATTCCGTCGCTGGTCCACCGGACGATAAAGCACCTGCACCCATTTGAGGCCCGAAGGCGCCGTCACTTTGGCGCGAATCACCAGCGGCTGTCCCAGCGGCAGGTTCCGAATTCCCTCGTGAACGATAGTCGGCCCGACCGGCTCGTTCGTGAATGCCACACACCGCGGTGAGGGATTGAATATTTGATCGCTCGGCAAATTCTTTCGCTCCGCTTCCAATTTCGCCAATCCATTCTCGAGTTCGGCGAGTTCATCCCTCCAATTCCCGCACAAATCCCTTTTCCGCGCGCCAAACATCAAATCAGGCGCATACGTGTCGCCCGCCGTCTTCACCATCTCCCGCCACGCCGCAATCGCCTTCTGCTCGTAAGCTATGGCGTCGTCCAGCGTCACCGGGTCCTTCGTGCGATCGTACAAGCAATAACTCACCGCTGCGAGATCGCGTTGCGAATGATACTGCGCAAGATCCGCGAGCATTTTTAAATCCAGCACCGTGGAATCAAATTCCTTGCTGTGGTTCGCGCCACTTTTCTTTTCCGCCTCGGCGACTTCCCTTTCCACCTCATCCGCCGTTTGCGCGAACCAGCGGCTGGTTTCCTGCGGCCGCACCTTGGCCGTCTCACCTTTGTTGGTCAGCAACTGCGCTTCCTCATCGAAATTTTCGAAGACCTGCACATCGGAAAGCGTCGCCCTCGCAAACACCGGCAAATCGCCCAAGTGCTGCTTTTCCGGCCAGCCGACAGTCATCGGAAAACCCGTGTAAGGATAGCTGGACGCAACAATGCGCGGCAAAATCCAGCTCGCGCGATGCAGCGCGCGTTCCAAAATCGGGCCAGCCTCCGGGCCGAAGCGATTTTCAAATTCATGATCCCAGATCTCCGACGGCGCGTTGGTGTTGTAGCCGATGCGCCCGAAGGTCTGGAACAAATGCCAGTAGCGCTCGAATTCATAATCGTAATAGCGCGCCGATGGCTTCATCAAATCAAACGGCTTCGCATCGTGCGGTTGCGCTTCCATTTTCGTGGCCAGCGGCTCATCGATTTGAAAACTGCGGCCGCCATAAAGATGCGCGCTGTCAACAAACCGCCGCGCGTAATCCGGATCGCCAAAGAGGAAAATCCGGTCCGTGCCGCCGTTCCAAAGCTGCCAGTCGATCCAATATCTCTGCGGATACACCAGCAGTCCGGCGTAGCTGTGGCGCGCGCTGGACTGGTCGCGCGGATTGACGTGAGTCGGATGAAACGGCATGCCCATTTGTTCCTCCCAGAATTTCGTGCTGAGATGGAAATCCACGCCCGAATCTTCGGCCGCCTGGATTTCCTCATGCGTCAAACCCTTCGCGCGCAAATCGAGCGGCAGATCCGGCGCGATTTCCTTCATCGTATGGAAAATCGCCCGCCAGAATCTCCCCTGCTCGCTGACTTTGAGCCCCGATTCGTCGTGCATCCGAAATTGAATGCCGTCGATGCCGGGAAATTGTTTCATGAAAATCGTCAGCGCGGCTTGTGTGTAGGAAATCAGGTTCGTCGCGTTCATGCCCCAGACCAAATTGGGCGTGGGATTCGTCACGCCCTCGTTCCCCAAAGGCGAACCGCCGCTTTGCACGCCGCCGCGGTAAATATGATCCCAGATGCCGACCGTAAAATGCACCCCGCGCGCGTGCGCCATGGCGATGAGCCGGTTGAGCGCGTCGGTGTTCTTTTTCTGCTGCTCCGCCGTGATGCCGATCATTTTGACCCCGGGAAATTTCGGCACGTCGAAAAAATAAGGATAACACGGCGCCAGAAAACCGCCGTCTTCATAACCGAACGTCACCAGGATGGAGTTGAACCGATTTTCCGCCAGCATATCGAAATAACGCTCCCAGTAATTTGTGTCGTAAAACCGGCTTTCCCAATAGGCGCGGTTCATCGCAAACAGCGTGACGCTCCGGGTGGGCATGTCCGGCTTTTCGATGGTGTCGCGGACTTCGCTGAACGGCGCGGCGGGATCTTTGCTCCAGCCAATGCGATCCGCCACGTCCAACGCGGCATACATCAACCCGGTGCTGTCAGCGCCGGCAATTGCCACGGCCGGCTTGCCCTGATATTCATTTTTTTGGGCCGCCAGCGCCTCGGCATTCGTCGGGACGGACTGAACGAAAGCTTTGAAAATGTCGCCCGCAAAAATCTCGTTCGTCGCCAGACCGGCGAAGATGAGCATTTGCCCTTTGGCTGCCTCCGGCGTCCGCACCCGCTCAAATGGAATGTGCTTCGCCCGCAGCGCGCCCACGATCCGATCGATCCCGTGACTCGCGGCCTCGTTCAGCGCCGGCGCCGTGATAATGGAGACCTCCGCCGGCGGATCTCCCGCGCGTTCATTTCCCACCTTGCGCGCAGGCGCTTTGCAGCCGAAGCAGCCCAGAAGAATCAACGCCGCAATCCCGCACCAGGCACGTTTTGGAATCATGAGCAAGGTTTTCATTGGAACAGTTCAAATCCATGGCCGCCCGCGCCACCTCTCAACCACGTAGCCGACGTCAGGAGAATCAAAGCCTCTGACAGGCAGCTCGAAAACAATGAACTCGTTGCGCGGCATTGAGTCACCAAGCGTTGGATTGTCCGAAAATGTTCCAAAGTTTCCCCCTCTCCCCGGGGGAGAGGGCCGGGGTGAGGGCGAGCGTAAAACAAATATCCGTTCATCGGCTGACTCATGCTTTCTCCACGCAAAACATCAGAGCCTCCTCACGTCGGCTCCTACAGCGTTCCATTACGGCTTAACCGTCTTGATCTTCGTTTCGCTCGAAGTCAACCCATCCGCGGTGGCCTTCAAATAAATCGTCCCCGTCGCGCCGGGCTTGGAACGCACGATGACCAGCGCCAATCCATTGAACGCATCGCGCTCCGGCGATTGGAACGACACCAGCGACGTCGCATCGCCGTTGTCCGTGGCCACGATTTCGCCCGGCCCTTCAATCTCGAAACGAATATGATTCTTCGCGCGCGGCACCATGAGCCCGTTCTTGTCCTCCACCGTCACCGTCACATACGAAAGGTCCTTGCCATCCGCCGCGATTTTCGAACGGTCCGGTTGCATCACCAATTTTTTCGCCGGGCCGGTCGTCTTCATCACGTCGGTCGCCCATTTTTTGCCGTGTTTGTAAGCCACGACTTTCAATTCGCCCGGCTGATAAACCACGTTGAACCAGCAAAGGCGATATTCATACTTACCCTTCTTCTGGCGGCCGAGCGATTTGCCATTCAGGAACAATTCCGCTTCATCGCCGGAAGTGTAGACGAACACCGGAGTCACCTGCCCAACGCGATTGGGCCAATTCCAATGCGGCAAAATGTGCGCCATGCGCAGGTTCGGACGCCAGCGCGCCTGGTAAAGATAAAACCGGTCCTTCTTGAACCCCGCCAGATCCACAATGCCGAAATAAGAGCTGCGCGACGGCACGCGCAATTTGCCAATCTCCTCAAGTTCCTTCTCCGCGCGCGTCCGGTCCGCCGGATCGCTGAAGTTGAGAATGTTGCTCCGGTCAGAATTGTAAGGCGTCGGTTCGCCGAGATAATCAAAACCCGTCCACACGAATTCGCCCGCCACGAACGGATTTTTGTCCTGCCCGCGGAATTCCCAATCCGGCGGCGTCGCCCAGCGCGGCGCGTACAAATCATACGAACTCATCTGAAAATCCGATTCGCCGCCCGATTTGTTCGTGGTGACCGGAAAAAAATATTCCCCGCGCGAACTGATGCATGACGCGGTCTCGCTGCCGAACAACGGCTGGTTCGGATTCGCCGCACGGAATTTGCCGTATTCGTTCGGCTTGTAGTTGTAACCAAACACATCCAGGTTCGTGCCGAAACCGTTGTAACCCGATTGCACATTGTTGCACGCCGCCGTGGTCGGCCGCGTCGGATCCTCTTCGTGAGCGATGCGCGTCATTTCCGCCGCGATCACCCGGCCTTCCGGGCGGGTTTGCTCGGGAATCTCATTGCCGATGCTCCACAAAATGATGCTCGGATGATTCCGGTCGCGCTCGAGTTCCGCGCGCCAATCCTTCTCGTGCCAATCGTCGAACAGCAGATGATAATCATTCCGCGTCTTGCCGCGCCGCCAGCAATCAAACGATTCATCCATCACCAGCATGCCCATGCGGTCGCACAACTCCAGCAACTCCGGCGCGGGCGGATTGTGGCTGGTGCGAATCGCGTTGCAGCCCATGTCCTTGAGAATTTCAATCTGCCGCTGCAGCCCGCGCGTGTTGACGGCCGTCCCCAGCGCGCCCAAATCCGCATGATCGCAAACGCCATTCAGCGGCACGCGTTTGCCATTCAACAGAAAACCGTTCGTGGCCGTGAACTCAATCGTGCGAATGCCGAACGGCGTCTCGTAGCGATCCACTGGCTGCCCATTTTGCTCCACCGTCATCACCACGAGATAACGCTGCGGCTTTTCCAGGCTCCAGATCCGCGGATGTTTCACCGTCACCTGGCTCTCGCTCGCCTCAATTTGATTCGGCGCGATTTTAACGTCGTCCGAGGTTTGCCGCGCGACCCGTTTGCCCACGCGATTATCAGTCCCAAGTTCGAACACTTCATTCTTCACCGTCACGGTCGCGTCATTCGTGCTGTCGTTTTCCACGCGCACCTGCATTTTCACCGTGGCGGCGCCTTTGCTGATCTCCGGCGTCGTCACATACGTCCCCCAATGCGCCACGTGCACCGGTTCGGTTTTGACCAGCCAGACATTGCGATAAATCCCGCCGCCAGGATACCACCGCGAGGAATTGGGCGGATTATCCAATCGAATCGCCAGCAGGTTCTCCTCGCCGAATTTCAAAAAAGGCGTCAAGTCCACGCGCCACGACGCATAGCCGTAAGGCCAGCCGCCGACAAATTTGCCATTCAACCACACCGTCGCGTAGGACATCGCGCCGTCCACATCGAGATAGATTTTCTTGCCCTCATCCGCCGCGGACACCAGCAAATGTTTCCGATACCAACCCACGCCCCACCACGGCAGCTTGCCGGTTTCGCCGGGATACTCCTGCTTGAACGGACCTTCGATACCCCAATCATGCGGCAGGTTCAACGAGCGCCAGTGAATATCGTCATAGTCGAGATGCGTGTAGGGAATATCGACGCCGCCCGGATTTCCCTCCGGCTTCGCCGCCGGTGAGGGATTCTTCGTGAACTCATTTCCCGTCGCATTCACCCAATCCTTGATTTCGGAATAGCTCAATTTCCCGGCCACGTTCGTCGGATCGTCATGCGTAAATCTCCAGTTGTCATCCAGCGAAATCCGCTCACCCGCCCGGGTCGACATGGGAACCGCGACCAGGCTCAACCCCATCAATCCGGCCAATGCCGCCAGCGCCTGGCTTCGTCTGAACACCGGTTTTCGTAACGTGCGAAGAGACCACGAGCGATGCGATGAGATATCAAGTGATTGGTTCATTTTAATTCTGTTCGTTTCAGATTGAGCGAGTTGGCAAATTTGGTTTATCGAACAGCGGCGAGAGAGCATGGCTAATTTCCCCGCCGCCGACTAGCGGATTTTGCTCAAGCCTCGACCGCGCTTAGCCATCAGCGGCCCTGGTAGGGCGCGTCGCTCCGCGCGCGCCGGTTCATTCAAGCCCGCGATTCGCTGTTTCCAACGGCGCGCACGGAGTGACGCTACCTTTTCCCATTCGTCCGCCCACTCCCATCGCCCGCATCGATGTCCGGCGAAGCCGTGCGAACGTTTTTATATTCCACATTGCCCGAATTCCGCTCCGCCAATTTCGGCCCGGCATAAACAACCGCGATTTCCGCCAGTGCGCCGGCCGTGTCATTCCCAAAACCCGAAAGATCCGTCAGGCGCAGCTCTTTTGCCGAAACCGTTCTGCCGAACGAAATTTTCTGCTCGTCAAACGTGGAAAGCAATTCCCCGCTCGCGACACTCTGCCAATTCGTCCCGTCATCGCTCGCTTCGAATTTGTATTCGCGGATATCGCCCTGATGTTGCCGTTCGTTTTGGCGCGGCATCAGCACGAGGCCGCTCATCGCAACCGGTTGCGGAAACGAAACCTCGAACACTTGCGGCGGTTTCGGCCCCCTGCCGCGCGCATCGGCACTGCACCAAAACGTATTCGGATCGCCGTCCACAATTTCATTCGCGCGTTTGCCGTCGGCCCGCGCGGTCGCGCCCAACTCATGCATGATGCGCGAGTTAAAATGCAGGCTTTCAAAATCCGCGACCGAAATTTCCGTCCTGGGCTTGAATTTATTGCCGCCCATGTAGTCGAGCAACGACCGCCGAAGCTGCTGTGCGACCGGGCTTGAATTGCCGTTCAAATCCGCGGAACACACCAGCAATTTGCCCGCGCCCACGCGTGCCTCAAAAATCAGCCCGAGCTTGTAATTTCGGTTCCAATCGTCAATCGCCGAAACAATTGGCCGCAGCCCCTTCGGCAAATGATCGAGGTTCACCGCCCGCGTGTTGTGAAGCAATTCCGTCCATTGCCAGTCGCAATTGGCTTCCGTGGGAAATTCCGCGAGCGCCGGATGCTTCGTGTCGCACCAAAGCCCGAGCATGCGGCTCCACTTCGGCCCCATCAACGCGTTCCAGAAAACCGGCTCCTGCGCCAGCGGCGGACTTGACCAATCCAAATCCGCGTTGTGCGGCAGGAACAACACGCGCCCGCCCGCCGCCAGTTTTTCCCGCGCGTCATCCCACGAACTGGTCACCAAAACATTCGCCGGCGCCGCGTCGGAAATGTGCGCGGGATAAACCCAGAACTTCCAATCGTTTTTGAAATTGTGCGGTGTGGGACCGAACGATTTCAGCGGTTGCGGACCGATGGCGACTTCGAGCGTATATTGCGCCGGCGCGGCCAGCCTCGACAAATCGGCCGAAATGTTTCCGAACGAAATGTTTTTTCCGATAGGCAATTCTTTCGGAGCCTTTGCGTCTTGCGCCAGGACTTTTCCCGCCTGGTCGCGAATCATCCACGACATCTGCGCGCTCGTCATGGACGCATCACTGAAATTCGCCGCTTCCACCGGCACCTCAAATGCATCACTCGTCGTAAAAACGCGTTGCTTCAGCCGCGCCAGCGGCACGATGGTGTTGCAAAATTCTTTGAACTCTTCCGGCGTTGTGTAGCCTTTGCTACCCCAAAGCGCATCCAGGATTCCCACCAGCGCCGTGCCCTGCCCGGTGTAATCGTGCAAGTCAAGCAATTGAAAACCCGAAAGCCCCGGCGTTCGCAGGTTCGCTTCGATTTCCTTGTAACATTCCACCTGGAACCGCCCGGACGCCCGCGCAAATTCCTTATTCTGTTCGAGCACACCATGCGCGGCGGCGGAATCGCGGAAAATCTCATAATTTCCCGGATGCATGAAACCGGTGAATTTTTTTATGACGCGAAAATCAGGATAGGCGTCCCATTGGCCGACTTCATGGCCAATGACCGGCACCGTTACGCCGGCGATGGCCTCGCCGTAATCGCGGCCAAACCAACCCGGCACGCCCCGAATCCGCCCGAAGCCCAATCCGCTGACAACCAGGTAATCCGCGCCGCCATGGATCGGGTCTTTCGGTGAATTAATGAACGCCCACCCCGTATCCGGCGTGTAAAGCCGGCGCGGATCTTCCGCGCGAAAATGCTTCACCCATTCCGACAAAACCGGCTTCCAATTCCCGTGCGCCTCATTGCTCGCGGAGACGAGCATGAGCGACGGATGATTCCCAAACGCCTTGAGGATCCGTTCCGTTTCGGAATAAAGCTGTTTTTCCATCACGCCGCCGGGAGAAAATTCGTTCCACATGCCGCATTCCACTTGCAGATAAAAACCCAGCTCATCCGCCGCCTCAAACGCCGCTTCCGGCGGGCACCACGAATGAAACCGCATATGGTTCAACCCATAATCCTTGCACGTCTGAAAAATCTTTTTCCACGACGCAACGTCCGTCGCCGGATAGCCGGTCAGCGGAAAATCCCCGCCGAAATGTGTGCCGCGAAAATAAATCGGATGCCCGTTCAGGATGAATTGATTGCCTTCCGCGTGAAAATCGCGGAGGCCAAAAGTCGTCTCGGTCTTGTGCTCGAAAGGTTTGCCATCAATCTCGCCAGACACATCCACTCGCAATCGATACAACGCCGGCGAAAATTCATCCCAGGATTGAGCGCTGTCGCCGAGGTTGATTTCCTCATCCAGAACGACATTGGTTTCCGCGGTGCTAAAATTCTCGCTGCTCGGCGAAACTTTTATACCGGCTGCATTCGCCGCAGCTTCGACATGAAATGAGATTTTCCCTGCGACTTGTTGGCCCGAAGCATTCCGCAAAACCACGTGCGCCCGGATGCTTTTCTTTTGCGTTCCCGGAAAAATCTGCACGTCGTCAACCCACATCATGGGCGTGGCCCGCAGCTCTATTTTCCCGACAATCCCGTTCCACGCATCATCGAGCGAATCGGAAATGCTATGCGCATCCAGCCGATACGGCAGAATCATCCGGTTATCGACTCGGACGCTCAGGCGATGTTTGCCGGGCGCTACGGCGCCCAAATCATACTCATGCGGCGCGCACAGGCTGATGTCCGAACCGATTTCCTTCTCGTCCAGCCAAACCGTGGATTTCCAATGCGGACGCTCCATAAAAAGCGTCACGCGCTTGCCATTCCAGTCCGCCGGAATGTCAATTTCCCGCTCATACCACGCCGCACCGAGATAATGACGCGGCGGCTGGCAAAGGAACGGCACTTTCACGTTTCCGGCATTCGTATAAGCCGCGTAATCCGCCCGCAAATACCAGAAATGATCATAGAGCGACAGCACCCACGGCGTGCTGATGGAAATTTCATCACCGTAACCTTGCGATTCCAAAATGCCCGGCAGCCGGATTTTATCCGCCAGATTTTTCGCGAACCAATGTTCGGTGATGCCGGCATCGCTGCGGTCCAGGGCAAACTGCCATTGGCCATCCAGCGAAATCGTTTCCGCGGCGGAAATGTTCAGGAAGAAGCAGGTTGCCAGGAGCAACGATGCCAGGAATTTCATTTTCATGTTCGCTGAAGCATTCAAACCGAATTCGCGCGGCCATTGGAGCCGGCAGAACGACCATGCCAGTGTGGCCTTTTCCCTATAGACGGAGCCATCACCAATTTTGGTTATGCCCAAGTAGCGCAGGCTGGCAGCCTGCCGTATCGCCGACTGGCAGTCGGCAGGCGCAACCAAATCCAACCGCCACAATTTCCTGAGACGGGTGAAGAGTCGGGAAACTACAAAAGTCATCTGAACCCGAATGCCCTCGCCACACCGCACCGTAGCGCAGGCTGCCCAGCCTGCTGTGCCGCAGGCTGCCGAGCCTGCGCGTTCATTCCTGCCGCCTCGCCCCCAAAATAGTCGTGCCAACCCTCCCACTTTCCGCAACCATCCTGCACGTGAAACCCATCATTCTCTGCATCGCGTTCCTGCTCCTCTTCGGAATTCCGGCGCTGGCCTCGGACACCGTTTATTTTCTGAATCCCGACCTGCAACTCGGCACAATCCCCGCCAACACCAACGTTCCCGTGACTTTCGTCCTGACCAACAGCACGGACGCGACCGTAAAAATCATCAATGCCGACCCCTCCTGCGAATGCACGACGGTGTCCCATGCTCCCAGCGAAATTCGCGCGCATGCCGTCGCCAATTTTGATTTAAGTTTCAACACGACCCGTTCTCGCGGAATGGTCATTCGCACTTTCTCCGTGGAACTGGCCGACGGACAAGTCACCACTGCCCAATTCACCGCCAGGGTTTCGGACGCAGGCGCCACCAACGCCGCCGTCCCTCCGCAAAAAGATGGCGATGCCGGGAACTGATTTGAAAAAGATAAAATCTTGTCCACTGAACGACCGGATGTTACCAAAGCACCGCCTGAAGGTTCGTTCGTGATCAAAACAGAACAACATCATTCAATTTATCTCCCATGCATGCCAAGATTTTCCGCCTGCCCCGCCCTGCCCTGACGCTCGCCATCGCGACCTTGTTCGCCACGGTCATTTCCTCCCGCGCCGCTGACCCGGAATATTGGTCCTGGGCAAAAACACCCCCGATGGGCTGGAACTCCTGGGATTGCTTCGGCGCCGGCGTGTGGCAATCGAACGCCCTGGCCAACGCCGATTACATGGCCAAAAATCTCAAGGCGCACGGCTGGAACATCATCACCATCGATATCCAATGGTATGAACCTCTGGCGCACACGACCGAATATCGCCGCGGCGCAATTCTCGAAACCGACAGTTACGGACGCCTCTTGCCCGCCGCGAATCGCTTCCCCATGACCGCGGAAGGCCGCTCGTTCAAGCCCATCGCGGATTACCTGCATGCGCGAGGTTTGAAGTTCGGCCTGCACCTCATGCGCGGCATCCCGCGCCAATGCGTCGACCGCGACAACACGCCCATCCTCGGCACACCCTATCACGCCCGCGATATCGCCGACAAAGTCCACGTCTGCCGCTGGAACAGCGACATGTACGGCGTCGATATGACCAAGCCCGGCGCGCAGGAATATTATGATTCCGTCTTCGCGCTGCTCGCCTCGTGGGATTTGGATTTCGTGAAGGTAGACGACCTGGCCGGGCGCGAGCCGGAAATTGAGGCGGTGCGCAAAGCCATCGACAAAACCGGCCGGCCGATTGTTTTTTCCATTTCACCGGGCGGTTCGACCGTCAGCCACGGCGAATTCGTTTCAACCAATGCGAACATGTGGCGCATCAGCGACGATTTTTGGGACAGTTGGGACGCGCTCTATTCGCAATTCGCGCGCGTGAACAACTGGACGCCCTTCCGCGGGCCGGGCCATTGGCCGGACGCCGACATGATTCCCTTCGGCAACGTCCGCGCGTGGACGCCGGACGGCTGGACGCATTTCACGCATGACGAAGAAATCACGCTCATGTCCCTCTGGAGCATCGCGCGCTCGCCGCTGATTCTCGGCGGAAACCTGCCCAGGAACGATGACTTCACGCTCTCATTATTGACCAACGACGAAGTGATCGCCGTAAACCAGAATTCCGCCAACAACCATCAACTCTACCGCACCAACAGCCGGGTCGCCTGGGTAGCCGACGTGCCGGCTTCAAGGGACAAATACATTGCCGTGTTCAATATTTCGCCCGCGCCCGAACCAAGACGCCGCGCCGCCGCCGCTGAAACGCCGGAAACCGCCTTGGCCAAAGCCATGGCAAAGCAGCCGGCGCACATTTCCGTTTCACTGAAGGATCTTGGCATAAAAGGCCGCGCCAAGGTCCGCGATCTCTGGGCGCACAAAAATCTCGGAAGCTTCAAAGATCAAATCGAAGTCACCGTGCCCTCGCACGGAGCCGCCCTGCTCCGAATTTCGCCGAAGTAACCTGCTTCCGGCCTTAATGGCACGGCGTCTCGCCCGTGCGAATCGAAACACACGCGGGCGAGGTGCCCGTGCCACTAAATTCAGGAGATTCTCACCCTCAATTGAGGGGGTGCGATTCCCGGTATTTCTGATATCCTGTGCCCTCTATCGTACCCATGAAAAAGCCATCCTGTTCACCCCGAATGACGTCCTCAAAAACTTTGGTTCTTTTCCTCATCCTGTTTTTGGCAGGGTTGATCACTGCTCCAAGCACCCGAGCGGGTGTTCCCGTCGAAAAAGATTTGGCCGCCTATCTATTCGTCTATTTCAAGGATGCGGACCACAGCCTCCATTTTGCCCTCAGCTCCGACGGCTACAGCTTCACGGACGTGAATGACGGAAAGCCGGTCATGAAAGGCGAGGACCTCGCCGAACAAAAAGGCATCCGCGACCCGCACATCATTCGCGGGCCCGACAACGCCTTTTATCTCTCCATGACCGATCTGCATATTTTCGGGAAAGAAAAAGGCTATCGCACCACCCAATGGCAACGGGACGCCAGCAAATATGATTGGGGCAACAACCGCGCCCTGGTCCTGATGAAGTCCACGAACCTCGTCGATTGGTCGCACACCGACTTGCGTTTCGACAAGGCATTCCCGGGCCTCGAGGACGTCGGCTGTGTCTGGGCGCCGGAGACCATTTACGATCCTAACGCCGGCAAAATGATGCTCTATTTCACGATGCGGCTCGGACACGGGAAGACCAAGCTCTACTACAGCTACACGGATAACGCATTTACCAAGCTCGAAACATTTCCGCGGGAACTTTTCAAATATCCGCGCGACATCCAAATCCTCGATGGAGACATCTCCTACGAGTTGGGAAAGTTTCATTTGTTTTATGTGGCCCAGGAGCGCGGCGGCGGCATCAAGCAAGCCGTGTCCGACAAGATCAATCGCGGCTATGTTTTCGATCCGGCCAAAGTGGACCCGGAAACCGTCGGCTGCGAGGCGCCCAACATCTGGAAGCGCAACGGCGAAAATAAATGGGTGCTCATGTATGACGTTTACGGCCTGCATCCCAGCAACATGGGCTTCAGCGAAACAACCGATTTCAAAACCTTCACCAAAATCGGCTATTTCAACGACGGCCCCATGAAAGCCACGAACTTCTCTTCCCCGAAGCACGGCGCCGTGATGTCGCTGACGGCCGATGAGGCGCGGCGCCTCGCGAACCATTGGGGTTTGAAGAAGTTTTAGCAATTTGCGCCCATTGACTCGCGACCGCGTCCCCGAGTGAGCGGGCCCTCCGGCGCTTTTGAACGCGTGACCATGTCCTTCGTTCTGAACAAAGCAGCAGCGAATTTGTTTTTGCGCCACCGGCATTCCTCGTAATATCCGAACTGTAATTATGGCGCATCGAATTGCCGGACGAATCGTCGGCCGTTTTGGTCGGCTGCCGACCCTGTTCCTTTTCGTTTGTATCGCTCTGGTGGCCACCGGGGTTTGGGCCGACCCCGCGCTGGGGCAGCGTTTAATTCTCGAGCCAAACCACATCGTCCTCACCGGCCAATTTGACCCAGGCACCAATTGGCAAACTGTCACGTTCGATACTCCCGCCAAGGGCCGATACTTCTGCCTCGACGCGCTTTCATCACAAGACGGCAAACCATTCGCGGCCGTGGCGGAATTGCAAATGCTGGATGCCACTGGCAACCTCGTTGACCGCGAAGATTGGAAGATCGTTTCAGCCGACAGCGAGGAACTGACCGCCGAAAACGGCGCCGCCACCAATGCCATCGATGGCAATGAATCCACCTGCTGGCACACCCAATCAAGCCAATTGCCGACCGCCTTCCCCCATCGCATCATCGTGGACCTGGGACGTTCGGTGACCCTGACCGGTTTTCGCTACCTCCCGCGCCAGGGCGATACAAATGCCACCGGGCGCATCAAAAATTTTCAAATCAGCGTCGGTGAGAATCTAAAAGAGGAGCAATCCCCGGACAACCTGGTGCCGCCGAAGATTTTTTTATTCAGCTATTTCACGGACCGCGACCATGAAGGATTGCATCTCGCATGGAGCAAGGACGGTTATCAATGGGACCCGCTGAACGCGGGCCTGAGCATCTATTCGCCGCCGATGGGCGGGACCAATTTGATGCGCGACCCCTGCCTCTTGCGCGGGCCTGACGGCGTTTTTCGCATGGTATGGACCTGCGCCTGGGGCGGAAACGCCATCGGCTACGGCGAATCGAAGGACCTGATTCACTGGTCCGAAGGCCGCGCCCTGCCGGTGATGGCTGGCGAAACGAATGTCGCGAATTGCTGGGCGCCGGAAATCTATTGGGATGCCAGGCGCAACGATTACCTGATCATTTGGGCAAGCGCCGTGACCAATCGCTTCACCGAAACGCTCGCGCAATCGGACCAACTGAGCAACCAGCGGATTTACTGCACGACCACGAAGGATTTTCAGACGTTCACAACCACGAAATTATTTTATAATCCCGGCTTTGCCGTCATCGACCCAACCATCATCCAGAGCGAGGACGGCTGGCGCTTGATTTTCAAGGATGAAACCACCAAGCCGTTGAGGAAAAATCTGCGTGTCGCGGCCAGTGACAATTTGCGCGGGCGATTTGGCGCGCCGAGCGAACCCTTCTCGCCGCAATGGGTCGAAGGTCCGGCGGTTTTTTCCACGGAAGGCGAGTTCCTTTGCATTTTCCATTTCTACAGCAACAACACCTGGGGCGGCTTAAGAACGAAGGACTGGACAAACTGGGTGGACGTCACGGATCGCCTCAACATGCCCGCCAACAGCCATTCGGGAACCGTGCTGGAAGTGCCGCGCGACGTGCTGCTCGCGCTGTGGCGCGCGGGCCGCGCCGAGATCGGCCCTTCGCCCGAAACGACCGACCTTGGCGTGGGACATTGGATTTGGAGCGATAAAACTGAGGACAAACAGACGTGCCGTTTGTGGCGCCGGTTCGAAGTGCCGCGCGGCGCGCTGGTCTCGCTGGCGATGTTGCGCATCACGGCCGACAACGGCTACCGCCTTTTTCTGGACGGGCGCGAAATCGGGCGCGGCGGTGATTTCAATGACTTGACCGAATACAACGTCACGCAACTCATCACACCGGGCTCCCACCTCCTGGCGGTCGAGGGATTCAATGACGCGCTTGCCGCCGGCGTGATTTTGGGGCTGCGGATCCAGATGCTGAACGGGCAAACGATCGAGATCCGTTCCGATCCTTCCTGGCTCGTCGTGCCGGGCGACGAAAAAAACTGGACCACCCGCCGCGAGCCAGGACGGGGCTGGAAACCCGCGCGCATCGTGGCCTTCGCCGGCAAATTCGATTGGGTCCGGCCCCGGCGCATTCTTTCCTCGCCGCCAATCCTGCCGCAGCCGATTTATTTCTGGCAACGCGGGTGGTTCCTGTTCTCGCTCCTCTCAGTGATCGCCCTCGCCATTGTCTTCAGCACCCGGCTGGGCTTGAAAGTGGCGGTCCAGGCGCGCTCGCAAAAACTGCTCGAGCGCGAGCGCGATCGCATCGCGCGCGACATTCACGACGATCTGGGCGCCGGCTTGACTCAATTGACGCTCCTGGGCGAGCTCGTCCTGCGCGAAACCCCGCCCGACACGCCGACCCGCGAGCAATTGGACTCGCTCTGCGGCAAATCGCGCCGGCTGCTCGGCACCATGGACGAACTGGTCTGGACGGTCAATTCGCGCCGCGACACCGTCCAGGATTTCGCCGCGTTCGTGTGCGAATACGCGCAGGAATTTCTCTCGTCCACGCCGATCCGCTGCCGCCTGGATGTGCCGGACGACTTGCCGCCCACGCCGCTCGATTTGCCCGCGAGACGGAATCTCCTGCTCGCCGTCAAAGAAGCCGTGCGCAACGTCGCCAAACATTCCAACGCCACCGAATTGTTTTTGCAAATTCGCGTGGTGGATGAAAAGCTGGCCGTGACCGTTGAGGACAACGGAACTGAATTTGCCGGAAAAGCCGCGCGCAGCGGACGCAACGGACTCCGCAATATGGACGAGCGATTGTCAGACATCGGCGGCGTGTGCCGCGTCATCGCCACGCCCAGCAAAGGCTGCCGCGTTGTTTTCCGTCTGCCGTTGCATCCGGCGACGCTCACGAAAAATCCCGCGGTGGCGCTGTTCCGAAAAATACTGCGACGCACCCGGCCAATCGATTCACCTGAATGAAATTGAATCCCACGCCCACTCCTCCAGGAAAACTCGTGCGCCTCGCCCTCGTCGAGGATGTCCTCGAAATGCGCGAGAGCTGGCGCAAGCTGATTAACGGCCTGCCCGGATTTCATTGCGTCTGCACCTGTCCCTCCGGCCGGGAAGCGTTGCGTGTGTTGCCCGGAATCGCGCCGGACGTCATTATCATGGACATCCAAATGCCCGGCATGACTGGCATCGAATGCACCCTGCGACTGAAAGAATTGCTGCCCAAAATCCCCATTCTCATCCTGACCGTTTCCGCCGATACCCAGACGGTTTTCCGCGCGCTCGAAGCCGGCGCGGACGGCTATCTACTGAAACGCTCGCGTCCGGACCAGTTGCAAACCGCCATCCAGGACGTGCTCGAAGGGGGCGCCCCCATGACCAGCGAAATCGCCCGGCGCGTGGTGGCGTCCTTCCGTCAACGCGCCACCAAACGCGACGGAACCACCGGCCTTACCCCCCGCGAAGAAGAAGTGCTGGGCTACTTGTCCAAAGGATTCGCCAACAAAGAAATCGCCGCCAAAATGTCCGTCAGCTACGAAACCGTGCGCGATCACCTGCGCAACATCTACGAAAAGCTCCACGTCCATTCGCGGACGGAAGCCGTGGCTCGGTATCTCGGCTCATCCACCGCCCCAGGCGATGAATCGCAATGACGCGATGATTCCAATAATCGCAAGCGACACCACCGCCCCCCGGTTTTTTATTCTAGAGCGATCTCAAATCCCCCTCAATTGGAGGATAGGACCCATAATGTGTTTCGTTTATGCTTGGGATTGGCTCTATGTTGCACCCCAAACCACTTGCGCAACCAATCGATTAAACCTTTACCGTCGCAAGTTTGACCCATACACTTTTAATCGCCCATTCATTGAATCCAATTGGTTCGTAAAATCCCACACACCCGCACTATGAAAATACCTGTTCTCAGAACGATAACGTCTCTCTGCCTGCTCGCCGGTCTGTCCGCGACCGTCGCACGCGCCGATATGCTCACCTGGGACCCGCTCGCAAACGGCGGCGGCGGAGGCTCCGGCACCTGGAACCTGAACTCCACGGCCAATTGGTTCAACGGCGGCGGCGATGTCAAATGGACGGACAATTCGGCCACCGGCACGAACATGGCCGTCTTCTCCGGAACGGGCGGCACCGTCACGCTGAACAGCAGTTTGAGCGCGTCCAACCTGGATTTCGTTGCCGCCGGCTACACCCTGTCCGGTTCGGGCGTACTGACGTTAAGCGGTGGCATTGATGTCTCCCAGCTTGGCAGCGGCAGCGACACAGTCAACCTCGCCCTCTCGCTGGCCGGCCCGCAACAACTCTGGCTCTCGGGTTCCGGCGCGACCCTCAATTTCGGCGGCACCATCACTCGCGCGCCGGGCGCCGACGTTGATTTTTCAGCCAGCGGCATTCAATCCAGCACCTTCGTGAATGGCGCGACGGGCATCATCGGGGCCTGGGCCACGGTGGGCGCGGCCAACAGCACGTTGGGAGATTGGGCCGCCAATGACGGCAGCGGCAACATCGTCGCCTACACGAACTACACCATCTGGTCCTCGACCAACAGCCAGACCGCTGACCTGACCGGTTCTGCCACCCAAAACTGGCTTTCCGGCGACCCGACCGGCGCGGCCAACTTCATCACCAGCATTACCAATTCCGCCACGCTGAATTCGCTGGTGATGCAGGGCGACGTGAATTTCAACAACGGCACCAATGTCACCACGCTGACTCTGAACAGCGGCGGCCTTATCGTGCGCGGCGTCAGCCGCTGGCTGTTGGCCGGCACCAACTCGTACCTCACCACTGGCCTCCCTTCCGGCGAATTGTTCATCCACGCCCCGAACCCGAACAGCGGCAATAACTGGACCATTTGGCCGATTATCGAGGATAATGGCGCAACTCCTCTGATACTCGTCAAGGACGGCGTCGACGAAGTGAAGCTGGGCAACATGAACACTTACACCGGCGGCACGCTGGTCAATGCCGGCATCCTCGCCTGCACCTCCGGCGCGGAGTTTGGCAACGGCAATGAGCCGACCGGACTCATCACTCCCTTTGGTTCCGGCCCCATCACGGTGCACAACGGCGCGGAGCTTCAATTAGGTTCCAACCCGGGCAATACCTTCGGCGAATACGATTACACGAACACCATTTTTGCGGACAACGCCCTCATCCTCGCGCGTGATGGATTCCATCGCCTGAAAGGAACACTGAACGTCGGTCCTGGCGGTGTGGCGATGGGCGCGACCTATGACAACAAAGGCGATGCTTTGAACAACGGCTTTCCGAAAGGTCTTTTTATCGATGGGCTCCTGACCGGCAACGGTCCGCTGACCTGCGAGGACAGCGGTTTGGAAACCATCAATCCCTGGGACAGCTCCGTCGTGTATTTCACCAGCATGGCGCCGGCGTCGCAGAACACGTATTCCGGCACGGTCACGGTCGATTCCTGGACCAGCGAGGGCGGCAGCTATCTTTATCTTATCGGCACCAATGCGCTGGCGAACGCCACCATCAACCTGAACGGCGACAATGATCCGGGCAGCGGCCGCTTCGGCGCCTCGACCTTGCTCTTCGGTTCTGGCACTAGCGCCCCCGGTCTCGGTTATGCCACCATCGGCGCTCTCACGGGCACCGGCGACTTTGCGCTTCAAGACACCCTGACCGCGAAAGGAAGCTCGACCGTCGCTCCCTACACACCCGGCCAGGGCGTGATGCTTTCCGTCGGTAACAACAACGCCAGCACAACCTATTCCGGCATCATGAGCGGGACCGGCGGCCTGAACAAGATCGGCGCCGGCACCCTCACCCTCTCAGGTCTCAACACTTACACGGGCGATACGATTCTGAGCGCCGGCTCGATCGTGTTGACGGGCGGCTGGCTGAATTCCTCAAATATCATCGTGACCACGGGCCTTACGCTCGATGCCTCCGCCGTGAGTCCGGTGACCATGGTTCCCAATCAATCGTTGCAGGGCGACGGAACAATTAACGCAAGCGTGAATACCTCCGACGGTTCGGCCGTTTACGGCGGCACCGACGGCACTTATGGAACCAACACCATCACCGGCGACCTGACCATGGCTTCGGGCGCGGTTGGTTATTTTGATGTCGGCACTCTCGCCAATGGCGCGAATGACCGCGTCAATGTCGGCGGAACTTTGACTGCCAATGGCAACGTCATCCACCTGAAGGCTCCGAGCACTTCCGACAACCTGGATTCCAGCGCCGATTACGTGCTCTTCAACTCGGCCAACCCCATTTCCGGCACCTTCGCCACCGCGCCGACTTGGGATGTCGCCCCGGCGAATGCGGCCCATTTCTCGATTGTGACCAGCGGCAAGACCGTCACTCTCCATTACTCAGCGGTGGCCGGCCCCACCGGTTCTGGCACGGCGACACCCTCACCGGCCGTGCGCAACCAAACCGTGTTGATCACTGTCAATGCCGTAAACGGCACCGCCGGAATCGTCAATAGTGTCGTCGTGGACGCCAGCTCAATTGGCGGTTCGGCGACTTTGGCGCTCGTCGATTCGGGCAACAATATCTGGACCAACTCGGTCACCATCCCGGCGGATCTGGTTCTTGGTTCGAAGACCTTGACAGCCACCATAACGGGCACGGATGCGATGACTTCATCCGCGAATATCTCGCTGACAATTATTGCCGGCAACGACATCTGGAACGGCGCCGGCGCGGACGACAACTTCAGCACCGCGCTGAATTGGGTCAGTGATATATTGCCCGCCCCGGTCGGTGACAGCCTCCAATTCTCCGGCTCAACCCGCTTGACGCCGAACGTGGACGCTGATTACACCGTGACTGGCATTCTGTTCACCAACGCAGGCGCGTTCAATATCGGTTCGGCGGCCAATACGCTGACGCTCACCAATGGCGCCGGTATCGTGAACAACTCGGCCAATGTCCAAACCATCAGCGCCCCGATTGCGCTGGCGGCATCGCCAATCGTCAACGCCGCGTCGAATGACATCGTTCTCAGCGGCGCGATCGCCGACGGACCGAACGGCGGCGCCGGATTGACCAAGACCGGCAACCACGCTTTGACGCTCAGCGGCGCCAACACTTACACCGGCCCGACACTCCTGAATGCGGGCACGCTGAATATCGCGGGAACGGTAAACTCTTCCTATATCACGGCAGGCAATTCGTCCGGCAAGAGCGTGCTCAACATTCAGAATGGCGCCACTATCAACAGCGCCAATCTATTCACCGGTAATACCACCAATTCCATCAATGCGGTATATCAAAATGGCGGGACCTTGAATCTGACCGGCGGCACCGGTGACCTGTTGAGCATCGGAAATTGGAATAATGCCTACGGCTATTACTATGCCGGCCCCGCGGCGACGTTGAATATCAACGGCATCTCCATCGGCGGTGAAAACAACCCGAACGTCTGGCCGCCCCAAGGCACAGGCGACGGCATCATGGATGTGGACGGCGCCACCATCAATAACGTGGGCTGGATCGTCCTGGCTCGCGGCGCGGGCCCCCAAACGGGCATCCTGAATATGTATGGCGGAACACTGACCTTTGCCGGAGGCGGCATCGGCTGCAATTGGAATGGCAATGCGACGCCGTCGCTTGGCGCGCAAACGTCCATCATCAATATGATGGGCGGTTCTGTGACCAGTTCCACCCAACCGGTGGACTTCCGCACCGCCGGCAATACCGGCATTCTCAACCTGAACGGCGGTTTGCTCGAAACGACCGCCGTCATCGACCAGGGGACCCTCAACTTCAACGGCGGCACCTTGCAGGCGGCGAGTTCCAGCGCCACCTTCGTCTCCCTGAACACGGCCTACGTGTGGGGCGGCAATGCCGTGGTTGACAACAATGGCTCCAGCATCGGCATCACCACGCCGCTCCTCGCTCCGACGGGAAATGGTGTTCATGGCATCACCTCCTTCACCAGCGGCGCGGGTTACATTGCTCCACCCATCGTGATCGTCACGAATGGCGTGGGTGACACCACCGGCACCGGCGCAACCGCCATCGCGCAAATCAATCCGGCCACCGGAAAAGTCACGAACGTCGTCGTCACCTGCCCGGGTGTTAATTACACCGCCACGCCGATCTTCCTGTTAAGCGGCGGTGGCGCCACCACGCCGGCCACCATCACCGGCGCTGCGCCCACCCCGAATACCAGCGGCGGCCTCACCTCCATCGGATCGGGCGTTCTCACCCTGACGGTGACCAACACCTACACCGGCAACACCATCGTTGGCTCGGGCACGTTGGAACTCGTCAATCCGGTGCTGGCGGCTTCCTCCTCGGTCGTCGTGAGCAACGGCGCGTTCCTGCAATTGGATTTCGCGGGCACGAACCGCGTTTCTGGCCTCGTCCTGGATGGTGTCAGCCAGCCGCAAGGCGTCTACACCGCCACCACCTCCTCGCCGTTCATCACCGGCGCGGGCAGCCTGTTGGTCGGGCCGCCCTTCGCGGACAATTCCACGAACATCACCTTCTCAGTTACTGGCAGCGGCCCCAACGCCTCGTTGTCGCTGTCCTGGCCGGCGGATCATCTCGGCTGGGTGCTGCAACAGTCCACCAACCTCACCAGCGGTTGGACCGATGTCCCCGGCAGCGATGCCGTGACCTCCATGAACATCCCGGTCAATACCGCCACACCTGACAAATACTATCGCCTGCGCCATCCGTAACGGCGCCTGCGGTCAGAAAATCGCGCTCGACCCGCCTCCCGAGTTTCACAGGGAGGCGGGTCGAAGTTTATAGAACCAATCCATTTGCCGAAAACCATCCAACCCCGCCTCACCTCGCTGCGGTTTAAATCAATAAATACTATGAAATTTAAGAAGCACCTGGCGCTCGTCGCGATGTTTGCCGCGCTTTCCTTGAGCGCTGAACCGGCCAAAATCACCGTCGACGTGCGCCACCCGGTGCATCCTATCCCGCCCACGTTGTGGGGAATTTTCTTTGAAGACATCAATATGTCCACCGACGGCGGCATCTATCCCGAATTGGTTCGCAACCGCTCGTTTGAAGACGCGGACACTCCGGAATCCTGGAAGTTTTCCAGCCTCGCTGGTGGCAAAAGCACGGCCTCCGTCATCACCTCGGACGTGCACGGCCAGCCGACGCCCCTGAATGCGTTCAATCGCAAATCGCTCCGCATCACTGTGGATGGCGCTTTCACGCTGCAAAACGAAGGTTATTGGGGAATGAACATCGTTTCCGGCCAGAATTACACATTGAAGCTGGCCGCGCGCGGCGAACATTTCGACGGCAAACTCAAGGCGCGAATTTTGAGCAGCAGCGGAAGAGAACTGGCCAGCGCCGGCCTTTCACAGGTGGGCGATGACTGGAAATATCACACCGTGGATTTCCGGGCGACCGGAACCGATCCCAAAGCCAGGTTGGAAATCGACGGCAACGGCAAAGGCGCGCTGTTCCTGGATATGGTTTCGCTCATGCCGCAAACCACCTGGAAAAACCACGGGCTCCGCGTGGATCTCGCCGAGGCGCTGGACGGTTTGCATCCAAAATTCCTGCGCTTTCCCGGAGGAAACTGGGTTGAGGGCGACGACTTTGCCCACATGTACCACTGGAAGGACACTGTGGGGAACATCGATTTGCGTACGCAACTTTGGAACGTTTGGGGTTACAATGCCACGCAAGGACTGGGCTTTTATGAGTATCTGCAGCTTGCGGAAGACCTGGGCGCCGAGCCGCTCTTTGACATCAATGTCGGAATGACCCTAAAGGGAGCAATTCCGCTGGGTCGCATGGCCCAATGGGAACAGGACGCGCTCGATGCCGTCGAATATGCCAATGGTCCCACGAATTCCATCTGGGGCGCCATGCGCGCCGCCGCCGGCCACCCGGCGCCGTTCCATTTGAAATACATGGAGATTGGAAACGAAAACGGCGGACCCGATTACCTCGAACGCTGGCCCCTGCTCGTCAATGCCGTCCACGCGAAGTATCCCTACATCCAATTCATCGCCAACACCGATTTGCGCGGCCGGCCGGGACCAAAAACTCCGGCGCCCGATATTGTCGACGAGCATTATTATGAGAACCCCGAGTCCTTTATGCGACGCGCGGATCAATATGATAAATACAGCCGCAAAGGACCCAAGATTTTCGTCGGCGAATACGCCGTCACCTCGAAATGCGGCCTGGGCAACTTGCGCGCTGCCATTGGCGAAGCCGCCTTTATGACCGGCATGGAAAGAAATTCCGATGTGGTCGTCATGGCAAGTTACGCACCGCTCCTCGTAAACCTGAACCATCGCGCCTGGAATCCCGATCTCATCAATTTTGACAGCTCCCGCTGGTACGGCATACCCAGCTATTACGTCCAAAAGATGTTTTCCGAAAATCGCGGCGACAAAACCCTGCCCATCCAGGTGCAATCGCCCGACGCCGAAGTTCCCGCGAGCAAAGGAATGATCGGCGTGGGCACCTGGAACACCTCCGCGGAATTCAAGGACATCAAAGTCACCGCACCGGATGGCACGAGCTTGTTCTCCTCCGACTTTTCCGCCAACTCCGATGCCTGGAAGAAACTCGGCGACGGCGATTGGTCCCTGGACCGTGGAGCGCTGCGGCAGAAGGCCGAAAAGGAATTTGTTCGCGCCCTCGCCGGCGACAAATCATGGACCGATTACACGCTGACACTGAAGGCGCGGAAAATCAGCGGACGCGAAGGCTTCCTGGTGCTGTTTCACATCACCGATGACGACGACCGAACCTGGTGGAACATCGGCGGCTGGAACAACACGCAGAACGCCATCGAAAATGGCGGCACGCTCGATGGAAAACCGGGTTCCATCGAAACTGGCCGCTGGTACGACATCAAAGTCGCCGTCCAGGGCCGCCACGTAAAATGTTTTCTCGATGGCAAATTGATCCACGACATCGACTACGAATCGCCTCAGCCAGTCAAAGCCCTGTACGCCAGCGCCGCCCGGGACGATCATACCGGCGATGTCATTGTTAAAATCGTGAACGGCAGCGCCAACCCGCTGGAAACGAAGCTGGACCTGAAAGGCGCAAAACATTTGGACAGCGAAGTCGCAGCTTGGGTCCTGACCTCAAAAAGCGGCGCCGACGAAAACACCATCGACGACCCGCTCAAAGTCTCGCCGAAACCGGAAACCCTGCATTTCGATGGCAAAACCCTGACGCGTGCCTTCCCCGGCAATTCACTCACTGTCCTGCGTTTTCACGGAAAACGTTAGACATAAGATAGGAAGGAAGTTTATCCGGCTTGCTGAGTGCAGCTTGGAACAATCGGTTTGGGGATATCGGCCCCCTTCGCTGCGCTTCGGCGCGGCAGTCTTGGCTCTCCGCAGCCGCTCCGAGCGAAGACTGGTGGCAGGACCCGGAATCGAACCGGGGACACAAGGATTTTCAGTCCTCTGCTCTACCAACTGAGCTATCCTGCCAGCCAGGGGCGCATATTGAACTTGGCTTTGCCTCCAATGGCAAGCCGAATTCCACGCGAATTCACTGTCTCACAAAGCGGCGCGGCGTCAATTCCCTCACGCCCGAGGGTGCGCCGCGTCGTAAGCTTTTTTCAGCCGCTCCGTAGTCAAATGCGTGTAGACCTGCGTCGTCACCAGATGCGCGTGGCCGAGCAATTCCTGCACGCTGCGCAAATCGGCCCCCGCATCGAGCAAATGCGTGGCGTAGCTGTGCCGCAATTTATGCGGCGTCAGCGCTGGATCCAGGCCCGCCGTGGCGAGATGCTTTTTCAATCGAACCTGCAGGACATATGGCGCAATCGGCGTGGGCGTCCTTTTTTCCGATAAGAAAACCGGCGATTGCCCGGCCGGCGATTGCGGCAGCAGGCTCCAATACTCGCGAATCGCTCTCAAGGCCGGTTCTCCGATGGGCACGAGCCGCTCCTTTTTCCCTTTCCCGCGCACGCGCACGAGCTGTTCATTCCAGTCAATGTCCTCGGCGCGCAAGCCGCACAGTTCACTCACGCGCAGCCCGCAGGAATAAATCGTTTCGAGCACCGCCACGTCGCGAAAACAAATCGCCGCCGAAACTGGACGTCCCCTGCCCTTTTCCTTTTTTTCCGTCAGCGGCTGCAACGGCGCCGCCAGCAAATCCGTGATTTGCTTGGCCGTGAGATACTTGGGCAATCGCTTTTCAAGCTTGGGCAGCGCGATGTTCTTGATGGGCGAAACCAAAAGCGCGCCGTGGCGAATCAGGAATTTGTAAAACGTCCGGAGCGCCGAGAACCGCAGTTGAATCGCCGCGCGTCCCAGGTTGTTGCGCCCGAGAAAACGCAGGTAACCGCGGAAATCATCGCGCTTGAGCGCATCCCAGGACGGCGCGCGCTTGCGTTCCTCGTGGTGCCAGCGGGAAAACTCGAGCAATGCGTCGCGGTAATTTCTCTGCGTGTAGACGGATGCGCCCCGGTCCGTGGCGAGATGCGCGAGGAATTTTTGAATCCACTTGTCGCCGGCCTGCGCTGTGCCTTGCGGCTCGATCATTTTACTTCTGCCCGGCCGGAACTTCCATGTCTCGCGGCGGAAATTCAAAAACAACTTTGCCGCTGTCGTCCACGACCAGATACGCGGAAAACGGTTTGCCGGCTTTGGAAATAAATTTGTCGATCAAATCGGTCTTGCTCTTATCCAGAAGTTTCTGCGCCTGCTCGCGATCGATCGGCCGCTGCAAAATCTCTTTGCTGATCTTGAATTTGCATTTCTTAGTCTCCGCTTGCGTGCGTTCGCAAATGTAACCGATTTCCGTGTCAAAAACTTTCCCGTCGCATTGCGGACATTTGCCGATCACTTCTTTGCCGGTGAAATCGATCTTTGGCGGCGGTTCCTTGGCGTCTTTTTTCGATTTGCGTTCGCGCGGAACAAACTCAAAAGCCGTCCCGCCGTCCTTGACGACCAGGAACGCCTCAAACTTGCGCCCGGTCTTTTTGGACACGAACCCTTTCAGCAGGTCCGTTTTGTGTTCCCCGAGCAATTTCTTCACCTGTTCGGGCGAAATTTCCTGCTGCAAAATGATTTTGCCCGTGCGGAAATCGCAGGTCTTGTCCGGGCCCACGGATTTTTCGCAAACGTAATTCATGCCCGCGTCAAACACGCGCGCGCCGCACTTCGGGCATTTGCCGAGCGGCTCCTTGCCCGTGAAATCCACTGGCGCGACGGCTTCGCCGTTTTCGCCCTGTTTCTCCTGGCCAAAATCGAAGTCCACCTTGAAATCCGGCGTCAATTTGATCACTGCCGCGAATGGAAATCCCTTTTTGCTGCGGAACCCCTGCAGCGGTCCGATTTGCTTTTCCGTGATCAGTTTTTCGAACTCCGCGATTTCGAACATGCGCCCGCCCAGCGTTTTGCGGATCGAGAAATCGCACTTATTGCATTGGAATTCCCGGTATTTCTCGTGAATTTCGCCGCCGCATTTCGGGCATGGCACGCCGAGCACGCCGAAATCGCCCGGAATCGTGTCCAGCTCAAATTTTTTGGCGCGATCCACCATGTGCCGGGTCATGTCCGCAATTTCCGACATGAATTCGTCCCGGCTTTTTTTGCGGCGCTGAATCTGGTGCAGTTTGAATTCCCAATCGCCCGTCAATTCCGGCTTGGTCAATTCCTGCACGCCGAGGCCATTGAGCAACTCCATCAGCGAAAATGCCTTCGCCGTCGCCTGCAACTCGCGGGCGTTGCGTACGATATATTGCTCGTAAATCAATCCTTCGATGATCGACGCACGCGTGGCCGGTGTGCCGAGCCCTTTCTCGCGCATCGCCTCACGCAATTCGTCGTCCTCAACGAGTTTGCCGGCGCCTTCCATCGCGCTGAGCAGCGTGGCTTCCGTGTAGCGCGGTGGCGGCTTGGTTTGAAGTTGCTTCACCTCGACCGAGCTCGTGTGAACATTCTCGTTTTGCTGGACTGGGGCCAGGTTCGCGGCCGAATCCTCGTCCTGCGCCTCCTTGCCGTAGACCGCCAGCCAACCCGCCGACACCAGCACTTTCCCCGTGCTCTTGAACGGCTCATTCTCGACGCGGGTGATGCGGACGGTTTCAAGGAATTCCGCCGCCGGATAAAAAATTGCCAGGAACCGCTTCGCAACCATGTCGTACAATTTCTGTTCCGGCTCGCTCAAGCCTTTCGGCTCCTGCGTGGTGGGAATGATCGCAAAGTGATCGGAAATTTTCGCGTTGTTGAAAATGCGTTTATTGGGCTTTACCCAATCGTTCTTCAAAATCGTATCGGCGAACGTGCCGTAACTCGTCCCGCCCAGCATCCCGAGCACATTCTTCACCGTGCCGATATAATCCTCCGGCAACGCCCGCGAATCCGTTCTCGGATAGGTCAGCACTTTGTGCTTTTCGTAAAGCGCCTGCGCCAGCGCGAGCGTATTTTTGGCGCTGAAACCAAACCGTGAATTCGCATCGCGCTGCAAACTCGTCAAATCGTAAAGCAGCGGCGAAAGCGACGTCGTCGGCTTGCTCTCTTCGGTGACAATGCCCGGTTTCCCCAGACATTTTGCGCGAATGGCCCCGGCGCGATCTTTGTCCCAAATGCGCTCGGCCTTGAGCTGATCGTCTCCGTCCTTTTCCGGCTTGGAGAATTTCTCATCGAACCAGCGCCCGGTATATTGGCCGGCCTTCGCGTCGAACGTGCCGATCACTTCCCAGAAATCGCGCGGCACGAACTTGCGAATTCTATGCTCGCGCTCGACCACGATGGCCAGTGTCGGCGTCTGCACGCGGCCAACAGTCGTCTTGAAAAAGCCGCCCGACTTCGAATTAAACGCCGTCATGGCGCGCGTGCCGTTGATGCCCACCAGCCAGTCCGCTTCCGAACGGCTGAACGCGGCGTCGGCCAGCGGCAACATGCTGCCGTCATCGCGCAGTGCCGCGAACCCATCGCGAATCGCCGTGGGCGTCATCGACTGCAGCCAAAGCCGCTGGATGGGCTGCTTGGCCTTGGTGTATTTGACGATGTTGCGGAAAATGAGTTCACCCTCGCGGCCCGCGTCGCATGCATTCACGAGCAGGTCCACGTCTTTGCGCTTGATCAACCTGGTAAGAACTTTCAGCCGGCTTTCGCTTTTCTCGATGGGCCTCAAATCGAAATGACCGGGGATGACCGGCAGACATTTGAAAGTCCATTTGCCGCGCGTAGCCTCCACGCCTTCTGGCGCGATCAATTCCAACAAATGACCCACCGCCGACGACAGCACGAACTTGTCGCTCTCGTAATAGTCGTCGACCTTCTTGAACCCTCCCAACGCCTTCGCGATATCGCCGGCGACAGAGGGCTTCTCAGCAATGATTAGCGCTTTACCCATCTTTCAACGTGCATTGATTTCCACCAAGTGAGCAATCTTCATGCACTTTTGCGGAAATTGGCTCAAAGTTTTGTGGATGTCAAAACTTCGTTTATTTTCGCAAAATTCGCAATAGTCGCAAAATGCCCGCCGGACACAGTCATTTTCCGATACAAAACTGGCTGAAAATCATGTCCAAAAGATCTTCAGTGGCTGTCTTGCCCACAATCTCGCCGACCGCATTCACCGCAATCCGCAGATCCATGGCGGCCAGTTCCAAGGTCGCCCCGCCCCGCAGCGCCTCGATGGTTCGAACCGTCGCCGCGCGTGCCCGATTGAGCGCGTCCTGATGGCGCGAATTGATCATGACCTGCAACATCTCAGTTTTAATTTCGCCGGACCAAACGAGATTTTTGATCGCGTCCTTGAGCGAATCAATGCCCTTGCCCGAAAGACAGCAAACATCCACGACGTGTAGCGCGGACATCCTTGTCTGCGGGTTCCGGCGACTTTCCAGTCGCCGGTCCGAACACGCCATGCCTTCCGGGAACTTCAATTTCACCACCAGATCGATTTTATTCCGCACGAGAATCCGCTTCTTCCCTACGAATTCATCCAGATGTTTTTCGTCCGCTTCCGTCAGCGGCTCGGAAACATCCAGCACATGCAAAATAAACTCCGCCTTCTGCAAACTTTCCCGGCTGCGACGAATCCCTTCCACCTCGATTTCATCCCGGGCCTCGCGCAACCCGGCCGTGTCAATGAACACCACCGGCAGCCCGCGGATGTTCGCCGTCTCCTCAATTGTATCCCGCGTCGTGCCCGGAATCGGCGAAACAATCGCGCGATCATGGCCCAACAGTTGATTCAGCAAACTGGACTTGCCCGCGTTCGGCCGGCCAATGATCGCCGCTCGAATGCCGCGCCGCAGGATTTGGCCCTCGTTCGCGGTGCGCAGCAATTCATCCATCAACGCCACGCCCTGCTCCAGCCGGCCCAGCAATTGATCTTTGGTTTCCTCGGTAATATCCTCCTCCGGAAAATCAATATACGCCTCCACGTGCGCCAGCGTCTTCATCATGTCCTCGCGCAATTGATTGATGCGCTCCGACAGTTTGCCCGCCAGTTGTTCGTTGGCCGCGCTCAAGGCAAGTTCCGTGCGCGAATGAATCAAATCCGCCACCGCTTCCGCCTGCGCAAGGTCGATGCGGCCGTTCAGAAAAGCGCGCCGCGTGAATTCACCAGGCTCCGCCGCCCGCGCCCCGTTGGCCAGCGCCGCCTCAAGAACCATCTTTGCCGGCAAAATCCCGCCGTGACAGGTGATCTCCACGACATCCTCGCGCGTGAACGTGCGCGGCGCGCGCATCACCGCGATCAGCACTTCATCGATCATTTTTCCATCTCGCACCACGTGACCGAATTGAATCGTGTGCGAAGCCGCCGCGGACACTTTGGAAGAATGCTTGCCCGCCGGAACAAAAATCCGATCCGCAACCGCCAGCGCGCGCGCGCCCGAAATCCGGATGACCGCCAACCCGCCCTCGCCGACCGGCGTGGCAATCGCGGCTATCGTGTCATCGAGCATTGGAAAATGTTGAATGACGAATGTCGAATGGACAAAACAAATGAAGGGGCTAAAATCCGCGCCATTCGTCATTCGTCATTTCCGCTAATCACCCAGGCAATTCCCCCGCGCATTCTCCGCATCCCTGCCCTCCAGCCACAACCTCGCCTTCTCGTAGCTTTTCTTGTGCAGGTAATGAAGCAAATCCGGCGAAGCGATCTTCGGAAGCTGCCGGGTCAACTCGTCCAATCGCGAAAAAATCGGCTGCAGACTCGGTTTCGGATTCGCCGTGGACATGGATTTCACTGTCGAATCCAATTCAATGAGCGTCTGCAAAATAGCGCGTTCGATCTCGCTCATTTCAAAAGTGAAGCTGATTGAAGGACTGCAAAAACGGCAGGTGCGTCTCCAGGCTGGAAATAAACGCGTCCAGCTTGCCGAGTTTGCCGATCAAGTAAGCGTACGTCACGTACCGGATCAGACCGCTGAGCATCGCCAGAAAAACGCTGCTGACGAGATACAGCCCGAACGCATGCGGCGGATCGGGCAGCATCACGCGGGGAATCCCGTGATACAAAATGGCGATGGTGAGCAAAATCCCAACCACCCACGTCACCCAATACACCCAATTGGACACGCCCGGAAAAATATCGAAGACGCGCATCGTAAACACCGGCGCCAGCCCGTAGGCCGTGACGGTGAACGCCTGGTCGAACGTGTTCCGCCCGCGAAAAGTCTCGCCAAAAGCTTTCACCAGCCGCGCGCCCAAAAACACCAGGAGAAACATGAGGCCGAGCTGGATGATCTCAAAAATCAGCGCTTCGGAAGGAGAGAACTTGTGGATCTCGGAAATGAGCCCGCGCGGTTTTCCCCAATGCACCAGCCCATAGCCCTCCGCCACGAAAGCAATCAGCCATAGCGGCAAAAGATAGGTCAGCAGGATCACCGGCCAGCTCCGCTTCGCCTGAACAATACGGTCCCAGGTCGCCACAGGATCCACTACCAACAAAAACGCCTTAATCATCGCGCCAAAGTGTTAACGGGCCGCATCGCCACTGACAACTAATATCGCTAATGAAGATTGACAGCCGTCCGCCCGGCGCGTTCAGGAAATAGCGCAAAATTCGAAAGTTCGCGATTTGGCTTTCGTCGCGACGGCTCCTGTGTTTAACTCGCCCCAATGAACGTCGACCTCGGCATCTGGGGCAAGCTGACACGCGTCGTGATCGGCCTTCTGGTAATCGCCCTGCTGGGGATCATCTGGCAGTGGTATCTTCCCCTCATCAAGCAAAACGAGCGCATGCGCAAAAGCACGCTCAGCCTCGACACGCAAATCCAGAAAGAGGAAGCGACCCAAAAGCAATTGAAGACCTCCATCGACACTCTCCGCTACGACACCAATGCCGTGGAAAGACTCGCGCGCGAAAAACTGCGCTATGCCAAACCCGGCGAAACGGTCGTCGTCTTCGAAACTAATCAAGTGACGCGCTGATCTGAACGTAGCAGCCGACGTAAGGAGGCTCTGAACATTTACGATTTCCGATATACGATTTACGAGCGTATGATCATGGCTTGCCGCTCCTATCGTATATCGAATATCGTAAATCACACGGTCATGATTTCTTTCTCCTTGGTCACCACGTGACCGTCGATTTTCGCGGAGTAATCGTCCGTCAATTTCTGCAAATCCTTTTCCGCCTGCTTCACATCATCCTCCGTCGTGCCGCTGTCGTGCGCGTGTTTCTTGATTTGTTCCATCGCATCCCGGCGAACGTGCCGGATCGCCACCCGTCCGTCCTCGGCCATTTTCTTAATGATCTTCACGAACTCCGCGCGGCGTTCCTGGCTGAGCTCGGGAAAAAATAATCGGATATTCTTGCCCTGAATGGCCGGCGTGAGGCCGAGATTGCTCTTCTGAATGGCTTTTTCGATCGGGTGCAGCGAATTCACATCCCACGGCTGGATGGACAACGTACGCGGCTCCGGCGTGGTGATGCCGGCCAACTCGCGAATGCGCATGTTCGAGCCATAAACCTCCACCATGATATTCTCCACCAGGTTGGCCGACGCCTTGCCGGTGCGCACGCCGGCGAATTCATTCACGACCACCTGCTCGGTCTTTTCCATTTTCTCTTCCGCCTCCAGCAAAATGTCGTCGAGTGCCATAATGCGCAAAACCTAGCAAAGCCCTCCGAACCTGTATAGTCGCAAAGCGCCCGAGCAGAATCCGGGGCGGAAGAATGAACGGCAGTGGAATGAAAACCGAAATTCATCGCGCGAATGCCGATCGGAACGCCGATCTCTGATCGGCGCGCATCTCATATTCATTTGTGGCTTCATTCCCCTGCCGTTCATTCCCTTGCATCCATTCCCTGCCCATTTTATTCCCCTGACCTTGCCTGTGTGATTCGCACCCTCAGGGATTCACCCCATTTCGATTTTTCACAAAAAACGGGAAATTAACCCCATGAATTTTCAAGAGCCGATGAAACGATTGGTGCGCAACGCGCGGACAGGGAAGTTCTTCCGGGGCAATGGCCGCTGGACCAAACGTGCCGACCGCGCTCTGAACTTCCCGCATCTCATGCGCGTCGTGCACACCTGCCTCCTGCTCGGGCTGCGCGATGTCGAACTGGTCCTCTGTTTTGGCGACCGAACGAAGAGAGTCCCGCTGAACTGCCGCTGACCTGGGAGCGCCGGCGTCTTGCCGGCCAGTTTCGAGATGCTCTACTGACGTTTCAGCATCTCCTCGGCCTGCTCGTTCGTAATCTTCTCCCTCGCCCGCAACACCGCCATCCCAACGACCGGCGGATACGCCTGATCCGCCTTCATTCGCGGCTCGACATATTCAATCACCTCAAACAGCAGCCGGTTCGAACCCTCGTAACTGAGTCCCGTAAGCTTTTCAATATAACGCGTGGCGCGGTCAATCAGTTTCAAATTGCTCGGCACCACCCAAATCATGTAATTGCCCATCACGCGCCCAAGCCGGACCATCGTGCAGGTGGAAAGCGCGTTCAGAAGCATCTTCACGCCGGCGCGGGTGACGCCATCCAGCAAAAAATCATTCACTGGACAAGGCACGAATAGCTGAATCGCGTCCTTGTTCCAAACTGCTCGGCTTCTGTGCAGTTTTTCGAAAGCTGGTCGGCTTCCAAAAAACACAGAGGCGCTCTTTTCAGATCGAACGTATGTTCCACTGAGAAAAACCGCTGACACCCAATCATCGCCTTCACATTCCGCTCTTATGCTAACCGAACAGTCATTCGCGCCCATTTCCCGGTAATGAAAACCATCCAATCCAATTTTGAATCGCATTAATTCCGCCTGGCTGATTTTCCGGACCGTCTCCGCTGTTCGTTCGAATCTTGCTTCGCCAACGAGTGTCAACACCTCCGCGTTCGTCCAATTAACACAATCAGGCTTCCGCTTAAGAATCTCGTGCCACGCCTGTGAAGTTTCGGCATAGGGAACAAATAAAAATGCCCACGACTCCGTGGCCTTATCATCATCAAATTTCCGAAATGGCGGCGTGCAATAGGTCGGTGACCGCTCAGTAGTATCCGTCAGCACATCGATGCCGAACCTGTCCGCATAATAATTGTTTTTGTGTCCCCCCCGATAGACGGATTCTTCCAAAGCCACAATCTTCGCAAGCTGCGAAAGGACCTCCGGCGATCTCAGGCTCGCGTGCATTTCGGTCAGCTTCGCCAAAAATTCCCGCGGCACATCCCCTGGGCGCGCCGGCGTCCCGCCGGCCAGTTCCCTCACCACCGTCTCCATCATCGTCAGCAACACGCAAAGCTGAATCGTCGTCGCCTGCATCCGGGTCGAACCCGTAATGGCCATTGGGCCAGTAGTGAGATTGATCTTCTCGATGCGCTTGTCCTCAATCACCTCCCGACTGCGGTCCACGTGCTTGCAAAGAACGTCATCGGGATTGTTATAAACGAAATAAACTTTCGCTCCAACTTCAATGCCCTTCCAAGCCGTGCCGATGACAAACGAAGTCTCTCCGCCCTCCGTAATGGCAAACACCACGTCTTTGCTGGAAACGCCTAGGTCGCCAATTTGCTTTTTTCCAAACGCCGCAAAATCCTCGAAACCTTCCACTGATTTGATGAGAGCAAAATCGCCACCAGCCATCACGCTGAAGACATGGTTTGCCCACCTCTCACAGCCGCGAGGCAATTTCTGCTGAATCTTGATGCTTGCGGTCTTCTGCCAAAAATCCCGCCAAATCGAAACCAGCAAAATGCTCAGCCGCCCCGTCGAACCGCATCCCGTGAAGAAGATTTTCCCGCCGGAGATCAGCGCGCGCAGCACCGTTTCCTTGATCTGCTCCGCGCGCCCCGACTCCGCAAATTCGCGATATTTCGCGATCACGTCGTTATCCACCTGAAACAGCAAATCGAGCGCTTGCGCGATGTCTTTCTTCGCCACTTCGCTCAGATTGACTGTCACCGGATGCGAGGATTCCGTCACCAGCGACCCCAGTTTGAACTGGCCGCTGATCTCCAAAAATTCTTCCGAACGTCTATCCGATGCGTCGCTCATTCAAATGTTTTGTAGCGGTGGTCTGTGACCGCCGGACTTATCAATTTCCTAATAGCGGAAAAGCCGCCACGGTCGTGTATCGCGAACCGCCTGAAGACAATTCGCTGCGAATCAATTCAACACTTCCCGCCGTCCATTCGCCGAAAAATCGTTTCGCCATCTCGCGCTCGATCTTCGCCAGAAGTTCCGCCTCCGAACGCCGAAGACGCGGAATGCGCCCCAGCGTCACATGGCCGGTGAATTGTTTCTCGTCTCGTTCTTCGGTAAACTGCCCAACCGCCCTCTCAATCGCCTTCTGCAATCGCGCGAGAATCTCTTTTCCATCCGCCACCCAAACCCAAACAACCCGTGGAATTCGGCTGTTCGGAAAAAAACCAATCCGCTCCGCGCGCAGCAACAGCGGCGGAAAATCGAGACAAGCCCCGCGCAATGCCTCAACCAATTCCGCCACGCGCGCCTCCGCCACGTTTCCCAAAAACTTCAGCGTCAGATGAAATTGTTCCCGCTTCGTCCACCGCACCACATTCCCCGGCAACGCGCCGCGCATTTCTTTTTGCGCCTTCTCGATCTCATCCTTCACCGCCTCCGGCGGAGAAATCGCCACAAACAGCCGAAACACCTTCGGCCGCTCCCCGCCATCCTCAACTTTCGATCCTCCATCTTCCATATCAAGGCAGCGGCTCTCCGCGCGCCGCATTGAGAAGCCGATACCATTCCTCCCGCGTCAACTCTAGTTCCGCCGCCTTCGTCGCCTCGCGAATCCGCTCCGGATTGATGGAGCCCACGATGGGGACAATTCTGCTCGGATGTTTCATGAGCCACGCCAGCGCAATGACCGTCCGGCTCACCCCGCGCGCCGCCGCCACCGCTTCGAGTTCGTTCAAAAAGATTTCCGGCCGATAACTTTTTTGCGCTTCCAACAGCCGTTTGCCACCGTCGCCAATCAACCCCGCCGCGAGCGGGCTCCAGGCCATCGGCGTGATGCGCTCAGCCAGGCATTGATCGAGCGTGCCATCGGTAAACGTGTCCAGCTTCGCAAGGCTGATTTCCACCTGGTGCACAATCAGCGGCATCGGGCAGGCCTTTTGCAACGCGGCAAGAAGGCTCGGGCGAAAATTGCTCACCGCGAAATACCGCGCCTTGCCCGCCGCGCACAGTTGCTCAAACGCTCGCGCAATCTCCTGCGGGTCCGCAAGAAAATCCGGCCGATGCAGCATGTAAATATCAATGACATCGATGCCCATTCGCTTCAGCGATCCCTCGCAGGAATTGACGATGTGCTCGAATGAAAAATCCCAGCGATTTGGCGAATTCGGGTCATGATGCCCGCCATGGCGCACGCCGCATTTGGTCAGCACGAGCACCCGCTGGCGCATGCCGGAAATTTCCCTGAGTGCCGCGCCCAGCATTTTTTCCGCCTCGCCGCCACCGTAAATATCGGCGTTATCAAACAGCGTGTAACCCGCCTCGTACGCCGCGGTGACCGCGCGCGGGCCGGCGCCGGAATCTTCCTTGTTGTTCGCCAGCCGCCAGCAACCGTAAGCCAGCCGGCTGCTGGTCAACGGACTCGTTCCCAGTGAAATCGTTTGCACAATGCGGCGAAAGTAAGCGCGCGCGGAAATTTCGCAAAGAGAAAAGCGCTTAGTGGCACGGGCGTCTCGCCCGTGCGATCCATGTCTTTACAAAATCACGGGCGGGACGCCCGTGCCACTATTCCCAAAACTTGCCTTTCAATACTTTTGAGGCAAGCTGCCGCCGTTGAAAAAATTTTCGCCCAGCGCATTCCTGCACAGCCGCTATCCCCTGGCGATTCTCTCAGGACTTTTGCTCGCGTCAGCGTTTCCCAAAATCGGCATCGCCGGTTTCGCGTGGGTCGCGCCCGGACTCATTTTCGCGACCACCCTCGGCAAACGCGGCGCGGAAACCTTTCGCCTCGGCTACGTCGCCGGCCTGGTGCATTACCTCGCCTCGCTGTATTGGCTGCTCAATATCCCCGTCTCTGGCTTTCCCATCCTCGGCTGGATCGCGCTCGCCGCCTTCCTGGCGCTTTTCCCCGCCACTTGGGCCTGGCTGTCCGTCCCGCTGCTCGCCACTCCGCACGCATCACCCACCTGGCTGGACGCAGTAAAGGAACTTTACGCACGCAGTTGGAGCGAACGCATGTCCCTGGCCATCCGCGCGGCGGCGATATGGGTGGCATTCGAAATGGTCCTGACCCACATCTTCGGCGGCTTTCCCTGGAACCTGCTCGGCGATTCGCAATACCGCATTGTCCCCTTGATTCAATTCGCGTCATTCACCGGCATCTACGGCGTCTCCTTCCTCGTGGCCTGGACTTCCGTGTCGCTCCTCTGCGCCGTGGCTTCCATTCTCGCGAAACCCTCGGAGCGTTCGCCCTGGATGGCCGAAATCATCCTGCCGTTCGTCGCCATCGTCGCGGCATTCACCTACGGTTTTCACGAATTAAGAAAAACGGCCCCCGCCAATCGCGAACTGAAAGTGGCCATGGTCCAGCCGGGCATTCCACAGACGATGATTTGGAACCCGGCCAACGACATGCTGCGCTTCCAGGATTTGCTGAAACTTTCCGAAGCCGCCCTGGCCAGCAAACCCGACCTGCTCGTCTGGCCCGAGGCCGCGCTCCCGGGAATCCCGCGCTATCAATCCGAGTTTGCCGACCCGATTTCCGATCTCGCGCGCGAACACAAAGCCTGGCTGATCATCGGCGCCGATGACGCCGAGTTCACGGCGACCGAAACAAATTATTTCAACGCCAGCCTGCTCATCAGTCCCGACGGCAAACTCGCCAACACCTATCGCAAGCGCGGCCTGGTCATGTTCGGCGAATATATTCCCCTGGAAAAATGGCTGCCATTCATCAAATGGTTCACGCCGATCACCGGCAGCTACACCCGCGGTGACCACGCGGTGCAATTTCAGTTTTCGACTCCAGGACGAGGCGAAACTGAAAACAAATTCCAAACCTCAGTGCTGATTTGCTTCGAAGATATTTTTCCGAACCTCGCCCGCAAAAGCGTCGAGCCGGACACCGACTTTCTGGTGAATATCACCAACGACGGCTGGTTCGGCCAGGGCGCCGCGCAATGGCAGCAGGCTGCGGCCGCCACATTTCGCACCGTTGAAAACGGCGTGCCGCTCATCCGTTGCGCCAATACCGGTATCACCTGCTGGATCGATGCCAAAGGCCGCTGGATCCAAACTTTCACCGACAAAAACGGCAGCGTTTATGGCGTCGGTTACATGACCAGCACGATCCCCCTGCCCGCCGGTCACGCGCAGACATTTTATAACCGGTACGGCGATTGGTTTGGTTGGGCGTGTGTGGCGCTTGCTGTCCTGATTCTCGCGTTGCGCGCAACATCCCGCCGCCGTTCCGCCCCTCAAACAACCTGAATTTTGAAAAGTCAAAGTGCTTAATGGGCACGTCCCCGGAGGGACAAGCGCGGCCTGCACCATGCACGTTGCGCCGTCGGAGGGCGCGGGCGGCCAAGCGCGCCTTCATTACCTTCTCTACAACGCCGGCCTCGGCGGGTTCGAGACCGTGAACGTGATAACCCTTGGCGTCTTTGCCACGACGCAGCGGAGTTCGTAACCTGCGCCGACCTTCCGATAATTCACGTCCCGCCCTTTTGTCGGGTCTTTCGGCATCTCAGAAAGAAATTTAGGGATGAGCGCAGAAAGGGAATCCGGATAGCTCCCGCTATTTTCGCGGCGATATTGTTCCAGTGCAATCGCGGTCTGGATGATTCGCAACTGCGCCAATCCTCCGGCCTCGCGATGGGTCACTTGTCCCAGGCCGGAAAGCAACATGTGGCAAAGCAGATAGCCTTTCTTCCTCGCCTCGCTTGCGCGCGCGGGAAAATAGTCATCGAGTTTCAACCGGTCCGGAAACGATTCCCGGCGCAGAGCCAGCGCGTGGCTAAAAGTTTCATCGATGAAAGAGCGCTGGGCTTTCAAATTTTCCATCATCTTCGTGGCAGCGGCGTCGCTTAGGCCGTTTTGCCAGGATTTGATCTCCGACCGCAATTTGTCCGGAGTCAGGTTGAAAAGTGCGTCGTGCAGAACGGCTTCCCCGACGAGCGCGCGGGTGAAACCCTCGCCACTGGTTTGCGAGCCTTCTGCTTTGGCAAATGCCGCCGAAAGCCGTTGCAAGTCGTCTCGCGACAACGCCACGGAATTCACCATGCGTTGCAGCGCATCGCCCTCGATGGCGTGGCAGGCCACCCGGACCAGTTGCGAGATGATGACCGGCTCATCCTTGATGGATTCCGCCATGGCGAGGGACACCAACTCCGCATTTGCCGCGGCATCCGGCTGATTATCCGCGGCGCAAAGCACGGCTTTCAGGTCGGCGAATCGGACGGCGTTCTTAATCTTCGCGAGATGAGGCAAAAGCGTTTCTGACCCTTGATCAAAATTGACGGGATAACGCGATTGTTCGAATCCCACGCCCTGCTGCAACGCAGCCCACGCCGCATCATTGCGCTGCACGAAATCTCTCATGACCGCCTTGGTGCCATCTGGAATCGGCGTACCGGGCGGCGGCAGCGTGCCGCTGCCAATGACCGGCAATTCCCTGGAATTGCCATCAGCGTCCGTGATTTGAAACGCGGCGAATCCCTTGGCGAAATAAGTGGCGGCGTTTTGTCCTTCAGGCGGCTCGGCGTACCACGTATTCAGTTGCGCCAGCGTTTTCGGCAGGGGCGAATTAAACACTGCCGCCGCGCTGCCGCCGCTAATTGTCCTGTGTGATTTTGAAATAAGGAAAACCGTTGCTCCCATGATCAACATCACGGCAGCCACCGCAATCGTCACGATGAGGTTTCGCGCCGACGGTTTGGCCGTCCCCTTCGCCGCCTGGGTTTGATTCCACGATTGAATCATCGCCGAAAGCGGTTGCCAATCGGCGCTGCCGGAGTATGCGGCGAGATCAGTGGGTTTGAACCGGCCCGTCGCCAATTGACGGCGGATCATATCGGGCGTGTAAGGGCCCTGCGGTTTTTCGTCAATTAAGACGTAGATTTCCATGGATTCCGGAGATTTGACAGAACATCCCATGAAACCGCACGGGGAAATTCCGTGCAAAAAAGCAGGGTGCGCCGCTCCGCGCGCGCCGGGAAATTGTCCGATGCATCAGATGTACCAAACGGCGCGCGCGGAGTGGCGCTCCCTGCCAGCGCGGACGAAATTTATCCGACCGCCGGCTCCGGCGAACCCGCTCCCGGATCATCCCTTTTCGGAGCAACCGGAACCGCGGTATTGCGAAAGCTTTTCCACATGTGCAACGGCAGGCAACCGATGCCTACCAGACACAATTGGCTGAGGACAAAGCCAATCAGCCACCAGAAGGCCGCCTGCATGAAGCCGTAGCTGTGCAGGCCAATGCCGAGCATGTTCACGCCAAACCACGACCAACTCGTGACGATGTTGCCGATGACGGCGCACGTGGCCAATCCGCGCTCGCGAACCATGCCGCCCCAGCGCAGATGCAGAATCAGCGCGTTCCAAAGCACGATGATAAGCGCGCCGTTTTCCTTCGGATCCCAGCCCCAAAACCGGCCCCAGGATTGATCAGCCCAAATACCTCCGAGCACCGTGCCCACAAAACTGAATAGCGTCGCGAAGCAAACAATGCCGTAAATCATTTTTACGAGCGATTTATTGAGCTCACCCTTTTGGCCGGTGGTTTTTGACATGGTCCGCGTGAGATTGGGTGTAAAAAATCCCATCACGATATAAATAATCCCCAGGAATCCGGCCACGAACGTCGAAGCATATCCCAACGTGACAATCACGACGTGCGTCGCGAGCCACATATTATTGTCGAGCACCGCGCGCATCATTTCCATGGTGTCGCCTGCGAGCGCGAGATGATGGGCGATGATGAGCGTGATGAAACCGACGCAACTGGAAACCGCAATTCCTATCGAATTCTTCCAAAAACCTTCCAGCACCAAACCCAGAATGCACGCGCCCCATCCAATGAAAATCGCTGATGAATAAAGATTCGTCACCGGTGGACGCCCTTCGAGCGCCATGCGGAATAACAAGCCGGTCGTGTGAATCACCAATGCCAGTCCCACCAGCCAGACAGCGGTCCGGCGCAAGGTTTCCGACATATAAATCCAGTAGACCAGCGCCAGCACTCCCGCCAGCACATAAATCACCATCGCGGCGTAAAACGGCTGCATCTGGTTGAAGAAAACTTCCCAACGCGCCTTGCTGAGCGGGCGCGAGAAATTCGGCGCCAGTGCCGCGCGATAATCCGTCACGGCCTGGTTGAATTGCGCCACGTCACCCGCCTTGAACGCGCTGGCCATCGCGGCGTACTGGTTCACGAACGGATTCACCCGCGCCTGGCGCAGGTCATTCATCAAGGTCGTGCCAATGCCTTTCCACGTGTCACCCGGCGCTCCAGCATTTTGCGGCGGAATCACCAACGGCGGATTCATGTTGATCATCGGGTTAAGCCGCTCGATTTCCTGAAACACGGTCGCCAGTTCGTCCTTCGTGTAAGCCTTGCCCGCCTGCGTGGTCTTGACGGTCGCGAGGAATTTCTCCACCGCCGCCTGCGTCGCGACGACTTCCGGGTCCGACGCCGCATTGGGGCCGTCGTCATTCCGCGCCAGCACTTTCAGATAATCATCAATCACTGAACTAAAAGCGGGCAGCGCCTCCGTGCCAGCCGGATAAACGGATTGCAGCGTGGCCACTTCCGTTTTCAAATCCTGGCCGCTCGGCTGGACGGTATCTTTCAACTGCACGTAAAGCCACAGCTTGTCGCGCATCTTCATCGCCGCTCTTTCATACGCGTTGCGCTGGGAGGCGTCCGTTTTTTCGTTTCCTATCCGGGTGGTTTCGGCATCGAGAGCTTTCAGGCCGGGCACAATTTCGTTCCACGAATAATGCTTTCCGTCGTGGTGTTGCGCGAGGTCCTTGCCCGGCAGTTTGAGCAGCGAAATAAGTTCCTGGTTATCCACGCGGAACACGGGCCATTGATCCGCGGCGGACGGCTCCATCATCAAAGTGGCCAGCCATTCCGTCGCTGGAATGAGGCGCGCGCTCATGCCCTTCCAAGGTTCGAGATTGGCCTCCTCTTTCTCGCGGATTTGCAGCAATGAATTCCGCGCCAGCGAATCGATCGGCTGCACGCGGCCATTAAAAACCACCGGCAATTTGCCGAATTGGCTGAACGCGAAGGTTTTGTCCCGCGGAGGGCGCAGCGTGCTCAAAAACCACGCCGCCATCAGTCCGGTAACGACAATGGGCAGCCACTTTTTCATTTGCGAACGGTCTCCTGTAAAACGGGATCCTCAGCCGATTCGATTTTTGGCGTCGCGGCGGTTTTTGCTCCCACGCCGGCGCTTTGGCCCGGTTTTCTCTTCGAAAGGAATTTGATCAGGTGCGACAGGAACTGAATCGCCAGCCCGAGCGCCACCAACGCGCAGCCAATGTAAGGCGTTAGCCAGCTCGGGTTCCGCACCACGAGCAACACCGAGGAAGCCGTCAAGCCTTCCTCGCGCGCGAGTTCGCCGGCGCTCATTTGATATTGATAGAACGTCTGTCCGCCGTACCGCAGCGGCGTGTTCATGTATATTTCAACCTCGCGATCTTCGCCGGTCTGCGGATTTTGTATCCGCACGCGGCTGCGGAAATCCTTGGGAATGTCGCTGCCGGCGTAGACGGAATGCGTCGCTTTCAACAGCGTCAGCGAAAACGGCAGATGCGTGCGCTCGGGCCGCATGGTTAAAGTAAACGTCCTGCCGTTCACTTGAACGCTCTGAGGCTGGGTAAGGCGGCTGACCATTGTCCGCGCCAGGTCGGGACCGAATTGCTGGGCGTAATCCTGCCAAAGCCCGTCACTGGCCGTCGGGTCGCTGATCCAATCCGATACCACCCAATCGCCGAGCGATCCATTGAGGCCGATGATTTCAATCTGCGCCGTCGGGATATTCCGGTCGTCCGTGGTTTTGAAGTCCGGCTTCGGAACAAAGTCGAAATCCGCCGCCACGCCATTGGTGGTCATCGGCGGGCCGTTTTGCACCATCGGCGCGCGGAAGTTCGGCAAAGAATTGTGAAAATATTTTTCGACGCGAATTGAAAACGGCAGTTGCGGATCGCTGAGGATCCCGCCTTTTTCCAGCAGGCTCGCCGGGATGGAAATTTCCTGGTTGTGCGTGGCGTCTGCGCTGGTGGTAAAAACCAATTCGTAATCCGACGGGCTTTCCGTGTACGTTTTCGTCTCGCCTTCCTTGAAATGCAATTGCGTTTCGCGCGAGAAAATATCGGTCACCAACTGACCCACCAGCAACAGGATGATGCCGGCGTGCGCGACATGAATGCCCAGTTTCTTCCAGGTGAGTTGAAAGCGCGCGATGTGCGCGGCGATCAGATTAATCAGGAGCGCCGTGCCGAGAAAATATCCGCCCGGCAGCACCAGCGGAATGTGATGGCCGAACATGTTCGCGCCGATCACGATCCAATGCTTGAAGTAGCGCGATTGCGCCTGATACAGCCCCTCGTCCGCCTGCGCCACGGTGCCGATCCAGACAAGCAAAATGGCAAACGCCAGCAGCACCACGGTCAGCCGCAGCGAGGATAAAAATTTTGCTGTCCGCTTAAAGGGCATTGGAGAATTTAGCCGATTGGATGAATTTCGTGAAGGCGTCCTTCTGTTGGTCCACGATTTGTTCGTCACCCATCAATTTGTAAAACCACGTGTCATTCGCTTGCGGAACGATGACGCCGATCAGCCGCGCTTTTCTGCCCGTCTTTGCGTCTACGCCCGTGAAATCGACCATGGTTCCCTTGCCTTCCGGCAAATCCACGGTCGTGGCAAGCTTGGAAAAATCCTCTTCCGAAACCGCAGCCAGCCCGAGCTGCCCGCGCCAGCGCGTGACGTTTGCCACCAATCCGCCGCCCGTTCCCGCGAGCACGCCCACATTGACTTCGGCCTTGGCGCCGCCATTGCCTTGAATCTCATACTTCGCGACGAGCATCGCCGGGTTCGGAATGGCCCGCCAATCCGCCGGAACCGCAACATTGGCGGATGCCCCACCGGCGGGTGCATCCATCGACGTTGATTGCGGCGCGGCCGCCGTCATGGCCGGCACAGATTCGAAGGTAATCGACTTCACAAAATCGAGGAATGCCGGTTTTTGTTCGCGCACCACGGCATCAGGGCCCATGATTTTGAAATACCAGCTCAAGCCGTCGCGATCGAGTTCGGCCACGATGATCCGCCCGGTCGCCTTGCCGCCGCCCACTTCATACAATTTGCCTTGCGCCGAACCGATGGCCACCGGCTGGCTCGCGACGTTGTCCGCGTCAGGAAGTCCGATCGATTTGCGCCACATGTTCAAAATGGCCAGTTCCGTTTGCGGCGGCATGATGGGCAGAGGAATGATGGAGACATCCGCCGCCTTCTCGCCGTTCTTCCCAGGCGCATCAAAACTGCCCACCCGCATCTGTTGCAACTCTTTCGTTTTCCACCCAGCCGGCAGCACGTATCCCAATTTCGGCTGCGCCGTGGTGTCCATGTCCATGCCAACGTGCGGATCTTCCATGCCCGCGTGCGGATTCACCGGCGCGCTCTGCGCGGCGGCTTGATCCATCATTGGCGCCTGCGCCGTTTGCTCGGAATCCTTGGGCACCTCCTGCACTTTGATTTGCTCCCGACGACAACCAGTCAGCGCCACGGCCAAAACAACAACGCCCGCGCAAAACAAAAAGTGGAACGACTTGATTCGAGGAATGTGAGTCATTGAAATTCTTCTATAATATCCAACCGGCCGATTCTTGCACGCCATTCTTTGAGTGTTAAACCACGTATTTTGTTTCCAAATGGACAATATGTGGACAACTTACGTTTCAATCAACAGGGTTTGTAGGAAACAAACCCGAAATCCGAAGGCCGAAATCCGAAAGCACCCCGCGCAAATCGCTCACACAGGGCAACTTTCGGATTTCGGCAATCTTCTTGGCGTGGCCCTATCTGTTCAAAAACGCGAAAACCACGAATTCACACGAATGCACACCCATTATTAGTGTTCATTCGTGGTTGCAAAAGTCGGAGTTCGGATTTCTAACTCACTCCCATGCTGAGGAGGAATTCGATATTGCTCCGCGTCTTTTTGAGCTTGTTCAGCATCAATTCCATCGACTCGACCGGCGGCACACCGGTGAGCGCGCGGCGCAGGACCACCACCTTGTTGTATTCGTCGGGGTGATAGAGCAATTCTTCTTTGCGCGTGCCGGAACGCTCGATGTTGATCGAAGGGAAAATGCGCCGGTCCACCAGCGAACGGTCCAGGTGCACTTCCATGTTGCCCGTGCCTTTGAACTCTTCAAAGATGACTTCATCCATGCGCGAACCCGTGTCCACTAGCGCGGTTGCGATGATGGTCAACGATCCGCCTTCCTCAATGTTGCGCGCCGCGCCGAAAAAGCGCTTCGGCTTGTGCAACGCGTTGGCATCGACACCGCCCGAAAGAATTTTCCCCGAGTGCGGCTGCACGGTGTTGTAGGCGCGCGCGAGACGCGTGATGGAATCGAGCAGAATGACCACATCGCGCTTGTGCTCAACCATGCGCTTGGCCTTTTCGCTGACCATTTCAGCGACCTGCACATGCCGTTCCGGCGGTTCATCGAACGTGGAGCTGATGACTTCCGCGCCGCGGCAACTGCGCTCCATGTCGGTGACTTCTTCCGGCCGTTCGTCAATGAGCAGGATGAACAGATACGCCTCGGGATTATTTTTGAGAATCGCATTGGCGAGTTTTTGCATCAACACCGTCTTGCCCGTGCGCGGCGGCGCGACGATCAAGCCGCGCGAACCTTTGCCGATCGGGCAAACGAGATCCAGCACGCGCGTCGAAAGCTCCTCCGTATTCGTCTCCAGCAGGAAACGCTTGTTGGGGAACAGCGGCGTCAGGTTATCGAAATGCGTTTTGTCCTTCGCCTTGTCCGGTTCTTCCTGGTCCACCGCCTCGACTTTCAGCAGCGCGAAGAAACGCTCCTTGTCCTTGGGCGGACGGATCTGGCCGGCGATGAGATTGCCGGTCTGCAAATCGAAACGGCGGATTTGCGATGGTGAAACGTAAATGTCTTCCGGGCAGGGAAGATAATTGAAGCTCTGCGAACGCAGGAAACCAAAACCTTCCGGCAAAATTTCCAGCACGCCTTCCGAGAACAACACCCCCGCGCGCTCGGCGTTTTTCTGGAGGATATGGAAAATGACCTCGTGCTTGCGCATCGTGCCGAAATTCTCCACGCCCAGGTCCCGCGCCATCGCGTTCAGGTCGGTCATGGACATGCCCTGCAGCTTGGCGATGTTCAGCGAAGACGCGATATGATCCTTGTCGTTTGGGCCGCCGCGCTTTTCGACCTTGGCCGGCCTGTCCTGCTTTTCCGCTTCCTGGGTTTCCACGGGCGTTGTCGGCGGGCGCAAATCGGCGCTTTCCACCGGTGTGGGCGGTTCCTCGATGGCAACGGCGGTGGCAGGAGATTCGACGGCAGGGGTTTCGAGCAGGGGCGTTTCCTCCTGCGCTTTCTTTACTCTCGGTTTTTTCGTAGCGGTTCTAGGCATAGTTCAAAATGGTTAAATTCAAAAATACGCAGCGGCAAAAAATTATTTACGGCTGTTCCGCTCAACCCACATTGGACGAACAATTCGTTGAATAGTTCAAATTGGAGTGACCAACTGGGAGCGCGGCTGCAAGCTCTTTATAATTTCTCGTTACGGCAAGGGGACTCTTGCAGACTGTTCCCCGTCACGTTGGCGCAGTTTGCCCGAAGTGTCAAAAAAAATTTTTGTGCGGTTTCGCACGTCGGCGGGTGCTATTCAATGACTATGAAGCCGGACAAAGAATTGCTTCAACAATATACAAAAACCGGTTCCGAAGAAGCCTTCACCGAACTCGTCCGCCGTCATCTCAATCTGGTGCACTCGTCCGCCCTGCGCCAAGTGGCGGGCGATGCGCACCTCGCGCGGGACGTTGCCCAAAATGTTTTTACGGACCTCGCCCGCCATGCCGCTTCCCTTTCCCGCCGCGAAAGCCTGACCGGCTGGCTTTACACGAGCACCCATTTCGCCGCCGCAAAAATCGTGCGCACCGAAACGCGGCGGCGTTTGCGAGAGGAGGAATTTATGCGCGAACCCAATCGCGAGACTTCATCGGACGCGGATTGGCACAAGCTGCGGCCGATTCTTGATGCCGCCATGCACGGGCTCAAGAACGCCGAACGCGAAGCCGTCCTGCTGCGCTATTTTGAAAACCAACCGTACGCCGAGGTGGGCGCAAAGTTGGGGGTGAATGAGAACACCGCGCGGATGCGCGTGGAGCGCGCGTTGGAAAAATTGCGCGCTCTACTTGCCAAGCGTGGCATCACCACCGGCGCGGCTCTCGCCGGCATCATTTCCGCCAACGCCGTCGAGACCGCGCCCGGCACCTTGGCCGCCGCAGTCGCGAGTGCATCTATTACCGGCGCGAACACTGGAGGCCTTGCTCTTTTCAAAACGATAAGCGCAACGAAATTGAAATTTTGCGCGGGAGCATTGGCCGTTGGCGGCGCGGCGATTTTCTTGCTGGCCAATCGAAACATGCACGCCCGGCCACGGATGCAAAGTGAGCTGGCCCAGCAACTCGCACAGACAAATCTCACTATTGATAATCCTTCAAACGCGATCGCTGCCGCCGACGATCCGCAATCGCTCTTAAGCAATCGTCCGGTTCAATTGACCACCGCCACTGTCCCGGCCAACGTTGATTCCAATTCCGCCGCAACAGCACCATTTATGGCCCTGCACGGAGCGTGGGACACAAACACCGTGATCAATGTCGAAATCAGATCCTTCTGTATGCCTGAGGAAAATCTTCAGGCCTTGAGGCCTGCGTGGCCATCGCCAGCCAGTGGTTGCGGAGTCCTGACCTCCGGCCAATTCGAATTCGTCAGGAAGGCGCTGCGATCCACAGGAAACTTTTCGATGTCGCAGGCTCGAATCACCGCGTTCAGCGGACAAAATTGCGGGATGGTCCTGAAGACGCTTTCCGGGAATGACACGAATGTTTCCAGCCAGACGGTATTCCATTTGACACCGTATTTTTCCCAGGAGTCCTCCACCTTCCGATTGGATCTCGAGGTAGACGTAAGCCGCGCCGTTCAAGGCCAGGGCACTCAATGGATCACCACCACCAATCAAGCGGCTTTTCTGCCCGGCCAAACAGCAGTTTTGCAGAAAGATATTCCTGCCGGATTCCTGCCCTCAACTAACTCAACCGATAACTCGAAAGTGCTGTTGGTTTTTGTGACGCCTACGGCCACCGCCGCGAATCACGACAGCCAGCCAGCAGAATCAGCCGCTCCGAACGACGCGGCCATTGAGGCGGCCAAGTTGCGATTGAGCAACGCTAAACAAGCTGTTGTCGCACTCCTCATGTTCGCTGCGGATAATCAGGACCAAATTCCTCCCACTATCGGTCAAACTGCCAGCTATCTAAATGGCGATTGGGCGCAGCGCTTCGAAACCAATTTTGACCTCGTTTATACCGGCGCCCGATCCAATATCGCAAATCCTGCCGAGACAATTTTGCTAAAGGAAAAACAACCTCAGGAGATGAACGGCGCCTGGAATAAGGCCTACGGTTTCGCCGACGGCCACGCAGAAATCCATCGAGAACCGAACGGCGATTTCGAAGCTTTCGAAAAAGAACACTCCATTCCGCCGGCGAATGAACAGTAATCTTCCCCGGGAACCAGACCGTGCCTCAGCCCGTTTTAAGGGCTGAAAGCCCGCCCTGTGAAAGCCCGGGCAGAAGGCCCGGGAAACTCATTGCCCCAATTGGCAAGCCCTGTAAGGGCGACCCAAATCGCGAACATACTCACCCGCCTCAAACTCGCGCCAATCTCTATTAAAACCCTTCAGCATCCGGTATTAACCCGAAGGGAAAAACCCCATGGATACACAAACGCCCGGTCCCTAGGATGTGCCCTCGCCAAGATTGACGAATCCCACTCGCCAATGGTCCGCGCCAAAATCGCATGAAAAAAATTGCAGGCTTCCCGCTGCTGGCGGCAGTCGCGTTCCTGTTTTGTGTTTCAACCGCGCCGCGGGTCTTTGCGCAGCCAATCAACGACGTTTGCACCAATGCCATCGAAATATCCATGGACACCGTCTATGACATCGATACGTCCAACGCCACTTCCACCGATGATCCAACCAATGTTTGCAGCGCGCCGTTCGGCAGGGGCGTATGGTTCAGTTTCCGCGCGCCCCGCAATGGAACTCTCACGCTCAACACCTGCGGCAGTGATTTTGACACTGTGATCGGCATCTTTACCGGCACCTGCGGAGCGCTCAGCTTTTACTCTTGCGCGGATGATAATGGACCGGCCTGCCCGGGCGCCCAGGCAAGCTGCAGCTTTCCGATCACGGAAAATACATCGTTCTATATTGTTGTTGGCGGGTACAATGGGGCTGGCGGCAATCTGAAATTTTCGGCGTCTATTTCAGTGCCAACCAACGACCAATGCGATGCCGCCATCGCGCTCACGAACGGTGTGCCGTACCAAATGAACATGTTTGGCGCCACAAGTTCGAACGACCCGCCGGATTGCATAGGTGGTGTCAGTCCCGGCGTATGGTTTCAATATACCCCTACGAATACAGGCCCGCTATCGGTCACCACCAGAGGCACCGTTTTCAATCCCGACATCGAAGTGTTTACCGGCGATTGCGGAAATCTCGTCAAGACAGTTTGTGGCGGCGGAGCCACGATGCATTTCCCGGCGACGAACGGGATTACGTATCTCATTTTTGTAAGCGATGATACTTACCGTTATTATTACGGAGGATATCCCAAGAATGCCAACCTGCAGATTGAGGTTGAAGAAGGAACCCTGCCAAACGATTCGTGCAGTGGAGCGATCTCGCTGACGAACGGCGTCCCGTATTTCGTCGACACGCTCCCCGCAACCGCCACCGGCGATCCCACACTGTACTGCATGGGTTACTCTCCCGCCGGAAACGGCACCTGGTACACGTACACACCCGAGAGCAACGGAATGGTCACCGTCAGCACGTGCGGCAGCGATTTTCCCTTCGGTTTGCAAGTGTTCACGGGAGACTGCGACTCGCTGGTCGCTCTGCCAGGCGGCTGCGCCAGCGCTGGAGGTCCGGTGTGTTATGGGACGGCCAGCCTCACGTTCCAAGCCTCAGCGGGCACTAACTATTACATTCTGGCCGCCGGCGGCTTCGGCGAGGCTGGGAATTTGGAGATTCAAGCAAACCTCTCGCCGCCCTCTCCCAATGACCACTGCCAGAACGCGATTCCCATGCAGGAAGGCCTCGTCTACACGCAAAACACAGTCGTCAGCACAACCAACGGAGACCCGCCTCTCTACAATTTCTCCAACGGCGTCTGGTACACATTCACGCCCGCCAGCAATGGCGTCGTGACCATCAGCACTTGCGGCAGCGATTTTCCAACCGGAATGCAGGTCTATAGCGGCACCTGCGACGCTCTCTCCGCAGTGTCGGAAGGAAGCAGTTTTGGTTACAGCCAGAATTGTCCAGACACTCGGGCAGCCGTCACCTTTGAGAGCACGGGAGGTGTCACGTATTACGTCCTGGTCGGAAGTTCCGGCACGCTCGCCGGCAATTTGCAAATCCAGGCCACGCTCTCGCCGTCGCTGAACGATCTCTGTCAAAATGCGATCGCGATGCAGGACGGAATCGTCTATGCGCGAAATACTGCCGCGAGCACATCGGACGGAGACCCGACTCCGAGTTGCAGTTATTCTTTTGGCAAAGGTGTTTGGTACACCTACACTCCGGCCAGCGACGGCATCGTGACGGTCAGCACCTGTGGAAGCGATTTCAGCACCGCTCTTTCCGTTTACACCGGCGCTTGCGGCGGACTCACGTCGTTTGTTGATTCCTGCAACGCCGGTTTCGGCCCCGCCTGTTCATCCAACCGGGCCAGTGTTGTCTTTGAAGGTTCCGCCGGCGTCACCTACCACATTCTTGCCGGCGGCAATGGCGGCGCTGCCGGCAATCTCCAAATCCAGGCGACCCTCTCGCCGTCGCTGAACGACCGCTGTGAAAATGCAATCCCCATGCAGGACGGAGTGATCTATACGCGAAACACGGCCACGAGCACATCGGCCGGCGACCCGAACCCGAGTTGCGGTTATCCTTTTGGCCGAGGTGTTTGGTACAACTACACCCCGGCGAGCAATGGCCTCGTGACGGTCAGCACCTGTGGAAGCGATTTCAGCACCGCCCTCTCCGTTTACACCGGCAGTTGCGGCGCTCTGACGTCGCCTCTGGACTCCTGCAACAACGGTTTCGGCCCGGCCTGTTCATCCAACCGGGCCAGTGTTGTCTTTGAAGGCGCGGCCGGCGTCACCTATCACATTCTCGCGGGCGGCAATAGCGGCGCTACCGGCAATCTCCAAATCCAAGCGACGCTTTCCTCACCCCTGCCCAACGATGATTGTGACGGCGCCATCGCCCTGACCAACGGTGTGGCTTATGTCGAAAACACAGCGAACGCGACTTCCTCTGGCGATCCTCCGTATTGGTATGACAACAAAGGCGTCTGGTTCTCCTTCACGCCCTCGACCGACGGCGTCGTGTCAGTCGGCACCTGCGGTACGGATTATGCCACCACGCTGCAAATCTATACCGGCGACTGCAACTCGTTGATACCCGTCCAGGATGGATATAACTATGGCAATGGTCCTCTGTGTCGGGGGACTGAAGCCAGCGTCGTATTCCAGGCCAAGGCAGGGACGAACTACCTCATCTTCGTTGCCGGAAGTGGCAACGAACTGTTCGGCAATCTCCAGATTCAGGCCACCCTGCAACCGGCGATTCCAAACGACCAATGCAGCGGCGCCATCGATATCACCCGCGGAGGGACTTACCTCGTGGATACGACCCTGGCGACCTCCGCTGGCGATTTTACGAACGGATGCGGCGGAAATGTGAAAGGCGTCTGGTATCGCATCACTCCCGTTTCGTCCGATTTGATCACCATAAGCATTGAGTCCTCTAACGTGTTCCCGGCTCTGGAGGTGCTTGAGGGAACCTGCGGCCAATTGACGAACGTGTTATGCACTTACGATTACTATGGCTACCCCTTTACGAGTCTCGCCTTCCACGGCGTCGTTGGCCGGACTTATCTCATCCAGGCGGGCGGCATCTCCGGAAACACGGGGAATTTTATAATCTCCGCCGGAACTTTTTCGCCGCCCAATGATCAGCGCTACAACGCCATCCCGATGAATCCCGGTTTGAAGTATGCCATGAATACCGCCTACGCATCTTCCACCAACGATCCCGTTCCCCTCTGCGATGCAACCGCCAGCAATGGCGTCTGGTATGTTTATACACCGGCGGAGGATGCGCCGGTCACGATTGAGACATGCGACAGCGATTTTGAAACCGTGTTGCAGGTTTATTCCGGCGACAATTCATCACTGATACCCGTCGCGTGCAACGATGGTTTCGGTCCGGCGTGCGCGACCAACCGCGCCAGCGTGAGCTTCCTCGGAAAAGCCGGAACCAATTATTATATTCTCGCCGCCGGCAAAAACGGAGCCTCCGGAAACCTGAGCATCAGCGCGAACGGCCCTCCGCCCGCCAACGATACATGCGATGCGGCCATCGATATGACCGAAGGCGTCGTGTACACGACGAATACGAGTTACGCGTCCTCGAGCGGTGATGCCTTCCCGATTACCAAAGGCGTGTGGTATCGATTCACTCCGACACGTGCGGGACTCCTGCTGCTCAACACCTGCGGCAGTGATTTCCAGACAGCATTTAATGTCTATACCGGCGCCTGCAATTCGCTCAGCTATTATACCGCAGGCGCAACTGACTTCGCGACGTACTGCGTGAGCAACCGAGCCAACGCCGAGTTCCCCGTCGTACCCGGCGTTACCTATTATATCGACGCCGGCGGGAACCAGACCAGTTTCGGCGGAAATTTGAGCATCATCGCCACCATGCCGCCGCCGGCCAACGACACGTGCGCGGGTGCCATTGCTCTGACCACCGGCGTGCCCTACCAGATGAACACCGAGAACGCCACTGAAACCGGCGATCCCACACCGCTCTGCCAGACCAATTTTGGAAAAGGAGTGTGGTTCACCTACACGCCGCCGATGACCGCAACCGTCAGCATCAGCACCTGCAAGGGCGACCTCGACTCGGTCCTGCAGGTGTACACCGGAGGTTGCGGAGCGCTGACGCCTGTCGCGAACAGCTGCAATGACGACGCCGGCCCGGATTGCAATTCATTTTCCGCGAGCGTTCATTTCCCCGGCCAAGCTGGCGTGACCTATTGGATTTTGGTCGGCGGTTACGGTGGCGATGGCGGCAACCTGCCCATCGAAGCGAACGTCCTGCCGTGGCTCACCATGGAGCGCACGGGCACAAACTCCGTCCTGCATTGGCCCACGAACCTGACCGGCTATCGGCTGGAATTCACCACGAACCTCACGCCCCCAATTCTGTGGAATTCCGTCACCGACACAACCAGCGTCGAGGACGGCAATTTCATGACCACCAATTCAATCCCGGGTAGCGCCATCTTTTACCGATTGAAGAAATAAGGGCTGAAAGCCCGCCCTGTTAAAGCCCGGGCTGCAGGCCCGGGAAACCCGGCGCTCAAGATTCGCGAGCCCTGTAAGGGCCCCCAAAACCCATCAAATTCCCAATCTCAAACAGCGGTCGCAGCGTGTTATTTACAACTGTGGATTGCGCAAACGGGCTTTTACATCATCCCACGAAGAACCAGCATGAGGATTCTTCCGGTAATCCTCCAATTCGCGGTCCAGCAAAGACTTCTCTTCCGCGTCCAGCTCGTCATCATTAGGGAACGGCTTTTTCATTCAATACGGCAACGGAAACTTCGCCGTCAAATCCCGCACGCGCTGGCGGACTTTGCCGATCGTCTCGGTGTTTTTAATGTCCAACAACACTTCGGAAATCATGTCCGCGATGGCCGCCATTTCGGTCTCCTTCATTCCGCGCGTCGTCACCGCCGGGGTGCCGAGGCGAATGCCGCTGGCCTGAAATGGCGAGCGCGTTTCGAACGGAATCGTATTCTTGTTCACGGTGATGCCCGCTTCATCCAACGCCGCCTGGCATTCCTTGCCGGTCACGTTGCGCGCGCCGACGTCCACCAGCATGAGATGATTGTCCGTGCCGCCGCTGACGAGCCGATAGCCGTTCCGCTTCATGCCTTCCGCGAGCGCGCGCGCGTTTCTGACAATCTGTTCCTGGTATTGCTTGAACGCCGGCTGCAGCGCTTCATGGAAACAAACGGCCTTCGCCGCAATCACGTGCTCCAGCGGACCGCCCTGGATGCCCGGGAAAATCTGCGAATCGATGTCCTTCGCGAATTTTTCGCCGCACAGAATCAACCCGCCGCGCGGGCCGCGCAACGTCTTGTGCGTGGTGGTCGTCACAAAATCCGCGTGGCCAATCGGGCTGGGATGCAGCCCGGCCGCGACGAGTCCCGCGATGTGCGCGATATCCGCCAGCAAATACGCGCCCACTTCGCGCGCAATCTCGCCCATGCGCTTGAAATCAATGATGCGCGGGTAAGCGCTCGCGCCCACCGTGATCATCTTCGGCTTGTGTTCCCGCGCCATGCGCGCGAGCTGATCGTAATCAATTCGCTCGTCGGTCTTGCTCACGCCGTAATGAATGATCTCAAAAAATCTGCCGGAGAAATTCGCCTTGTTGCCATGCGTCAAATGCCCGCCGTGGCTCAAATCCATGGTCAGCATTTTGTCGCCCGGCTTCAGCACGGCGAAATAACACGCCATGTTCGCCTGGCTGCCCGAATGCGGCTGAACGTTGGCGTGTTCCGCGCCGAAAATCTTCTTCGCACGGTCAATCGCCAGTTGTTCGATCACATCGACGTTTTCACAACCGCCGTACCAGCGTTTCTTGGGATAACCCTCGGCGTATTTGTTCGTCAGGACCGAACCTTGCGCCTCCATGACGGCGGGGCTCACGAAATTTTCGCTGGCGATGAGTTCAATGTTTTCCAACTGCCGGACACGCTCGTGTTCGATGGCATTGGCGACCTCGGGATCGACGGATTTCAGTTTCAAATCTTTGCGAATAAAGTTGGTTTCCATTTTGCTGACACGCCGCTCATGACGGCCTCCCTCAAAATGCGCGTTCAGGAAGGCGTCCACAATCTTTTTGGCGGCGTCCGGCGCCGTATGGTTCGCACCCAGGCAAATAACATTGGCGTCATTATGCTGCCGCGCGAGCACGGCGGATTGCTCGTCCGCCACCAAAGCGGCGCGCACGCCGGCGATTTTATTGGCGGCAATGCTCATGCCGATGCCGCTCGTGCAAATCAAAAGCCCCAGTTCCGCCCGGCGATTCGCCACGCTCTGCCCAACCAATTGGGCGAAATCCGGGTAATCATCCGCTGGCTGTCTCGAGTGCGCGCCGAGATCGGACACACTCACGCCGCGTTGCTCCAGATATTGCTTGAGCGTCTCCTTCAGTTCAAAGCCGCCATGGTCCGCGCCCAGGGCCATCGTGACGGATTTGCCTGCGACTTGCCCTCCCGCGCTCTCGCCCTCCACGAACCGCAGCAAGGACACAATCCCCTGCTCAATCTGGTCCCGGCAATTCACGTAAATCTCATACGAACCGCCAATCGGATCGCTGATGTCCTTTTCGAAAGGATCCAGCGTGTCGTCAAATTCACGCAGCAAAAACGTTTTCTCCGCGGCCTGCGGATACAACAGCAGCACCGTATCCACGTGGCTGTGCGTCATGCCGAAGATGTAATCCGCCTGCGCCACGAGCGATGGCGACAGCATCCGGCTGCGCTGGTTGGCAATATCAATGCCCAATTCCTTCACGGCATCCACGGCATGCGCGCTCGGGGGCTGGCCTTCCATCGCGCCCAATCCCGCGGAAAGCACGCGATAATTGCCGCGGCCCTGGATAGCGTGGCGAAAAATGCCCTCGGCCATCGGGCTGCGGCAGACATTGCCAGTGCAAATGAAAAGAATGGTCTTCATCAAAAAGTCTGGAAGAAATTGAGTCCGGTGAATCGAATCGTCAATCCTGAATACGACGCGATTGACGGACTCGAATTTGCCTAAAATTTGTTCTCCCGCACCACGGCCAGGCCCTTCAATAGGTCTAAAGCCCGAGCCAGCGCGGGATCGCTGACCACCGGCGCCTGCGGTTGAGGAGGGCGCCGGGCAACTTGTTCGTCAGGATTTTCACCCGCTTTGTGTTCACGCACCAATTCAGCCTCGTTCAAGAGGACGCGAGGCACCAGTTCGTTCGTGCCGGCTGCCGCGTTGGTTTTGCCGGCCCCCGCATTGGTAATCACCAGAAACGAATCCGCATAAAACGCCCGCTCAGTTGCACCGGACACGGGGACTTTGATGTCCGGCTTCACGCCATCGGCTGACATTGCCGCGCCGTCGCCGAGCGTGACCGGCGTCGAAGCGATGCGCAAATGCTCGCCATCCTTCAGGGGATAATCCTGCATGACCATGGCCGCGCCCGCGGTGCGGCTGCCCAGAATCAAACCCGAGCCCGTTTCACGCACGATAGCCGCCAGCGCTTCGGCCGCGCCCGAGGTTTCGTGATTCACCAGGACTGCCACCGGCACCGCAATGGCGCTCGACTTTTCGTGCGAAAAAACCACGCCGTCGCCCCAATTCAACAGCGGCTCGTTTTTGCTCACGAACAAATCCGCCGTATCCGTCGCCGCTTTGTAATCGAAACCGCCCGCGTAACGCAAATCCAGCACCACGCCGCTGGCCTTATTCGTTGCCGCCATTTCCTGGTACGCGGCACGGATCGCCTGCGGCAGCTTGTCATCCACATGCTCGATGCGGAGATAAACGATGCCGCCATCGAACACGTTAGTTCGAATGATCGCGCGCTCTTCGTCCGCGTTTTCCAAAGCATTGTTGGTTTCCAGCGCCACTCTCGGCCCGAGCGCACTCACGAGACCCTGGACGGCGGCGCGGTCCAATTGATCGGTCGACAATCCGCTCACGTGCTGGCGGATCAAATCATAAACTTCCTGAAAGTCCGGAGCGGGATTGTTCGTCTGCGCCCACGAGGTCACCTGGCCGGCCAACGCCAGCAATGCAGCCAAAAGTAAAGTCTTCCGGGAACGTGTCATGCGGTCTCAAAATGCGCGAAGAGCGCGCGAAAGTAAAGTGGGGCCATCTTTGGACTGCGCCGGCAGAGCGCGGCGGCGACGGCGCTTTCCACGCTATTGCACAAAACGAATGCCCGGGGGCGCACCGCTGTCCCGGTGGGACAATTGAAAATAGCCCAGCGTTTTATATGGAATTTCGACTGTCCCTCCGGGACTTGGATTGATTGTCCTTCAGCGCGGCCTATTGTTGGAGCGCCGATCTCCTGATCGGCGCGGAAGCGTATTTCCCAGGATTGGGCGTGGAGGGTTCAGAAACGAAAAATCCGGAAGGGATCATTGCGCCGTCATTTGAACACGAGCACCGCGCCAATCAGGAGATCGGAGCTCCGCCGAAAATCCCTTCAATGCGAAACCGCCGAAAGCTGCCCGCTCACGGCGCGGGTGAAAGGAATCTTCTGCGTGGAAACCTTGTCCTCCCACTTCTTCGCTTCCTTGGGATTGCGTTCCACGCTGATGCCGTCGCGATACATGGCGGCCAGGCGAATTTGCGATTCCATATGGCCCTGCTCCGCCGCCTTCCGGCACCATTTGAACGCTTCCTCGTCGTTTTTCGAAACGCCCCGTCCCTCGCGGCAATATTCCGAAACCTTCGCCTGCGCTTCCGCCACTCCATGAAACGCCGCCCGCAGGAACCATTTGTGGGCTTCGTAATCCGACTGCACACCGTGTTCGCCCGATTCGTGGAACAATCCAAAACGATATTCCGAGGCGGGATTGCCTTTTTCGGCCTGAAAACGAATGTAATGGAAGCGGGCTTCCTTGAACTCCACGCTGAGCCAGACCCGGGCGTGATGCGATTGATTTTTCACCACCACGCTGAACCACGTCCACATGGTGTTAAACGACTCTGCTTTAGGCAAATTCATAGTTCAACCCCACCCGATGGAAATTTCGTCTCCACTTGGCAGGCGGGTAAGGAACTTACCAAGCAGACAGCTTGCCACATTGAAAACAGGCCGAAAATAGGGGTAATCGGCCATCGGGCGCGGGGCTCACGCGGTTAATTCTTCAGAAAGCCGAGGGTGAACCGGAGAGCGCCTTTGGTAGCGCAGGCGTCTCGCCTGCGAGTTCCGACCCCCGTCCCGGTGCCAGGAACCATCGTCGTCGGATGTACTTCGGCATCTGGCGGCGAGACGCCGTCAGCACTCGCAGCCCGGAGACTGCGCTACGTGCACGTTAAAATGCGTGAATCCTGCCGGTTCGGTCAGTAACCAGACTTCACGACGCTGGCCATCTGGACGAATTTGCGGTCGCGGGCACAAAGATTGGCGAAACGCTGGCAGCGCTCGGCCACCTTGTGGCTGATCTTGCCCGCAAAAACTTGCGCGGGAGCGTTCCAAAGCGCGTAGAACTCGAAATCGGTGGGCTGACGGCCAAAGTGTTCCTGGAACGCGTGAATGCGCTTCTCCATAAGCTGCATCATCACCTTCCGCGCTGTCTCGGAATCGGTGTAATTGGCTGAATTCGTGACAGTCTTCCACTCCGCCTTTTTCACCTGGAACCGGCTGATTTCTCCCGCCGAACCCACGGCGTAGTCGTCATTGCCAGTTTCCAACATCGAAAGCGCCGATAAGCGGTCCATGCCGAACCCAGACAAAGGCAACAGCAACAACAATAGTGACGCGAACTTTTTCATACTGCCCTCTATCTAACACAACCCGGAGCCAAATGTCTCATAGGCCATCGCTCAAAAAATACCGAGTACAACCCTGGTTTTTTCCCCGGGATTCCCCGGGATCAACATTTGGAAATAGAGTGGTTTGCCTTGGTTGGGCGTGGTCAACCGGCCTTCTTGTCCCTTTATTGCTTCGGAACCCATTCGCAGCGAACACTATCGGAAAAACGCCTTTCCCGCAAGCCTTAGAATCAGCAGTTGCTCGAAACTTATTCACATCCCGTTCACAGCCATTTCTGTTATATTTTCCCAGAAAATAGAGGGTTTTTCGTTACCGGTGAAGAAACCTTGCAAAAAATCCTTCCTCTTCAGCGAACGCTTTTATAAAAAACCCTTCCTGCCCTCCAGCCCGTCTATTTGGCTTCCATGTCGATGTTCATATCCATCGTCATGTCGATGGGCTGCTTCTTGTTGCGAACAGTCACGTCCGCATTCATGTCCATGTGCATGTCAAACGTGGCCGTTGCGGCCACGAGCTTGGAAAGGTCGGCTTCCACTGTTCCCGATCCAGTGGCATTCATTTCATTGAGGTTCATTTGCACGTTGCCCATGGCAGGATTCTGAATCTTTTGATTGCCGGCTTTTTGGGTGATTGTGGTCTTGATCTTCACGTGATCGCCCTCGACTGAAACCAACTCGTAATCCTCAGTCTGGTCCACGCTCATTCCCTGCGACTTGACGGTGCGCTGGATCTCCCACTTGGCGCCTGGGCCCACCGCCTCATCCGGCAAACGCGCGCCCATGTTCGAAAAACCTTCCTTCATCTGGTCGACGGCCTGGCTCGTTTGTGCGGAGGCGCTGGTCCCAGTCGTAATATTCACTTTCTTGCTGACGCCCTGGCTGGTCATTGTGCCGCTAACTGTCGTTCCCTTGATGCCGGCCAGCACCGTTTTCATCCCCTGCGCCACCTGAGGAATCGTTCCCTGCTCTTCAGTCGTGCCCGGTTCACCGATCACTCCCTGGTAAGTAATGTCACCATTGGGCGCAACACTCTGGACCGTGATATCCATCGGAATCGTCATCGCCGGGAGTTTCAGCGTTTGCGAAGTAGGCGGCGGATTGGCTTCGCCCTGGCGCCGGCCTTGCGGGGCAGGCATCGGCACCTGCATGGTCATTTTGATCGTCATGATCATGGTTTGCTTGTCACCCGCGGTCACGTGCAGACGCAGTTTGTTGCGCGGTTCAGCCCCGGGATCGAGCAACTTCACTTCAGCATTCCCAGGGGACTGAACTTCGGCGTTGGCGGCATTGGTTTTGGGCTTTTGAACCGGGGCCGGCGTCGGCGCTTCAGCTATCGGTTCCCGCGTGTTCGCCTCATCCGTCACTTGCTTCAATCGGTAATTGACGATCTTGGGATCAAACAAGGGATTGGTGGCCTTGAAATACAGCAAAGCCTTTTCGGCTTGCAAATACTTGGCCTTGGCCGCGTTCGTCTGCCCCTTGTCGCGCAAAGCATCGGCGTGGTCGATCAGCGCCATGATTTTGATGTATTGCTGATCCGGGTTGTCCTGCGGAGGTGGCGTCTGCGCAACTGCCCCGAAGGCCAACGCGACGGCAAGGGCCGGGCCGAAAAACCATTTGAAACGGGATAATAATCGAATTCCGGCGCTCGAAGCCGACAGGCGGGGTGCGGAGCCACTCTTAATCATGCGCGGCAATCTAAATTGTCGGCGAATGGCGTCAATCGAAAAGGCACTCGATCTCCGCCGTCGCCGGTGTTTTGGTTGAAACCTGCCGAACTAATGTCCATTCAGGTTGCGTCATTAGCATAGCATAGGTTCCCCGGCTGCCCTCAGTAAATCATATCCGGAAATAATCTTTGGCAATCACTGTAAAAACCAAGGTTCGATTCTACAGCGCAATTTTTTTGGGGAACAGAAGGCTCCGTAACTGACTCAGGAGCTACGAAGCCTTATTTACGTGGTTCAAAACCGTTGAACGCGACCGTCCGGTTCGGTTTCACAATCTTCATTCATCCCGTTTGGCATACTGATTGGGCGCGCCGGGCGTGGGAACGTTGCCCGAAATCTGCGCCCCAATCTCATGCGCCTTGGTCAGCGGAGATTTAAAAGTAATGCCGCTCCCGGAAACCTGCGCGCCCATCGCGTGCGCCAGTTTAAGCGGCGCCGATACGGTGACGGAAGCGCCACCCCTCCCGCCACGGCGACGACCACCATTCACCGAGGCGACCGTCGCCGTCTCCTGGTTCGCGCCGCTGTCAATCGTGATTGTTTGGCCGGGGCCAAAGCCCTCCACGCTGGAGACAGGAACAACCGTTGCGCCCCCATCAGTGCCTGTGGTGACCAGGGTGCCGCCGGGCGTGCCAACCGTTGCGATGACGGCGGTCTCGCGGTCCGTGCCGGTGTCAATGATTACTGTCTGGCCAACACTAAAGTCCGCGCTCGTCACTTTGATATTGTCCGCGCCCGCGGCAGCATCAGCCGCCAACGCCGAAGTTGTCTGCAGACGGAAATCCTCGCAATTGCTGTCGGTGTCCGCCCCGTCGGGATATCGGCCCGCGCTCCTATTCGATGCGGCCCTCCCGCCGCGGCCCCGGCCGGCGCCGGGCGAAGCGACACTGCAACCGTCCCCCGGAGAAGCGCCTTGATAACCTTCGGCCGCCCACGGATCGACCACACCGCCGTAATTCAGGCTGTCAACAACCAGGCGAGCGGCATTTCGCAGCACAATATTGCCGGCGCTTTGGGCAAGCGCCGGGCCTCCAAACCATTGATCGGGATCCGGAGCGCCCTGGTAGCCGGCAGTCGTGACCAAGGCGTCTCGCACGACCGCGTTGATCGCATGGGCGCGGCCCAGCGGTTTGTCGAGCGTGATACCGGTGCCAAGCGGCAGGATTGGTTCGTTGCTCACATGAACAAAGCGTGTTTTTGGCTCGAAGCTGATTCCCGTTCCCCTCACGCTCAAAGGAATGTTGGCGGCATGATTAAATTTCAACGGCGCCGCCAAATCCAAGGTCGTGCCGCCGCCGCGTCCGCCGAAGCCGCCGCCGGCTGACCTTTCACCGATTTTGGCAACCGTAACCGTTTCAATTCCGTGACCGGCGCTGTCAATATCCAATCGGATCCTGTCACCAACCGAAATATTGGCGGCATTTCTTACCTTAATTGTGGCATCGCCGGCTTTCGCATTCGCTTCCAAATACGTTTGTGTGCCCGGCTTGCCGACCGCCGTGATCGTGACCACCTCGAACTTTTCCAAATCTCTCGCCACCGCCGGACCGGTACTGCCGTAGCCCAGTCCGATCTTCTGACCGACTTCAAGAGCAAAGCCGCCGCCACCTCCACGGAAACCACCGCCGCCCTGCGAGTAAGGCACATTGTCCGACCCAGCGGGAATTGCGATGACCGGACCATCAGGGAGTGGCTGCCACACCGTCGTGCTATTGCCTGCCGCCGTCCCAACGCTGGCAATCTTGTGGGTTTCCACGGCGGAGCCGGTGTCAATTTCAATCGTATCGCCCACGTTCATGCCGGTCGTGCTTCTGACGTGAATAGTGGCGTCCCCCTTCTTCGCGGGAACTGCCAGTCCGGAGTTGGCAAGGCCCAGCAGGTAAAAGCCGTGCGCCGCAAGCTTCGTTTCGGCAGGAATTTTGATGGAAGAGAAAATTGGCTGCTGGGTTGGATGCTCAGTCAACGTCCAACGGGAAATATCCACGGGACTATCACCCGCATTATAAAGCTCGATGAACGAATCCGTCGGATCCACAGCAAATTCGTTGATCTTGACCGGGCTGACGTTGCGAACTTTCTCCACCGCGGTGTCGGATTGCCTCCGGCCATTCGATTTCCAGGACGCGCGAGCCGCCAAGTCGCCGTTGAATGACGCCGCTCCCGAGGTGATCTTGAATGTCACGCTCACAGTGGCGCCGGGCGCAACCGGGCCGGAAATCGTCGTAGGCGCATTGGCGACCGCTTTCCATCTCCAAGGCGCGGAAATACTCAACTTAACATCCGTCACAGGCGAGCCGGTGACGTTCCTGAACGTCACCGTGGTGTCCCGCGAGGAACGCGGCGTGAAGGTCTGAAGTCCCGGCGGAGCCGCAACGGCCGATGCCGGCGCGATGCTCAACTGCGCTTCGTCGTATTTGGCGGCCACGATGTTCGCCTGAAGTTTTTGGTTGACCTCCCGCGACGGAAAAGTACCACCGGCTGTCATCGCGCCTTCATAGAAAGTGCCCTGGGAGCCATTGCTGTTGTCGCCGCCATTGCCCAGAAGAATGGCGCCTTGCTTGCGCATCGGATCGTAACTGCTTCTCGAGTTTTGGACACGCGTTCCATCGAACATAATCTGCAGCCCGCCCTGCTGCGCATCGCCACCCATGGTTCTCCAGTGATGCGGTTCACCATCAGCCGTGGCGGTCACGAATCGCCAGGGTATGATCGGCAGGTCGCAGTTTTTATTGTTGGGAGAATCGGTGACACAACCCACGAGGTTGTTTTCCTGGTCGGTCATGATCCACGGACCCGGAGCTGGCCCATGATACCAGGGAGTGGCATTTCCGAAGTAAGCTGTTTCCATGGTCCCATCACCGTCATCACGGCTGTCGGTCTCGGCATTGCCGTAATCATAGCAGCAACCGCCGTTGTAATGATGGCCGTCCACCACCCAGTATTGCCCTTCCGACTGGTCGTCAACCGCGGTGCCGTGCGCGTCATCCCATCGCAGCCCCATGCCCGGCGCAATAAAGACACCGTAGACCTTGTGGCCCATGATCGTAACGGGCGCCCAATCGGCCACCGGAATATTGTTGAATCCGCCCATGGCCGGACCGCTGAATCCGCCGTGGGGCGCTTGAACGAGATTATTGCCATGGCCCGACTGGTCATACAACGTCGTGATCCAGCAATACGTGTTTGCGCAGAAATCATCCTGCGCAGTTGCGTCCGCATATCCGCCCGCATCCCTCGCGGAGGGCTGGACGACGCCAATGTCCAAAGTCTTGCCATCCGACTGGCGCATCACCTGGTAAAGCGGACCGTTGTAGGACGCGTATAATGCGCGCGTCGTGCTATGAGCCGCCACACAGGGCGAACCGCCCGCGGCATAAATATCACACGGTCCTTCCGGCCTCGGCAGCTCATGGCGTCCCGTTGAGGCGGCAATCATCAAGGCAGCCACCGGCAGCGTGAGCGCCAAGGCGAGGGTTATTGTCAATCTGATTCTGGTTTTCATGATTATTTAGGCAAACCACAGCATGCTAGCTGGAGGATTCAGAATATGAATACGACGTATGGCATATGAACATCAAATTACGCGACGGTTTTCAAGCCGGATTTTGCAACCACCGAAAGATTGATGTCCGGCTTTGGAGCTTGCAAGAATACGGCCTGCCGCGCCGCTGGATTGTAGAAAGAACTTTCGGCTGGCTGATGCTTTATCGAAGGCTCGTGCGCGATTATGAAAACCATGGAGTCTAGCGCCCCGGCTTGGATCTACATCACCATGATCCGAATCCAACTCCGCCGCCGGCTGGCTTGAACCCTCACCATGTCGATTTTCAGACACGCTCCAAGATCCCGCCAATGATTTCTCATTTTGATATGGGCTCTTAATAGTTCAAACAGGTTAAATTTGCCTTGCAGGGATATTTTCCTCAACCTCCGCACATGAGTTCTCATTTGAAACTTCTACTGAGCTGTATCACCGCCGGCGCTTTGATTGGCTGTTCCACTCAGAACAACAATGGCAACTCCAGCACTCACCGGCTGCTCTCTCCCGACGGCAAAATCGAAGTTTGCGTGAACTCCAACGGCGAACTGAACTACAGCGTCAAGATGGATGGAAAAACTGTATTGAACCCCTCGCGCCTGGGCTTGCGCTTCAAAGACGGCCTTGAACTCGGACGCGACGTGTCACTGGTCAAAGCGTTTGAATCGTCCGCGGATTTCACGTGGAAAAATCCGTCAGGCAAACACAGCCTCGTCCGCGATCATCACAACGAACTCCGGCTCGTGTTGCGGCAGAAAGGCGGAGGGCCGAGCTTCGAAGTTATTTTTCGCGCGTTCAACGACGGCGTTGGATTCCGCTACGTTTTGCCGGCGCAGAAAGACTTTACGGAATTTACCCTGGAAAAGGAATTGACAGAGTTTTCGTTCAGCGGCGATGACACCTGTTTCGCCGGTGACAATGGAAAAACAGGGTTCATCGGCGCCCAGGAGTGGGAATTCCAGGAGCAGCATCTCTCCGATATCAAACCGAAATCCATCGTCGGTCTGCCATTGCTCGTCAAATCTCCTGCCGCCTGGATCGCCATCACTGAATCCGATCTACTCGATTGGTCGGGGATGTGGCTCGGCGGCGAAATCAATACCGCGCAACCCGGCGTCACGCTCACCACCAAACTCGCGCCGCGCCGTCAGGGTGATGGATTAGTCAAAGCAACCACGCCCCATAATTCCCCCTGGCGCGTTCTCATGATAGGCCGCCAGCCGGGAGAATTGATCGAAAGCGATTTGGTTTTGAACCTCGCAACTCCCTGCCAACTCACGGATACCTCGTGGATCAAGCCCGGCATGATGGCCTGGGATCATTGGTGGTCGGGCGACGTGCAGATGGACACCGCCACGATCAAGCAATATATCCAGCTCGCCGCCGACATGGGCTGGCCGTATCAGCTCATCGACTGGCAATGGTACGGCGATTACAACAAACCCACCGCCGATATCACTCATGTCAATCGCGCCGTGGACATGGACGAAGTTCGCCGCTTCGCCAAAGAAAAAAACGTCCGCCTCTGGCTCTGGCTTTACTGGACGGACGCGGATCGCAATGACGCTTACAAAAAGGCGTTCGCGCTTTACGAGCAATGGGGCATTGCCGGAGTGAAAATCGATTTCATGGACAGCGACGATCAGTTCATGGTGAATTGGTATGAGAAACTCACGCGCGCCGCCGCCGCGCATCATTTGATGATCGACTTTCACGGCGCTTACAAGCCCACCGGTCTGATTCGGACGCTCCCGAATCAACTCACGCGCGAAGGCGTCCTCGGCAACGAATACAACCGCTGGAGCGCCCGCGTCACGCCCGAGCACAAGCTCATGCTGCCGTTCACGCGTTTTCTGGCGGGCCCCGCGGATTTCACCCCGGGAGGATTCTTAAATCGCCAGCCCGGGCAATTCAAACCCGACGGCAAACGCGCCGAAGTGCAAGGCACGCGCGCCAATCAACTCGCGCTCTTCGTCGCCTATGACAGCCCGATCTGCTGCGTCTGCGATCATCCGGATCATTACCGCAACCAACCCGGAGCGGATTTTTTGAAAATCGTTCCCACCGTTTGGGACGATACGCGCGTCCTGGACGGCGAACCGGGACAGCACCTCGTCATCGTGCGGCGCTCGGGCGACAGATGGTTCCTCGGCGCGATGACCGATCGCCAGCCGCGAACGTTTCCGGTAAAGCTGGATTTCCTCGGCCCGGGCAAATGGAAAATGCGCTTGTGGAAGGACGCGAGCGACAGTGACATAAACGCGGAGCATTTGGAAACCGAAGAACGAATTGTTACTCGTTCCGGCCAGGTGGAAATTCACTGCGCGCCCGCCGGCGGAGCAGTGGCGTGTTTTGAGCGCGTAAAGCGTTGAATGCCGGTCTAGCCGGCAGCTCTCCCCGATGGAGCATTGAGGAAATTTTTGTTTGACCCGCTGGCCTGAGCAACCCAATTACTGCGACAGCAGCTTTCCGGTTCCTTGCGGTTGTAACCGTTGAAAATGTTTTTAGAAATGGAGCCAGCTGTCGGATTTGAACCGACGACCGACGGTTTACAAAACCGTTGCTCTACCACTGAGCTAAGCTGGCGTGCCCGCGTTGCTATCCTTTGCATTGCCGGGTTAACTGTCAATCCCAATGGCAAGCGCTTGTAATTTTATCACCGGAATGAACGAGGTCAACTGAGGCCAGCAGAGGCCACTCGTTCCCCGGCGGGGTTACATTTTTCGGATTACAAAAGGAGACGGCCACGTATTGATGCTGCATGAAACAATTCATTGCAGAAATCTGGGACCTGATTGCCGAAGCGAAGCAAGAAGGCGCAACATACCAAGAAATCTACGAAGTCCTCACTCGGAACGGATTCAAAGGCACGTACACCACCTTTTACACGTACTGCCTTGAGGTTTCAAAAATGACCAAAGCCCAACGCGCTCGGTTGGCCAAATCGTAATCCTGTGAATTTTCCACAAATCATATCGGGTGGAGAAAAAGGAGCAAGAGCCGCGCACGACTTTGCAACCGAAAACGAGCTTGAGAGTGGAGGTCGGTGGAAATTAGAATTCACAGAGCTTTGGCTTTAGATTAAATTTTGCCCTGCGAACTTATGTAAACAAAACAACTGAATTTTGCGTAGCTTTGGCTGCGGTCTCATCAGAAAACCGCGAATTTTCTCAGTCAACAGACCAGCCGAGCTTGCGCCCAATCGGGCGCGGCTTGGCGTACTCTCTGTTGACGGGCGCTTCGCGGTGCCTCTGATGGGGGATGCGTTAGGTTCGCGCCCCTTCTGTTTCCGTGGTTTTGGCACGCACAACCAAAACGAAACCATCCATGAAACCAGAAGAAATGAGTGCATCCACACCAGACCAAAATGCCCCCAAGGAATCGAAATCAGAAAATCCTCAGTTGTCGAAAGACCAACCCAAAAAGGGAGCCGCAAAGAAAGGCTGTTTGGGATGCGCGGGAGTTCTTGGGTTGGTTCTGGTAATTGCTTTCGTTTGGGGAATGATGGCCGATTTTTTTGGCCCATCCATAACCATCAATGGCACCACTGGAACCATCAAGCATTCGATAAACAGCGAATCCACCGCAAACCTTGCTGGATACGAAATTGCGCAGTTGGTCTATCAGGCCGCGACCAAGCACCCGGAACTGAGGGAGATTGCGATTGATTGCGATCTCATGGTTGCTGGGGGTGTCGTTGACAAGTACGGCAAAACGGTGGACGGGCCTTTGAATATGGGAACGATTCGGGTTACTGACCTTGATGAAGTTCGCAAGTACGCCGACCAGGGCGCATACGCACTTCATAATGCGGACGACTACGAGACACAAATTAGGGGGTTCCAATATTCATACCTGCTCAAGAAATAAGCATTGCAAACAACTATTTCTCTACCGCGAATATGAACTTCCCCAAAATTATCACGGGACGACAGACTGGCGTCGAACGTACGGCTTTGAAATGGGCTATTGCCAACGGCGTTCCGCACGAGCAGGGAGAAATGGAGGACAACGTGCTGAGGTCGGGTTTGACTTTGGTTTTCACGGACAGAGCAAAGGTGGAACTCCACACAGGAATTTTACGCTTTGGAATTTTGCGCGCGAGAATCGTGCTGGACTTGGCGAAATACCACAACAAAGAGTACTTGCATCTTCACCGCAAAATCAAATATCCAGCGCAACTTTTGGAGGGAATGATGAGTTCCAACCGCATCCGATGTATTCATGTTTCTGGTTCCACGGCCAAGGAAGAGCCGAATCTTGAAAACTTTGTGCACAAGATTTTAGATGCAACTGCGGAATTTCTCAAAGAGCGGTGACATTGGATCAGCGGTCGTGGCTCTACGCGCTGCGCCTGTCTGTGCGCGTTGGGGTGTTTCGGGTGGCCCGGAGTGAATTTGGCTCTCAGGCCAAGGCATTTGACACCCGGAACATCCCCGCTGACCTGTAAACTTGGTGCCGGAGCACAGGGCCGAGTTCACCGGATCACCCGAGGGATGAGTTCAGGCTGTCAGATGTATGAACCATCATCAGAGCAAATTCCGTCCGTGGGGTGAATCCGGCAGCAGCGGGACTCAGGAGCCACCGTTATACACTGATTTGCCGACACGTAATTTGGCACTGTGTCTGCAAACTCATTACCAAAACAGGTCACGATTCAGAAACACGGTCGTCGTTATTGGGCGGTTTACGTGGACTCAGAATTGTTGGCCATCACGGTTTACAAAAGGGGTGCCTTTGCCGTGAAAAACCTGATTCAAAACCTCCTCACCTATGCTGCCAGTTCCCAACGAACTCATTTCTCCAACGCTCCTGACGAACGACCCAATCGGGATTGATGAACTGCTGAAAGCGTTCCTTTCTGGCAGAAGTCCACGAACTCTTAAAGCGTATCGGCAGGATTTGGTGGATTTCCAGTCATTCACCAGAACCAAAAATGTCGAAGGTGCCGCACAGGTATTGTTGTCTCACGGACATGGACAAGCAAATTTGCTATTGCTGAAATATCGTTCCCATTTGGTGGAGCGTGGTTTGCAGTCAGCAACCGTGAACCGTCGATTGGCCGCTGTCAGGTCATTGGTGAAATTAGCAAAAATGTTGGGGCTGGTTGACTGGTCGTTGGATATTCAGAACGTCAAAGCTGAGGCTTACCGGGACACCAAGGGGCCGGGAAAAATTGGATTTGCGGCAATGCTCCAAATTCTGGCTGAGAAGCGAACCAAAAAGTCCATCCGTGATCTCGCAATTCTTCGACTGCTGTACGATTTGGCTCTGCGTACAGGAGAGGTGGTTTCATTGGATTTTGCAGATGTGGAATTGATTCGAAAGGTGATTCATGTTTTGGGCAAAGGCAGGACGAGCAAACAACAATTGACCTTGCCTGAACCGACGATTGCAGCATTGAAGGCATGGCTGGAAATCCGGGGCACCGACTCAGGCCCGCTTTTTCACAATTTCGACCGAGCGGGAAAGGGGCAACGTCTCACCGGTGTCAGCATTTACAGAATCGTCCGGGGATTGGGTGAACGAAATGGACTGAAAACTCGGCCGCACGGAGTCCGGCACACGGCCATTACAGAGGCTTGCAAATTGGCCGCTGAAAATGGAATTGGTTTGGAAGAAGTTTTGGATTTTTCAAGGCACAGCCGCAAATCAATTGCCGTTTTGCTCGTCTACCGAGATCGTGAACGAAACTTACAGGGCCAACTCGCCTCCATGATCGCAGCCCAAGTTGCGTCCGAATCGACAGCAGTTCCCACCTGACGAAAAACCGCGTCACTCCGTTGCTGTTAAAAAACCGTTAAACTATCGGGTCCCCATCGCCTGAACAGATAATTGTACGAGCAAAGGGTTTTGGGAGGCACATAATCTATAAAGCAATTGCGACCCATGTCTTCGTTCTTGCGAACGCTCGGCTAAAAATGGCACATTATACGAGACATCTGTCGGGTTTTTCAAAATCCCGGGGGCACGATTATGGTTGGTGTGGCGAATAAAATATGAAAAGCGAGCGCGAGGTCGAAATTGACGCTTACATAAAAGCGGACCCTTCGGCGCAGGAGCCGCAGGGATTGACGATAAACCTGCACGGACAACCAACAAAACTTCCAGTTTTTCGATTGCCTACCCGGCTGTTGGTTTTCAACATTGCAAACGGTCGATTTGCCGCCGAAGCATTGCAGGCGGAAAAGCAACTGAAACGAAAGCTTGATGCAACCAATGGCAGCGACGCGAAGCTGATTCGAAAACTTTTGTTAGAGCAAGACAAAGGCGAGACGGAAGACCTCAAGAATGATCTCATAAAAAACGGACAACTCGACCCCGGCATTATCACTTCCGATGGCGCCGTAATCAACGCCAATCGGCGTATGGCCATTCTCCAATTGCTTCACGAGAAAACGGACGACGAGAAATATGAGTATATTCGTGTAGCACGGTTACCGCACGGTGTTGGGGAAAAAGACCTTTGGAAAATCGAAGCGAAGCTCCAGTTCGGCAGGGACTTTCGCTTGGAATACGGCCCTATCAACGAACTCTTGAAAATCCGTGCCGGGCGGGCGAGCGGCCTTACCCCCAAACAAATTTCGGAAGCGCTAAATCATCGCTATTCGGAAAAACAGGTGGGCGAAAAATTGCGGATTTTGAACCTGATTGACACCTACCTGACAACAATCGGAAAGCCGGGCGAGTACAGGCATGTACAAGTAGATCTGCGAGCAGTGGAAAAATTCATCAGTTTGCAATCCAGCGTCATCACTCCACTTGAAAAAGCAAAAGGTAAAACTGCCGATTTGCCAAAGCTCGTAGAAGTCGGTTTTTCGATGATTTCACGCGGCAAAGGTGAACATAGGCACTGGGATATTCGGAAATTAAAAGACATTGCTGAACTTAAACCTGCCCGGGAAGCGCTCTGGAAAGCGTTCGATGGTCGGGGCCAACTCAGCAAAAACGGGGAAAGGGTGAGCGAAGCATTCCGAAATGCCGAGACAATTTTGGAAGCACAGCAGGCAAAGGACAAGCCGGCCCAACTCGCGACTGATGCGCTCTCGGTATTGCAGCAAATCGATGTCCGACATCCGTCGGTGCGCCTTAAGGAATTCCAAGGCCTGCTAGACCAAATAACGCAAGAAATTCGCCGATTGTGCAACGGCACTAAAAAGAAGTCGAGTCATGCGGCGCGTTAGGTTAGAGCAAGTTGGTGGAGATTTTGTACTCCGCCCGGTCGGCAAAACCAACCCGTTCAGCACCGCCGACACCATCTATTTCCGCAATCTGCTTTCAGCTGACTACGACGCAGACACAAATTCCTTTGTATTCCGACGGCAGACGCTCGGCAGGCAAGGCCCACGGTATCTTTTTGGCTATTTGGAGAGCGAACGCTTTGATTATGAATTGGACTCTACCGCATCGCGGACGCTGGAAGCGATACGAGGTGGCCGACAGATATTAGAGCAGTCGCGCCGAGCGGGGCTCGCGCTAAAGGGACAGCGCAAAAAGACCTTGAACATTAACGGGTTTAGACGGCGGCTAAAACCGTTTCAAATACCGGCAACCACTCACATGATTAGGGTGGCGCATCCTGCAAATTTCTCGGTTCCCGGCAGCGGAAAAACCACTATCGCTCTAGCTGCTTTCGCGCATTTAAGAAAAGCAAATCTTGTGAACGTTTTGGTAGTGGTTGGCCCTCGCTCCTCCTTCGCTCCGTGGGAAACTGAGACAACTGCGTGCCTTCCCGGCAAACCTCGAATCGTACGTATTTCCGGGAACAAGGGCGAACGATTGCACGCTTGGACCGAGGCCGCCCGTGCAACATTAGTCATATTAAACTACCAGGTCGCTGCGAATGACGCGGAAAGCTTGGAGAATTTATTGATGACGCGAGCAGCAATGCTAGTTGTGGATGAGTCCCACTACATCAAAAGCATCGGTGATGGAAAATGGACCACCACAATGCGTTCCGTCGCTCCGCTAGCGACAAAAAGAGTAATCCTTTCAGGCACGCCCGCACCGAACAGTCTCGCGGACCTTTGGGCACAGTTCACATTTCTGTATCCAGATGAGGCATTGTTAGGAACAAAGGATCAATTCATTCACAGGATTCAGAACGACAAAGACCCCGTGAAAAGCCTGCGAAAAGACCTCGGCCCGCTGTTTTGGCGAATAAAAAAACGGGAGTTGGGACTTCCGCGTCCCAAGGTGAAAAAAATAAGAGTCAAATTCGGACCAATTCAAGGTGCGATCTATGATGCTCTGGCGTTCAAAGTTTTGCGGGACATAAAATCTGCTCCTGCGGAAGCCGCGCGACTTAAAATGTGGCGGCGCGCTCGAATGATCCGACTGCTGCAAGCAGCATGCAACCCAGCTCTTTTGGCCCAGTATTCCGAAAACTTTCGATTGCCTCCCCTTACGGCCTCCGGGCTGTCAATCAGCCAACTGATCGATAAATACTCGGAATATGAGGTCCCTACCAAAATTCAGGCAGCGGTGTCGTTAATCAATCAACTTACAGCTAAGGGCCGAAAGGTAATTCTTTGGACGTCGTTCATTCACAACATCCGAATGCTGTTGCAACTGCTTAAAGACCTTCATCCGCTGCCGTTGTTTGGTGCAATTCCTCTGAGTGAAGCAGAAGACGCTGAACTAAACCGCGAGAGAATCATTAACACATTTCGAAATGACTCAGCGGCGATGCTGTTAATTGCCAACCCGGCTGCTTGTGCTGAATCCATTTCGTTGCACAAGATTTGCGGCGAAGCGGTGTACTTGGATCGTACTTTTAATTGCGCTCATTTTCTCCAATCGAAAGATCGAATTCACCGCGTCGGGCTGAATCGCGATGACCAAGTGAATTACCACTATTTTATATCCGACGGCAGCATCGATGACGTCATTGACCGAAGATTAGTCCAAAAGGAAAGACGGATGCTTGAATTGCTTGAGCAAGATTTTGGTACCGTCGATTTTGATTCAGGCGAAGATATTGTCAGCGAAGACAGTGACGAAGCCATCGATTTTTCTGAAACGTTAGCACAGATCAAAAAGCGCGTTGGTCATGGTGGGTAATCTCAACGAACTCAACCGTTTATTGGTCTCGTTACGCGAACTCAGTCCTGACAAGCGGCGAGTTCCCATAACTTTGCTCACACGGCACCTCAGAACACGAGTATTTTTGGGGTCAAATCCGATTTTTGAACCAATTATCGAGTTCGCGGTCCAATTAGGATTGGCATCGTCGTCATCCAAGGGTATCGCCTTGAGCCCGACCGGGGTGGAATTGTTGAATGAAAATCCGGACGAGCTTTATGAGCTTCGCTCTCGGCAGTGCGCACTTCTGGTCCGGAAGTGTTATCTCGACGGTGCGTTTAGGAACGAAATGAAACAATTAGTCAGAAAATTTGCGGCTGAGAGTGACAACGTGCCGGTGTGGTCCGCGGTTGATAGCGAACCGCTGGGCGATGTCGAATGGTTAGCGGAGCATCTGTTACAACTTGGCGTTTTAAGGCGAAAGGCCGAACTGCTCATCGTAACCGACAACTACCGCACAACATTCATGCAGTTCGGAGATGAGGGAAGCGATTTTACCGAGGAGCAGCTTGAGCGGCATCTAATGGAAAAGCGAATCCTTGCTGACATAGCCGAATCGTTTGTGGTGAATTTTGAAAAAGAGCGTTTAAGAAATGCGGGGCATACTGCCGAGTCAGCTTGCGTTAGGCAGATCAGCCGAACCCGCGTCAACGCCGGGTATGATATAAATTCTTTTGACGGACAATCAATCGGTTTGGCCCACGACCGTTTTATAGAAGTTAAAGGCTCGGGCCAAGCGAGTCTGCGCTTTATTTGGACACCCAACGAAATGGAGAAGGCAAGGAGATTAGGGGATAACTATTGGATTTACTTCGTGGGGGAAATAGACAGGAAACACGGCTTAGTAAAGCGTTTGCCAATTTTAATCCAGAATCCCCATCTGCGACTCCAAACTGACGTGTTCAAATCACAGTCGCAGACTTTTCTCGTCCAAGCAAATTTAGCGGGCGCGAGCCTGAATCCAGCAGTGAAGGTTCGGACTCACAGGAAATAATATGTCAGCATTCGGATATTTCGGATCAAAACTGAGAATCGCTGCAAAGCTTTGCAACGAACTACCTCCCCACAACGCATGGGTTGAACTTTTCTGCGGTTCTGCCGCGATGACGTTGGCCAAAAAACCAGCCAAAATAGAAATTATTAACGACATAAATGAAGAAATTGTTAATTTCTACAAACAGCTTCGAGAAAATGGCCCTCGGCTCAGAAAACTTATCAAACTGACTCCTTATGCGAAGGCAGAATTGGAACTCGCACGCGCCGAAAATGGCGAAGACATTCCCGAATTGGAACGAGCGCGTCGCTTTTTTGTTTCGGCAATGATGGCTCTTAATGGCAGCTTCGGCAAGAACCCGGGTGGGTTTTCAGTCAGCCACTCATACGCGAGAAATGGAGTCGAGGCCCGCGTTAATCGTTGGAACGCAATGCCAGAATACTTGCGGGGAGTAACTTCACGGTTGGCAAATATTCGCATCGAAAGAACTGATGCTTTGAGGCTGCTCGATGACTACAAGGATCGTCCCGCAACACTCATGTATTTGGACCCGCCATATCTCGGAGAGCGCATTTTGGGGTATGACCATGACGAGAATGAAAAAGAGTTCCATGAGAAGCTCCTCAAAAAAGTGGTGAAGGCCAAATGCATGGTCTTCATTAGCGGATATGACAACTCACTATATCGAAAGTACCTCAATCGAAAAAACGGGTGGAATCGCAAGTTCATACGTGCGCTCACGAAAGGCCATAATGGAAAAGCTTTTGAACGAAAAGAGGTCATTTGGTTCAACGCTGCATATCGAAAGGCGAAACGCCTAAAAAGAGTTCCCATTCGATTATCGAAAGAGGAAAAGAAGAATGGGAAGATAAATCCAAGCCGGGGCCAGTTGCGAACACCTGATTAAATTCAAAGCTTCCGATGAACTGGCCGGTACGTCCGAGACTAAACCTTGACCCTCGGAGTGTTTCGCCCTTCGAGTTATCCAAGAGTAAGATAACTTATGTTCTCTATCACAAAGTCACTCTGGGCAGTGAATATCGTCCGAGTGGGTTTGGAGGATCAAGCAGCTGCGGAGAAGGTCATTCGTTTGGCCATTTCAGCCGAGTGCGCGTCTCGGAGATGGCCGTATGTTCTGGCGACTAGCACACCACCATCCTTATGACCCACCCATGCGGAGATCGTTTTGAAATCCACACCTGCCTCAATGGCCTGTGAAACAAAGAAGTGCCTGAGCAAATGGTGATGAAAATGCGGCAACTTGGCTTTTTTGCAGGCATTAGCCATCGCTTTTTTTGCGCTGCCGATTTCTGACACTGGTTCATTCGGGATGATTTCTTTCTGGTGCTCGGTCTTGAGGCGTTCCAGCAATAAGCGCAACGCGGGAAACAATGGCACCACCCGGGTTTCATGGTTCTTTGTGCCGTGGACTCCCCCGGTCACTGCGAATTGGCCGCGTTCAAAATCAATGTCACCCCACGTCAGCGCGGTGGCTTCCGACAAGCGCATCCCGGAATAGGCCAGCAATTCCACCAAATCAGCACCGGCCTTGGCAGGATTACAATCTCGCATCGTTTTAACCAGCAGTGTGAAATCATCTTTGCTCGGAATGACGATTTTTCCTTTGGGCAACTTGCGCCGTGCAATCGTCAGCGCGGGGTTTTCCAGCATCAGTCCTTCTTTCACCGCAAAATCGAGGACGGCAATCAATTGGGTGCGGTCGTGATTAAAAGATGAGGCACTGACGTTGGCTCCCCGGTTCTTTTCCCACTCCCGGCAGTGCCCGGTCGTGATATTTCGAACAGGCAGTATTCCAAAGTGCTTATTGAGTTGGTTGAGGCAACATTCCGCAGACTCAGCGGAGCGCGGTTTTAATCTGGTCTTGGCAACACCAAACCAATCTTGAGCGAGTTCCTTGAAAGTGGTGTTCCGGTCGCGTGTCGGAGCCACACTGCGTCCAATTTTGTCACGGAAGGCGGCAAGTTTCCGGTCGGCAAGCTGCCGGTCGGTGGTTTTCAGTGATTTGCGGTGCTGTTTGCCCTTTCTTTTGACCAAGGCATAATACTTGCCGGTTTCGGAATGACGATACAGGCATTCAGCCACCAATTTGAATACCGGGTGGCCGTTTGTCTGAGGCTCGACATTAACTGGCTGTGACAGCATTGGAAGCACAATACGAGGCGGGGGAAAATCGTATAATCTTGCAGGTGGTTTTTTGCCTGAGATTTTGGTTGGCCAAGGCGCTCAGGAATCATTCAGATCATGCCTATCATGCAATCCAACTTGAAGGCTGCTGCATGATAAACATGCTGGACATGATCCGGGTGAAAGAAGGCTGTTCATTTTTTCTCAGTTGGTGGAAGCCTGCCTTTTATTTGGGTTAAGGCAGGCTCCACCATCATGCAGTTCATGTCATCATGCAGCGTTAGTCACCAGTAGCACCATCACCTTGCAGGTCAGGCGGCATGGACACATCCATCCCCGGTTTTTTGAAAACGTAGGTGCGGTTATGGCCCTCCCCACGTACCAAGAATGTATAATCACCAATGAAACGGCCATCGTAGCGTTTCAGAATTTTTGAGAATGTCGTCCTGGCCTTTCTGTCCAGTTCACCCTCAGTTCCAAGGGTGGACTCAAAGGCACCTACCGACCGCGCAAAATCAACCAAGCCTGAAAACATGAAGGTTTTGATTGGTGTGTTTGGCGAAATAGCATTGACCATCTTCCGCATGTCATTGCCATCTTGATCAGCCGAGCATTCCACAGAAGGAATCTCAGCGGGTGACGGATAGCCAGCATGTTCAATGATGGCCGCAATGGTTTTCGTCCACTCTGGAAAGCTGGAATGGGTTTTTGAACCTTTGGGTCGGCCAGCGGCATCCCACGCCTTCACGAACGCCCACAAGGCATTGAGAATTGGCGAACGATTTTCCAGCAAATATGAAACGTCCAGAGGCCGGTTAAATTTCCGCGCCTCGGCCCGTTCTTCGCGCATGAACAAGTGTACGACTAGCGAGCGGCGGCGCATGTCAGGTGAGACTGTGCAGGAATTGCCAGTTGCAAACACCACGGTGCTCTTTTCTCCGGTGAAGCTCTTGCTGGAACCCAAAATCCGGTCCTTCCAGACGGTGGTCGTAAGAAATGCTTCCAGGCTGCTGCTGCCCAAGTGATCTTTTATGTTATCGAGGATGATGCAGTTTTGGCCCTCCATCACTACTGCCAAAAGAGCTTTGCGCAACTCCTCTTCGTTCCCCGGCTTGGTGCCAGCCTCAAATTTGCCGAGCACCGGAACCACCATCACTTTAACCACCGAGGTTTTGCCAGCACCCTCCGCATTGCCTACCACAATGAAGCACGGAACCAGTGCGCCGTGGGGCAGAATTCCGAGCGCAAACAGCGTCAACTGACCAGACATGGTTACAGACTTGGACAACCCGCCGTCATTCTGAAAACAAAACTCGGCAAAGAGTCTGTCAAGAATTGCTTTGGCTTCGTCCATCGTCGTTTCCTCGGAAAATGTGACTCCGAGAGTATCGAACGTGTAGGTTTCGCTCTCAGCATCGTAACCAACAGGCAGCAACTCGATCTTGCCCGACTTTCTCAATACCGGCTGGCGCACTTGGTTCAACTTGCGAACGGAGCGCAGGCGTTTCAAAAAATGCTCGGATGACAAGGTGGTTCCAGCTTCCGTTACAGACATGCTTTTCCGTATCCGCATCGGCGGGCCTTCGTCGGACTCTCCCCACGTAAAACAGACAACGTGTTTTTCTGCCCATGTACGAAAACTGTCCGCTGTCATCAATTTGAGCGTTTGACTCAAGTGATCTACCGTGAAAGGAGTGCCATTGCGGTTGTAGATTTCGGCCTCCGCCAACGCCTTTCCCATATCTGATGCGAATTCCGACATGAGACGGTCATTTTTGCCCGGCAACGGCACGTAGATTCGCCCATCTTTGGTGGTTTCTGTTACAGTGGCTCCGTCGTAAGCTGAATCCGTAATATCATTCGCTTCGTTCCCCGTGTAGTTTGCAATTTCTTTCATCGGTACTGCCGACATTAACGCCGCATCAATGTCCTCCGTTGTCGCGCCGTCCCGAATCCAATCATTGAGGTCTTTGTATTTCTCCGGTATTTGGACATGGAACACTGCTCCCTTGGCCGCTTTTACCACCCTCGCGAGCCACTGTTTCCCCGGTTTGTCGTTCTGGCTGAACGCAAAAATCTTGGCGTCGGAATGAGAGCAATGCCGAATGAGCTTGCCATTCACAGCGCTACGAGTGCACACAAGCCCCATGCCTACCGTATCGTCATTGGGCCAACCGAGCTTATCCATGAGGCCCAACATGTCCCACTGGCTTTCGAAAGTGATGATTACGTTTTTGGTCAGCGGACTGTTTACCAGCAGCGGATACATCGCCATTTTTTTATTCGTGAAGGTCGTCACGAGCCAATCACCCTCTTTTGCAATGGGGCGGTGATGGCAACCGACAATTTCACCGTTAAGTGTCGTAATTGGAAAAGCAATTCTGCCGTTCCAAAGGCCAATCAATCCATGCTCTTTGACCTTTTCGCAGAACTTGACATCATAGCCTCTCCATTCCGCGAGCCGTTGGAGGTGGGCATAGGTGAGATCATTCACACATTTCTGCCATTCTGGACAAGGCGCAGGAGCTTGTACCGGCGCAGCGGGTGGTTGGGGTGGAGGTGGAGTTATATTGTTAGGTTCAAGACTGGGGTTCATGTCGGCTACTATATTGGTGTTCATTTGATTCTGTTCAGAGTTCATCGGAGAATTAGTCATTGGTGGTTTCTTTCAGGAAGCGTTCGAGTTCGGCACGGGAGAAAATGAAGCAACGAGATGCTTTTGAAGGACGAAGCAGACCGCGCTTCACAAATCTGCGGATTGTACGTTTGCTGTACCCCGTGATTGATGCCGCCTCATCCAGCGTGTAAGACAACGGCAACAGCACCCTGGGTTCTTTTTTGATTACGCCTGCGCGAGTGCAGACCTCTTGTGCATAGCGGATTTTAAGCATAAAAAAATGTTCTTCGGAATGTGCGGATGCTTACTTCGCAATGATGTTCACGGCGTGGGTGCCTGCGTGGCTTTCATTCGTTCCGGCAAACTTGTTTTTTTGTTTGAACGCTTCCAACCGTTGCGTCAGAGTGGGGCTTAATCCCCCTCGGGGCTTTTCGGATTTTCCAATTTGGCCATTACTCGGTTTCTGCAAAGGCTTCACGACCGTGCCACTGGAGTCGGCAGAACGTTGCAAAACAGGTTGCGCAGGTCCTATTGGCAACAGATCGACTTGGCGCGGTTCGCTTTCAGATTCGTTGTCTTCGCGCATACATTCCAACATCGATTCAACCTCCAGTCGACGGGCGTCCAAGCTTAGGGCGAGTATCGGAAGTACAATGCGACTGCATTCGTTCAACTCTCGGCTGAAGTTTTTCAAAAATTCGGGATCATTTGTCCCGTCGTTCACCTCAAGGGCCACGAGGGTGGATGTGATTTTATCCAGTAATTTGCGAGCCAGTTTGAGTTCGAGTTCCAAGGTTTCCCACCGATACGAACTGCGATGCGGGTTTTTGAAGACGTTGCAAATCTGGGACAGCAAATCTTCGCTGCAAAACGGCTCATTATTCGGGCTGTGCCGAATGTTCAGTTCGATGCGGGTACCCTCCGACCCACGTTGAATTTCAATTGTTGTGCCTCCCGAAGTGAGGACCTCGGCTTCTTTGGTAAATTCAATATTGCTCATTTCGTATTCGTTTGTTGAGGAATTTGTTAATAAAGCGGCAGAGTGCTGCGTAACAAAACAGGTGGAATTCCAAGGCGCTTATTTAGGCGATTTTTTGCATATCAGAGAAGACGGCATTGAAATCCTCTACCAACTCGAAGGCCTCCTCCAGCTTGTCCAGGTCGGACAGGCATTCCGTTTCCAACTCACGACAGGCTTTGATTATCGACCGCGTAATTTCTAACGATCCCGGATCAGTATCCATTCCATCACGCGCCACCTCTTCAGCGGCGAAATGCAAATAAATCCACAGCATCCCTTTCATCTGGAAGCGACTGGACGGGTTCCAATTGTCCGATCCAGCAAAGAATGCATTGTAAGCATCCACCAATTTACGGCGGATAAATTCGGCATTGGCAGATAGCTGAATCGGGGCGGCCAGATTTTCGGCCATAATGAATTCAAACATTGATTGAGTTTCAGATTTCATAGTAATTGTGCTTTCGTTTTATTTGTCTTTTTGCGGACGTATGCGTCGCGCGTAAATAAGTGGCCGCATTTAAACGGAAAAAGGGGTTGCCTCATTCCAAAAACGTGGAAGTCATTGACAATCAGCGGCGAGACAGAAAACACTCTCCAAATTATGAGAGCTCTGGAAATAGGCCGTGGAGGTATTCTTGATCGGGCGGAACGACTGAAGGAAAAAGTTGCTAAAGGAATCGCGCTCTACGCTATCAGATTAAGTCGGGAAGAAATTCAAAAGCTGCCAAATCTCTGCTGCTCCGAAACTATTCATACGAATTTGAAATGGTTCGTTGAATGGGACCAATGGTTTCAGCTTGAGCGAGTTATTTTACGGTCTTTCCGGACAGTGAGAAAACAGGAAATGAACGAACTCCGGACTCGGATGTTAGAATCCCAACTCGATCCAAATTTATTGAGAAGCCTGAGTCCCAGAAAACGGACTGAAAAGGAACAGAAAGAGCTTTTTCGTCGAAGAGACATGATTTTGAGAGCGCATTGGGCTCCAAGGGAACGGGGGAAGAATCAACCCAAGGCTGATTGACATAAGGGCGGGATGATCGAAACAGGTTATCGTTCGATTTTTCGATTTCTGGAACGCAACTCAGAAGTTTCCGAGGTATACACTTGGAACAGGTGATTGCGGGACGGAGAATAAGCTTACAAAACCGTTGCTCTACCACTGAGCTAAGCTGGCGAAACCCGTTTAATGCGCCTCCAAAGCGCAAACACGTCGCCGCATTGGTATAACCGTACTCACCCAATGGGTCAAGTCGATGGGGCTTCTGCCCGCGCCTTTATTCGCGTTTCAGCAACGGCACATCCGTGCACGGAATTTATTCGAAATTAAAAAAGGCGCGGACCAGGTCCGCGCCTTTGAGTTTAGAAAAAAGTTTATCGCTGAATGCGCGCCGAACCGCCCTTGGCGAGCGCTTTGACTTGTTCGACCGTGGACATCGTCGTGTCCCCTGGGAACGTCGTCAGCAACGCGCCATGCGCCCAGCCGAGATTTACGGCCTCTTGCGGCGATTCGCCGGCCAGCAAGCCGTAGAAAAATCCCGCGGCATAGCCATCGCCGCCACCCACGCGGTCCAGCACGTCGAGTTCGCATGTCGGCGACGTGTAGGTTTTTCCCTCCACCCAGGCCACTGCGCCCCAGCTATGGCGATTGGTCGAATGCACTTCGCGCAACGTCGTCGCGACCACTTTGATGTGCGGATGCTTCTTGGTCACGTTGCCGATCATGCTGAAGAACGCGCTTGGATCGAGCTTCGATTTCGCCGCGACTTCCGGTCCCGGAATTCCCAGCCCAAGTTGCAAATCCTCTTCATTGCCCACCAGCACGTCCACGTTCTTGACGATGCGATCCAGCACTTCCACCGCGCGTTGGTGGCCGCCGGAAATGTTCCACAGCTTCGCGCGATAATTCAGGTCGAACGAAGTCACCGCGCCCGCGGCCTTGGCCCCCTTCATGCCTTCAATGATTACTTCCGCCGTCGTTTCGGACAGCGCAGCAAAAATGCCGCCGCTGTGGAACCAGCGCACGCCGTCCTTGAAAATTTCCTTCCACTTGAAATCGCCCGGCTTCAACAGCGCGCCGGCTTCATTGCACCGGTTGTAAAACACCACCGGCGCGCGCACGCCCTGGCCGCGGTCGCTGTAGACCGTCGCCATGTTCGGCCCGTGGACGCCATCATGCTTGAAATGTTTGTAGAACGGCTTCACGCCCATCGCGCGCACGCGCTCGGCAATCATGTCGCCGATCGGATAATCCACCATGGCCGTCGCGATGCCTGTCTTCAGCCGGAAACAGTCCGAAAGATTGGCCGCCACATTGAATTCACCGCCGCTGACGTGAATATCGCAATGCGCCGCCTTGCGAAACGGGATGATTCCCGGGTCCAGCCGATGCACCATTGCACCGAGCGATAAAAAATCCAGCGCTCCACTTTTAGGGATGTTCAAACCTTTGCTCATTTCAATTCCATTCCAATTTCGTTGCGTTAAAAAATTCCGCCGCGGTGAATAATCCACCGTCAGTGAGCCACTATGATTTGCAAAAGCAACCTCGCTTGTCGCTAAAAAAGATTCCACTTCTTCGGCACGCAATGGCCTCTATTTTGCGCCGAAAACGTGCTGCCGGCGTCTCGCCGGCAGAACACGATTCCTCGAAAAATCGCGTGACCACCATACCCCAGCGCTGTCCAAACCTCATGCGCGACACACAAATCATTGAAAAACTGAAAAATAAAAATAACGACTCACCCGCCACAAATGCCGAGCGCGCACCCGAAATTCTGGAAGATCTCGTCCATCGTGCTGAACATTCCGGCGCGAGCGATATCCATCTCCAGATGCGCGGTAAAGCAGCGGAGGTATCCTTTCGCCTCGACGGGGTGATCTCGCCCGTCACCGAACTGCCCGAAGCCGTCGCCGAACGCGTCATCGGCCGAATAAAATTTCTCGCCCGCCTGAAAACCTACCAGGAATCGTTGCCGCAAGATGGCCGCATCGAACGCACCGAAATCCGCAGCGCAAACGACATCCGCGTCGCCACCTATCCGACCGTCACCGGCGAAAAAATCGTCCTGCGCCTTTTCAATTCCGCCACGACGAAAACTCTCGGCGAACTCGATTTGCCGGAGCACGCCCACGCGGAACTCGAACATTTCCTGCGCCAAACCGCCGGCTTGCTGTTGCTCACCGGCCCCGCAGGAAGCGGCAAGACCACAACCATTTACGAGTGTCTGAGATTTCTCACCGAACTCGGCGGGCGCCACATCATCACGGTCGAAGACCCCGCCGAACAAATTGTTCCCGGCGTCATGCAAACCGAAGTCAACGAAGCCCGCGGACTGGATTTCGCAAAAGCCGCGCGGCATCTCCTGCGCCAGGACCCGCAAGTGCTCGTCATCGGCGAAATTCGCGACGAAGAGACCGCGAACATCGCCGTGCGCGCTGCGCTTACCGGGCATCTCGTCATTTCCACGCTGCACGCCGGCTCCTGTAAAGGTGTTTTTGAACGTCTGCTCGTTCTCTGCCGCGACCATTCAGCCGTCGCCTCATCCATCGCGCTCGTCCTGAACCAACGCCTCGTGCGGCGTCTTTGCAAACATTGTTCCGGCGCCGGCTGTGAACGCTGCGTGCAAACCGGCTATCACGGCCGTCTGCCCGCCGTCGAATGCGTCCGCGTCACCGAGCAATTGCGCCGCCGTCTCCCCGCGCACGAACTGGATGCCCTGGCCACCCATCCAGCCCTCGCTGATAGTGCGAAAGCGCTTCTTCAAGCCGGTCTGACGGACGCAAAAGAACTGCGCAGAGTTTTCGGCGATCAGGTGTAAAGCAAAAGCCGACGCGAGACTAAATCTTCAGTCAGAAACGTAAAACGTGAAACGTGAATACAAGACGATACGCAACCATTCCTTCGCATTCACGTTTCACGCGTGAGAAAATTCCCCCCGCCCTGTCAAAACCTCCGGCAGCAGTTTTACCAACGCTATGAATTACGATGAATTCGCCTTCTTCAACCAGCAACTCGCGGCCATGCTCCGCGATGGTATCCCACTCGAAGGCGCCCTCGACCGGTTGTGCGCCGACATGCGCCAGGGCGCGCTCCGGTCCGAGTTGGAAAAGCTCGGCGCGGATTTGAGCAAGGGCCGGCCGATGGGCGAAGCCTTGCGCGACCGCCAGTTGCCCGATTTATACAAACGTCTCGTCACCGTCGGCGCCAAAAGCAACGACATGCCCAGCGCCCTCACCCTGCTCGCCGATTATTATCAAAACCAGCACAACCTTTGGACTCGTCTGAAGGGATTGATGGTTTACCCAACGATCGTTCTCGTCGCCGCCTTTCTCGTCTCAGTGGTATTCTACTACGCGTGGACATGTTATCTGCTCGGCGCCTGGAAATCGCTTTTTGGCGGCTTTTTCGAAGGCGCGCAATTGCCGGCCGCGACTCGCGCCTCGATGCCATTGATCCAAAATCTTTGGATCTTCCCCGTCTTTTTCGGCGGCCTTTGTCTCGTCGTGCTGGCGATACTGTTTGTGCCGCGATTGCGCCAAGCCGTCGGCTGGCGGCTCCCGGCCTTTCGTGAAGCCCGGCTCGCGAACACCGCCTCCACCATCAGCCTGCTGCTCAAAGGCGGTCTGCCGCTGCCGGACACCTTCGGCCTGGTTGAACATCTCGAAAGCAATGTCAAAACGCGCCAGGAAATCGGTCGTTGGTCGCAAAATCTTTCGTCCGGCATGACTAAATTTTCGCAAATTGCGGGTGGGGGCCAGGTCTTCCCGCCGCTGTTCGTCTGGCTCGTTTCCAGCGCCGGCGAAGACCTGGCGGCCGGCTTCCGGCAAGCCGCCGATATTTACCGCGACCGCGCCGCGCACCGCAGCGAAATCCTGCTGTTCGCCGCGTTGCCGCTCGCGGTGCTCGTCCTCGGCATCATCATCCTGACGCAAGGCTGGCTGATCGTCAGCGGCTTCCTCGTGTTCGTGCAATTGATGAATGCCATGTAACCCGAACCGCAGTGCGTATGCGCCATTCTCTCGACAACCAGCCCTGCTCATGACAAGTCCCACCAATGCACTGGAATTGATTGGCGCGCTGCTCTGCTACATGGTCATCATCGTCGGGCCCGTCATCGGCATTGCCTGGCTTCTTTATTTTATCCTGTCCGTGCCCATGCGGCGTCAGGAACGCGCGCGCTTTTTTCTCGATCTGCTCACCACCGCGCTTCGCGAAGGCAAGCCGCTTGAGCTAACACTGATTGAAATCTCGAACACCCGCGACCGCTCGCCCGACGTGCGGTTTCATCTTCTTGCGGCCTATTTGGAAAAAGGGTTGCGCCTCGGTGAGTCCTTGCGAAAAGTGCCGCGCTTTCTGCCGCCGCAAGTGGCCGCGCTCCTGCGCGCCGGTGAAAAACTCGGCGATATCCAAAAAGTTTTGCCCGTGTGCAATTATCTCGCGAAAGACGCCCAATCCAACGTGCGCGGAGCGGTGAGCTACCTCATCGTGATTACCTTCGTGCTGTCTCCATTTTCTCTTTTTGTGCTGAACATGATGGGGATTATGATCATCCCCAAATTCAAGGAAGTCATGGCCGGGATGCAGATGGCGGAGCCGAACGGCCCGTTCTTTTTCAACTTTCTCCAGGCGGCCATTCCCTGGCTCATGTTAACCCAGGCCGTGCTATTCACCGGCCTGCTGATCGCTGCGATCATCTATGTCGGCGGACCGCGGTCCGCGCGATTGCTCCAATCCCGTTCCCTGCCGTTCGTCGATTGGCTCGCGTGGCGCGTGCCCTGGAAACGCCGCCGCATGCAACGCAATTTTTCCATGATGCTCGCCATCATGCTCGACAGCGGCATGCCCGAGGCAACCGCGCTACAACTCGCCGGCGATTCCATCACCAATGAAATTTTCCGCCGCCGTGTCGATCGCGCCGAAGCCGCGCTGACCGGCGGCGCAAAATTGAGTGACGCCGTCGCTTCGCTCGATGACACCGGCGAATTCCGCTGGCGCCTCACCAATGCCATCCACGCCCATGGAGGATTTTTTCGGGCGCTGACCGGCTGGCACGAATCGCTCGACGCGAAAGCCTTTCAGGAAGAGCAAGCTGCCGCTCATACCGTCACCACCGGTCTGGTCGTCGCCAATGGACTCATCGTCGCCACAGTCGCCATCGGCGTCTTCAGCCTGCTCATCTCCATCGTCAATGCCGGAGTGCTATGGTAATCACCCACACAATCCACCGCTCGCGCCAACGCGATCGCCGGGGCATGCTGATCACCGAATTAATGGTCGCCATGGCCATCCTGGTCATTGCGGTCCTGCCGATCGGATACTCTCTGCTCACCGACGCGCGCTGGCTCAAATCGAATTATCAGCACGCCATCTCCATTGAAGTTGTGGACGGCGAAATGGAAATCCTTCGCGCCGGTGAATGGCGCTCGTTCCCCGAAGGCACGCATCCCTACACCGTACACGCCGCCGCCGCCGCCAACCTTCCGCCCGGCCAATTTCAACTCACACGCCAGGGTCAGCACCTGCGGCTTCAATGGAAGCCCGACCAACCTGGCCATGGCCTCGAAACCGTCGTCCGGGAGGTGACACTCAAATGAAAACTCGCGTTCATCCCAACCAAGCCCCGCGCGGATTCACCCTCATCGAATGTCTCGTCTATATCAGCGTCTTGGGCGTCATCCTCGCCATTGGTTCCGCGGCGTTTTATCGCTGCTGGGATGACAACAAAGCCATCACGCGCAATAGCAACGAAATCGTGCAGACGCTCAAAGTCGGCGAAGCCTGGCGCGCCGACATGCGCGCCGCCACCGGCCCGATTCACATCACCACCAACAACTCCGAACAAACCATCCGCATTCCGCATGGCAAAACCGAAGTGATTTATTCGTTTGCCAATGGCGAAATTCTGAAACAAACCGGCGCCAACGGTCCGCGCCAGTTGCTCCTCGGCAAAATCAAAGCATCACAAATGGAAATCGACAAACGCGAACAAGTGACCGCCTGCCGTTGGGAACTGGAACTGAGATCCCAGCGCAAAAACGCCAAAGTCCGGCCCCTGTTCACGTTTCTAGTCGTCCCCGGAAACACTGTCGTTGAATGAAAATTAATTTCGCTGGCAATCAATCAACAAACTGGATTAAGCCCATGATGCAGGAATATCCCGGAACGTTCCAAAGCGCCTCCCTCTCCCCCAGGCAGAGGGCCGGGGTGAGGGCGAGCTTTCACCAAACTCAATTGAAAACGCACCCGTCCGAAAGCGGCTCCGCCGTACTGGTCTTGCTCGCATTCCTCACCTTAATGCTCATGCTCAGCGCCGCTACCTCCCGCGCCGTCTACATGTCGCGGCAGGAGATCAACTTGATCAACAAACGGCAACTCGCGCGACTGGCCGCCAGCACCAACGCGCCACAACCGTCCCCGAGCCGGCCCGCCGGCGCGCCATGAAACCTCTCGACAAGATCCAAATCATCGAGTCTTCCACGCGCTGTTTCACCTGCGGCCTGATCGGCATTCTGCCCTTGATTGGACTGCCCTTCGCCATCATTGCCATCGCCAATTTCGTCCGCGTGCAGCTCGGCAAAGGCACCGTCTGGAACCCGGCCAACGGTTATCTCAGCGCCGGCGGATTCTGCGCCGCGATCGGTCTTGGCATCTCTACGCTCCTCATCGGCAGCTTCATCGTAGACGTGTATTGGAGAGCCCTCTCGTAAAAACCCCGCTCACCACTGGCCATTTTTCATTAGAGACGCTGGAGCAATTTCTCCGTCTCCCATCGGATGGGAGAGGGCCGGGGTGAGGGCGAGCTTTTTTCTTTTTGATTTCCCTTCGCTTGCTTACTCTGCGCGGCGCAGATGGCTCTGAAACTGTTCAACACACTTTCGCGTTCCGTGCAGGAATTCACGCCGCTCGATCCGGCCGGCAAACGCGTCGGCATGTATTGCTGCGGCCCGACCGTTTACGACTTCGCCCATATCGGCAACTGGCGCACATTCGTCTTCAGCGACCTCGTCCGCCGCGTGCTCGAATTCAAAGGCTACTCCGTCACGCACGTGATGAATATCACCGACGTGGAGGACAAAATCATCAAACGCGTCCGCGAAACCAACACTTCCCTCAAGGATTTCACCGGCAAATATGAGGCCGAATTCATTCAAGACCTCAAGACGCTGAATTGCCTCATGCCGCATCAGACGCCGCATGCGACCGATTTCATGGGCGAAATCATCGCGCTCATCGAAAAGCTCATTCAGCGCGGCATCGCCTACAAAGCAGCGGACGGTTCGGTTTATTTTTCCATCGACAAGTATCGCGGCTGCGGCTGCACCTACGGGCAGTTGATGAAGTTGAATTTCGACGAAATGCGCGTCGGCGAACGCGTGAAGAGCGACGACTACGCCAAGGAATCCGTGGCCGACTTCGCGCTCTGGAAAGCCCGCGTGCCGGAGGATGGCAATGTTTTCTGGCCCAGCACCTGGGGCGAGGGTCGTCCGGGCTGGCATATCGAGTGCAGCGCCATGAGCATGAAACTCCTCGGGCCGAGCTTCGATCTGCATCTCGGCGGCGAAGACCTGAAATTCCCGCATCACGAGGACGAAATCGCCCAAAGCGAAGGCGCCGGCCTCCAACCCCAAGGCCAGCGGTTCGTAAAACATTGGCTGCACGGCGCGCATCTGCTTGTCGAAGGCCAGAAAATGAGCAAATCGCTCGGGAACTTTTTCACGTTGCGCGATTTGCTGAACAAAGGTTTCACTGGCCGCGAAATCCGTTACCTCCTCCTCACCGCCCACTATCGCGAGACGTTCAATTTCACCCTCGACGGCCTTCAAGGCGCGCGCACGTCGCTCTCGCGCATCGACGAATGCCTCGGCAAGCTGCGCGAAATCGCCTCCGGCGCCTCCGCCGCTCCCGACGACAAATTAATCGAAGCCTTTGGAAACGCGCTCGATGAAGACCTCAATATTTCCGGCGCATGGGGCACCGTCTTCGAATGGGTCCGCGAAACCAACCGCCGCATCGCGGAAAATAATCTAAAACCCGCCGA